>ERZ778018.2834-NODE-2834-length-10413-cov-9.731802_pt1 | contig 10413 bp, 4 predicted proteins | sample MGYA00375748_ERZ778018 | MGnify/ENA primary metagenome ERZ778018 (study PRJEB29350, sample SAMN05509839) | bioreactor metagenome | biome: bioreactor; material: wastewater | place: South Africa: University of Cape Town | collected 2014-04-22 ... | reverse complement strand
GTCGCATGCGGGATCCGATAAGTGTCGGGTCGTCAGCCCGGTGGGAGAGGGGACGAAATAGATACTTTGATTCGTGACGGACCCAGCCTAAATCTTCCAGGTTTCGGAGTCGAGGTTACGATTGCGTTCGCGCATTCAAGTGCCAATGAACGCTTGGCGTTGGTCTCGGGGAACCATCAAATCTCGTGCCGAGCAGTATTGGTCCGAAGGGCCGGATGAGGGGGGGCGAGCCGAAACGCCATCGATTTCCAGGACCTCCCGGACGGGCTTTCGCGAATATCATCGGCTGTCTTGCTTGTCATCCCCCTCATCTGACCGCTTCGCGGTCTGTCTTCCCCCGCGAGGGGGGAAGACCCGTTCAGGCCCCAAAATCCGTGACGGTCATGAAATTCCTGAAATCGCGGGCCAGTCCCCGCGGATCATACCGACGTCCCATCCCCGCGCTCTTTGTCAATTCGACCGTATCACAACCCGGCCCCAGGCGGTTCGACGCCTCGCTCCGGCGTTTGCGTGTCCGTACGCGCCGGCTGAAGGCCACGGCCCCGAGGACCTCTCGACGAAGCCGAAGGACGATGAATCGATGCTTCGAAAACCGACGAGCGAACCCATCGATTGGAAGTCGTAACCCCTTGTCCCAAAATCAATTGGCGCCAATAACTGGGAACTTCGGCGCCTACGAACGGACCCAATTTCGGGCGGTGTCCAGAGGGATCGGCGGCGCGGCTTCGCGAGTCTGGGCGGTTCCCGTTGACGGGAGGGGCGATCGCGGGGATACTCCGGTCGAGTTCCCGACCTGGGAACGGGTCCGCGCGGCGGGAGGCCGCGGGCCGCGGATTGATCGCCCCTCGGCAGGACACGGACGTCATGCGCCAGGCCATTCGCATCCTTATAGTGCTCGCGGCGACCGCGCCGGTCGCGCTGGCCGGCGACCCCTCCGCGCTTGAGCAAGCGAAAGGGAAGGTCGCGGCCAAGGACTTCAAGGCCGCCGCCTCGCTGCTGGAAGACGCCCTGGCGGCGACGCCGCCCCCGGCCGTCGCCGACCGCGACGCCATGATCGGACTGCTCAAGGAGTCGTACCGCGGCCTGATCCAGAACGCCAGGGCCGCCGGATCGACTCGCGAGGCGGCCTCCTACGAGGACGACCTGGCCATCCTGGAATCGTCCGCGCCCGACCCCAAGTCGTCGGAAACGCCGGTCCCGACGCCCCCGCCCGCCGATCCGCCGCCCGCGGCCAAGCCGGCGGAACCCCCGCCCGCCGAACCGGCGCCCGACCCCAAGCCGTCGGAACCGCCGGCCCCGACCCCCCCGCCGCCAGCCGACCCCGCGGCCAAGCCCAAGCCGGCGGAAGCGCCCGCGCCGGCGCCTCCTCCCCCGGCCGACGCCGCGGCCAAGCCGGCGGAGGCCCCCGCGCCGACCCCGCCGCCGGCCGAGGCCGCGCCCAAGGCCGACGCGCCGTTGGAGCTTCCCCTCGTCGGCCCGGTCCCCGCCGCCGAGCCGGCCGAGAAGCCGCCGACGTCCAGGTCGATCGACCCCAACGTCGCCCGCGCCGCCGACGTCCCCGACCCGTCCCCCGCCGCTCCCGACGAACTCGACCAGGCCGACGCCCTCTTCAAGGAGAAGAAGTACGAGGAGGCGGGCGCGATCTACGCGACCCTCGCCCGCGCCGGCCGGCTCCCGACGGCGCGGAACAAGGTCTGGGCCTACTGCCGCTGGAACGCCATCGTCGCCCGGATCAACGCCGGACCCAGGTCCGACGCCGAATGGGACCTGATCGAACGCGAGGTCCAGAACGTCGAACGCCTGACCCCCGACCACTGGTTCGTCGACTACCTCAAGGACCTGGTCGCCGACGTCCGCTCCGGCAAGCGCCACGTTCCCAAGACCGGCCGCGGCCCGCTCGCCGTCCGAGGCGCCGAGCCCGACGACGACCCCGCGCCCCGGCCCGCCCCGGCCGCTCGGCGACCGAAGGCCGATCCCCAAGCCCGACCGGCCGGCGGCGCGCTCGACCTCCCCGCCGGCGACGACCTTCCGGCCCCCGCGCCCGTCCCCCCCGTCGAACGGCTCGCGCCGCCGCTGGACTCCCCCGAGCCCGAGCCCGAGGCCGCCGCGACTCCGGCGGCCGCCGCCGCTCCCGTCGCCTGGCGAACGCAAGAAACGGACAACTTCCGAATCTTCCACGTCGATCCCGACCTGGCCGAAAAAGCCGCCGAGGCCGCCGAGGCCGTTCGCGCCACCCAGGCCAAGCGCTGGGGAAGCCCCGCGACCAGGGCCGCGTGGGAGCCCAAGTGCGACATCTACCTCTACCCCACCGCCGCCGACTTCGCCCGCATGACCGGCCAGCCGGAGACCTCGCCGGGGTTCTCCACCATGGGGATCGGCGGCGGCAAGGTCGTCGCCCGCCGCGTCAACCTCCGCGCCGACCACCCCCAGTTGATCGCCGCGGTCCTCCCCCACGAGGTGGCGCACGTCGTCCTGGCCGACGTCTTCCCCGACCAGCAGATCCCCCGCTGGGCCGACGAGGGGATGGCCGTTCTGGCCGAACCCCCCGCCGAACAGGTCGGCCGATGCTCCGAGTTGGGCGCCCCGCTGGCCGACAACCGGGTCTTCCCCCTCGAAACCCTGATGACCACCGACTATCCTGAAGCGAAGGACTGGAACCTGTACTACGCTCAGAGCGTGTCGTTGACTCGGTTCCTGATGGCCCAGGGAGGGCCCTCCAAGTTCGTCGCCTTCGTGAAGGACTCCCAGCAGCGCGGGCCCGACACGGCCCTGCGGGCGACCTACCGCATCGCCGGCTTCAAGGACCTGGAGGCCCGCTGGCGCGACCACGCCACCCGCGAGGCCGACCGCCTCGCCGCCGCCGCCGACCCCGCCGCCACGACCCGCTGAGCCCGCGCCCTTTCGCTTCAACCCCGACCCAGAGTATCCCCAGGCATGTTGATGGATTGGATCGAGGCCCTGGCCCTGGGCGCGGTGCAGGGCGTGACCGAGTTCCTGCCGGTCTCCAGCGACGGCCACCTGCTCGTCACCCAGCAGTTCTTCGCCTGGCTGAGCGGCTCCGGCCGTTCGGGCGCGGAGAACCTGTTCTTCGACATCATGCTCCACCTGGGGACCACCGCCGCCATCCTTTACCACTACCGAGGCGCGATCCATCGGGGCGCCCTCGGCCTGCTCCGCGACGATCCCGAACTCGGCCCGGACTTCCGCCGCGCGACGGTCGCCCACGTCGTGGTCCTGGCGATCGTCGCCACCTTGCCCCTGGTCCCGTTCGCCCTGTTCCTCAAGGACTGGGTCGACGGCCTGTTCGAGAGCCGAATCGCCGCGCCGATCGGCTTTTTGATCTCCGCCGCGGCGCTGGGGCTGGTCTCGTTGAAGACCCGCGGCCCCGAGGGGGGCGGCCGAGGGCCGTCGCGAACGACCTGGACCGACGCCCTATTAATCGGCCTGGCGCAGACGCTGGCCCCCCTGCCGGGCGTCAGCCGCAGCGGGACCACCATCGTCGCGGCCTTGCTGCTGGGCTTCTCGCGGATCTGGGCCGTCCGGTTCAGCCTGATGATCGCAGTCCCCGCCGTCCTGGGGGCCGTCGCCCACGAGTTGAAGGGCGCGGTCAAGGACCCCTCGCGGCTGGGCCTCACCCCGGATCGCGTCGCGCAGACCACCGCCGCGATGATCGTCGCCGGCCTCGTCGGCTACATGGCCATCCTCTGGCTGATCCGGGTTGTGCGCTCGGGAAAGCTGTGGTATTTTTCTGTATACTTGGTCGCGATCGCGACGGTGGTGCTGGCGCTCGTGGCGACGAAGGGAGGCGGCGGTGTCGGAAGCGATTCGCCGGACGCTCTGGACCGGGCCTCCCGGCGCGGCGATGCTGGAGCGCCTGTCGCGGCGCGACCCCTCGATCCGAGCGGCGCGCTGGATCGTCCCGACCCCGCTGGCGCGCGACCGGATCGTCCGTAAGCTGGCGACGGGGGCCGCGCCCCCCCGCGTCTTCTGCTGGGACGACCTGTGGCGCTGGACGGCCGGGCTCGTCGCCAGGGCGCCGATGGTCCTGTCGAAATCGGCGGCGGCGGCCGTCTTCGACCAGGCCCTGCGCGATCAGACCGGCGGCGGTCGTCGCGGCCCGCTCGCCCAGTTGGCCGGCCGCGCCGGCTACCGCCGCCGCCTCCGCCGACGGTTCGCCGACTGGACCGCGGCCGAGAGCCGTCCGGCCGGGTCCGACGACGAGGAGACCATCGCCGCGGCCGAGCGCGCCACGTTCCGCCGCTACCGCCGGCTCTTGACCGAGTTGGACGCCGAGGACGCCGCCGGCCTGGCCGTCTGGGCCTCGCTTCGACTTTGCGAGCGCCCCCGGCACTCCGCCGACGGCGACCACCTCGTCTTTTGGGAATTCGACGACCTCGACGGCCGCGCACCGGCCCGCTGGCGGATTCTGGAAGACGTCCTGAAGCGCCCCCGACTGGTCGACGTCACCCTCCGCCACGACGGCGACCCCGACCGCGCCGAGCTGTTCCTCGCCTCGGCCGCCGTTCGCGATCGCCTGCTGGAAATGGGGCTGGTCGAGACCGTCGTCCCCGCCGACCCGAACCGCCCCGCCGGCCTTCGCGCCCTCGACGCGACCCTGTTCAAGCCGGGGGCGCCCCTCGTGGAGGACGCCGCGGGCCTTTCGATCCAGGGGGGCCCCGCCGGGATCGACCTGGGCCGGATGGTCGCGCGCGAGGCGAACGGACTCCTCGACTCCGGCGTCCCCCCCGACGACGTCCTCATCGTCTTCCCCAGCCGCGACGAGCAATCCGAGGCCGCCGTCGAGGCGCTTCGGGCCGCCGGGATCGCCGTCGCCGACTCCGGCGCGGTCCCGCTCGATCGCGACCCGGCCGTCGCCGCGACGCTCCAGACGGCGCGGTTGCCCCTGGAGGACTGGGAGGTCGATCTGGTCGTCCGCCTCCTCCGCAACGGTCGGTTCCAGCCCGACTGGAAGGGTGCCGACGACAAGAAGATCGACCGCCTGGCGCCGGCCGAGGCCGCCTCGATCCTTCAGCGGTCGCCCGTCTTCCGCGGCAAGGATCGGATCCTCGCCGAACTGGCGCGCGTCATCGCGCTTCCCGAGGAAGGGGCGAACGAGGCCGAGACCAAGCGTCGCCAAGAGACGGTCGCCCGCGCCCGCCGCGCCCACCCGATCCTCAAGCGCCTGATCGAGACGGTCGACGTCCTGAACCGCCCGCGACCGTGGGTCGAGCACGCCGCCGGCTTGCGTCGCGCGGTCGAATCGCTGGGGTTCGCCGACGGCGGATCGCCCGCCCTGGAGACGCTCTGGGACGCCCTGGACGACCGCGCCGAGGTCCGCGACCGCCTCGGCCGCGGCGCGGAGGCGACGACGTGGGCGAACTTTGTCGAGGAGTTGACCGACGTCGCCGCCGAGGTCCCCCGACCCCGTTCCGCCGCGCCCCCGGGCTCGATCCGGACGGCCGCGGTCGACGAGGCCGACGGCGCCCGCGCCCCCCACGTCCTGGTCGTCGGCCTGACGGAGGGGAGCTTCCCCCGCCGTGACGCCGTGCGACGGCTCCTGGCGCTCAAACCCGGCGAGGCCCCCGACGACGCCGCCCGCCTGGCGTACTCGGCCGAGGCCCTGCGGTTCGCCCGCCTCCTGGGCGCCGCCGAAAAGGGCGCGAGCCTGTTCCACCCCACCACCGACGCCAAGGGCCAACCCTTGCTCCGCGCCGGGTTCCTGGACGACCTTTTGAACGCGCTGGCCCCGGCCGCGAAGGCCGCCGCCCACGTCGCCCACGCCCGATTCCACCCCGCGCTGCTCGGTCGCGACGACCTGGCGCTGGCGCCGGCCGACGCCCGCGCGCTGGCCCTCGCCCGGGCCGCGGAGTCGGGGAGGCTCGGCCGGCTTCGCGCCCTCGCCCGCGACCCCGTCCACCGCGAGCCGCTGCAAGCCGCCGCCGCGGCCCTGGAGGCGCTTCAAAGCCGCCGCAAGGGCGCGGCGTTCGGACCCTTCGACGGCATGCTGCAAGACCCCGCGCTCGTCGCCCGGATCGCCGCGGACTTCGGGCCGGAGAAGCACGTCTTCAGCCCCAGCCAGCTTGAGACCTACCTCAACTGCCCGTTCCAGTTCTTCTGTCGTCACGTGTTGAAACTGGAACCGATCGACGAGCCCCGGGAACTCGACGAGGACCTCACCGAGCGCGGCAGCGTCGTCCACGACGTCCTGGAGGCGTTCGAGAAACTCCGCGCCGCGTCCGACGGCTCCGAGCCCGACGAGGCCCTGATGGCCCGGGTCGTCGACCGCGCGCTCCCCAGGGACCGGGACGGCCTCGGCGATCTGGAGGCCGGCTTCCGCGAGATCGAGCGCGGCCAGGTCGAGCGGACCGTCGCCGAATACCTCCGCCAACGCGTCGAGTACCGATCCGGCCCCCCCGCCGTCCCGACCTGGTTCGAATACGCCTTCGGCGAACCGGAGACCGACCACCCCGAACCCTTCGAACTCCGGCTGGGCGACCAGGCCGCGCGGTTGAAGGGACGCATCGATCGCATCGACGTGCTCGAATCGTCCGACGGCCCCCGGTTCCGCGTCATCGACTACAAGAGCGGCTCCCCCCCCAGCGGCAAGGACGTGACCGAGTTCCGGATGCTCCAACTCCCGCTCTACGCCATGGCCGTGGAGCGGTTCCTGTTCGAGGGCGGCCGGGCCGGGCCGAGGGACGTCGGCTACTGGGGCCTCAAGGAGAAAGGCTACAAGCCGATCGCCTTCGAGGAGTGGTCGCAAGCCCATAAAGATTTGCTTGAACGAGTCTTCGCCGTCGTCCGGGCGATCCGGGCCGGCGCGTTCCCGATCGCCCCGAGCAAGCACGACTGCGAGAAGTACTGCGAATACCGAAGCGTCTGCCGAATCCGCCAGGTCCGCAAGGCCGACAAGAAGCCGCCGCCGCTCGACGCCCCCGTCGGCGACCCCGCCGGAGCGAACCGATCATGAGCGCCGCCGACGTCTCCCTCACCGACGAGCAAGCCGGGCCGGTGCGCGTCCGCGTCGCGAGCGTCGCCCTGGCCGCCGGCGCCGGCTGCGGCAAGACCACCGTCTTGACCGAGCGGTTCCTCGCCGAGATCGACGGCGCGGAAGGCCGCGCCCTGCGGTCGCTGGCGGTGATGACCTTCACCGAGAAGGCCGCGCGGGAGCTCCGCCAGCGGATCCGCGGCCGCTGCCGGGCCCGACTCGCCGCCGGGGTCGATCCGGACTGGTGGGCCGCGGTCCTCCGCGCCCTGGAGGCGGCGCCGATCGGCACCTTCCACGAGTTCTGCGGCCGACTCCTCCGCGGCAAGGCCGAGGCCCTGGACCTCGACCCCGAGTTCGCCGTCCTCGACGACGCGGTCGCCGGCGCGCTTCGCGAGCGGGCCGTCGGCTCGGCGATCCGCCGCCTGTTGTCCGGTCTCGACCCGGACCTGGTCGGCCTGGCCGTCCCCCACACCCTCCGCGGCCTGCGCGAGTCGCTCGAGGCGGCCCTCGCGAACCGGACGCCCGAGGAGGTCGACCCGCTTTGCGACCTGGAGCCCCCGGCGATCGTCGCCCGCTGGGAGGCCGCCTGGATCGCCCGCGGCCGACCCGCCGCCCTCGCCCGCCTCGCGCCGACCCTGCGCGCCTGCCGCCGCGTCCTGGCGACGCTCGTCGACGTCGGCCCCAAGCTGGCCCGCCGCGGCGAGGACGCATGGGAGGCGATCGACGCCGTCGAGTCCCGCGGCGACGAGGCCGACCTGCGACGGCTCCGCGAGGTCGCCAGGATCGCCGACCTTCGCGGCAAGGGCGATTGGCCGAATCCCGACGTGAAGGAATGCGTGAAAGTCGCGTTCGAGGCCGTTCGCAAGGAGGTGGACGGCGTCCTCAAGCGGCTCGCCTGGGATCCGGCCGTGACGCTCCAATCGGCCGCGGAGACCGCGGGCTTCGCCCGGATCGCCCGCGAGGCCCGCGCCGAGTACGACGAGCTGAAGGCCCGCCGGATCGGGCTCGACTTCGCCGACCTGATCGTCCTGGCCCGCGACGCCCTCCGCCAGCCGGGCGCCGTCGGCGCGGCCGACGACGAACCGGCCGAGGTCGACCCCGCGGCCGTCGAATTCGTGCTGGTCGACGAGTTCCAGGACACCGACGAGGTCCAGTCCGACGTCCTCCGCCTCCTGGCCGGGGACGGCTTCGGCGGCGGCCGGATGTTCGTCGTCGGCGACGCCAAGCAGTCGATCTACCGCTTCCGAGGCGCCGAGCCCGCCATCTTCGGCCGCTGGCGCGGGGAGTTCCCGGACCCCGGCCGGCTGCGGCTCTCGGAGAACTTCCGAACCGTCCCCCGCGTCGTCCACTTCGTCAACGCCCTCTTCGCCGACTCGTTCGCCGACCCCGGCGCGGCGGCCGACCCGGACGCCGTCCGGCTCGTCCCCCGCCGCGGCGACCACTCCGACGCCCCGGCCGTCCACTTCCTCTGGACGCCCCCCGCCGCACCCGACGGGGACGAACCGCCCGCGAAACCCTCCGTCCAGGAGTGCCGCCGCCGCGAGGCCGACGCCCTGGCCCGCTGGCTCCGCGGCCGGATCGACGCCGGCTGGACCGTGATCGATCGCGCCACCCGCCGGCCCCGCCCCGCCCACGCCGGCGACGTCGCCTTCCTGTTCCGGGCCATGACCGACGTATGGCCCTATGAACAAGCCCTGGCCGATCAAGGCTTCGACCACCACACGATCGGCGGCTCGGCGTTCTACTCCCAGCAAGAGGTTTTGGACGTCGTCAACCTCCTCTCCGCGATCGAGGACCCGTTCGACGAGACCGCCCTGGCCGGCAGCCTGCGAAGCCCGTTCTTCGCGCTTCGCGACGAAGCCCTCTACTGGCTGACCCAGCCCCGCGACGGCCTGGCGCGCGGCCTGGAACGCGCGGACCAGACGCCCGGCCTCTCCGACCGGGACCGCGACCGGGCCGTCCGCGCCCGCGACCTGCTCGCGCGCTGGCGGGCGCTGAAGGACCGCCTTCCGATGGCCGATCTCTTGTCGCGGGCGATCGACGAATCGGGCTTCTCCGCGGCGCTGGTCTGCGAGTCCCTGGGCGCGCGGAAGCTCGCCAACGTCCGCAAGCTGATCGAGACGGCGCGGGAGTTCGACCGCAAGGGGGGCTTCGGCCTGGCCGACTTCGTCGGCCGCCTTCGCGCCTTCGCCGACGAACCGCCCCGCGAGGAACAGGCGGCGACCACCGACGAGGACGGCCGGAGCGTCCGCGTCATGTCCGTCCACCAGGCCAAGGGCCTGGAGTTCCCCGTCGTCGTCCTCCCCGATCTGAACCGAGGCGCCGGCCCGCGAACCGGCCCCCTGGGCTTCGATCGCGAGCTGGGGCTGGTCCTGAAGCCCCGCCCCGCCCGGGTCGATCTCGACGACGCCCCCGGCGCGGGGGAGTCGCTGGGGTGGCGGACGCATCAGGAGATCGAGGAGCGCGAGGAACGCGAGGAGGCGCTGCGGCTGTTCTACGTCGCCGCCACCAGGGCGAGGGACGAACTGGTCCTTTCCGCCGGGTTCGCGACGCCGCTGGACCAGGTCGCGCGGTCGGTCGCCAAGCTCTCCCCGGCGACGAACCTGTTGTGGGAGCGGTTCGACGGCGCGACCGGCCGGCTCGCGGTCGCGCTTCCCGACGGCTGGCCCGTCCCCGAGGTCGACGTCGTGGACCCGGCCGCGATCCCCGCGGCTCGCGAGCGCCCCGAGGTCCGCCGACCGAACCTCTCGGCGATCGTCGCGGCGATCCGGGACGAGCCGCCCGCCGACGCGACTCCCGCGCCGACTCCGCGCGCGGCGACGTTTCTCGACCTGGAGGCGCCGCTCCGGGAGGAGACTCGAACCGCCAGGCTGGCGAATCTGATCCGCGCCGCGGCGTTCGACAAGGAGTTGCTCGCCGGGGGCGGCCTGGAGGCGGTGGTCCGTCGTCTGGCCGCGCGCCGGACGCCCGCTGCGGGGGCGTCGCTGCGGGCCGACGCCCTGGCATGGCTTCGCGCGTGGGTCGAGAGCGACCTGTTCGCCGGCCTTCGCGACGCGCGCGAGGTCCGCCTCGGGGCGCGCTGGACGCTCCCCGGCCCGCCGGTCGTCCTCGGTTCTTGCGACGCGACGGCGCCGGGCGGCGACGGCCGCTGGCGCGTCGTGACCGTCCTCGCCCCCGGCGAGGCGCCCGCCTGGGCCCGACTCCGGGCCTCGCTGTCGTTGACGGCGCTCGACTTCGAACCGAAGGGCCCGTCGTGGCTCGTCTCCGTCGGCCCCGACGGCAAACTCGCCGCCGACCGCGTCGGCCCGATGTCCGACGCCGAGCGCGACCGCCTGATCCGTGAGATGGCGGTCGACCGCGGGGCGTCGTACTGACGACCCGACACTTATCGGATCTCGCATGCGACACTCACGCGAGCCGACGCC
>ERZ778018.2833-NODE-2833-length-10419-cov-4.209282_pt1 | contig 10419 bp, 8 predicted proteins | sample MGYA00375748_ERZ778018 | MGnify/ENA primary metagenome ERZ778018 (study PRJEB29350, sample SAMN05509839) | bioreactor metagenome | biome: bioreactor; material: wastewater | place: South Africa: University of Cape Town | collected 2014-04-22 ... | reverse complement strand
CCGGCTGATATCGTTCGGTGGCTCGGCGCGGTGCAATCCCAGGATTTTCCAGCGGCCAAATGGGCGCTCGGCCTGCGCCTCAACGGCGTGGACGAGGCCGCCGTCGATCAGGCATTCAACGAAGGTGAGATTCTGCGCACGCACGTCCTCCGTCCCACCTGGCATTTCGTCATGCCGGAGGACATCCGTTGGCTGCTCAAGCTGACCGGGCCACGCATCATCGCCGCCTCCGCCGGCCAGTATCGTCGTAAGGGGCTGGACGGTCCGATCTTCACGCGAAGCAACCGCACGCTGGTGCGAGAGCTGGAAGGTGGCAAGGCGCTGACGCGCACGGCGCTGGTCGCGGCACTCAAAGACGCGAATATCCAGGCCGACAACCTCGGCTATATGCTGCTGCTGATGCGCGCCGAACTCGACGGCCTGATCTGCAGCGGACCGCGCCGCGGCAAGCAGTTCACGTACATGTTGCTCGATGAACGAGCGCCGGCTATCGACCACTTCAACCGGGACCAGGCGCTGCGGGAACTGGGCGCCCGCTATTTCGCCAGCCGCGGTCCCGCCACGCCCTACGATTTCTCCTGGTGGTCGGGGCTGACGGTCGGCGATGCTCGGCATACGATCGAAATGCTCGGGAAAGAACTCGAACGCATCGATGTCGACGGTCGCGCCTACTATTTCGATGCACGGCTGACCCAATTGGACGACGCGAGTCATTCGGTGCTGCTGCTCCCGATTTATGACGAGACGATCGTCGCCTACAAGGATCGCAGTGGCTACCTCCAACGTCTCGCGGCCAGCCGGACGCCGCTGCCGGAAAATATCGTCTTCAACCACACCATCCTGCTTGATGGGCAGATTGTCGGCATCTGGAAGCGATCGGCTTCGACGCGCGCGTTGACGATCGAACCGACACTCTTTACCGAACTCAACCGGAGCGAACTTCGCGCGATTGACGCGGCTATCGAACGCCACGCTGCCTTCTTCGATCTGGCGCTCACCCCCTCCGATGCCAACTCGCCCAATGAATGAACGGGAGTATCCGTGGCGAATCTGAATCGTGTTGCCATCTTCACGAACGAATATCCGCCGAACGTCTACGGCGGCGCCGGAGTCCATGTTGAATATCTGAGCCGGGCGCTCGCCCGTTCGGTCGAGGTCGATGTCCGGTCGTTCGGTGACCAACACGTCGATGACGGCAATCTGCACGTTCGAGGTTATCTCGGCTGGGACGAGATGCAGCGCGATACCGATCGTCGCTTTACCGGCGCGCTCGACGCACTCTCCCGCAGCCTGGCGATGGCCAAAGATACGCTGGCGGCGGATGTCGTTCACTGCCACACCTGGTACACCGATCTGGCCGGTTTTCTTGCCAAGCAACTCTGGAACGTACCGCTGCTCGTCACGATCCACTCGCTGGAACCGCTCAGACCCTGGAAGGTAGAGCAACTCGGCAACGCCTATCACGTCAGTTCGTGGATGGAGCGAACCGGGATCGAGCAGGCGGACGCCGTCATCGCTGTCTCGTCCGAGACGCGTCAGGACGTGCTGGCGAACTTAGACGTCGACCCCGCTCGCGTCCACATCATCCACAACGGCATCGACCTCGACGAATACCGCGCCTCGAACGCAACCGATGCGCTGACGGCTCATGGCGTCGATCCGACGCGCCCGTTCGTGCTCTTCGTCGGACGAATCACGCGCCAGAAGGGAATCATCCATCTGGTCAACGCCATCCCGGAGATCGATCCGTCTTTGCAGGTCGTTTTGCTGGCCGGCGCACCGGACACGGCGGAGATCGGTCGAGAGATGAATGAGCGCATGGCGGCGGTTTCGGCCGGACGTGACGGTGTTATCTGGGTGCCGGAGATGCTCCCGCGCCAGCAGGTGATCCAGTTCTATTCACACGCCAACGTCTTCGTCTGCCCATCGGTCTATGAGCCGTTCGGCATCATCAACCTGGAGGCGATGGCCTGCGAAACCGCCGTCGTCGCCTCGAAGGTCGGCGGGATCCCCGAAGTCGTCGTACCCGGGGAAACGGGGCTGCTCGTCGATCCACACCTCAAACCGGGCACGTTTGAGCCGGCCGACCCCGCCGAGTTCTCACGCGAGCTGGCGGCGGCGGTCAATCGTGTCGCGCTCGACCCGGCCCTGTCGGAGCGTTTCGGACGAAATGGCCGCGCTCGGGCCGAGCAGCAATTCAGCTGGGATGCAATCGCCGTCAAAACACTGGCGCTTTACCGCGATTTGCTCGATCATCACCACAACTAGCCTCGCGCGAATAACTTTGGAAGGTGTGTGATGAGTATGAGCTTTGAGCGGCCAAGCTGGCCGAATGGTGCGAAGTGCGCCGTGTCGCTGACGTTCGACAATTTTGGGGAATCGTTCGATCTATTGCGCCATGGCCATGCCGGTGGCGCCAACGCGGATGGCGTCTACGCACCGCGACGCGGCATCGAACGAGTGCTCGACCTGCTGGCGCGCTATTCGATTCCGGCGACGTTCTTCGTCGAAGGCTGGAACGTCCGCAAGTATGCGGATCTGGCCCGTGAGGTCGTGGAGCAGGGTCACGAAATCGGCGGCCATGGCTGGATGCACGAAGCCTGGGGCGAACTTGCCCCCGAGCGTGAACGCGATCTGATCCAGCGAACAACGGCGACGCTCAGCGATGTGCTCGGCGCGGCTCCGAACGGCTGGCGAGCGCCGTCCGGCCTCACCACCGAAGGCACGCTCGGCTTCCTGCATGAAGCGGGCTACACCTACGATAGCTCCTTCGGCGACGACGATGTGCCGTACTTCATCGCGACCGACCGCGGCAACGAGATCCTGGAACTGCCCTGGTCGTGGTCACTTGACGATGCCGTCTACTACGCGCATCCGGGGACGATACGCCGCCCAAGCGAGGTCGCCCAGCTCTGGATCGAAGAGTTTGATGCCGCCTATGAACTGACCGGCAATTTTATGCTCGTCTGTCACCCGCGCTACTCCGGCCGTCCGGCGCGAATCCGGGCGCTCGAACAGCTGATCCAACACATCCGAACCCGCGACGGCGTCTGGTTCGCTCGAAGCACCGACCTGGCCGCCGCCGCTCGCGACTGGTCCGCCATCCCGCACTACCCCTATCCCGAGCGGATGTCGGAGGAAGCGCGACCAGAGTAGCGGCCACTCGGCCAGCCGTCTCCGTACGGCACTGGAGGCGGCCCACCCCGCCCCGCGTCATCCTGAGCTGCTGTGAGGGATCTCTCACCCGTAAACCTGCGACTCAATTGCCGGGGTACGTCGAGGGAGAACCCTAGAGTGGCTATCCTTCACAGCGGCCCTGGATGTCGGGGCGTGGTGAGATCAACCGTCTGATCTCTTTCAAAATGTTGAGTTCGAATAGAACGGAAGGAAGGAATCATGAAATTCGGAATCGCCTTACCAACGTACCCCGCCGGGGCCACAGTTGAGGGTGTCGTCAAGGTGGCGCAGGCGGCGGAGCGGCTTGGGTTCGTCTCCGCCTGGACGACCGACCATGTCATCATGCCGGCCGAGCAGGCCGGCCCGTATCGCGAGATCTTCGAGCCGCTGATGATGCTTGGCTACCTGTCGGCGCTCACGTCGAAGGTTCAGCTCGGCATCTCCGTCATCGTCGTGCCGCAGCGCAACGGCATCGTGCTCGCCAAGCAACTGGCGACGCTCGATCATCTCTGTCAGGGCCGCCTGATCGTTGGTGTCGGCGCCGGCTGGAACGAACGCGAATTCGAGATGCTTGACGCGGCCGACCGCTATCACCGCCGCGGCGCCTACCTGAACGAGACGATCCGTGTCTGGCGCCATCTCTGGACGACGCCGGAAAAGCCGTTCGAGGGCGAGTTCTACCACCTCGAAGACGTCGCCTTCGGGCCACTGCCGTATACCGAAGGCGGACCGGCCATCTGGGTCGGTGGGCAGTCGTTGGGAGCACGGCGCCGAGCCGGACGCTACGGTGCATCCTGGCACCCAGTCGGCATCAGCGCCGCTGATCTGGCCGAGCAGTTCGGCGTCGTGCGCGACGCCGCCGAGAAGGCGGGCAATCCGATTCCGACCGCGGTTGCGCGCTTGCCGATGCGCTTCAGCGTCGGCGGCGGTCCGATGAACGCCAATCGCAAGATCCAGGTGCTCGAAGGTGAACCCGCCCAGATCGTCGAGGGGCTCAACGACTACGTCGGGGCCGGTGCGAGCGAGATCATCTGCCACTTCGGTTCGCCCGACGGAGACGAAGTCGTCGACAACATGGAGAAGTTTGCCCGCGAAGTGATGCCGCACTTCCAGAATTGATCATCTAGCGCGGTCGAATCCAACGCGTGTCATTCGACTATGTTAAAGAGTCGGAAGTTCCGGCAGGGTTTACGTTTCGATCATCACCAGGGAGCAATGCATGTCAGAAGCCGCAACGCAACTCGCCGATCAGCTTGATGCCGTCACGCGCGACTTCATCGGTGTCGTGCAGTCATGCACGCCGGAGCAGTGGGCACGAACGACGAGCAGCGAAGAATGGTCGATCGGGGTCGTGTCGCATCACGTGGCCGCAAGCTATCCGCAATTTGATCAGTTGGTACAGGCACTTGCAGCCGGGGTCCAGACGATTCCGCCGGTTTCTGCGGAGCAGTTGCACGAAGGCAATGCGACGCATGCTCGAGCGTTCGCGAATGCCGGTACGCAAGAGACGCTCGATTTGCTGCGGGGCGGTGACGCGCTCGTCGGAACGATCCGCGGGCTTTCAGACGAGCAATTGAGCATTACGACCGGCATCTTCTTCGGTGGCGAAATGTCCTTGACGCAGATCATTGAACGCATCGTCATCGGGCATCCGGCCAGCCATATGGCCAGCATCCGCGCCGCGCTCTCGGAGTCCGCCGAAGCCGCCGAATAGGTTCACCTCGCAGAAATAGTCTGAAACAGCCGCGCCAGCAATGCCTGGCGCGGCACAATGCTGCTGCGCAGGATGTACTCATCGGGACCGTGATCCAGCCCGCCGACCGGGCCGAGCCCGTCGAGCCCCGGCGTGCCGCTTCGACCGGCGTAGCTGATGTCGGAAGCACCACCGGTCGCAGCGGCCTGCAGCTCAAACCCGAGTTCAGCCGCGATCGCCATCGCCTGCTGCTCCAAGCGCACGACGCCCGCTGTGCGCGGCATTGCCGGACAATCGGATCCAGGTTCGAGCTCGATCCGAAACGAAACCTCTGGTACCAATGAGCGCTCGCCGATCGCGCGAAAGGCAGCCTCCAGCTCATCAAGCTCTGTATCGGTCCAGGCGCGCAGATCGAAGCGCGCGCTGGCTCGCTCGACGACGACACTCGGAATGCCGCCCCCTTCGATCGCGCCGCTGTTGACCGTCATTCCCGGCTTCAGAGCGTTGAGCTGCTGCGCTTCGACGATGAAGCGCGCCAAAGCCAGCGTCGCGCTGCGGCCCTTTTCCGGTTCAACACCGGCATGGGCCGAGCGGCCCTGCGCCTCGACCCTGAACCAGCGGACGCCCTTGCGCGCGGAAACAATATCGCCATTCTCACGCGCCGCCTCCAGCGTCAGAATCGCGTCGTGACGCGCCCCTTCGCGCTCAAGCAGCGGCACCGAGGCACGCGGCGCCGTCTCTTCATCCGATACGATGAGTAGGCTGATCTCGGCGAAATCGTCCCAGCCAAGTTGCTGAAGCGCCTCCATCGCGTAGATGCCGGAGAGAATGCCCGCCTTCATATCGCAGGTTCCGGGACCGAGGATGCGGTCGCCGTCGAACGTGAGTGGCCGCTTCGCGGCGGTGCCGCGCGGATAGACGGTATCGGCGTGCCCGACAAGCAAGATGCGCGCGCCACCGGCCCCGAAACGCCGCGCGATCAGGTTGTCGCCGCGTACCGGCTGTCGACCACGCTCGATCTGAAAACCGGACGTTCCCAGCCGCCGCTCAAGCCAGTCAACGACAACATCGACGCCCGCCTTGTCGTCGCTTCCCGAGTCGATGCCGGCCAGCAAGCGCAAGTCGTCCAGATACCGGTCAAGACCCGCTTCGAGCAGGTCGATCAACCGGCTGCTCATGAGGATCGTGCCGCCAGGACCGAGCGGAGACGAAGCAGGCCGTCCGTCAGCCGCCTTCGGTCGGTCGCGAAGGCGATACGCACGTAGCCGGCCCCACTCGGGCCGTACTCGGTCCCGCCGCGAATGGCGACGCCCTGTTCCAGCGCGGCCGAAACTATCTCACGCGGCGGCGTATCACCATCGTAATGAATGAAGGCGTAGAAGGCGCCATCCGGCGGGCGGATGCTCAAGCCCGGCACGTCCGCCATCAGCTCCATGACCAGCTCCCGGCGCGCCTCATATTCAACGCGCATCCGTTCCGGCCAATCACTTTCGGTCGTAACGGCGGCCAGTGCGGCGCGTTGCAACGCGGAGTTCATCGGCCCGATCAATGTCCGGTGAATGCGGGCGGCGGCAGCTGTCACTGGGGCCGGAGCGATCAGGTAACCGATGCGCCAGCCGGTCATGGCGTAGGTTTTGGAAAACGTCTGGCAGTAGATCAACCGTTCGCGCAGTTCGTCGATCGCCAGCGTCGACGTAAACGGCACCCCATGGAAGGTGATGTGGTCGTACGCTTCGTCGGCCAGGACGTGCAGGTCGTACTGCTCAGCCAGCCGCCCGAGCGCCTGTAGCTCATCGTTGCGATAGATGACGCCGGTCGGATTACACGGATGGCAGACGACCAGCAAGCTGGCGCCTTTCGCGGCTTCGGTCTCGATCGCGTCAAGATCGAGATGGAAATTGGAGGTCTGCGGGATAAAGACCGGCTCAGCGCCGATCATGCGCGTCAGATCTGCATAGAGCGAATAGGTCGGCTCGGGAATGAGCACCCGCTCGCCGGGATTGACCACTCCGAGAATCGCCGACGTGAGCGCCGCGCTACCGCCATGCGTCACCAGCACCTGCTGCGGCGCAATCTCCGCTCCGGCTGCGGCCGATGCGATCGCTGCCAGCGCCGCACGCAGTTCCGGATCGCCCTGGTTGTCGGCGTAATGCGTATAGCCGGCAGCCAGCGCATCGATCAACGCCTGTCGAATATGCGGCGGTGTCTCGAAATCGGGATCGCCAGACGCGAGCGAGATCACTTCGGGACCGGGCCGCCCGGTCGGTCGTTCCGAATTCGCCGCGATCCGCTGCACCGCGAGTGAAGGCTCAAACACCGGCGCGTCCTTTCCTGAGTCTCTGAATCGCTTCGCCCCACACCGCTGGATCGTCGGCGCTTGTCCGCCGAATGTCAACAGCCACCGAAGCCGATGCCACCTCCACGTTCGTAGGGGCGGAACCCGTTTCCACCCTACGGCAGAGAAATGAATAGCAGGGTTAGGCGCGCGTGGTGCGTCCGGTGGCACCGTCGATCAGGGTACGGAGGGCACGGAGGCGAGGGGTGATCTCTTTGCGCTCGGTGGGCGGGACCTCGGCGTGCTGGAAGCGGTCAAGCGCGCGGGCCAGACCGTGGATCGCCTCGTCCAGATCGTGTCGATCGGAGGGCGTCCAGGCGCCGGGATCCGTCTCAACGTCGGATTCCGATTCCGGGAGCAACTGCAAGAGCGCCGCTGTGCGCTCGGAGAGCGTCGTCCGTGATCGACTTTTAGCCGTCGAAGCGTCAGCCGCTTCGCGCATCGCGGAAAAGCGACGTTCAACCTCCGGTTCGTCGAGATCGACGAACGACGGATCGGAACGTACGGCTCGGGCGAGCCGTTGCGCCGCCGGTTGCGACAGCCCCTCATCAATGATCATGCGGGCGAGCGCAGACTGCGGAATCTCCGGCAAGCCTTGTAAGACGCGTGTCTGCTTCTCCGACAGGCGGCCGGAACGCAGCTCCTCCTGCACTCGCTCGGGCAGCTTTTCGGTGCCGAGCAGTTGAAAGAGCCGACTGCGCCGGATACCGACCGCGTCGGCCACCTGTTCCCACGGCGCATCGTTCATTTGCGCCTTGAGCGCACGCAACGCGGCCGCCCGATCGATGGCATTCAGATCCTCGCGTACGACGTTTTCCATCAGTTGCTGGATCAAGCGGTGTTCGGCGGGAACCTCGCGCACGATCGCCGGAATCGCGCTCAGCCCAGCCAGACGTGCCGCTCGCCAGCGGCGCTCGCCGTGCAGGATGACGTACTGATCGGACTCCGCCTCATAGCGCACCGCGATCGGTTGCAGCACACCCTCGCGCTTCATCGAGGCCGCCAGTTCGGCCAATCGCTCGTCGTCGAACGTCTGTCGTGGTTGGGCGGGATCGGGCACGATTCGTTCGAGCTGAATCTCCTTGGCGTTCGGCAGATCGGCAACGCCGGCGGCACGAGGCGTCGTGTCGGTAAAGAGCGAATCGACGGTAAAGCGCCGTCTGCGCGACCGGCTGGTCGTCTCAGACATGCGCCACGCTCCCGATGCGCTGCTCGATGAACGCCGCGGCTTCGCGGTAGGCAGCCGAAATCGACGAGTGCGGCATATATTGCAGGATCGAGGTGCTCTCGGCAATCGACTCGGCGCTCTTCACCGAGAGCGGAATCGACGGCAAGAGAGGCAGATTGGGAAAGCGTTCGGTCAGCGTCTCCAGCATATCCACGGCTAGCCGTGATGAATGATGCACTTTCGTTGGCAGGAAGCCGATCACTTCGAGCCGCGGATTGAGGCGTTTCACGCGCTCAACTGTTTCGAAGAGTCGTTTGAGCACCATCAGCGACAATGGATGTGGCTCGATCGGGATGACCAGAGCCGATGATGCCACCAGAATATTGATGCTCAAGATATTCAGCGCCGGTGGGCAGTCGATAATGACGTAATCGTACGGCAGCGGCTGTGAGCGGCTGAGCTTATCGTCGAGCCGTCGCTCGCGCTCGATCACATTGAGAAGTTCGAGTTCGGCCGCCGCTAGATCGGGATGGCTCGGTATGAGGTTCATACCGGTAATATTCGTTGGCATGACGGTGGACGAGAGTGGTAAGCGCTCATCGGCAAGCAGATCGTACACCGAGAAATCGAGCCGGCTGACGTCGATGCCGAGCGCCATTGTCAGACTTGCCTGCGGATCGAGATCGATCGCCAGCACCCGACGCCCACGCTCGACGAGCGCCGCACCGACGTTCAGCGTGCTGGTCGTTTTGGCCGTTCCGCCCTTCTGATTGAAGAAGGCGACGATCGGTGTCACCGCAGGCTCCAGGTCCGTACTGTACGTACATTATGACCATCAGGATAACAGAACTTAAGCGGTCAGTCCAGCGCGTACGTGCCTGAGAGGCAACGGAACACGCCCTGCCAAGGATATCGAGAACCGGCGCCGCTGGCGATGCGTTTGGGCCCGATCGGTGCCCTTTGGCCGGTATCCGGCGTTTTGACTAATACAGGATGCGCGGCCCGGCCGGCGACCGTGCTTTGTCGTGTTCTTGATGAAACGGCCGCGCTTCTGATTCGACCCGAACGGGATTAACCCGTACAATCGCTCGGGGAGAAACGCCAGCGCGCGACGTTGGCGCTGTCTTGAAGGAGGCTTTGTGTCCCTCGCGTTGCCGCACATGCTCGGCGACCGCTATCGTCTTACCGCGCGAATTGGAGAGGGCAGCTTCGCCGAAACCTATCTGGCGACCGACTCTTCACTCGGGCGTCAGGTGGCGGTGAAGGTGCTGCGCGAACATTACGCGCGTGACCCCCGTTTCGTGGCGCGTTTCGAACAGGAAGCGCGCGCGGCGGCGGCCGTGTCGCATACCAACGTCGTCGATATCTTCGACTACGGTCGTGATGGCGATACGCTCTTCATTACGATGGAATGGGTCGACGGAACCGACCTTAAGCAGCTCATTCGCGACAAGGCACCGTTGCCGATCGCTGAGGCGGTTCGGCTCGATCGCGGTATTCTGCGCGGGCTTGGCGCCATCCATCGGGCCGGCATCGTCCATCGCGACGTCAAACCGCAAAACGTCCTGATCTCGAAAGACGGCGAACCGAAGCTGAGCGATTTCGGAATCGCCCGCGGCAGCGCCGATACCGGCCTGACCGACACCGGCATGGCGGTCGGCACCGCCGCCTACATGGCGCCGGAGCAGGCAGTCGGACGCAACGTTGGCCCTGCCGCCGATATCTACTCGGCGGGCGTCATTCTCTTCGAGATGCTCACCGGCCAGCTCCCATTTCCGGGAGACAACCCGGTGCAGGTGATGTATCGCCATGTGAACGACATCGCGCCACGGCCGCGCGACCTGAATCCGAACATCTCACCGGCAATCGAGATGGTCATCCTGCGCGCGATGGCGAAGGAACCGGAAGATCGATTTCAATCGGCCGAAGAGATGGAAGCGGCCTTCGATCGCGCTCCCTCGGCCGACGAAGAGACGGCGATCATCGCCGCCATCACCCCACGAGAACTGCCACTCGGCGCGGCCGCGGTAGCGGGTGGCGGTGGTG
>ERZ778018.2832-NODE-2832-length-10420-cov-5.691848_pt1 | contig 10420 bp, 7 predicted proteins | sample MGYA00375748_ERZ778018 | MGnify/ENA primary metagenome ERZ778018 (study PRJEB29350, sample SAMN05509839) | bioreactor metagenome | biome: bioreactor; material: wastewater | place: South Africa: University of Cape Town | collected 2014-04-22 ... | reverse complement strand
GCGCAGGTCGATCCGCTTCAGCACTACTTGGCTTTCGGTATCCATGAAGGACGAAATTCATTTGTGGATGGTGTAATCGCATAACGTCGAGAGATAAAATCAGGTGATCGTAACCCCGGAGAATTCCAGCGCTGGCTGGCCTAGTTTCGGGGAGCACTTTATGCCGCCGCCTGCCCGCTTCAATACAAGTGCGATCTGCGGTTCTAAAAAACGGGACTTCTTCATCCGCAAGTTTAGCTGCATTCGTCACGGTGATTTGACGATTGAAACTTTCAACTTCCTGAGGCAGCATAATAAAATTGTCAGTTAGGTTGTTCGTCCTTGTTGGGGCTGCACACGCAATGCTCCGGACACATTCGTTAGTTTGAAGTACAACTAATATCTTGGGATATTTGAATATGTCGGATCCACAAGCCTTCCCCAACACCCCGAACTATATCGACGCGCTTTTGGATCAGGACGTCAATGGCTTCTGGAATTACGGCAACGGGTACGGCGTGAGCCTGACCTTTAATTTTCCCGTCAAGTACAATCCGGTATCGGACCTGCCAAGTTATCTTTTCAACGCACAGGAAATGGCATACGTCCGCCAAGCCCTGACGCTGTGGAGCAACGTCGCGAATATCACCTTCACGGAAGCCAGCGATCAGGGGACCGCGGACATCGAAATCAGGAAAGCGGAGCTTGGTCCGGGAGTCGGCGGCACAACATATTTCCCTCATGCTGTGAATAACGGCATTAACGTGGGCGGTAGCGTTTATCTGGACGTTGACGCCTACGGCAATCTGCCGCCCCTGAGCCCGGGCACCCATGGCTTCGAGACTATCTTACATGAACTAGGACACGCCCTCGGGTTGAAGCACCCCGGCAACTACAATGCGGGGGGCGGCGGCGCAGAACCCCCTTATCTGCCGTCCGGTCAGGACTACACAGACTTCACTATCATGTCCTACAACGATTACTGGGGTGGACTGGTCTATCCGGCCACTCCTATGCTGTATGATATCGCCGCCATTCAGTGGATATACGGCACGAGAGAAAGCCACGTTGGTGACGACGTATACACGTTTACAAGTGGCACAGTTTTGGCGCCGCCGTTGTCCGCGCCAATGACCATCTGGGACACCGGCGGTAACGATACCATCGAGGCCTCCACGGCATCAGGGGCCTGCACCATCAATCTCAATCCGGGCGCGTTCAGTTCAATTCCAGTGGGTGCGCCTGGCACGGGCGTGAACAATGTCGCCATCGCATTCAATTGCTGGATTGAAAACGCGTCGGGCAGCAACTACTCCGACATCATCGTCGGAAATGAGCTTGATAACGTTCTCCGTGGATATGGCGGCAACGATACGATTGATGGCGGCGGCGGATACGACACCGCAATTTTCTCGGGGCTTCGGTCAAGTTATACCATTACACCACTAAATAGTACCAGCTTGAGAGTGGTGGGTTCCGATGGCAACGACACGTTGTCGAATGTCGAAAAACTGATTTTCAACGACTCAGTCTATTTCTGGCACCCCGATGGTAATCCAGACTTCGACCAGACATTTTATCTCAGCCAAAACCCCGATGTGCGGCAGGCCGGCGTCGATCCGTTTCCTCACTATAACCAATATGGCTGGCACGAGGGACGCGACCCGAATTCGCTATTTTCAACTAATCTCTACCTAGCGACGAATCCGGACGTTAAGGCGGCCAGCGTAAACCCGCTGGATCACTATCATGAATCCGGCTGGAAGGAGGGGCGCGACCCCGGCCCGAATTTCGACACTACGCTCTACTTGTTGTATAATCCGGACGTCAAGGCTGCCGGGATTGATCCGCTTCAGCACTATCTAGATTTCGGAGCGGCAGAAGGCCGGCAGCGTTTCGTGGCGACGGGCACAGCCGTGAACGGCTTCGATGCCGAATATTATTTGATGCACAATCCCGACGTTGCGGCGGCTGGGATAGATCCGCTGCAACATTACAATATCTTTGGATGGCAAGAGGGTCGCAATCCGAACGCCTATTTTGACGACGCCGGCTATCTCGCGAATAATCCCGATGTGAAAAACGCCAACATTAATCCTCTCGCCCATTACGAATCGTACGGGTGGCAGGAAGGTCGTAATCCGTCCGCATGGTTCGATACGAAGCACTATCTGCAAGCCAACCAGGATGTGGCGGCCGCGCACGTCAACCCGCTCGACCATTTTCTTAATAGTGGCATCTACGAGGGGCGATCGAGCTTTTTTGCCGGATCGTGGCATTTCGTCTGAACGACCGTCTTCAAAAGGCGTAAGCCGGCGAAGTGCGCCTGAAATCGGGTTGCCAGTGCTGAATTTCCCAGAGCGGTTGAGGCGCTTACGTTCCGGCGATTGCGGCTCTGTCTTTGAACACCGCCCGCCAATTACCAAACGCCTTGAGCGGGATGCCCTCCGCCTCGCAATATTGCCGTTGGTTCAGGTCACTACGCTTCCACGCTTCGTGGTGTGCGCGCCAAAATGATTCGTTGTGACATCGCCACGCTCCGCTCTCTGTCGCCATCTCGCTTTCCTCATTTGCAAATCGGGAGCGAGAACAGATCGTGTTTACAAACTGCAGGAAAGGTGTGTGAGAAATCGACGCTTACCGGACGTTTACCCAACGCGTACCTCGATCCCTACACCTGTCCCAACTATTCCCTGATACCGCCGTACAACTTCACTGTTCAGATGTTTAGGGAATTTTCACAGAAATGCCTGTGCCGCAGCGGTTTTCGGCATATTGATCCGAATCGGTTACGCCAAAATCGCAAAATTCTCTGTTTATATCGCTGTTAGCAGGGAATGGGCGCACGCAAGCGCGTGTTGCGTTAGGTCCTCTATTTTGTCGACGCAAAAGTTGTCGCTACCCGCGCTCGTCAGCGATCGCCTTGCCGTCGTTGGGTAGCGATCCGCTGGCGACCAGTTCGACCTTGCCGCCGAGTTTGGTGACTGCGCGCAGCGTGGCACCCACGGCTTCGGCCAAGGCAGGCGATGCTGCCGATGTTTCGGCTTTCAGCGTCATCACGTCGGCCTCGCCCTCGCGGCTGACCACCAGCCGCAGCCGCCCCAATTCGGGATGGCGCTTGCCGATTTCTGCGACCTGCTCGGGGCGCACGAACATGCCCTTCACCTTGGTGGTCTGGTCGGCGCGGCCCATCCAGCCTTTGATCCGGGTGTTGGTGCGGCCGCTGGCACTAACGCCGGGCAGGGCGGCGGTGAGATCGCCGAGCGCGAGCCTGATCCACGGGTGGTGCGGATTGAGCGAGGTGACGACGATTTCGCCGACGTCGCCCTCCGTGACCTGCTCGCCGGTGCCGGGCTTCACGATTTCCAGGATCAGGTTCTCGTTCACCACCATGCCATCGCGCGCCGACGTCTCGAAGGCGACAATGCCGAGGTCGGCGGTACCGAACGATTCGTAAGCATCGATGCCACGCGACTTGATCTCCGTACGCAGCGAGGGCGGAAAGGCGGCGGCGGAAACCATCGCCCGTTTGATCGAGGAGACGTCGCGGCCGGTCTTTTCAGCATTGTCGAGCAGGATCTTCAGGAAATCGGGCGTGCCGGCATAGGCGACCGGCCGATAGGCCTCGATCAGTTCGAACTGCTGTTCGGTGTTGCCGGGACCGGCGGGGATAACGGCGCAACCGAGGGCACGCGCCGCGGAATCGAAAATGAATCCGCCGGGCGTCAGATGGTAGCTGAAGGTGTTCAGCACCACGTCGCCGGGCCGCAGGCCGGCGGCAAAGATCGCGCGAGCGCTGCCCCAGGAATCGGTCTCGGGTGCTTGCGGTTCGAAAATCGGCCCGGGTGAGGTGAACAGCCGCCCGAACGAGCCGAGCGGCGCGCTGACAAATCCGCCGAAGGGCGGCGCGGCTTTATGTAAAGCCGGCAGGTCGGATTTCCGTAGCACCGGCAGCGCGGCCAGCGCGGCGCGGCTGGTGACCTTGGCGGGATCGATGCCCGCGAGGCGCTCGGCATAGGCGGGGGCCTTCAGCGCCGCGCGCAGCACGTCTGGAAGCCGTGCGAACAGGTCGGCCTCGCGATCCTGAGACTTTCGGATTTCGAGAGCATCATAGTGGTCGGCCATGGTGGGATCCTGTCTTTGTCGCAACGCGTTCCGAAGTTTTTCTCCGTAAGGAGAAAGAATGATGTCCGCATGAAGAATTTAGAGCCAGCGCTTGCGGCGCTTGAAGCTCTTGAGGTTCTTGAAGCTCTTGCGCTGATGGTCGCCGCCGCCGAGGTAGAATTCCTTGACGTCCTCGTTGTCGCGCAATTCGTCGGCGCTGCCGTCGAGCACCACCTTACCCTGTTCCATGATGTAGCCATGGCTTGCCACCGACAGTGCCGCGCGGGCGTTCTGTTCGACCAGCAGGATGGTGACGCCGAGATCGCGGTTGATCTGGCGGATGATGGCGAACACCTCCTTTACCAGCAGCGGCGACAGACCCATCGACGGCTCATCCATCAAGATCATTTTCGGGCGTGCCATCATCGCACGGCCGATGGCCAGCATCTGCTGTTCGCCGCCGGAGAGATAACCGGCGAGGCCGGTGCGCTCCTTAAGGCGGGGAAAATACCTGAACACCATATCGATGTCGGCGTTCACTTCGCCGTCGCTGCGGGTGAACGCGCCAAGCCGCAGGTTCTCCAGCGTGGTCATGTCGGCGATGATGCGGCGGCCTTCCATCACCTGAAAAATGCCGCGACGGACGATGTGATCGGGATCGATGCCGTTGATGCGCTCGCCATTGAACATGATGTCGCCGCGGGTGATTTCGCCTTCCTCGGTTTTCAGCAAACCGGAGATTGCCTTCAGCGTCGTCGACTTGCCGGCGCCGTTGGCGCCGAGCAGCGCCACGATCGCGCCCTTCGGCACATCGAGCGACAGGCCGCGCAGCACCAGGATGACCTTGTCGTAGACCACCTCGATGTTGCGCACCGAGAGCAGGGGAGCGGCAGCGGTCGTCGGTTCCTTGCAGGTCAATTCGGCAGTGTCGGTCATGTCGTTGTCCGCTTGATCGAGTCGTTATGCTCGCGCTTGTCGCGGGCATCCACGTATTCTTTGTTGTGGCGGCCAAGACGTGGATGGCCGGGACAAGCCCGGCCATGACGCCTTAGTTCGCTTACCAGCCGAGCCATTCCGCCTTACGCGGCAGTTCGATGGTCTTGACCTTCTCGAGCTTGATGGTGCCCTTGGCCATCAGGTCGTTGAGGTCGCCTTCGGTTGAACCGGAGACCTTGGCGCGATAGAGATCGACGGTCATGGTTGGCCGATGATCCTTGTCGGTCCAGGTCGACGGAACGCAAACGCCTTCCATGCCGGCAGGCACCCAGTTTTTCTTCTGATAAAAGCCCTTCTGAACATTCGGTCCATTGACGCCGCCATTCTTGGAGGCCCATTCGATGGCTTCCTTCATGTACAGCGCGGTGCAGACCGCGGCGACGTAATGCACCGGGCGATAGACCTTGCCGGTCGGGTCGGACATCTTGGAGATTTCCACGACTGTCTTCATGCCGGGCGCGTTGCCGCCCCAACCGACCGCGGTGCGCAGCGGGAAGACGACGCCGTCGGCCGCGTCACCCGCGGCCTTGGCCGCGTTCTCGTCCATGCCCCAGACGTTGCTGAGGAACTGGACATCGACACCCGCGGTCTTGCAAGCCTTCATCACCGAGATGTTCGAGGCCGCGGTGTTGCCGAGATAGGCGTAGTTGGCGCCGGAGCTCTTCAGGCTCAGGCACTGCGCGCTGTAGTCGCCGGGCGTCAAAGCGAACACCAGCGGCGGCAGCACGTCAAACCCAAGTTCCTTGGCGATGGCTTCGCCAGCGGCCTTCGGTGCGTTCGGATAGGGGTGGTTGGCGCCCATGTGGACGAACTTCGGCTTGCCGGTCTTGCCCTTGGCCTTCCAGTCCTCCGCTGCCCAGGTCAACTCGGCACGCAGCGCATCGGAGTAGGTTGGGCCGTAGAAGAAGTTGTATGGCGCAGCCTTGGCCTTGCCGCCAGCGCCGGTCGGATCGGCGAGCGCTGCCGCATACGAGCCGGAAATATCCGGGATCTGGTCCTGTGCGATGAAGCCGGTCAGGGCTTCGGTATCGGCGGTGCCCCAGCCCATGATGGCGGAGACCTTGTCGGCGCCCGACCACTTCTTGTACTGCGCGATAGCGCGCGGCACCTGATAGCCGTAGTCGACGCTGTCGAGATCGACCTTCACGCCGTTGATGCCGCCGTTCTTGTTGATCCAGGCAAAGGTATCGACGATCGCATGGCCGTAAGGCGTACCGACGTCCGATGTGCCGCCCGAATAATCAGCGAGGTGGCCGATCTTGATCGACGATTGCGCCGATGCGCCGCTGGCGCCAAGCAGGACCGCGAGCGCGGCGCTGCCGAGCAGAGTGGTGATTTTCATGGGTCTTCCTCCTGTTGATTTTTGCGGTGGTTCGACGAGTACCCGTTCAGGCGTCAGTGCGAGAACGGGTAGAACTTCCAGTAGGTTTTAATCTGGTGCCAGCGATGCGCGAGGCCGTCCGGCTCGAACACCAGAAATACGATGATGATGGTTCCGATCGCGATCTCGCGCAGGAAGGTGATGTTGGTCTTCAGACCCAGTGCGTGATCGATCGGGCCGCCGGCGAGCATTGCCGTGATCCATTCCATCGCTTCCGGCAGCAGGATGACAAAAGCGGTGCCCATCAGGGTACCCATGATGGAGCCGAGTCCGCCGATGATGACCATGGCCAGAAACAGGATCGAGCGCTCGATGCCGAACCCTTCATAAGACACCACGAGTTGATAATGCGCATAGAGCGCGCCGCCGATGCCGGCGAAGAATGCCGCGATACCGAACGAGAGTGTGCGGTATTTTGTCAGGTTGATGCCCATGATCTCGGCGGAGAGATAATGATCGCGCACCGCGATCAGTGCGCGGCCATCGCGCGACCGCATCATGTTGGTCACCAGCAGGAAGCAGACGACCACATAGGCGAGCACGACGTAGAAAAACTGCCGGTCGCCCTGCAATGCGTAGCCGAAGATCGAGAACGGCTCCGCCATCGCCGGCACGGAGCCGCCGGAAAACCACTCGGCGCGCGCGAAGAAGTCGAGCAGGATATATTGCGCGGCGAGTGTGGCGATGGCGAGATAAAGTCCTTTCAGACGTGCGGCCGGCAGGCCGAACACCAGACCGACGACGGCTGTCACCAGACCCGCAAGCGGGATCGCGAAGAAAGCCGGGATGCCTATTTTAGTCGACAGATACGCCGACGAAAACGCGCCGAACAGGAAGAATGCGGCGTGACCAATCGAAATCTGCCCGGTGAAGCCCACCAGCACGTTGAGCCCGAGCGCGGCGATGCCATAGATGCCGATCTGGATCAGCAGGCTCAACCAGTATTCATTGAAGAGAAATGGCGCGGCGCAGGTCAGCAAGACGCCGGCGATGGCGAAGTTCCGGCTCGTCACCGTGGGGAAGATAGTGGTGTCCGCGGCGTAGGAGGTGCGGAAGTCCCCGGCGGGGATCATTGAATTTGCCATAATGCGTCAGACCCGCTCGATGTCCTTGGTGCCGAACAGTCCGTAGGGCTTGATCATCAGGATAATGATCAGCACGTAGAACGGCGCGACTTCGTAAAGATTGCCCCAGTGCAGGTACTGGCCGTCGATAAACTGCGCAAAATTCTCAAGAAGCCCGATGATGACGCCGCCGAGCACCGCTCCGGCGATGGAATCGAGGCCGCCGAGGATGACGGCGGGGAACACCTTGATGCCGTAGATCGACAGGCCCGACGACACGCCGTTGACCACCGCGACCACGACGCCGGCGACCGCCGACACCGTGGCCGAGATCGCCCACGACATCGCGAACACGTTTTTCACCGAGATGCCGAGCGACTGCGCGACCTGTTGATCGAAGGCGGTGGCGCGCATGGCGAGGCCGTGTTTGGAGGCCTGGAAGAACCAGGCCATCGCCGCCATCATCGCCAGCGAGACGATCAGGCTCATGACGTAAACGGTCTGGATCGACAGGCCGAGGAAATCGACCGACTGGCTGGTGAAGATCGGCGGGAACGGCTGCGGATTGACGCCGAATATCCATTTCATCGCCGCTTGCAGCACGGTTGAGAGCGCGATCGTCACCATGATCACCGAGATGATCGGCTCGCCGATCATCGGCCGCAGGAATACCATCTGGATCAGAATGCCGAATACGAACATGAAGATCATGGTGATCGGCATCGCCGCGTAGAACGGCACCTGGTACTTTACCATCAGGGCCCAGCACACCCAGGCGCCGACCAGCAGCAGTTCGCCCTGTGCGAAGTTGACCACCTGCGTCGCCTTGTAGATCAGCACGAACGACATCGCGACCACGCCATACAGCGTGCCGACCACCAGACCGTTGACCAGAAGCTGGATGAGGAGTTGCGTGTTCATGATGCGTATCTCGTCGCGGATTTCGTCACAGCTGGGCTTGTCTCGGCCATCCACGCTTCAATGAGGCCGATCGGAAGAGGGGTATGGATGCCCGCGACAAGCGCAGACATGACAGCGTATGACCGGTGCCGGTAAGTCACTCCGCCGCCTCCCTGATCGCGCCGCCCATCAGGTCGATCACCTTCAGCGTCGTGCGGATGCGTTGGGTGGTGCCGTCCTGGAAGCGGATCACGGTGTCGACCTTGATCTCGCTCTGGCCGCCATAGACGCCATTGATGATGTCGGCATACTTCTCGTTGATGACGCTGCGGCGCACTTTGCGGGTACGGGTCAGTTCGCCGTCGTCGGCATCGAGCTCCTTGTAAAGCAGCAGGAATTTCGAGATGCGCTGCGCCGGCGGCAGCGTGGCGTTCACCGCCTCGACTTCCTTGTACAGCAGCTTGTAGACCTCGGGCCGTGACGACAGGTCGGTGTAGGTGGTGAAGGCGATGCGGTTCTTTTCCGCCCATTTCGACACGATGGAATAGCGGATGCAGATGATCGCTGCGAGGCTGTTGCGGCCGTCGCCGAGCACGACCGCTTCGGCAACATAGGGCGAGAATTTCAGCTTGTTCTCGATGTATTGCGGCGAGAAACGGTCGCCCGCGAGCGTCTGCGCCATGTCCTTGATGCGGTCGATGACGACGAGTTCGTGTTTCTTGTTGAAGTAACCGGCATCGCCGGAGCGCATCCACCCCTGGTCCATATCGGCGACCGAGGCTTCCGGGTTCTTGTAGTAGCCGAGGAACATGTTGGGATGGCGCACTAGGATTTCGCCGACGCCGTTCGCGTCGGCGTTCTCGATCCGCAACTCGATGTCGTCCGCCATCGCGACGCCGGTGGTGTCGGGATCGACGCTGTCCTCACGGTGCAGGGTGTAGGCGCCCAGAGTTTCGGTCTGGCCGTAAAGCGTGCGCAGCGGCACGCCCATGGCGCGGAAGAATTTGAAGGTGTCGGGACCGAGTGCCGCGCCGCCGGTGGCAGCGGATGTCAATCGCGAAAAGCCGAGCCGGTCGCGCAGTGCACGAAACAACAGCCCATCGGCGACGGCCGAGTGTTTGCCTTGCTCCAATGCGGCGAGCCCGGTCTTCATGCCGATGTCGTAGAGTTTTTGCTTCAGCGGTGAGGCGTCCATCACCCGTGCGCGAACTTCGGCGGCGAGCGATTCCCAGACGCGCGGCGCGAACAGCACGAAGGTCGGCGCGATCTCGCGGAAGTCGTTCATCATCGTCTCGGGCTCTTCGACGAAGTTGATCTTCATCCGCGACAGAAGGCCCATGCCGAGTGCGTAGATCTGTTCCATGATCCACGGCAGCGGCAGCACCGAGACGTATTCGTCGTCGGGGCCCTTGGGATCGAAGGTGAGATAGGTGGCGCAGTGGCGCAGTACCGAGCCGGCGGACAGCATCGCCAGCTTTGGATTGGCGGTGGTGCCGGAGGTGGTGCAGAGGATCGCGGTGGTGTCGGCGTCGGTGGCATCGACCAGCCGGTCGTAAAGGTCCGGCTCGCGCGCGGCGCGGGCACGCCCCATCTCGGCCAGCTTGTCGGCGGTCATGAGCCGGGGATCGTCGTATTTCCGCATCCCGCGCGGGTCGGAATAGACGATGTGGCGGATGCTGGGTACGCGGTCGCCGAGGCTCAGCAGCTTGTCGATCTGCTCCTCGTCCTCGGCGAACACCACCTTGGCTTCGCCATAGCTGATCAGGTAGGCCGCTTCGTCTTCCAAAACGTCGCGGTAAAGCCCGAGGCTGAAGCCGCCGATCGCGTGGGCGGCGATTTCGGCGGCGACCCAGTCCGGCCTATTGTCGCCGATGATGCCGACGACGTCGCCTTTGCCGAGGCCCAGTTCGATCAGCCCAAGCGCGAAATCGCGGGTGCGGGCATGGTACTGCTCCCAGGTGACCAGTTTCCACAGCCCGAAATCCTTCTCGCGCAA
>ERZ778018.2831-NODE-2831-length-10420-cov-9.196141_pt1 | contig 10420 bp, 7 predicted proteins | sample MGYA00375748_ERZ778018 | MGnify/ENA primary metagenome ERZ778018 (study PRJEB29350, sample SAMN05509839) | bioreactor metagenome | biome: bioreactor; material: wastewater | place: South Africa: University of Cape Town | collected 2014-04-22 ... | reverse complement strand
ACGCCCGCGCCCTCGCCGAACGCCGCTCGCGCGAGGAGGCCGACGCCCGCGCCCTCGCCGAACGCCGCCGGGCCGAAGCCATGGAGGCCAAGCTCCGCGAACTGGGGATGAAGCTCGATTGAGCCTCGTCATCACGTCGCTTAGCTTCCGGTTGACCTTGTCGATTCGGGCGGGGCCGGGTTTAATGTCCAAGGAAAGGCACCCGAATCCTCCCGACCTCGATCGACCCCCCGGGCCCGACCATCCCACGTCTCGTCCCTCGGTCTCAGTCGATCGTTTCAAGATCGCGTCGCGCGTGCGGCGCCGTCGGCCTGGCGGTCGGGCCGTCCCGGAGCTTTTCCCGATGCACGATCGCATCGCTTATCAAGGCATCACCTTCGACGACGTCCTGCTTGAGCCGGGATACTCCGACCTGCTCCCCCGCGAGGTCGACGTCCGCACCAACCTGACCGCCAAGATCGCGCTCAACCTGCCGATCCTGTCCTCCCCCATGGACACGGTGACGGAGGCCGAGTTGGCGATCGCCCTGGCGCAGGAGGGCGGGCTGGGGGTGATCCACAAGAACCTGTCGGTCGAGGAGCAGACCCGCGAGGTCGACAAGGTGAAGCGGTCGGAAAACGGCATCATCGTCGATCCGATCACCCTGCCGCCGGAGGCGACCGTCGGCGAGGCGCGTCGGATCATGTCCGGGCACAACATCTCGGGCGTGCCGATCACCGTCGGCGGCAAGCTCAAGGGGATCCTCACCCGCCGCGACCTGCGGTTCTTGGAGTCCAACGAGCTGCGGATCGAGGAAGTGATGACCAGGGAGGGGCTGGTCACGGCGTCGGCCGACACCTCGTTGGAGGAGGCCGATCGGATTTTGATGAAGAACAAGGTCGAGAAACTCTTGCTGGTGGACGATGAATATCGACTGAAGGGCCTCATCACCATCAAGGACATCGACAAGCTGCACCGCTACCCCAACGCCTGCAAGGACGCGCGGGGGCGGCTGCGGGCGGGCGCGGCGGTGGGGGTCCACGACTACGATCGGATCGCGTCGCTTCTGGACGCGGACGTGGACGTGTTGGTGGTGGACTCGGCCCACGGGCACAGTCGCAACGTGGTGGAGACGGTGCGCAAGATCAAGCGGGAGTTCGAGATCGCCGTGGTGGCCGGCAACGTCGCGACCGCCGAGGGGGCGCGGGCCCTGGCCGACGCCGGGGCCGACGCCGTGAAGGTGGGGATCGGGCCCGGCTCGATCTGCACGACGCGGGTGGTTTCCGGCGTGGGGGTGCCGCAGGTGACGGCGATCGCGTCGGCGGCCAAGGCGGTGGGGAGCTCGACGCCGATCATCGCCGACGGCGGGATCCGCTATTCCGGCGACATCACCAAGGCGATCGCCGCGGGGGCGCACTGCGTCATGATCGGCGGCCTGTTCGCCGGCTTGACCGAGAGCCCCGGCGACATGATCCTCTACCGCGGCCGCAGCTTCAAGGCGTACCGCGGCATGGGCTCCCTGGGCGCGATGGCCAAGGGCTCCCACGAGCGCTATCGTCAGGAGGCCGCCATGCCGGCCGAGGAAAAGACCGGGACGGCCCGGAAACTCGTCCCCGAGGGGGTCGAGGGCCGGGTGCCGTACAAGGGGCCGCTTTCGGAGTTCGTCTTTCAACTGGTGGGGGGCCTGCGGGCCGGGATGGGATATTGCGGGACCAGGACCGTCGAGGACCTCAGGACCAAGAGCCGGTTCATCCAGGTGACCTCGGCGTCGATCCTGGAGGGCCATCCGCACGACATCGCCATCACCCAGGAAGCCCCCAACTACAGCAGTTACAGCGGCGAATCCGACGGCGGCCGATCCTCGGGATGAGGCCCCGCCGCGGAAGCCCGCCCGGGGCGCCGGGAAGTCGCCCCGCCGCGTCGTCCGTTTGAGTTCTCTCGGTCGGTGCAATTCTTGAATTGAATCACGGGCGCCGTCGGGCCGGAAATCGCTCCGGCCCGCGACGCCGACCCCCGCGAGGGATGCGCGGGGGACGCATCGCGAGGAGTATCGACCCCGGCCGATCCGAAGGCGAGGCGCCGTCGGCCGGGGTCCGTTGACGAGCCGGCGCCCGGCGGCATGCTCGCCGCCGGACGTCGAGCGATCCAGGAAAGCAAGGAGGCGTGGCTTGCGTCGCACAACCTCGGCATTGACCACGACGATCCTCGGGGCCGTGCTCGCGGCCCCGGCGGTCTCGGCCCAGCAGTCGCCGCCGGCGCGGGGCGAGACCGCCGCGTCGGTCGAGTCCGACGCCGGATTCGGCATGGCCGCGGCGCGAGGCGCCAGAAGCCTCCTCCGCAACGGCCTGGATTACATCGAATACCAGGAGTACGACCGGGCGCTGCGGTATCTCCGCGAGGCGGAGAAACGCCAGGCCGAACTCAACGAGCCGGAGAAGACCAAGCTCAAGCAGGCCATCGAGCGGGCCATGCGCGGCACCCGCGAGGCCATCGGCTCGGAGAGGCCCTACGCGCGGAGCGAGCGCTCGCTCCGCTCCGGCGGGTTCGCGCCGGCGGCGGCGGAGGCGGCGGTCGAGCCGGCCGTGGCGTCGAAGTCGAACCAGGGCCGCCCGGCCGTCACCCGCGAGGGGGACGACACGGCCGAGCCGATCCGACTGGCCGGCGCCGAGGCGCCCGCCCCGCCGTCCGGCCGCCGTCCCCCGCGCGTCCCCTCGATCCCCACCTCCGCGCTTGATGTTCCCGAGCCGCCCGAGGCCGCGGCGACGAAACTCGCCTCCGTCGCGGCCCCGCCCCTGGAGCCGGCCGACGAAACGACGACCGCCCCGCCGGTCGTCCCCATCGGCGCCGTCGAGCCCGGCCCCCGGCCGATCCCGACCGCCGCCGACCTCGCGCCGGCCGCCGACTCCCGGGCCGCCGCCATGGCCCAGTCCGACCTGAACTCGCCGTTCCCCAGCCTGGAGCCGACCCCGGACCTCGACCCGGCCGTCGCCCGCTCCAGCAGCCCCTCCACGCCCGCGCCCGCGCCGACGCCCGCGCCCGACCCCGCGCCGACGCCCGCCCCCGCGCCCGCACTACCTTCCATCCGGCTGGACCTTCCCGACGAGGTGACGCGAACGCCCGCCGCGGAAGCGCCGACGCCCGCGCCCGACCCCGCGCCGGCCCCGATCCAACTCGAACTCCCCGACGAGATGGCGCAAGCGCCCGCCGGGGACGCGCCGCCGACGCCGCCGGCCCCCCACGAGACCGCAACGCCCGCATCGACGTCGCGGCCGGACCCGAATCCCCCGCTCCCCTCGCTCGACGACCCGGCCCTCGATCTCCCGGCCCTCCCCGCCGAGCTGACCGACGGCCCCGCCGACGCCGCGTCGGACCTGCCCGACTTGCCGGCGACGGCCTCGCCCGAGCCCGCCGGCATGCCCGAACCGTCGGCGGAAGTCGCGCCCGAACTCGCCGGCATGCCCGAACCGCCGGGCGAGATCGCGGTCGAGCCCGCCGGCATGCCCGAACCCGCGGACGCGCCCGAACCGCCGGCGGAAGCCGCGCCCGAGCCCGCCGATCCGGCCGCGCCTCCGGTCGTCGCTCTCCGACCGGAGCCCGAGGCGGCGCCCGAGCCCGCCCAGGAACCGGTCGAGGAACCGGCCCCAGCCGACGAGGACGCCCTCCCGCTTCCAGCCCCGGCCGACGTCGAGGAACCGGCCCCAGCCGACGAGGACGCCCTCCCGACCCCAGCCCCGGCCGACGTCGAGGAACCGGCCCCAGCCGCCGAGGAAATCGCCCCCGCCCCCGCCCGTTCTCCCGCGTTCGCCACGGCGCCGGCTTCCGGTTCCGGGTTCATCCCCACCCGCGGCGCGCCGAAGTCGACGCTCTCCCCCGAGCTTGAGCGGGACGTCTCCAAGGTCGTCGACGCCCAGGAGCGAGCCTTCCGCGAACGGATCGCCCGCCAAACCGCCGCTCAACCGCTGGGGACCGATCCCGGCGACACCGACCTGGCCGCCGAGGCCCGCCTCCAAACCCAGGTCGACATCAGCCGCGCCCCCAGCCCGGCCGAGGCCCGCCCCATCAGCGCCGTGCCCGTCCCCGAGGACTGGGTCCCGCTGGGAGGCCGGGAATGGAGCCCCCAGCGCAAGTACTGGGCCGCCGCGGCGACCGCCCACCTGCCGCTGTACTTCCAGGATCCGATGCTGGAGCGCTACGGCCACAGCGTCGAGAACTACCTGGGCCCGCTCGGCCGGTTCTTCGCGTATCCGGTCGACGACTACCGGCAGAGCACCCAGCGGATGCAGATGCTCCAGCCGTGGGCCTCGGCCGGTCAGTTCGCGTTCCAGATCATCACCCTCCCCTACGCCCTGGTCGTCGATCCCCCCTGGGAGTCCCAGTACGACCTGGGCTACTGGCGGCCGGGCGACAAGATCCCGACCGACCTCTACTACCTGCCGACGCACGGCACCGGCCCGCCGCTGCACGGCAACAAGTATTGAGCCGACGCGATCGCGACCGCGAACCGAACTCCGGGCGTCCCGGGCCGTCAGGCCCCGGACGCCCGGCGTCGTTTCCTCACGGCCGCGACAACACCGCCAGATGGACGGCCCGGCGGTCGAACGGGACGAAGCCGGTGGCGGCGTAAAGCTTCGCCGCCGGCAGGTTGCGCGCGTCGACGGCCAACTCGATCGCCGCGACGCGCGGCCGCGCCAGCTCCAGCGCGTGAGCCACGGCCTGGACGCCCAGCCCCCTGCCCCGCGCGGCGGGCGTCAGCCCGAGATAGACCACCTCCCACGAGTCGCGATCCGCCGCCGCGGCCAAAAGCAGCACGGCCGCGACGTCGGGCTCGCCATCGACACTCCCCAACCGCCAAAGCTCCGGACGATACCCGGGAGCCCCGCGATGCCCCTGAAGCGCGTCGTCAATCGACCGCGCCCCGCCGATCTCGGGGATGTCGAGACTGTCCGTGTAAGACGACTCCAGCGCCGCGCGCAGCGCCTCCTCGCCGACCTGGTCCATCCCGCGCCAATCGAACCGGACGGACGACGACGGCGGCGGCGGCGGCGGAACGGCCGTCGACCGCCGCAGATAAACCAGATCGGTGACGTGGGGCATGCCGCCCGCGGCCAGATCCTCGGCCTCGCGGGGATCGACGGGGACGTCGAGCACCGCCTGCGCGATCGCGATCCCTTCCCCGCGAAGCCCCTCCAGCGTCCCGCGCACCAGGGCCGCGGCCGTCTCGGCGCGACCCTTGCCCCACGCGGCGGTCGTCCGCGGCGCCCAGACGGCCGTCGCGCGCCCCGGCAACGCCTGGGTCAAAACCGCCCCGACGATCCTCCCCCCTCCGCCCCGTCTCGCGATCCAGAGCCCAGAGAGATCCACCCGCCCCGCCCGCTCGTCCTCCAGCGCCTGCTCCACCAGCGCCGCGCGCATTCCGCGCCCCAGCCCCCGGTAGACGATCGCCATCGCCCGCGCGCGCTCCTCCCTCGGACAGCGCTCGATCAGCAGGTTCGACGAACCCATCGGCACCCCCGCCTCCTCGCCCTCGACGACCTCCGCGCCGCCGGCACGGGATTCGCGACGCCGTCGACCGGCACGTCCACGATCGTCGATCCGCGCCCGCGGCCCCCTTCCGACCCGACCCGACCCGACCCGTTCCCGACAAGGTGAATCGATGGCCCCGATCCAATCGATGGACGATCTGACCAGCCGCAACATCGCGATCATCGCCCGGATGGAAGAGGCCTCCCGGCGCGTGCGGACCCGCGGCGACCGTCTGGCCGACGCCTTCGCCACCGTCATCGGAAGCTGGACGTTCATCGTCATCCAGACGATCATCCTCCTGGCGTGGATGACGTTGAACCTCATCGCCTGGATCCGACACTGGGATCCGTACCCCTTCATCCTGCTGAACCTGGCCCTCTCGTTTCAATCGGCCTACGCCGCGCCCATCCTGATGATGAGCCAGAACCGGCAGGGCCGCCTCACCGATCGCCGGCACAACCTGGACCTTCAGGTCAACATGCTGGCCGAGCAGGAGACCACGGAAATCCTCCGCCTGCTCCGCCTCCTCTGCGAGCGCCACGGCGTCGCCGCGCCGAACTCCAACACCGCCGTCATGGAGGAGGACACCCGCCACGAGGAGATCATCGAGCGCCTGGAGGTCGAACTGGAGCAGCACGCCGACGACGAGGACCGAATCGCCGAGCCGGGCGCGACCCGATTCGCCTGAGCCGGGCGGGAATTCCCGCGAACCTCCGCCGATCCCGGCGCGTCTGGTCGCCCGAACCGACGAGACGAACATCGTAAGGGATCGGAACATGTACGACATCGACTTTCTCGAACGCAAATTCGCGACCCTCGGCGCGCGGGTGAAGGCCGCCGACTCCCGGCGGCGGTTCGCGGCCGACGGCGGGGTCGCGCTGGACGTTCGGAGCGACCGCCGCGGCGAGTTCTTCGAGGTGATCGGCGACCGGAACGGATCGACCCGGGTGGAGGTGCTGGACGTCCAGCCCAGGGAAAGGCACCTGCTGCTCCTGGTCCGCCGGCTCGCCGCCAAGCAAAAGTTCCTCTGCGGCCACGACGAGCGCCACTGGTTCGTCGCCGCGATCCCCGAGGACGCGCCGGTGGGGACCGTCGCCGCGGCCAAGCAGGCGCTGAAGCCCCCGGAGGTCCGCGAGGCCCAGGCCCGCGCGAGGCTGGACGCCCGCCGCGGCGACCGTCGCAAGAACGCGGCCAACCGCCGCCAGGGGGAGTGGTTCTTCCTCCCCGTCCCCGACTTGAAGGTCGATCCGAAACTCGTGATCCGAAACGAGCCCATCCGTCGCGGAGGCGGCAAGCCCCACTGGTGCGAGTTCGTCCATCGCGAGGGCGGCGAGCCCGTCCGGGTCTGTTACCGATACCCCCACGGCGTGGACGAGAAGACCTATAAGGGAATCCTCGCTCGAACGCCCGAGGCCAAGACCTGGGGCTGGCGGATCATGGTCCGCGACGCCAGGGTTTACGCCCGCGGCCGCGTCCGCCACCCGGACCACCGGACCATCGCGCTGCACGGCTGGCACCGCGTCGTCATGAACACCGAGACCCGCGCCGCCGCCATGCGGAACGTCGCGTTCCTGGATTGAGCTTGAGGCCGGCTCACCCCGCGCCCAGGCTCGATTCCAGCTCCGCGAGGATGTCCACCACGTTGTCGAAGCCGGGAAGCAGCGGGTCGCGGGCGTCGCTCTTGAGCCAGCCGACCACCTTCTTCTCGGCCGACATCACCGTCGAATGGTTCCTCCCGCCGAAGTAGCGGCCGATCTCGCTGTAGCTGGCGCCGGCGTGCTTCCGGGCCAGGTACATCGCCAGCATCCGAGGATAGACCAGCGTCCGCACCCGGCTCTCCGACTTCAGCCCGTCGGCCTCCACCTGGAAGAACCGGCAAACGGCCTTCTCGACGTCGCGCAAGGCCACCGACCGCACCGTGCAGCGGATCGTCTCGCGAAGCGCCGTCCTCGCCAACGCCATCCCCACCGGACGACCCAAAAGCGCGGCGTGGGCCAGCACGCTCTGGATCGCCCCCTCCAACTCGCGGACGCTCGTCTTGACGTTCTCGGCGATGAAGTCGACCACCGCGTCGGGGACGTCCACGCCCCGGAGCCTCCCCTTCGACCGCGCGATCGCCTTGCGGGCCTCCAGGTCGGGCGACTCCAGCTTCACCACCATCCCGCCCAGGAACCGCGTCGCCAATTCGTCGGTCAGCTTGGCGATCTTCCGCGGGTGCTGGTCGGACGCCATCACGATGGCCGCTCCGCGCTCGTGCAGGGCGTTGAACGTGTGGAGGAACTCCTCCTGCGTCGCCCGCTTCGAGGCCAGGAAGTGGACGTCGTCGACGACCAGCACGTTGACGTTGCGATGCCGGTTGCGGAACGCCGACAGCGAGGCCGTCCGCATCGCCTCCAGAAAGCCGTTGGTGAACGCCTCGGCCGTGACGTGCATCACGTTGAGCCCCGGATGCGCCTGGCGCATCCCCAGGGCGACCCCCTCCAGGACGTGGGTCTTCCCCAGCCCGACCCCGCCATGGATGAACAAGGGATTGAACGAGCGCCCGACCGATCGGACCATCTCCCGAGCCGCGGCGCACGCGAGTTGATTCGCCGGCCCGGCCATGAAGTCGTCGAGGCTCCGAAGCACCCGGGCCGAACCTGGGACCGCCGCCGTCGGCCGGGGATGGTCCGTCTCCGGCCGGTCAACCCTCGTGGTCCTGGAACCGGCGGCGCGGGGGCGACGGCCGCCGTCGCCGGGGCGGCCGGGGACCGTCTCGCCGTCGCGACCGGGCCGGGCCCCGTCGCCGACCTGGTACGAGACCGGAAGCGCCCGGCCGATCACCTCGGCGACCGCCTCGGCCACGTTGGCGGCGAACCCCGACTGGATCCGATCGCGGAAGAAGGCGTTGGGCGCGAGAACCTCGACCGATTCGCCGTCGCCGACGACCCCCAGCCGCGCTCCGTCGCCGAACCAAAGCCCGAAGCGGTCCTCGCCGATCCGCCCGGCCACCGCCTCGCGCAAGGCCCCCTCCATCGCGAAGGCGTCCGACGTCCCCTCGATTCCCTTCGTCTTCCCGGTCGCCCCCGCCATGATCGCGCCCCCCGCCCTCGACGTCCCTTCGTTCTTCGCTCTCCGTCAACGGCCTCCCAGACTTCGCCGGCCCCGCGAACGGGACGGACTTCCTCGTCGGCCACGAAGATATGCGCGTTGGGCGAAAGGCTGTCAAAGACGAAGACGCGATCGATGGGCGAAGCGCGCGGTGATGCGCCAGACGCGCCGGATGCGCCAGGCGAAGATGGACCGACGGCGGAAACTCGACGGGCGCGCCGACGTCGGACGGGGCGAAGTTTGCCACCGACGACGAATGCGCCTTCGGAACGCGCGAGGGTTCCGCGGTTCGTCTCAAGCCGGCCCGGGCTTGGGCCGTCGAGGACGAAACGAAGACGGGCAGAGCGCCGGTTCCTCGGCGCCCCGCCCGTCGGGGGAGTGTTTCGGAGATGGACCGCGCGAGGGCGGCGGGGGATGAAGACGTACCGAGGTGTTTGGGATGCAACCGCCCCCGGCGGTCGCCTGTATTATGACCGTTCGGATGCGGAACGCAAATCGACGGTGGCGGATTCGACGGGACCCACCCGTTGATCGCGGCCCGCGGCGGGCGTAAACTGCCGCCTGGATCCACCCGCGACCTCGACCGACCTCGGATGAAGACATCGCCATGAAGCGCCGACTCCCCGCGTTCGCGACGGTCCTCGCGACCGCCCTCGCCTGCACCGCCGCCACGGCCGCCGACGGCCCCTGGACCGCCGAGAAGGCCCGGGCCTGGGGCGACGCCCACCCCTGGCTCGTCGGCTGCAACTACTGCCCCAGCACGGCCATTAACCAGCTTGAAATGTGGCAAGCCGAAACCTTCGACCCGGCGACCATCGATCGCGAACTGGGATGGGCGCGGGACCTCGGCTTCAACAGCATGCGCGTCTTCCTCCACGACGCGGCCCATACGCAAGACCCCGACGGCTTCCTCGAACGGGTCGACCAGTTTCTGACGATCGCCGACCGCCACGGGATCGGCGCGATGCTCGTCCTCTTCGACGGCGTCTGGGACCCCGACCCCAAACCCGGCAAGCAGCGCGAGCCCAAGCCCGGCCTGCACAACTCCGGCTGGGTGCAGTCGCCCGGCCGCGCGATCCTAGGCGACCCCTCCCGCCACGACGAGTTGAAGCCCTACGTCGTCGGCGTCGTCTCCCGCTTCAAGGACGACCGCCGCGTCCACGCCTGGGACCTCTTCAACGAACTCGACAACCCGAACACCAACAGCTACGGCGCCCTGGAACTCAAGGACAAGACCGAGCGCTCCTGGCGGTTGCTCAAGAAGGAGCTGGCCTGGATCCGGGCCGTCGCCCCCAGCCAGCCGCTGACCATGGGCGTCTGGCGGAACGGCCTGACCGACCCCGACAAGCTCACTCCGATCAACAAGTTCCAGATCGAACAGTCCGACGTGATCTCGTTCCACGATTACCACCCGCTCGACAAGATGACGGCCGACGTCGAAGCGCTCAAGAAGTACGGCCGCCCCGTCCTCTGCACCGAGTACATGGCCCGCGGCAACGGCAGCCGGTTCGACCCGATCATGGGGTATCTCAAAAGCGAGAAGGTCGCCGCCTACAACTGGGGCTTCATCGACGGCAAGAGCCAGACCATCTTCCCCTGGGACTCCTGGAGGAAGCCCTACGACGGCGAGCCCCCCCTCTGGTTCCACGACGTCCTCCGCCGCGACGGCTCGGCCTACCTCGCCGACGAGGTCGAATACATCAAGTCCGTCACCGGTGCCAAGAAGTGACGACATGCTTTGGGATCGACCTGAGCGGTCGCCGGCTTCTCTTTTTTCCTGACCGTCACGGATTTTGGGGGTGGTGGACATGACGGCCTTCCCCCCTCG
>ERZ778018.2830-NODE-2830-length-10427-cov-4.082433_pt1 | contig 10427 bp, 9 predicted proteins | sample MGYA00375748_ERZ778018 | MGnify/ENA primary metagenome ERZ778018 (study PRJEB29350, sample SAMN05509839) | bioreactor metagenome | biome: bioreactor; material: wastewater | place: South Africa: University of Cape Town | collected 2014-04-22 ... | reverse complement strand
CTGCCTGCGGTCGCGCCTCATAGAAGGCCATGTGCAGCGGGATCTCCTTCGTCGGGGCGTCTCCCGATATGGCCGCCCCCACGAAATCCAGCTTCGACAGTCTGGCGGGTTCGAGATATCCCAGACAGGAATTGGTCGGGGTGACGAGTAAGCCGTCGGGAAGCCTGGCCGACAGATTGCCCGAGGATCCGGCAGTGTAGCCGCGCTTGAAGAGAGACTCGCCCCAGCGGCAGATTTCATCGCGAAGCTGCTGTTCTTCCGGTGTCATCGGTCGCTGCCTTTCAGCACGGAGAGGGCGCTTTCAAAGAAGCCTTCGGCGCCGAAGTTTCCTGACTTCAGCACCAGCAACAGACGCGGTGGGCCGTCCAGGATCAGCACGGGAACGCCGGTGTCGATTTCGGGGCCGATCCGCATGGGTCCTCGCCCGAGTGCGGTGGCAACCGCGCCGGACGTTTCGCCACCGGCCACGACGATGCGGCGAAAGCCGTTTGCGACGGCTTCCTTTGCGAGCGTGGCGAAGAATTGCTCGAAACGGTCGGCAAGTACGACAGCGCCGTGCTGCGCCTGCGCTGCCGCCACAGCGGAGGGATCCGCGGTGGAAAAGACCAGGGGCGCGGCGTGCCTGTGGTTTTCGACAAAGGCGAGGGCGCGCTCGACGACAGCCGTGCCGTCGTCGCTCAATGCCTCCGCATCCAGTTCCAGTGAGGGATGCGTGCCTCGATAGGCCGCGACCTGGCGGCGCGTCGCCGCCGAGCAACTGCCCGACAGGACCAATGCTGGTCCCGCGGTGTCCGGGAAGGTTTCGGCCCCATTGCCCGGCGTGATGCCGAAATTGCCCGGCAGCGCCATGGCGATGCCGGACCCGCCCGTGACCAGCCTGTGGCCGGCTGCGGCACGCCCCAGGCTCAGGAGGTCATTGTCCTGTACCGCATCAGCGACGATCAACTGCGCGCCGGCCGCTTCGGCCTCGACAAGCGCCTCGGCGAGAGCCTGCGAGCGGACTGTCTGCAACGGAACGTGTCCCACCTTCGCCTTGGTCTGTCGTGCCAGCCAGCGGCGAATGTCGGGGTCGGTCATCGGCGTGAGCGGATGCCTTTCCATGCCGGATTCACTGAGCAGTTTGTCCCCGACGAAGAGATGGCCCTGATAGACGGTGCGCCCGTTCGCCGGAAAGGCCGGGGAGACGAGCGCCAGCGGCGTCTGCAGTTCATCGAGCAGAGCCGCTGCGACCGGCCCGATGTTGCCTTGCGGGGTCGAATCGAACGTCGAGCAATATTTGAACACGATCTGCTGCGCGCCGTTGGCGACCAACCAGCGGCAGGCGGCGATAGATTGCGCCACCGCTTCTTCCGTGCCGATCGAACGGGTCTTCAACGAGATGACGGCGGCGTCGAGGTCCGCCTGCATCGGACTTCGCGGCGTGCCGATGTATTGCAGCGTCGTGGCCCCGGCTTTTGCAAGCGTGTTGGCGATATCACCAGAGCCCGTGAAGTCATCGCCGATGACACCGATGCGCATGGCCGTCAGTCGTGCGTCCGCTGCAGCCAGAAGGTGGCGGCGAGCTGCTCCAGGTGCGTCCGCATGGCCTGTTCGGCGCGATCGGGATCGCGATCGGCAATACCTTCGTAAATTGCCTTGTGCGCCTCGAAAGCGGTCTTCTCCTGTCCCCTCGCGGCAAGCGTGACCGTGCGCTGTTCCTTGAGCCATTCCGAGATTTGATCATGCAGCGCTATGAAGATCGGATTGCGCGCGATTTTCGCCAACTCGAAGTGAAAAGCGATATCGGTGGAAGTGAAGCCGTCGCGGTTGCCGATCGCCTTGCGGTTTTTCTCCAGCGCGGCGGCCAAGGCTTCAAGATCAGTGGCGGTGGCACGCAGGGCCGCCTCGCGCGCCAGCCCGACTTCGAAGAACAGGCGCGCGCCTTGGAAGTAGCGCTGCCCTTCCTCCGTCGACAGCATCTGTCGCACCGCCGGAGCCATGCCGGTAAAGATATGCGAGGCGGTCGGCATCAGCACACGTGCGCGGGCGCCGTTGGTGAGTTCGACCAGACCGGCTTTCTGCAGCGCGATCAGCGCCTCGCGGATGGCCGGTCGGCCGACCCCGAAACTTGTCTGCAAGTCGCGCTCGGGCGGCAACTGGTCTCCGGGCTTCAGTTTGCCGGACAGGATCTGCTCCTCGAGATGGGAGGCGACGTGCTCGAAGAGCTTCTTGCGTTCTATGACGAGAGGATCGACCATAAACCTTTCATACCATCATGCTTGACAACCATGCAACTGCTTGCAAGGATAACGATAACAGAAACCAAAGCAAGGCCCGGATCGGCGGACGACTTCGTTCGTCGAAAGCACGTTTCCGCAAGCCTCGGAAGCGGTGCGGCGGCTTTGCCAGAAGCGGCCCATTGAGGGGCGGGGAGCGAGCGGTATGCGGATTGCCATTCTGGGCGGCGGCGGCGCGATGGGCGGCATTTTTGGCGGCTATCTTGCCCGCGCCGGCAACGATGTGACGTTGGTCGACGTATCGCAGACTGCCGTGCAGGCGATCAACGACAAAGGGCTCACGATCGAGGAGAAGGACGGCACGCAGCCGGTCATTCGTGTTGCCGCAAGCACCGAGCCGTCGAAGGTCGGGCCGGTCGATCTCATCATCAACTTCGTCAAATGCTACCATACCGATGCGGCGGTCCGCGCCGCCGCGCCCATGATTTCGGGCGACACGGCAGTGCTCAGCCTGCAGAACGGCTGGGGCAACGCGCCGCGCATCGCCGACATCGTCGGCGAAGACAAAGTGCTGGTCGGTCTGACCTATCATGGAGGGACGCTGCTTGGCCCAGGGAAGGTCAAGCATCCCGGTGTGGGAATGACCTATATCGGCGAATTGAGTGGCAAAATGACACCGCGCTTGGATGCGGTGATCGAAACTTTCCGTGCCGCGCAGATCGAGACCACTAGGTCGGAACGCATCCTCGACGAGGTCTGGAAGAAATTGGCGCTGAACGCCTGCACGCTGCCGGTGGCCGGTCTGCTGCACTTTATGTCGCACGAACTGGTCGCCTTCGACGGCACCAAGGCGTTGATGGCCGCGATCCTGCAGGAGGTCGTGGCGGTTGCGAAGGCGCAAGGCATAGCGCTGGACTACGATGAGCGGTGGGCGGCGATCACTGGCCTGCTCGAAAAGGCCGTCGGCGGCAAGGCGTCCATGCTGCAGGACGTCGAAGCCGGGCGGCAGACAGAGATCGAGGTCATCAACGGGGCGATCGTGGAGGCAGGCAGGCGCACCGGAGCACCGACGCCCGTCAACGAAACCATGGTGTGGATGATCCAGTCCAAGCAGGCCCACTACCTGCAGGCGAAGGCGCAATGATCATGCCCTCCGAGCACGACTTCGCGGCGAAAGCCTGAGGGCCGGATCATGGCACCGCGTCTTCTGGTTTCCAATCTTTCCAAGTCGTTTCCGGGCGTGCGCGCGCTGGACGACGTGTCGATGAGCGTGGAGCCCGGTGAGATTCGCGCGTTGTTGGGAGAGAACGGCGCAGGCAAGTCGACCTTGGGCAAGATCGTCGCCGGCGTCTACCAGCGCAGTCAGGGCAGTGTTCATCTCGATGGCGTTGAACTGGGTGCGTTCGACGAGAAGGTCGCCGGCGACCTCGGCATCGGCATCGTCCATCAGGAAGGCTCGCTGGTGCCGCAGCTTTCCGTGGCCGAGAACATTTTCGCTGGGCGCCAGCCGGCTGGATGGCTCGGGCAGGTCGATGTCCGGCTGATGCGGGAAAAGGCACGCGCGCTGATCTCGCAACTCGGCGTCCGGATCGATCCGGCGGCAAAAGTTGTGCTTCTGTCTCCGGCCCAGACTCAGATCGTCGAGATCGCCAAGGCGCTGTCGCGCGATCTGAAGCTGCTTATCCTCGATGAACCGACCGCCGCCCTGACACTGACCGAGACGGAGCGCCTGTTCGAGATCGTGCGCCGCCTGGCGGACGACGGCGTGTCGATCATCTACGTGTCGCACCGGCTGGCCGAGATCTTCGCGCTGTGCCATTCCGTGACCGTTCTGAAGGATGGCCGCCTGGCCGGAACGCGGCAAGTCGCGGATACGACTACGGACGAACTGATCCGGCTGATGGTCGGCCGCGATGTGCATCTCACCAGAGCCGCCACCGTGCGCAAGCCAGGCGCGATCGTGCTGGAGGCGCACGACATCTCGGCGCCGCCTTTGGTGCGTTCGGCTTCGGTCACCGTGCGCTCGGGCGAGATTGTCTGTCTCGCCGGGCTGATCGGATCCGGCCGCAGCGAATTCTGCGAGGCCATTTTCGGCGCGCGGCGCCGTTACGGTGGTTCGATCCGTCTCGACGGTCGTGCAATCGATCCCCATGGGCCTTGGGATGCCAAACGGGCCGGCATCGGCCTGGTGCCGGAAGACCGCAAAAACTCCGGTCTCTTTCTCGGCATGGATCTCGTCAATAATATCGCCGCGACGGTGCTGTCGAAAGTGTCGAGCGGCGTGAATTTTTCCGAAAGCAAGGCCGAGGCGCTGGCGAACAGGTTCGTCGGCGATCTTCGCATCGCGACGCCCAGCGTGCGCAAACTGGTCGGCGACCTTTCCGGCGGCAATCAGCAGAAGGTGCTTCTCGCCAAATGGCTGGCTATGGAGCCTCGCCTGCTCATCGTGGACGAGCCTACGCGCGGCGTGGATGTCGGCGCGCGCTCGGAGATCTACCGCCTGCTGCGCGAATTGGCCGACAGAGGCGTGGCGCTGTTGGTGGTCTCGTCCGACCTGCCGGAGGTGCTGGCACTTGCGGATCGCATCGTGGTGATGGCGGAAGGCCGCACGGTCGGCGAACTTGGGGGAGAGCACGCGACGGAAGAAGAGGTTCTTCGTCTGGCGACCCGCTTCACTTCTTCAGTCGTCGAACGTCGAAAGAAAGTTGTTGGAGCATGAGCGTGGCAGAGACATCCGACACTGTCAGCGAAACCGCCAACGAAGCGCAGCCTGAGCCACGCGATGCGATGCCGTTGCGTATTGTGCGCCGGTTGGCCAATTCGCGGGAACTGACGCTGTTCATTCTAGTCGTGCTGCTCGCATTGGCCATGACCATAGCCTACCCGCATAATTTCCCGACGGGGCCGAACCTGCGCGCTGTACTGCTCAATCTGGCCACGGTCGGAATCCTGGTGTGCGGCATGATGCTGCTTATGATCGCCGGCACGTTCGACCTGTCGGTGGGCTCGACACTGGCTCTGTCGGGTGTGTGGGCGGGCGTGGTCGCCGGCTGGTGGGGCTGGCCGGCCGAAGCCGCCATACTGATCGGCATAGCGGTGGGGGCGCTGGCGGGGCTGGTCAACGGGCTGATCGTCACCCGCATCGGCATCAATGCGCTGATCGCGACGCTGGGAACGCTTACCATCTATCGCAGTCTTACCTATGTGACGGCTGGCACCGGCGTCACCCCTATCAGCGACGCTTTCGCCGAATACGGACGTGCGGCCGACCCGATCTTGCGCCTCCAGTCGCCCTTCTGGGCGATGTTGGTGCTGGTGCTGGTCGGCGGCTGGCTGGTCGCGCGAACCCGTTTCTTCCGCCAGTTCTACTTCGTCGGCGGCAATCCGCGCGCGGCGCAGCTTTCCGGCATCCGGGTGGATCGGCTTGTTCTGATTGGGTTCGTCATCATGGGCGCGCTGGCCGGCCTCGCCGGCGTGCTTGGCGCCGCACGGCTGAACAGCGCGGTCGTCAACGCGGGTGTCGGTATCGAGCTCAAAGTGATCACCGCGACCGTGCTCGGCGGCGCCAGCCTGAAGGGCGGGGAAGGCACGATCCTTGGCGGCATTCTCGGCGTGTTGTTCATCGCGTTGATCGAGAACGCCATGATCATCAATGCGGTCGGCGTGTTCTGGCAAGGGCTGGTGGTCGGCCTGGTCCTGCTTTTTGCGGTTTCGCTCGACCGCTTCAAGACCAGCGGGCGTGGGTGAGGAAACGGCGCACTACCAAGCGTCGGGAAATGAAAAGCTGGGAAACGTCATGGAGGAAATGGAAATGCGTTCGATAATGAAATCCGTATTTGCGGGTGTGGGGCTGGCAGTCATCGCTTCGACCCTGGCAGGGCCTGCCTCAGCGCAGGAATCGTCCTTTGGACCGGCTGACGCCAAGGAGACCTATTACTGGATCTCCAACAAGGCGAATCTGCCGCTGTTCGTCCAGTACGACTATGTCGGCATGAAGAAGATCGCTGAGGAACTCGGCGTGAAGGTGATCGTCGCCGGGCCTACGGACTTCGATATTCCGGGGTTCATTTCCGCTGTCAACCAGGTCTGCGCGCAGAAGCCCTCTGGCGTGTCGGTGGTCGGCGGCTGGGATCCGTCACTGACCGAACCGATCAAGAACTGCCTTGCGCAGGGCGTGCCGACAGTGGTTGACGACGGCGACCTGCCGGATTCCGGGCGCCTGGCCTATATCGGTACGAACTGGACGCAGGTCGGCGTCGCCCAGGCCAAGAAGATGATGGAGAAATTGCCGAATGGCGGCAAGCTCGCCATGATGTCGATCATCAATGCCGGCAACATGCGCGAGGCGGTTGCCGGCTTCAAGGCCTACATAGAAAGCAACGGCGGTGGCAAATACGAGATCGTCGCCAATGAAGACGATGGCGGCGACGCGCAGAAGGCTGCGCAGGTGACCGCCGCACTGTTTGCCGCGCATCCCGACATCGCCGGCATAGCAGGGCTCGATTCCGAGTCGGGAGCTGGCATCGTCACAGCGCTGCGAGAGGCGGGCAAGAACCCAGGCGACATCAAGGTTACCGCGATGGAGCAGACGCCCGACTTCTTCAAGACAGTACAGGAAGGCTGGGTCGACGGTATCGTCGTGCAGAACCGCGAACTGTTCATCTACTATGCGGTCAAGCTCCTGCACGACTACAACACGAACGGTCTGAAGTCGGCGGGCCTGACCGCCGCCGAAGGTGGTCGGCCGATCCCGGACACGATTGATACTGGTGTGCTGATGGTCACCAAGGACAACGTCGACAAGGTGACCGCTGCGCTTGGCGTCAAGTAGGACGCCCCGCAATCTGAAGCGAGGAAACCTTCATGGCTCTCGGCGGGAATTCCTGCCGAAGGCCCCCTTTTAAGCCAGCCAGCTTGATCGAAGTCGCAGCCATGCCCGTACAAGAGACAACATGCGAGTCAAGAATCTCCGATGACGTGGATATTCACGATCCGGCGTTCGTCGCCGATCCGGTCTCGGCTTCCGACAGGCTGCGTCGGGAATGTCCGGTGGCGCGGTCGAACAAATACGGCGGTTTCTGGCTGTTGAGCCGCTACGACGACGTGCGGACCGCGGCCATCAACTGGCGCGACTACACGTCCAACGTCGCCGGGGTGACGGCTATTCCCGTGATCACGCCGCGCACCGAACCGCAATTGCCGATCGAAATCGATCCGCCGCAGCATTCACGGTATCGCGCGCTGGTCAATCCGGTCTTCGCCCCACAACGGATCGCGGCCATCAGGCCCCGCGTCGTGATGCTGGTTCACGCACTTCTCGAGAAGATGGCCGGGAGGGAAACGGCCGAGGCCGTTTCCGAATTCTGCGTGCCGGTTGCGATCACCTCGCTAGCCGCCTTCACAGATATACCGCTCGAAGATTGCGAAAAGTGGGTCGGCTGGGTCACCAGGATGTTTGATGTCAGCGACCCGGTCCGCGGCGCGGCGGCGAGCCGCGAACTTGTCGCCTATATCGAGCGGTTGATCGCGGCACGCCGTGCCGCACCGACAGATGACTTCATCAGTATGCTATTGGCCGCCGACATCGACGGCGAACGGCTGGGCGACAACCAGATTCGCTCGTTCATGACGGTCGTTTTCGGTGCAGGGTTCGAAACGACGGCAGATGCCCTTTCTGTCATGTTGCACTGGCTCGCCGAGCATCCCGACAGCCTGGAACGGATCGCCGCGGATACGACGCTTATTCCCACCGCGGCGGAAGAGGTCTTGCGCTTTTCCTCGCCGATCCAGATTTTCGGCCGCAACGCTTCGCACGACCTATGCCTGCACGGCCGCGACATGCGCTCGGGCGATATAGTGGCGCTCGGCTTCGGCTCAGCCAACCGCGATCCCTCGGTATTCGAGGCGCCGGACGAATTGCGCCTCGACCGCAATCCCAACAGGCATCTCGCCTTCGGAGCCGGCCCGCACCTGTGCGCCGGCGCAGGCGTGGCGCGTATGGAAATGGCGGTGACGCTTGAGACACTGATCAAGACAGGGGCGACTCTGGCGCTCGACGCGGCACAGGAGCTTGGCTGGAAGACCCGCGGCGATCGGCGAGGCATCGCCCACCTGCCACTCATTGTTAAAACGAGAAAGACGAACTGAACCGATGACGCTTCAACCCACGACACGTATCCGTTTCCACGGCGTCGCCGCTTACGAGATTTTGTCCGGCGACGGCAAACGTATCCTTTGCGACCCGTTTCTCGATCAGAATCCGGGCGCGGCCACGAAGTCTGATGGCTTCGACCGCGTCGATCTGGTGATCGTCAGCCATGCCGCCTCCGACCATCTGGGCGACACCGACAGGATCGCCTCCAGATACGGTTGCCCGGTCGTCTGCGGCGGCGAAGTGAAGGCCTGGCTGATGGACCGCGGCATTCCGGCCAACCAAATCCGCGCCACCACCTGGGGCATCCGCGTCAAGGTCGCCGGCTTCGAGATCCAGCCGGTCGAATGCCATCACTGGTCGCAGATCAGGCTGAAGGACGACAGCTTTATCTCCGGCGTCCCGATGGCCTTCATCGTCCATGTCGACGGATTGCGCTTCTACCATTACGGCGATACCGCAATCTTTTCGGACCTGAAGCTCCAGGCCGAACTCTACAGGCCGAACGTCGGTTGTATCGGCATCGCCAACCCGCAGGAGATCCTGCATCTCAATCCGATGCCCGGCGAGATGCTGACCGGCGAGATGAGCCCTTACGAGGGCGTGCTGGCCACGCAGTGGCTCGGGCTCGAGACAGTGCTGCCGTGCCATTACATCACGCTCGACGGCGACCCGGACGTGGCCGAATACATGAAACATCATCGGGCAGCTGCGACGCGCGGCGAGCCCATAGCCGATCCCTACCTGTTGCGCGCAGGCGACTGGATCACGTTCGACGACGCCGGCAAGGTGACCCACCCGGCGAAGGCGGTCTGAGATGCAAGCCGCGATTTTCGACGAACCGTTCTCAATGAGGCTTATAGACGCGCCGAAGCCGAGCCCCGGGCCGGGAGAGGCACTGGTGCGGGTGCACGCGGCAGGCCTTTGCGCCGGGGACCTCTATATCTACAACGGCAAAAACCCTTACGTGTCCTATCCGCGCATCGGCTGCCACGAGATCGCCGGCGTGGTCGAGGCTTACGGGGCCGGCGCGAGCGGCCCCGCGATCGGCGCCCGCGTGGTGGTCGATCCGTTCATCGGCTGCGGCCGTTGCTATCCGTGCAGGATCGGCAAGCGCAACTGCTGCGCCAACCTGACCATCGTCGGCGTGCATCGCGAAGGTGGCTTTGCCGACCATGTGACGGCACCGGCCGCAAACCTGAACGTCGTCGCGGACGCCCTTGGCGATTTCGAGGCAGCCTTCGCGGAGCCCGTCGCCATCGGTGTGCAAGGTTGCCGCCGCGGCATGGTCACCGGCGCGGACACGGTGTTGGTACTCGGCGCCGGGCCGATCGGGCTTGCGATCGTCGAGGTTGCGCGCGCGCGCGGAGCCAGGGTCTATGCGACCGATCTTTCGTCCGAACGCCTGGCGACGGCCGCCGAACTCGGCGCTACTCCGATCGCCGGCGGCGCCGGCTTGTTGGAGCGCGTGCTCGAGGTCACTCATGGCGAAGGCATGCCGGTTGTGATGGAGGCGACAGGCGCCGTGCCCGCCATGGAGCAGACCATCGATCTGGTTGCCGCCGGCGGGCGCATCGTCATTCTCGGACTTGTCAGGCAAGGCGTCGGCGTGACCTTTCCGGGTCTCGATTTCACGCGCAAGGAAGTGACGATCCACGGCTCCCGCGCTTCGGTCGATTGCTTCCCCGAGGCGCTCGATCTGCTGGCCTCGGGCAAGATCCACTATCCGAAGATCGCCAGCCGCTTCGCCCTGCGCGAAGCGCCTTCCGTCTTCAAGACGCTCGCGGACAATCCGATGGCCCTGCACAAGGCCGTCTTCATCTCGGAGGCCACATGAAACTCGTATCGTTTTCCCTAGCAAACGACAGCCGCGAACGGGCCGGCGCCCTTGACGGTGGGGAAGTCGTCAACCTGACCGACGGCGGGCTTGCGACACCCGTGCTGGAGGTCGTACGCGGCGGCGGCGAAACGCTGAAGCACATTCAGGACGGCTGGAAAGCCTGCACGCGCCACGCGCTCGCCGACGTGAAGCTCGCCGCCCCGATCCGGCCGGGCCAGGT
>ERZ778018.2829-NODE-2829-length-10429-cov-5.985830_pt1 | contig 10429 bp, 8 predicted proteins | sample MGYA00375748_ERZ778018 | MGnify/ENA primary metagenome ERZ778018 (study PRJEB29350, sample SAMN05509839) | bioreactor metagenome | biome: bioreactor; material: wastewater | place: South Africa: University of Cape Town | collected 2014-04-22 ... | reverse complement strand
CTCGTCGCGGATTGGATGCTGGTGTTGTGGCTGGTGCTGCTGGGTTTCGTGCTTCGCGTAGCCTACGAGGTCCAAGGCACCGTTTTCTACAGTCACTACAAGGATTCGTTCACGCTGTTCAGTGGATTGTTCGTCATTGCGCTATCAATTTTCGCCAATGTGACTCTAATTCCTTTGTTCGCGCTCGATGGTGCGGCCAGCGCGATTATCGTCTCTTATGGCGCCGGAATAGCCGCCCGTCAGATCATGATAACGAGTTACTTCCGATGACCGCACCTGCCTGTATCTCCTTGTCGGAGCTGGTCGCCGACGAAACGCGGCCCGACATCGCTCTCTTTCTTCCGACGCTCTATAGCGGAGGCGCGGAGCGGGTGCAGATCAATCTGGCAAAGTACTTTCTCGATCGCGGACTGAAGGTCGACCTCGTCGTATGCAAATACTTCGGCTCGTTGAAGGACAAGGTGCCGAACGGGGTTCGGCTGGTCAGCCTCGACGCCTCCAAGGTGATGTTCAGCTTGCCGGCCTATCTGCGTTATCTGCGGATTGCGCGGCCGCCGGTCGTTCTCAGCTCCGTTGAAAACGCCAATATCATCTCGTGTCTCGGGAAGATGCTGAGTTTCCATCGTCACCGGCTTGTCGTCCGCCTCGACAATTCGCTGTCCGAGCCGGGACTGCTGCCGTTGCAGATGCACCGTTGGCCTGTGATGGCGGCTATTGCATCGACGTTTCACGCCGCCGACGAATTCGTCGCGGTATCGCGCGGATTGAAGGCGCAGCTTCGTCGTGTTCCCGGCCTCGGCAAGAAGCCGATCCATCACATCTATAATCCGATCATCGGCAAGGGGTTTGATGCGCAGGCTGGTCTCGCGCCGGAGTTGCCGCCGTCGATCGGGCCAGGAGAACGGTTCGTGCTCGCCGTCGGCAGATTGCACAAGCAGAAGGGCTATCGGCATCTGCTCACGGCCTTCGCCCGCGTTGTCAAACAACGACCCTCGCACCTCGTCATCCTCGGTGAAGGGGACGACCGTGAGGAGTTGCAAGGTTTGGCGGATTCGCTCGGCGTTGCCGCGCATGTTCATCTTCTCGGATACAAGCCTAACGCGCTCGCCTATATGCGGCAGGCATCCGTCTTTGTGCTGTCGTCGCACGCCGAGGGCTTCGGCAATGTCATCGTCGAGGCTCTCGCATGTGGCGCGCCCGTCGTCAGCACGGACTGTCCGCATGGTCCTCGGGAGATCCTGGCCGATGGACGCTACGGCACGCTCGTCCCGGTCGGCGACGTTGATGCGCTCGCTGACGCGATAGCCGCGAATCTGGATAAACCCAAGCCCGCTTTGTCGAACGGATTGAAGCAGCACCTTCAGCTTTTTTCGATCGATGCCATCGGCAGGCAGTATCTCGAAGAACTCGATCTCTTCTCCAGCACGATCTCGCAGAACGAATTGGCGAAAGCTACCGTCGCCTAGTCAGGGATCTCCTTTTGGTTTACTCACATGACACATGTCGGTCGTGAAACGATGCTCACCAACCACACACCGAACAGCGCGCACATCGCGATTGTCGGCGCCGGTCTCAGCGGGTCTCTTGCCGCTGTCGTGCTGGCGCGGGCGGGTTACCGGGTCACGCTGATCGACAAGAATGCGGTCTGCCCAAAGCAGTTCCGCGTTGAAAAGATCGCGGGCAGTCAGGTCGACCTGATGCGGAAGCTCGGAGTCTTCGGTCCGGTTGCCGACGAAGCAACTTTATTCCGCGACATTATCAACGTCCGCGCGGGCCGCGTCGTCGATCGCACACAGAACCCGCATTTTGGCATCCTTTACGATGACATCGTGCGCATTGTCCGCGCGCAGCTTCCGGCTTCGGTTGATTTTCTTGTCGACGACGTTCGGGATATTCAGACCGGCTCGCAGACGCAATGCCTGTCTCTGGCGAATAACGGTCCGATTATGCCCGATCTCATCATCCTGGCGACAGGGATGGTGGATTCGCTTCGGCACAAGGTCGGTATCGGTCGCCGGATGGTCGCTGAAAAGCAATCGATCTCGTTCGGCTTTACGCTCGCACCGGAGAACGAACGGGCGCCGGCATTCCAGGCGATCACCTATTACGGCGCAGGTCATTCAAACCGGATCGACTATCTCAACATTTTTCCGATCGCCGGGCACCTTCGCGCGAACCTCTTCACGTTTCTCGATCAGGAGGATCCCTGGATTCGTGAATTCCGGCAGAATCCGATCGCGGAGCTGTGCAATGCCTTGCCCGGTCTTGCCGGGTTTGTCGGCGAGATGAAGCCCGTGGATCGGGTCCAGAGCTGGGTCATGAATTTGTCCGTTGCCGAGAACGTCGATCAGGACGGCATTGTTCTCATCGGCGATGCGTTCCAGACGTCGTGCCCTGCTGCGGGAACGGGCGTTACCCGGCTGCTGACCGATATCGACAGGCTCTGCAATGTCCTGATCCCGCGATGGGTCGAGACGCCGGGGATGGGCAAGGACAAGATCAAGGAGTTCTATTCCGATCCGGTCAAACAAGCGACCGATCGCGAGGCCCTGCACATGGCCGGATATCGGCGCTCGTTCACGGTCGATCGTAGCTTGCGATGGCAATTTCATCGTCGACAGCACTTCGTGCGCCGGCGCATCGCGGGCTACTTCAATCAGACGACAGCGCGTCAGCTCGCCGCATCGAATCATGCGGAAGCCAGCTGACGTCAGGATCAGGCGGCCATCGCGTGCGACGTCGGATCGATGGATACTGCTTTAGCTTTGATCTGGCGATGGCGCAGCAGATCGATCAGCAGAGAAACGTCGGATGCCCGGTCGTCATCCGACGGTTCGAGGAAGATTACCTCGTCCGCCATCGCATAGAGACCCAATTCCGATCGCATCGCCGCCAGTTCGCCGCCGTCGATGATAATGCGGCCCAATCCGCGCGCCTGACGCAAGGCAACCAGGAGAGCATGTCGCATTTGCTGGTCGAATGAAGCCAAAGGCGCCATGCCGACGGGAACGATTTCTATCCCGGTCTGTCCCACAGCATGAGCAGCTTCGCGAATGGAGGCGCGGCCCGCCAGAATATCGCGAACACCGATAGACTGATTGAATTGCAACAGCGACGATACGGGATTGTCCTTCAGATCGGCATCGATCACGACGGCTTTCTGTCCACGCTCATCGACTGCGCGCGCAAGCTCCAATGCGACCAGCTTCAATGCTTCGTCATTCCGGGCGCGCACGAGCAGGATGGAATGGTCTGCCGGCGCCGCCAGCAGTTCTGCCGTCAGGCGGGAGAGTTGCTCCCGGCGCCTGACCGCAGGAATGGCCACGGCTTGCGCCGGTGGGTTTTTCGCCTCTTCGCTCTCCGTGCGCGGCTTCGGCGGCATTCCCGTCGACTGCCCCGTCGCGCCGCGCAGGAAGGCCAGCATGATGCCGAGGAATAATCCTCCGAACAGCGCGCCGCCGATGATTGGGATTGTCAGCGGCCAGCTCTGCCGGTCGGGAAGAATCCCGCGGGAAATCAGCCGGATATTCGTATTGTTGATGCCCTGTTCTTCGGTCGCGGCTTTGGCCTTCGCAAGGTAGGTTTCATACACCGTGCGGTCGGAGTTTGCCTTGAGCTCGAGTTCACGCAGTTGAACCATGGCCTTTTCGTTGGTCTGCGTGAGCGTCTTCAGGGAAGCGAAGCGCGCCTGAAGACTTTGGACATTGATGCGCTCGCTGGTCGCGACGTTGCGCACGGCCTGAGCGATACGCTTGACCTCGTTCTTGATCGCGGTCTGGACGTCGCGCACCTGCGCCCGGGCTTGCTGTAGGGCAGGATGATTGGGGCCAAGGACCCGCGCGAGTTGAACCTCGGTACGCGACGCCTCGACGGCGCTCGCCCGCAACTGCACGATGGTATTCGATTGGATGGCCTCGGGCAGCGACTCGAGTGGTGTGCCGCCCGACTCGATCGATTCGAGAAGTTTGACGCGCGCCTGCGCCTCGTTCAGCTTTGCTTGCGCATTGCTCAATTGGGTATTGGCTTCGGTCAACTCTTGATCGGTAACCAACCTGTCGCGCGAGCCCACCAGATTGTGAGCTGCCTTATAGGCTGCGACAGCCTGCTCCGAACGGCTCACGGCACTGCGCATTCTTTCCAACTGCGACTTGATCGCATCGGAAAGCCGCCGGTTGAAATTGGCGTTCGCGCTGGCTTGTTCTTCGAGAAACGCGTTGGCGACCGCATTCGTCAGGTCTGCCGCCCGTTGCGGCTCGCGGGCCGAGACGGAAATGTCGATCACATAGGAGCGCTCGTTTCGTTTGGTCGACGTCACCAGACGCAAACGCCGCAAAGCCGCCAGATGCGGGTTGTCGCCATCTCCGAGGCCGATAATTGCCTTGATGCTCGCGATCAAGCCGCCGCGCCCGTTGAACTCCGGGTCCTCGGCCAGGTTCATCTGATCGACGACCCGCGATAGCACCTTGCCGGACGTGATGATTTTCAACTGGCTTTCGACCAGGAGAAGACCGTCTCCCGGCACGCTGCTTTTCTCGCTCGGGTCTTCCTTGGGGGTCGGGCGATCACGCGGATCGACATAGACCTCGGCCGTCGACGTGTAAGTCGGCTTCGCCGTGATCAGGTATCCAGTCGCGAGCACGAGACAAACAAGCGTTGTCCCGAGAATCCATGCTTTATGTCGAACGAGGGTGCTGGCCAGATCCCTGAGGCTGACGCCATCCGAAGCCTGAGCCGCGGTCGGCGCGGTGTCATCCACGCTTTTGGCGTCCCCCTCCTGTTCAAGCGACATAACGAGAACCCAACTCGACCGACACAACGAGACCCGACGACAGTTGCCCGCAAGGTAAAGAACTACGGTTAATTATAAATTGACGTCACGGGCCTCATGTCCCGCCGCGCGTCGTTGGTGTACCATGTTAACAGTTGGTGAAGCCGCGGGTCGCGAACCGATCGCATCTCGCGTCACAGATCTGAATTGAATCTGCGGGATGGTCGAAATTCGTTGCGGCGTCTCAATTGGCGTCGTGTCGGTAAGGTCGGCGTAACCGCTTGTGCGCGTGAGTGACGGCCAACCTAGACTCCGGCTTTGACGATCAATATGACAGCAGAGTGCTTCGTTTCACTCAAGTTTGCCGAACCTGGGTTTCTTACGTAAATATAAGGTGTTCGCATGAACGATCGCCCCGCGGTTCTGGTTACCGGCGGCGCCGGCTACATCGGGTCGCATTGCTGTAGAGCCTTGGCTTCGGCCGGCTATACGCCTGTCGTCTACGATAATTTTTCAACGGGGCATCGCCGCTTCGTCACCGGGCCGCTGGTCGAAGGCCGTCTGCACGATCGCGACACGCTGGCGTCGGCATTCCGGCAATATCCGATCGTTGCGGTGATGCACTTCGCCGCCGCGAGTCTGGTCGGCGAGTCGATGGTCGACCCGCACAAGTATTACGCCAACAATGTCGGCGGCACGATCGCGCTACTCGATGCGATGCGCGCGGCGGGATGCAGCAAGCTGGTGTTCTCCAGCACCGGCGCGGTTTACGGCAATGCCGACAGCAGCGCGCTGCCGGAAACCTATCCATGCCAGCCGATCAATCCGTATGGACGATCGAAGTTGATGATCGAGCAGATGCTGGACGATCATCGCCGGGCTTACGGGTTTGGCGCGTTCTGCCTGCGTTATTTCAACGCCAGCGGCGCAGATGCGTCCGGCACCATCGGCGAACTGCGCGATCCGGAAACCCATCTCATCCCGCGCGCGATGATGGCGCTACAAGGTCATGTGCCCGACTTCGCGGTGTTCGGCGACGACTACGAGACGCCGGACGGCACCGCGATCCGCGACTACATCCATGTCACCGATCTGGCGGCGGCGCACGTGAAGGCGTTGACACTGCTGCTCGCGGGTCAAGCCGGCGGCAGCTTTAACCTTGGTACCGGGCAGGGATTCTCGGTCAAGGAGATACTGGCGGCGATCGCTGCGGTGACGGGGCGTGAGGTGCCGCATCGGATCGAGCCGCGTCGGATGGGCGATCCGACTTATCTTGTCGCGGATCCATCGGCCGCACGGAAGGTGCTCGATTTCACGCCGTCACATTCGGATCTGACGACGATCGTAAGTTCTGCGTGGGCGTGGCATCAGCACGCCCATCCGCAAAAACGGGCCGGTTAGTCGCCGGCGCCGGGCAGGAACGAAGATCGCCTGTTTCAGCGCTGCTTCGGCTGCTGGCGGCGGCGGTCGGCGGCGGGCTGATAGGCGATGCGCGAATGATGTGCGCAATAAGGCAGGCCGGTCAGCGCCTTGCCGCCGCAGAAGAAGAATTCCGGATTGCTGGGATCGCCCACCGGCCAGTGGCAGGTGCTTTCGTTGAGCTCCAGCAAGGTCAGCCGCTGGCTCATCGGCACCACGTTGTCATGCGCGATCGGGTCCACCTCGACTTCGACCTCGAAGGCATGGGCCAGCGCGGTGTTGCCGCGCGACACCGGGCGCGACACCCGCATCATCTGCTGGGCTGGGCGCACCTTGCGGGGGCGCGGCGCGGCTGACGACGGCGTCTTGGCCCGTCCCGACAGACCCAGCCGATGCACCTTGCCGATTACGGCATTGCGCGTCACGTTGCCGAGTTCCGCCGCGATCTGGCTGGCGGAGAGGCCGGCTTCCCAGAGTTTCTTGAGTTGCTCGACGCGATCGTCGGACCAGGTCAATACTGTCATCGCACTGTTTCCTTCGTGTCGCGCGACTGCCGGAAGCATGCCGCGCTGCGACGTCTTTCGTTCGAAATCCCTGCGGTTAGAATCCCTTAGCCCTCGCCGGACGCAGGTTGCGCACCGGACGTTCACGCCGAACTCAGGACTTGAGCTGAATCAAAACTGCCGCACGAGATGTCGTACTCGATAGCCGAAACGCTACAATATGCGGCGACTCACGCGCAAGAGTCGCGCCCGATGCGTCCACATCTTCCGTAGAGTCAATCGACAAAATCAGCTTTTTCTGCGATGGGCTGCGACAGTTTCGCATCACTTCGTTAAGTCGAAAGAGGTCGCCGGGGTTCCGAAAACCCGCTTCCGGCAGCGCTTGCGAGGTTGACAGCGATCAAACCCGTCCTAGAATAATCGCCATGTGCCGCCTGGAAAGGCGGCACATTTCGTTTTCGGGACAGGGTTTTTGCCGCCGTCGCGTGTTCTTCGCGCCGCGCCAGTACGGCCCGTCTCTCTATTGTTCGATCGGACCTGTCATGACCAAGAGCGCGCCGTCTCATTTGTTGCCTGTCTTCGCCCGTGCCGATGTCGCCTTCGAGCGCGGCGAAGGGGCGTGGCTGATCGGCACCGATGGCGAGCGCTATCTCGACTTTACGAGCGGCGTCGCGGTCAACGCGCTCGGCCATGCCCATCCGTATCTGGTGGCGGCGTTGCAGGAGCAGGCCACCAAGCTGTGGCACATGTCGAACCTTTTCAAGAGCCCGGACGGCGAGCGGCTCGCCGCGCGGCTGTGCGAGCAGAGCTTCGCCGACAAGGTGTTCTTCTGCAATTCCGGCGCGGAAGCGATGGAGTGCTGCATCAAGGTGGCGCGCCGCTATCACGCGATGAAGGGACATCCCGAGCGCTATCGCATCATCACCTTCGAGGGCGCGTTCCACGGGCGCACCTTGGCGACGTTGGCCGCGACCGGCGCCGCGAAGTATCTCGAAGGCTTCGGCCCGCCGATGGACGGGTTCGATCAGGTTCCGCTCGGCGATGTCGCGGCGGTGAAAAAGGCGATCGGCCCGAATACCGCCGGCATCCTGATCGAGCCGGTGCAGGGCGAAGGCGGCGTGCGCGCGGCGTCCAACGCCTTCTTCAAGGAACTGCGCCAGCTTTGCGACGACAACGGCCTGCTGCTGATTTTCGACGAAGTGCAGACCGGCATGGGCCGCACCGGCGAGCTGTTCGCTTACAAGCGCACCGGCGTCACGCCCGACGTGATGTCGCTGGCCAAGGCGCTCGGCGGCGGTTTCCCGATCGGTGCGTGCCTTGCGACCGAGGAGGCTGCCTCCGGCATGACGCCGGGCTCGCATGGCTCGACCTTTGGCGGCAATCCGCTGGCGGTCGCCGCCGCCAATGCCGTGCTCGATGTCATGTTGAAGCCCGACTTCTTCCCGCACGCGCAAAAAATGTCGCTGCTCCTGAAGCAGAAGCTGGCGTCGGTGGTCGACCGACATCCCGACGTGCTGGCCGACGTACGTGGCGAGGGCCTTTTGCTCGGCGTCAAGGCGGTGCTGCCGGCTGGCGATCTGATCAATGCCTTGCGCAACGAAAAGCTGCTCACGGTCGGCGCCGGCGATAATGTCGTGCGGTTCCTGCCGCCACTGATCGTCACCGAGGCTGAACTGGACGAAGCGGTGGCGCGGCTGGAGCGCGCCTGCAAAGCCCTGTCGGCTGCGGCCAAGCTCGAGGCCGCGCGATGAGCAAGTTGCGGCACTTTCTCGATCTCACCGAGATTCCGGCGGAGGAACTGCGCCGCATTCTCGACGCCGGCGCGGCCATCAAGGCCAAGCTCAAGAGCGGCAAGGCGGACAAGCCGCTTGCCGGCAAGACCTTGGCGATGATCTTCGATAAGCCGTCGACGCGGACGCGCGTGTCGTTCGATGTCGGAATGCGCCAGCTCGGCGGCGAAACCATCATGCTGACCGGTGCGGAGATGCAGCTCGGGCGCGGCGAGACCATCGCCGATACCGCGCGGGTGCTGTCGCGCTACGTCGACGCCATCATGATCCGCATCCTCAATCATGAGGCGCTGCTGGAACTGGCGGCACACGCCACGGTGCCGGTGATCAACGGCCTGACGCGACGCTCGCATCCGTGCCAAGTGATGGCCGATCTGATGACGTTCGAGGAACATCGTGGCCCGATCGCCGGCCGCACGGTGGCCTGGACCGGCGACGACAACAACGTGCTGGCGTCGTGGGCACACGCCGCCGAGCGTTTCAAGTTCAAGCTGAATGTCGCCACGCCGCCGCAGCTGGCGCCGAACAAGCTCCTGAAGGACTGGATCAAGGCCTCCGGCGCGGACATCACCGTCGGCACCGATCCGGAAGCGGCGGTGCGCGGCGCCGATTGCGTCGTCACCGATACCTGGGTGTCGATGGGCGACAAGGATGGCGAACACCGCCACAATCTGCTGAAGCCGTATCAGGTCAACGCGCACCTGATGTCGCAAGCGAACCCTGATGCGCTGTTCATGCATTGCCTGCCGGCGCATCGCGGCGAGGAAGTCACCGACGAGGTGATCGACGGCCCGCAGTCGGTGGTGTTCGACGAAGCCGAGAACCGGATGCACGCGCAAAAGGGTGTGTTGGCCTGGTGCCTCCACGCGGTGAACTGAGCAACGGATAGGAGTGCGCGATGGCGACCACTGTTCGTCCTTTCCTGATGTTCGAGGGGCGGGCCGGCGAAGCGATCGACTTCTATGTCGGGCTGATCCCGAATAGCGATATCGTCGACGTCACGCGCTACGGCGCCGGCGAACCGGGCCCGGAAGGAACCGTCAAGTTCGCGGCGGTCCGGCTGGCCGGTCAGCAGGTGCTGTTCAGCGACAGCTTCGTGTCGCACGGATTCACCTTCACACCGTCGCTCTCGCTGTTCGTCGATTGCGAGTCCGAAGCCGACCTCGAACGCATCTTTACTGCGTTGTCGGAAGGCGGCGGCGTGCTGATGCCGCTCGGCAACTATGGCTTCAGCCGCCGCTTTGGCTGGGTCAACGATCGCTTCGGTGTGTCGTGGCAGCTCAATCTGCCTTGAGACGGTGGGCAGCCTTGCATTCGACCGCGCGCCGCGCGGGGGTACCAATCCGCTCGGATCATCCCTAGATAGCGCCCCATGACCTCATCGCATTCGCCCGATCCCGCCAAAACCGAAGACTCCCGAACCCGTATCCCGTCGGCCGTGCCGGTCGACGATGCCGTGCTGCCGTTTAGTGTCGACGCGCTCGATCTGCGCGGGCGCCTGACCAAGCTCGGCCCGGCGCTCGACCAGTTGCTGGAGAAGCACGACTATCCGGCGCCGGTCGGCAAGCTGCTTGGCGAGGCCGTGGTGCTGACGGTGCTGCTCGGCTCATCGCTGAAATTCGACGGCCGCTTCATCCTGCAAACCCAGACCGATGGTCCGGTGTCGCTGATGATCGTCGATTTTCAGGCCCCGGACCGGCTGCGCGCCTATGCGCGTTTCGATGCGGCTAGGCTCGCGGACGGACAGGACTCGGCGGCGCTACTGGGCCGCGGACATCTGGCCATGACCATCGATCAGGGCGCCAACATGAGCCGCTATCAGGGGCTGGTGGCGCTCGAGGGCGGCAATTTTGAAGACGCTGCGCACGAATACTTCCTGCGCTCGGAGCAAATTCCGACGCGTGTGCGGATCGCGGTCGGCGAGGAATGGCGCGGCGGCGACGGCGACA
>ERZ778018.2828-NODE-2828-length-10434-cov-3.513344_pt1 | contig 10434 bp, 9 predicted proteins | sample MGYA00375748_ERZ778018 | MGnify/ENA primary metagenome ERZ778018 (study PRJEB29350, sample SAMN05509839) | bioreactor metagenome | biome: bioreactor; material: wastewater | place: South Africa: University of Cape Town | collected 2014-04-22 ... | reverse complement strand
AAAAGGGGGCCGGATTTCTTTGGCGCAATTGGGTATATAAAGCAAACGGATCGCCTTGATAAGGAGTCTCATAACGGCGGGTCAAATTGGCCTGATAAATATCTCCTGCATAAATATAGTCAATTACCTTTTGAATCTGCGGTGGATAGGTATTTTGATCAAAGGGGTTATATAGGTGACCAACTTCAAAGGTGGCATTATTCTTGATCGTTTGCTGGGTAGCAATAAGATGATCCATCCAGGCTAAACGCTGTTGAGCATAACTTAAATCCCCTGTAGGAAAGCCGCTCGAAAATATCCAACAGCGCTGTTGATGGTGATCAAAGGCCACCACCACATCATAAAATCCCATCATTAAGTCGGGAAAATTTAAATCATCCTGAGTCGCTGTGGGAAGGTGTTCTAAACTGCAAGCTAATTCATAGGATAAATACCCTGCTACCCCACCCTGAAAGGGAGGTAAATTAGGAATAGTATCAAGACAATAAGATTGTAAATATTGCTCTAGAATATGCAGCGGCTGTCTCTGATCGCGGCCATATCTTTCTCGTAAGATCATCCAAGGATCAACGGCAATAAAAGAGTAGCGGCCCCACGCCTGAGAGCTATTGGAACTATCGAGAAAAATAGAGCCCACTTGGTCTTTAAAAATAGAAAAAATAGGTGCAGGATCTTGATAAGATATTTCTTTTACCAGCGGCTGCACCACATATCCCTCCTCAGGATGCTAATCGAATTGCATCGACCACTTTCATGGCCTGAACTGTTTCTTCCACATCATGAACGCGAACAATGTGAGCACCCTTAAGGACACCAATGGTAGCGGCCGCAATACTGCCAGGCATGCGCTTATTCACAGCATCACCGGTTGCATGCCCAATAAATGATTTGCGCGACACACCCAGCATTAAAGGATAGCCTAAGGCTCTAATGCGGTCTAATTGAGAAATTAATTGTAGGTTCTGAGTCGGCGTTTTTGCAAACCCAATGCCAGGGTCAATAATAATGTGATGACGGGTTAGGCCACGGCTGATGGCATGAATTGCCATACGATCGAGGTCACTGGCAACTTCAGCATCTATGGTCCGGCTGGTCATATTTAAAGGATCTAAGCGATCAAATTGCTGAATGCACGATCCCAATTGTGAATGCATGATAACAACTGGAACATTTTCTTCTAACGCGACGTTAATCATAGCAGGATCCATCAGCAAACCACTAACATCATTTATAATGGACGCTCCTGCGATGATTGAAGCCCTGGCCACCTGAGATTTGGTGGTATCAATTGAAATTAAGATATCAGGAAATTGGCGATGAATAGCCTCCACAACGGGAACGACTCTGGCTAACTCTTCTTCGAGAGAGACCGGCTGAGCTCCAGGGCGCGTACTTTCGCCACCAATATCAAGGATATCTGCCCCTTTCTCGATGAACCGTTGAGCTTGGGTTACAGCATTTTTAATAACATCGTCATGCTTCATTAAGCCATCCCCTGAAAAGGAGTCGGGGGTAACATTAATGATGCCCATGACTTTTGTTCGCCCAGTCATTAAGGAAAGGCTATAAGATTCTAAGTTTTCTATTCTGGCCACTTTACGTCTTCTATGCTTTTTGTTTAATCTAATCTTACAATTTTCGTTAAGGTTTTAAGGTATTATGTCACTATTTTTAACGCTAGATCAGGTTAATGTCACTCACCAAAATGTTCTTGTCAGATTAGATTTAAATATTCCATTAAAAAATCAAGTTGTTAGTGATGATACTCGCATTGTCAGAGCTTTGGCAACTCTAAATGAATTAATTAAGAATAATGCACGCATCATTATTCTATCTCATTTTGGCCGACCAAAAGGGCAAGTCAACCCAGAGTTTAGCTTGCAACCGGTGGCCCGTATCTTGAAACAATACCTTGATTGTCCGATTAATTTTGGCTCCGATTGTATTGGAGAGGCAGCAGATTTTGCTGTTCGCAATACACCTTATGGGGGGATAGTTCTGTTGGAAAATCTGCGCTTTCATTCCGGAGAAGAGCAAAATGATCCCCACTTCGCACAACAGCTTGCTAAGCTTGGGGATATTTTTGTGAATGATGCGTTTTCATGTTCACATCGTGCCCATGCGTCAGTTGTCGGGATTGGGGATTATTTACCTGTAGTGGCAGGTCGTGCTATGGAGGCCGAGTTAAAAGCCCTGCAATCCATTTTAGGGGAGCCAAAACGACCCCTCATGGCAATTGTTGGAGGATCAAAAGTATCGACCAAACTTGAATTATTAACTAATTTAATTCCAAAGGTTGATTACCTCGTGTTAGGGGGGGGGATGGCTAATACATTCTTGCTTGCTCAAGGCAGCGATATCGGAGAATCTCTCGCCGAGCCAGACTTAGTGAACCAAGCGCGCGCCATCATAGCAAAAGCTCAAGAAAATAATTGTACCTTAATTTTGCCGCAAGATTACGCCACACCCGACGATGCTTTTAAAATTATGGATATTGGTATTACCTCCATTCAGACAATTCAATCCGCTCTGGATCATTGTCAAACTGTTGTATGGAATGGGCCGGTTGGCGTCTTTGAGATTGAACCTTTTGAGAAGGGATCGGTCGCCATTGCGCATTATATCGCTCAACGAACTCAAAAGGGTAAGCTTGTGAGCGTTGCCGGAGGAGGGGATACTTTAGCGTGCCTCAATAAAGCAGGCGTGGGTGATCGGTTGACCTATACTTCCACAGCAGGTGGGGCTTTTCTTGAGTGGTTAGAGGGAAAAAATTTAGCAGGAATTACCACTCTATTCGCTGAGGGAGCTAAATCATAAATTAAAGGTAAGGTGCGCATAGCCTGAATCATTCCAGTAATTATGGCAATGATAGAACTTAAGCTAAGCATAGGATAAAGTTGGGTATTAAAATCCAGTCCCTCTCCACAATAGATCCCAAAAAGAGCTAGAGTAAGGCTGGTAAAAAGAGTCGTCGTCGTTTTTATAAAGGTCACGAGAAACATTATCCATGCTTTGATCATTGGAACTCCTATCTTTTTGGACGGCTGCGGACTTTAATGGTTTCAAAGCGACTTAAATTCTTGAGAGATATTAAATGCCCTAAAAAGGTGATGGTCACTCCTCCAATGACGGCTAAAATTGTATGCAAGATAAGGAGCAAGTTACTGGGACTATTATTAAGGAAGGGTGACAGCACCGTAAAAACAGCCATCATAATGACTAATACACTAACGCTTGACACAATAATCGGTAATACCGTTTTGCGGAATCTTCTGAAGGGCTGTTGCCATTGAGATTTAAAAAAATTCTTAGAATCATATGGATCACGGTAAGTCATGGGCTTGGATAAAATGAAAGGGTTCTCTATATTCAGGATCTCAAATAAAAGTTAATGGAGGGTTGAGACAAAGGTAGAAAATAAAATTTTTAGTGGGTTTATTATTTTTGGGAGGGAATTCTTTCTTAACTAAAATTCTATTTCCTGTCTTTGAGCAGGAAATGTATGTCTATATGAAAACTCCCTCATTCCGGCCTTGAGCCGGAATCCATACCTGTATCTTAGTGATGGCGAGGTTTAGGAAAATATAGCTATGATAAAAAATAGAGGAATGGATTCCGGGTCGCGCTTTGCTTGCCCGGAAAGAAGAAGCTTATAATATTTATATAAAAGTTCTCTTGCCCGTCTTTGAGCGGGGCCCTCAAGCTGCCAGATGCTTTCTTTTATAGGTTTGAGTTTTTATTGCTTTCCACCATCCACCTCTTCCCTTTCTAGCTTTTTAGAAATAAAGTTTCAAGTTTAACTCTTATTTAAAAAAATGTACTTAATATAAGAGTAGTATATTCTTTAGGTAGAAGGAATCTTAATAATGAGACCTATTGATTTATCAAAGTTAAGACCCTTTTATATGGTGGCTAAAGAGGGAAACATAACCCGGGCTGCCCGCAAACTTAATGTGACGCAACCATCGCTTAGTGAACTCATTAGTGATTTAGAATATCATATGAAGGCCAAACTTTTTGAACGATTACCCCGAGGGGTACGTTTGACTCCGCAAGGGGAAAGATTATTTATACATGCCCAGAAAATTGTTGAAGAACATGAAGCCTTTGAAAAAGTTTTTTATGAAAAAGAAGAAGAGGTTAGCGGCGATTTAAAAATTATTACAATGCCGTTTGGGGGATCAGAGTGGTTGGTTCCGAGTTTAAAAGGTTTTTTAGAAAAATACCCCCAGATAAATATTAAGATTCTCCTAAGAAGTGAAGATATTGATCCTACTGAAGGTGATGTGCTAATTTGTCCTCTAATTCTACATCAGCCCCATTTAATGCAAAAATACCTTTATACTGCCCATACAAAATTATTTGCCAATCAATCTTATCTTAAAAAATTTGGGATTCCGAGAACTGTCGAAGACCTTAATCATCATCGTTTGATTGTGTATAGAAGTAATTATTATACACCTTATGGCAGTACTAATTGGTTGCTCAATATTGGAATCCAAGAAGGACAAGGATCGAGAAAGTCATATTTTGAAATAGATTCTTTAAACGGTATAATCAATAGTGCTCTCCAGGGGTATGGAATTGTTGAGTTACCGGATCTAGCTATTCCTTTAACTTCCTCTCTTATACAAGTTTTACCAGAGATTTCAGGTCCCGCGGTCGAAATGTATTATACTTTTCCAGAAAATCGAAAAAACTCTAAAAAAATTAACTTACTCTTTAATCACTTATCTAAAAAAGTAGGCCTCTGGAAGGGTAGAAGTAACTGATTCTACCCTTAAGTAACCTATTTTTTTACAATTGAAATGCACAATTGGGGAAGAGCAATGTGATTCTCTAATTTTATTGTATGCATAATTCTTTTCCTTCTTTTTTAATCAACTGTTGATTGATATTATCATTTTATAAACTATACGTTTATTCTCATACCTTTTCCTGTCTCAAAAAGTCAATACAAGGAAAAGCCAAAAGAGGGGAGAATTTTCCAAAATTATTAGCTTTTTTCCTATTTCCTGTCTTTGAGCGGAAAATGTATGCTTATATGAAAATTCCCTCATTCCGGCCTTGAGCCGGAATCCATGCCTGTGTCTTAGTGATGGCAAGACTTAAGAGATCTTAGCTATGGTAAAAAAAGAAGAGATATGGTTTCTGGATCGCGCTACGCTTGTCCAGAAAGAGGGAGCATGGTAGCGGAATGGATTCCGGGTTGCGCTTTGCTTGCCCGGAAAGAAGAAGCTTATGATATTTATATAAAAGTTCTCTTGGCCGTCTCCGAGCGGGAAATGTATGTTTATATGAAAATTCCCTCATTCCGGCCTTGAGCCGGAATCCATCCCTGTGTCTTAGTGATGGCGAGGTTTAGGAAAATATAGCTATGATAAAGTTATCCTATTTGCTAGATCTGATCTGAATGGCCAAAGCATGAACTGTTGTTTTCAATTCATCGTCGAGGATCTGATAGATCCGTTGATGAGCAGCCACCCGGTGCAAGTTAATAAGCGCCGGGGATTGGATAAGAATGCGAAAATGAGTTTCTTCACCGGCATCAGCATGGCCAGCATGTTTTGCCGAATCATCGTGAACTTCTAGAAATGTTGGTTGCAGCTGGGTTTGCAGTTTTTCAATAATAATATCTCTAATTTTTCCCATGATGCCTCTTGATAAATGTGAGGTTGAGTACCATAATCTTGCTATGTTTGAAAAATTTTCGCAATGGTTTGATCGAGGAAATCCGCATAAAGCACCCGAGGGACGGTTATGTGATCAGTCAGGATGCTCGCAAGCTGGTGAACATCGAGCGCCTCGTTCACGGCATCACTTAGAAAAAGGGAGCCAAGATTGGCTATGGTTCTGTCTAGAGCATATACGAGACTATAATTCGAAGTGGAATTATTATGCCGGTATGAGCGAAGCTGATCAACTTCAAGAACGTTTGGCTGATGTTGTGTGGCAGCGGCCCAGCTGGCCGTTAGGAAAACAAGGGGAGGGTAAATCATTTGAAGTTGAATTTGATGATCCCCTTGGTATTTTTGACCATCACCAGCGCCGCCCTTCATCGGCCCCAACTTTTTCAGGGACAAAACAGCGCACAGAGGATTTAAAGCTTCTTAATCTCTCAGAGGATTTCTCTAAGACAGAGCTCCAACAACGTTTTCGCACCTTAGCAAAACAATACCATCCAGATACTAATCAAGACCCTGACGCTATCGAAAAGTTTCGGCAAATTAAAGAAGCCTATGAGCGCTTGAAACCTAATAATGGTGATGGTGGTTAGTAAACAGCTTCTGCATAGCGTTGAGATGATGGTTTGGTGCTTGACCTACTGCTGGAATTCCCATATCCCTTTGACGAAGAGCCATAATTGGATGATCCATAGCCAGAGGTTGCTGAATTATATCTATTCGAAGAACCATAACTGGAAGGGGCATTATAGCTACTCCTTGAGTTATATTCATTGGACGGGCGATAAGGAGATGATAGGGCAGAAGTCGTAGGAGTTGTTGAGGGTATGCGTTGGGGGTTTGCGTTATAGGTTTTTATAAGAGTCTGGGCATTTGCTACGCGTGGGGGAACTGGCGTTTGACGTCTTCTCTCTTTTTGGCTTTCGATGCGTTCCCATATTTGCTCATCTTGGGATTCCAGCTTCAATCGTCCAGAGAATTTTGCTTTTCTAAAAGCTTGGGCAATAGAGTCTAGATCAATCGGATTAGATTTTTGGGCTTCTTTCAATTCGTCTGTAATTTCAAGGAGGAATCCAATAACGGGATCTTTTGGATTAAGGAGGCGTATGACGCTTTCAATAATGCGACTATCATTAATGGCGCACTCACTAAATGTTCGGCAACCATTGATATTCCGATCTAGCGCCTGTATTGTATAAATTAAGATGTCATCGGTGTCAAAGAATGCAAGGGGCAATAATTTTTTCTCAGCCTCATCGTAATTAATTGGCTGTGGTGGCGGCGGGGTTGGAGCTGGGGCAGGTGTTGCTGGTTGCTTAACGCCAAACATCGAAAGAACTGATTGGAATATTGCCATTTTATCAGTTTTTGTTTTTTTGGGTTCTTCTTGCTTTTGACGTTTAAAGATTCGCGCTTCTCTTGGATCGCTAATGCGTAATCCCTTCAAGTAATCAGTTCGTCCTTTATCGGACAGCTTATTATAAAGCATCAATTTTGTTTGCGGCCGGTCCATATCAAAAGCATTCATAAGGACGGTGGCAAAATTTTCTAACATTTCTTGAATAGCATTATCAATTTCCTGCGATTTTTGGCTACCATATTGTTTGGCACCATATAATCCGGAATTGTTATAGCCTGAATAAGAGCTAGTGCCATAGTTGGAATAGGAATTCCTATTATAGCTATTATTAGAATAAGAATTGCTGTTATACTTTGAGCGTCCAACCTGGGCTTTCATCGCTTTAATTTCCTCATTGTAAGCGCGGCGACATTCATCACGGTTTTTACAATTGATTGCTTTCAAGTTCCGGACCAATTGTTTTAGAATATCTGCCTTTTCTTTGGCATATTTAGCGGTTACGTTTAAGCGTCGACGTGCATAATTTTTGGGGGCAGCATTTGCTAAGGAAACTGTAAAGTTTTTTCCTAATGCTTTAACTTTTATTGTAATGTCAGCAAGATTGACAATTTTAGCGTTGAGAGGAACTGATTGGGTGAGGGATAGCTGTTTTTTAATGATCAGCCATTGATTTTGCGATGAATTTTTTGAGCTTGTAACGGGGGCGCCACCATAACTGAATGAGGATGTTGTCGTTTCTTGGGCTGCTTCCACCTTTTGTCTTAAGATTAAAAGTTTTTGATAGCTTTTATCAGTCTGATCCATCAATTGAAGATATTTATCAATAATTCCTAAATCAATAACCAAATTAGCTTGACGATCAGTAGGACGGTTCTGAATCGCCTCAATGTCAGTAATAATCATATTCAGAATTTGATCATAATCATAATGGGCTCCCACGACGCTGATAACTTGGAAGGGAGGAGAATTTTTCACCCGTGAGTCTGCTTTTATTGTTTCAATGACTTCTTGATAAAGCTGCTCTAGGGCATTTTCTGTTACTGGATCAGTATTTTGTTGATGGAGTGGAGTAAAAAGTTGGCTTGCAAGTTGTGCTGAGTTTAAGATATACCGTTTGCCGGCTCTATAGTCTGCTTGTGCACTTGCCGACATTTCCTTATAAATAGTTATTTGGGAATAAAAGCGTTGTTTTTCTTGCGCGCGTGCCCCTATTGTTTTTGCGGATAACTTTGAGGTTTTTCCAGCCACCGTCACATCAAAACTAAGGTTTGTCAGTGCGGTGGGGGTAGGCTGCTGAGGGTGTTTGACCGGTAGAAAAGATTGAGACATCGCGTGCCAGTCATGCTGAGACTCATTATCCAGTTGTGCCGACGAATCCTGATAATTTGTGTGAAGGAATAAGATTAGGCTGTCCACACTAACGGGGGCTTTATGAGCCTCAGTTTCGATCGCTGATCTTAATGTTTGGAGTTTTGTGAGCGCTGGGTCTTCGGGTGCTATATGTCCTTTAATATTATCCAAGAGATTGAGTTGGACACGTAAAGCCGCCTCCCGATCCATTTTTGTGTAATCCAGATCGTCTATTTTGGCAAGAATATTATTTAAAATATCATCATAGTTTAAACTAATTCCTTTGATATGTTTTATGGTATAGGGTGGAGTTGTGGTTGGGTTAGCTTTGGCCACCATATCATGCACTTCTTGTGTTAACTGTTCAAGAATGGTTGCATCTGTTTCACTTAAATGGGTGGAATCAATAGATAAAATATCAAAACCATTATCTAAATTTGGTATTTCCACTCGATATCCTTGCCGATACCTGGTTTGTCCCTGCACAGACATGGCTTTAAAGATAATGTTTTGAGGGTAAAATACAGTGGATTTAAGAAGAATCGGTATGCGTTGCGATAAATTCTTGATCACGTCTAGTTTTTTAGCTAAAAGATCGATATCAGTTTGCTGTGTTGTCCGGTTAAGTTTACTCTGAGCACCTTTATATTTATCAGTAAGTTGTCGCAATTTTTGCTGAAAATATTCTGTACAGTTTTTGGTGGTTGTACAGCGAGCTGAGGATGAATAGGAATAATAGCTGTTAGAGCCTGTTTGCAGTTCCTCCAAAACCTCATTCACACTGGGATCAGCCGAGGCAAGGTGGGGTAATATGATTGCCAAGATAGATAGAATGACCTTTATAAATTTCACCATGAACGAACAACCTAAGCTTTTCCTCTTTGCTTATAATTATGCTATGGTGTGGTTAACATTAGATTAAAGTGAGCAAAATATGTCATCTGATATTATTCCGTTGCAGATTAATTCCCTTATGGCTGTTCAGAATGAGGATGCTCCTCCTTATAACTTAGAAGCAGAACAAGGATTGTTAGGCGTTTTGCTGCTTGATAATTCTATGATGGAGCGGGTTGGTGATTTTCTAAAACCTTATCACTTTGCCGATGCTATTCACGGAAAAATTTTTGAAGGCATTTGCCGTTTTGTTGAAAGAGGACAAATTGCCGATCCTGTCACCTTAAAAGACTATTTTGAACGCGATAAAGCTCTAGAAGCAGTGGGAGGAGCCGCTTACCTCGTTGATATTGCAAACTCAGTATTATCGATGTCGAGTGCTGCTGATTATGGCAAGCTGATTCATGATCTTTTTTTGCGCCGAGAACTCTTAAAGATTGGTCAAGAAATTTGTGGAAATGCTAAGATTTATGAATTTGATACTACCGCCGTTAATCAGATTGAACAGGCTGAAAAGCAGCTATTCGATTTAGCTACGAAAGGGCAATCTAATGGGGGACTTTTGCCGTTTAATTTAGCCATTACAGAGGCTTTGCAAACGGCAGAAATGGCCTTTAAACGAGATTCTCATATTGTGGGCGTTACCAGTGGATTGATCGATCTGGATCGTTATTTAGGCGGATTGCATCCTTCTGACTTATTAATTCTGGCAGGTCGTCCGTCAATGGGAAAAACCACACTCGCCACCAATATAGCCTTTAATGCAGCAAAAGCCGTTCTAGAGGATGACCCTAATGGGGCTCCTGTTGCTTTTTTCTCGCTTGAAATGTCAGCAGAACAATTAGCATCCCGTATTCTGGCGTCTGAGGCTGCTGTTTCCTCAGACAAGATTCGTCGAGGAGATATTCGGGCCGAAGATTTTCCGAAATTTGTTGAGGTAACCCGGACTTTGCAAGATTTACCTCTTTTCATTGATGACACAGCTGGAATTACGGTGAATGCTATTCGTAACCGTTGTCGCCGCTTAAAGCGTCAGCATGGACTGGGATTGATTGTCATCGACTATTTACAGTTGATCGAAGCCGGAGGAACCAAGCGCGGTGGTGATAATCGCGTGCAAGAGATTTCTGATATTTCCCGTGGCCT
>ERZ778018.2826-NODE-2826-length-10438-cov-4.322835_pt1 | contig 10438 bp, 10 predicted proteins | sample MGYA00375748_ERZ778018 | MGnify/ENA primary metagenome ERZ778018 (study PRJEB29350, sample SAMN05509839) | bioreactor metagenome | biome: bioreactor; material: wastewater | place: South Africa: University of Cape Town | collected 2014-04-22 ... | reverse complement strand
AGAGCCCCGATTCGCGAGAATGCCTGGTCCAGATCCTCGATGAGATCTTGCGTATCCTCCAGACCGATATGCAGTCGGATAATAGTGTCCAGTCCGGCCCACGGCGCGGCTGTGCGGACCGGGCCGGGCTTTACCGGCAGTGCGAGGCTTTCAAAGCCGCCCCAAGAGGCGCCGATGCCGAAATGGGCAAGCGCATTGACGAACACCGCCGAATGCTCGACCAATTGCGGCGAAAGCGCGAAGGCGAACAGCCCGCTTGAGCCGGTAAAGTCGCGTCGCCAAATGGAATGTCCCGGTGAGTCTTCCAAGGCCGGGTGGTAAACCTCGGAAACGTCCGCGTGCCGAGCAAGCCAGCCTGCGACCTGCAGGGCCGACTGCTCATGCCGACGCAAGCGTACTTCCAGCGTGCGCAGGCCCTTCAGGGCGTCGTAGCAATCCGTCGGGCTGGCGCAAAGGCCAAGCATCGTTGTCGTTTCGAACAGAGGCGTGAATGCATCGCCCCTTACCGTGACCGTTCCCAGCATCGTATCCGAATGGCCGCAGATGTATTTAGTCGCCGCCTGGATCGAGATGTCCGCCCCTTGCGTCAGCGGCTTCAGGAAACACCCGGCAGCCCAGGTGTTGTCCACCGCAAGCCGGCTACCATTCTTTTGCGCAATGGCGGCCAACGCCGGAATGTCCACTACCTCGAATGTGCCTGATCCGGGCGTTTCGGCAAGGATCAGGCTGGTTTGCGGCCGCAGTACGGCCATCAGCCCTTCCGGTGATGGCGCGAAATAGCTGACTTCCACTCCACGCGGGACAAGATAGCTGCTGCATAGCTGTCGCACCGGCGGATAGACCGTATCGATAACCGCTATATGGTCGCCGGGGCGGGCATGGCTGAGCAGGACCGCAGACAGGGCGGCCAGCCCGGAAGGATAGATCAGCGTACGCTCGCCCTGCTCCAGCGCGGTGACGGCATCTTCCAACGCGTGCGTAGTCGGCGTGCCCCTTACCCCATAGGAGAAAATCTGCTCGCCCGTTTCCCGGCGGCGGCGTGTTTCCTGCATCGCTTCCACGGTTGGGAACAGGACCGTGGAGGCCCGAACGACAGGCGGGTTGACCGAATGCGGGATTTCCCCAGCCGATCGCCCGGATTGGACGAGAAGCGTCTTTTCACGCATGGTTTTCAATCCCCGCCGCAAGGTGGAACTCCGCGAGATCGCGCGCGTCGAGCTGCTGGATTAGGCCTGTCTCCCAGGCGAGGTAGCGGCGGGCCGATTCCAGATTTCCGTTATGCCGATCGTGCAGGAAAGCCAGAAAATCAATCGCATCGGCGGAAGATGGCATATCGGCGGAAGCTTCAACTTTTCCGCCGGCCTGAATCCATGCCTCGAGTCCTCCATCAAGCAACCGCAAGTTCAGACCTGGTATGTGCTCAGAAAGGTCTTGCGCGGCGAGAGATGCAAGGCCGGGATCATCGGCAAGCAATGCGGCGATACCAGTCTTTGGCAATGGCAGACGGTCGAGACGGGGCCTGATACCCCAGAGAGCGCCCGTCGGGTGCGCAGTACGATAGGCGGCGCTCGTACGCAGATCGACGATGGTGATCCCCTGTCCCTCTTGCCTGACGATCTCTTCGGCGGTGATCGTCGGCAGATCGGCCGGCCGGAAAGCGGCGTCCTCTTTCGATATCAAACCACCCTCGAGCGCACCACGCACCACGGCCGCATCAAAACCCAGTTGCCGCAGCCAGTAGGCAGCCGTGGCCGCCCGCATGCCGCTATCATCGATCAATGCCAACCGGGCTCGCCGTACGGCGACCCATTCGTCGGTCGCCTGTACGATCTGGACCACCGGCGCATGTATAGACCCGGCCCGATGGCCTTCGTCATATTCCCGGCGGGAACGGACATCGAGCAGATAGGTCGAACGGGAGGGGTCGGCCCTCCATTCTTCCATTTGTGCACCATCGATCACAGGGATCGAGTACCGGGCAATAAAGTTTTCCGCACGCCGGGCGCTGTCGGCAAGGGATCCAGGCGAAAGCTCCGGCATCGGAGCCGGAGACTGCCCCCGCAACAATTCACGCCCCGACAAGGCCCAGCCCTGAGTTCCGTTTTCGAAGGCGAAGACCGGATTTTCAACGCCGGCATCGATCAGGGTCTGCGTTCCGATCAGTCCGCGTGTGCGTCCCGCGCAGTGCAGGATGATTGGCGTTTCCGGCGGTAGGCCCAGGGCATGAAGGCGGTGGATAAGCTCGCCATTGGGCAGGCTCACCGCGCCGGGAAGCGTCATGCGGGCGTGCTCCGTCGGCGGCCGCGTATCCACCAGCAGGAACGCCTTGCCCTCCTTCGACCACAACGCCAATTCCTCTGAATCGATGTGCGGCGTATGCCGGGCTGCCTCGACCATCTCGCCGAACGCCTTGGAGGGAACGTTCACGCCGGCAAAAAGCGGAAAGCCCGCCTCCTGCCAGCCCGGTGCGCCACCATCGACGGTCAGGATGTTCGTGTAACCAAGCTCCGCTATCCGCCGGGCGGCCTTGCGGCCCACGCCATCGCCCGCGTCGTATAGCAGGCACGGCGTCGCCGTGTTGGGCACCAGATCGAGAATGCGCTTTTCAAGCACGCTATAGGGGCAACTCGATGCGAACAACAGGTGTCCATCGCCGAACTGGCCGTATTCACGCACGTCCAACACCGCTATTTCGGGGCTGGCATGGATCAGTTCCTTGGCGGTTTGCGCCGATACGATTTTCATCATTCCGTAGGTCCGATACCTCAGCCCTGCCGGGTCTTCACGCCGATCGGCATCGGGCGGCATGTTCCCTTCTCAAGGTCGAATATCGTCCGATCCTTCAATGTTTCGAGCGCACGGCCATAGAAATGCAGGTGGCGGATAGTTTGCGTCCCGCCGATGAAAACCGAGTGGATATCCTCGGGCATCAGTGCCATCCCTGAGCCGGGCGCTATCTCTATGGTGCGCTCCACTTCAAGCTTGGCCTTGCCGGGCTCGCTTCCGTCATCGAGCCTTCGGTAGACGCGATTTTCCTCGATACCGTCTACCGCTGCCACACAAGCCCAGGTGGTATGGTCGTGCGGCGGAATCCTTTTCCCCGGCAGCATCACGTTGAGGTAAAGAACGTAGGTATCATCGTCGTTACCGACGATGCGGTAGCGGGCCTGACGCTCCTCCTGTTCGGGCTCTGCATAATTATCCGCGTCCCAGAAGTCGGCGCGCGCTGCGATTGCCTTCAGCCGGTCAAGAATGCGGTCGAGAACGGCACGGGACAGGCCCTCGGAGGCAATCAGTTCCTGTGCGAAAACCTTGAGGCCGTCGGCTACCCGGGTTCTTTCTTCACTGATGGACATCGGGATTTTTCCTTTCATGGCTTCAGCGATCGAAAATCAGACAACGGGCGCCGCAAGGAGACATCGATTCACCGTTGATAGGAGTCAGGTCCTGCGGGCAGCACGAGATCACCACGACAGCTTCCGGGATCAGGCATTTCCATTCGACATGGTCACCCGGCGCGGATACCGGCGGTTTGCGGCTGATCTCTCCTTCCGGCGAAAACGGGTAGTTCATGAAGATGTTGAACGGGGCAGGCGTGAAGCTGACGGCGAGACCAGCGCCGGCCAGCGCCTTATGCAGATTGTCTTCGCAATTGTCGTGCCCGGGATGCCCCATGCGGGCGTAGATGCCCGCACTGCAGGAGCACATCAGCGTGTCGTGGACGCCCGGCGAGGTGTCGGAAACCACTTCAAACATCGGCCGATATCTGTTGTCGACCAGCCGGTCCCCCACCCGTGGAACGATGCGGCTGTTGTAGGAACGGGTATGTTCCATGGACATGCAGCAGGACGGATCGGCACGGTCGAACGCCCAGCAGTCCAGCACCTGCGTGCCGTGGACATTCACGATCCGGATCGTCTGGCCTTCACGAACGGGAATTGCCGTTCCGCCACGGGCCGGCAAGTCGATTGCGGTGTCCTGCATGTGTTTCTCCATCTCGATTCCGCGGCTAGCTCATTCCACCAAATGGATAAGTCGGCGCACCAAGCTTCAGCGAAAGGCTGCGGGCGGCCGAAAACATGCGCTCTCGGACCGCCGCGATCTTTTCCTCATCGAACAACTGGTCCGGCATGATGATGCTGAGGGCCGATACCACCTTGCTGTTTTCGGCAAAGATCGGAACCGAGATGGCCGACAGGCCCGGAGCACTTTCGCCGCGCGTCAGCGCAAAGCCGGTTTTACCGATATCCATGAGTTGCGCAGAAAGGGCGGCCGGATCGGTGATCGTCAGTGGCGTAAATGCTTTGAGCGTTGCCCGCGCGAGCAGGTCTTCACGGGCCGGCGGCTGCATATTGGCAAGCAGCACCTTACCCGCCGCCGTCGCGTGAATTGGCCGAAGCGTACCCACGCGCCAGCGGCCATCGATGTAGAGCGGCCCCTCGACCGCCATCAGGTGCATGATCGAGGTTTCGTATAGAATACTCAATGTCGCTGAATGGCTGGTGTCGTCGACAAGCTGACGCATGATGGGCAACGCTTCCCGCGCCATTGCCTGGCGGGCGGCAAAGCGGGAACCCAGCACGAACAGGCCCATGCCTACGGCATAACGCATCGTGACGGGATCCTGCTCAAGCAGTCCGGCTTCCCTAAATGTCTTCAGGATTTTCGAGACATGACTTTTCTTGAGGCTGGTTTCCTCGACAATCTCCGTCACCGAGCGCGTCGCGTCCGACTGGATGAAGGTGGCAAGAACGCCAACAGCTGTTTCAAGCGATTTCAACGACATCACTGCCCTCCCAGAATCCGATATACATCGGGTCTACGGGATTGACGGTTGCTTTGAACAGCGTCTTTGCGAGGGCCGATGTCGACATCGGCAACAAGTATCTGCTCATCGTCGTGCGAGGCCGGGCCTGCAACGACCTCACCTGAATGGCGCACGATGCAACTCGCGCCCAGGAAGCGCAGACCGTTTTCGGTGCCAACGCGGTCGGCAACCACCACCGGACGCTCGTTGAACGCGGCGGCGGCGACGGCTATATGGTGGCCGATCGGCAGGCCATGTCGATCGTAGGGATTAGAAAGACGGGCGTTGCCGGCCCAGTTCGCGGGTGAGACCAGAATGTCTGCGCCCATCAGAGCGAGGCTCCGCGACAATTCGGGAAACCAAAGGTCGTAACAAATAACGATGCCGATGCGACCTATCGGTGTATCCATCACGACGGCTTCAGTACCCTCTCGGTACAGGTCGCGCTCCCGCCCCCACAGATGAACCTTGCGATAGATGCCACCAAGCCCGTCCCGCGTAACCACCACCGATGAATTATAGAAGTCATCGCCCGATTTCTCGATCAGTCCGCCAGCGATCACGATATCATGGCGCGCTGCACGCTCATGCCATATCTCGACGGTCCTGCCAGGGACTGGTTCGGCCAATCCCACGATTTCAGACCGATCTGAAAAAGCGTAGCCGGAAGTACTGCACTCCGGCAGCACGACCAGTTTAGCGCCCTTTTCCGCAGCGCTATCGATAAGCTCAAGCGTACGCGCCCGGTTTGCCTCCACCTGTCCGAGCCGAGGCGCAAACTGTATGGCTGCGACAGTAAGACTATGCATCTATCTCTTCCCATTCCAGCCCGATAAAGCCGATGCGATCACCCGTGTGAACCACGGGGTCACAGCGGATGCCGATAATCAGCACGTCCTGGTCGTAGGTCACACGCTGTAGAAGTCTGCCTGCATAATCTTGTATTTCGCCAAGGCACTCACCGGCCTTGAGCAGACTGCCTGCCCTCGCATGTTGGCGAAAGAACCCGCCATGTTCGGAAAAGACATGCGTGCGTCTGGTCACGCGCCGCACACCACCGCTGGGCGGAGCACCGTTGTCCGGCAGAAGCCCCATAAAAACGGCCAGCCTTTCCAGCCCCTCACGGCCTGCTTCTATATGGGCGGGAACCTGCCGGCTTCCTCCTCCCAGTTCCACCATGATGGCGGCTTTGCCGAGGTTCAGGACCTGATAGTCCAAAGCACCCGAGTTATCGCCCGGCAGTTCTCCGGCCGAAGATGTGATCATCCGACAGGCGGCGAAGGGAGAAAAGCAGGCGACCATGCCGAGCAGATCGCTCTCTGCCACCTTCGCCGACGCGTCTCCCTTGTAGACGGCATAGGGTTCGGATTCGAAATAGGGGTTCATGGTGTGGAAGTTCACCACGACGTCGGCTTGTGCGCGAATACCCTCGAAAAGCGCATAAGCGAGCCTTTGCGACAGCGAGCCGCCGGCGCGGCCGGGAAAGTTCTGGTCAAGGTCGAGTTCGTCCTGGGGAACGCGCTTACGGCGCGCATCCAGAGCGACCGGGTTGCAGATCGGCGTAACGACAACTGTTCCCTTCTGCAATCGACCATCCAGTGCATGGAAGAAGTCGAGCGAGGCAAGAACACCGTTCAGTTCATCGCCATGCACCGCACCGTTCAGCCAGAGCGTCGGTCCCGGCTCGGATGCTCGCGCCACCATGACCGGAATCATGATCGGCATGCCGCTGGCGAATGTACCGATCACGGCCTGCCCGACTCTGGTCTGGCCCGATGCCGTGCCGGCAACCACCTCCGCGATTGTCGGGCAGACAAAGTCGTTTTCGCCAGTCGGGCGGATTGCAGAAAGCGGTGCATTCATCGTCATTACTCCACTGCCTCCTCGGGGTCCGCTCCAAGGAAGGCTACCTTGATCTTGGGGTCTTCGAGCACCTCGCGCGCTGCCCCCTCCATGAGCTTGGTGCCAAGATCGAGCACAAATGCCCTATCCGATATCATCAGAGATCCGAGGATGTTCTGCTCGGCCATGATGACCGTGAGCCCTTCGCCGCGCAGGCTTTCCACGTTTTCGAACACTTCCTGCTGCATTTTGGGCGACAGACCGAGCGAAGGCTCGTCGAGCAACAGGACGCGCGGGCCGGTTTCGAGAGCCATTGCCGTTTCGAGTATCTGCTGCTCGCCGCCACTGAGGTTGCCAGCGCTTTCGCCAAGCTTTTGGCGCAGCACCGGGAACATCTGTAGTACCCGTTCCATGGCCCGTTTCGCCTCGGAATGAGACAGCGTGTAGGCCCCCATCTCGAGGTTCTCGCGAACCGACATGAGCGGGAAGTTGCACCGGCCCTGCGGCACGATCCCCATCCCCTTGCGCACGCGCTCCGCCGGGCTGAGATTCTGGATCGGAGCACCATCCAGCAGGAGCGTGCCGCTGAAGCAGCGGGTAAGCCCGAACAGCGACTTCAGCAAGGTGGATTTTCCGGCGCCGTTGCCGCCTATCAGACTCCAGATCGTATTTTCCTCGACCTTGAGGGAAACGTTGCGCACGATCGGTTCCGAGTAGCCGACGCATATGTCCTGAAGCTCGAGGATGACCTTTTTCTCAGGCATAGGCCGTCCCCTTCGTTTCGAGGCCCACCCGCTTGCCGAGATAAGCTTCCAGCACCCGCTCGTCGCGGCGTACATCTTCGGGCTTGCCTTCAGTCAGCTTCTTCCCTTGCTCCATGACGATCACATGATCGCAATGGCGCATGATGAAATCGACATTGTGCTCGACGATCAGGAAAGTGAGGCCCTGCTCATTCAGGGTCTCGATCAGGCCGGAAATCTTGCGAATGATGGTGGGATTCACCCCGGCAAGAGGCTCGTCCAGAACGATCAGCTTGGGATGGGTGATCAGGCAGGCGGCCAGAGCGACCAGCTTGCGCTGCCCATAGGACAGGATGCCCGCCGGCGCGCCCGCATAATGCGCCATCCCCACCAATTCCAGGAACGATATCGCCTCTTGCACAATTGTCTTCTCATCGGCCTTCACCGCGGTCGACCGCAGCATCAGCGGCAACCAGCCATGCGCGCGCAGCGATTGCGAGGCCACGACGAGATTGTCCATAACACTGAGCCGTTCATAGACGCGTACGTTCTGGAACGTGCGCACCAAGCCGATACCGGCGAGACCGTACGAGGGGCTGCCCGTGATATCCTGGCCATCGTAGTTGACCTTCCCCGAGGAGGGACGCGTGAAGCCGGTGACACAGTCGATGGTCGTACTCTTGCCCGAGCCGTTGGGGCCGATGAGACCCGTTATGCCGCCCCGCGCCACAGACAGGTCGGCATCCTGCACCGCCTTGATGCCGCGATAGTTCTTGCACAGCCCATGCGTCGTCAAAATCGAGGTCATGAGCGCAGGCTCCTTCTCCACATGGCGAGCTTCCGCTGCTCAAAATAACCGCCGACGCCGGTCGGAAAGAGCATTGCCGCCAGGACGAGGACCATACCGAACAACACCATGCGCAGTTCCGGCGCCATACGCAGCAGTTCCGGTATCGCCATAAAGACGAGACTGGAGACCACCACCATCCAGAAGCTGCCGGGACCGCCGACGATGACAATGATCAGTAGCATCTCGCTGTAGTACGGATCGAAGATCGAGGGGTCGACGATGCCCAGATGCGAGACATGCAGGCTACCGGCGATACCGCTGAGGACACCCGCGACGGCGAAAGCGGCGATCTGATACTTCTTGGGCGATATTCCTTGCGAGGCAGCCAGCGGCTCATCGAGATTGATGGCGCGCAGGACACGCCCGATCGGCGAATTGACCAGAAGATAGATCGCACCGATGGAGGCGGCGGCGATTGCCAGGGCGATATAGTAGAAGACGTGCGGATCGTGGCCACTAAACGTACCAAGGCCGGGCAGGTCGATCGACGGGGCCGAGAGCTTGGGAATTCCCATCGGGCCTCGCGTGATCTCCACCCAGTTGCGCGCCAGAAGTGCTGTAAGCAGCGTGAAGCTCAAGGTGACGATCACGAAACTGGCGCGCGAGACGCGAAGCGCCGGGTAGCCCAGCAACAAGGCGACGAAGCCCGAGCCAATTCCCGCAAGCAGGATGGATAGCCATGGCGAGACCCCGCCATCCATCGTCAGCAGGGCATAAAGATAGGCACCCAATCCGAAGAAGCCGACCTGGCCGAACGAGAGCAGGCCGGTATAGCCGAAGATGAGGTTCAGGCCCGTCGCGAGGATTGCAAAGATAAAAGCGAGGATAAGAACGTTGACGACATAGGAGGATGGCCAGATCGACGGCAGCAGGATCAGCCCTACCAGCGACAGCACGATCAGGGGCCATGTCAGGCGGGGTTGTACCCCGCCGGTAGAGCGGGTTGAAAAGGGCGTGGAAACAGACATCAGACACGGATTCCCTTGCCGAACAGACCTGCCGGGAAAGCGAGCAGGACAACGATCATCAGCATGAAGGCGACGGCATCCTGCAACGCCACCGACGAGTAGCCGCCGACAACGCTCTCAGTCACGCCGATGAGCAGGCTGGCGACCAGCGCGCCCGGAAGACTGCCGAGCCCACCTATGATGATGATGGCGAAAACCTTGAACAGGATCGGTGCGCCCATCGCCGGATGGACGGCGAAGACCGGAGCCAAGGCCGCACCGGCCAGCCCGGCAAGAGCAATGCCTATGGCAACGGCGATGCCGGCGATCACCGCAGGCCTTATGCCGACGATGAAGGCTGCCTCCCGGTTCTGGGCAAAGGCGCGCATCGCCTTGCCGATCCGCGTGAAGGTCAGCACTGCATAGAGTGCGGCGATCGCGACTGCGCCAACAAGAACCGCAACGGCACGTTGCGCGTCAACGAAGAAGCCGGCGACGTCCCAACTGACGAAGGACAGGGACGTATCCACCATCCGCGAACTGGAGCCAAACAGATAGGCGACCCCATTTTGCAGAACCATGCCGATGCCGATGGTTAGAATAATGCCCCGGTCGAACTCGCCTTCGCGGAAATGACGCAGCAACACCACGTAGACCAGATAGCCGACGACGCCGACCGCCACGGTCGCGATGACCAGGCCGGGAAAGAAACCGATCCCGGCCGACGTTACCAGCGCTGCGAGGACCGTCGCGCCGAGCATGTAGAAATGCCCGTGCGCAAAGTTCACGATCTCAAGAACGCCGAAGATGAGGGAGAGCCCTATCGCGATGAGCGCATAGACCATCCCGAGCATCAGCCCGTTTATGACCAACTGAATAAAGAATTCCATCGGAGCATCCCAAGTCAGGTCGACGGCGACCGGACCTTACGTCCCTGACGTCGTTTCGATGACGATCACGCCGTCCTTTACCTTCATGATGAGGGCAAGGTTGTGAGCCTGGTTATGATCGTCGAACTTGATGGTTCCGCCAGTCACGGACGTCATGTCCGTTTCCTTCAATGCGTCCCGAAGCGCGGCCGGCGTCAATTCCTTGCTGCGCTTGAGCGCATCGGCCAGAACGCGGATGCTCTCATAGCCCTGGAAGCTCTGATTGTTCGGGAGCTCACCATAGGTTGCCTTGAACTTTTCGACGAAGGCCTTGTTCTCCGGCGTGTCGAGTTCCACCGCATAGGGGTAGACGCTGGATG
>ERZ778018.2825-NODE-2825-length-10440-cov-10.235628_pt1 | contig 10440 bp, 11 predicted proteins | sample MGYA00375748_ERZ778018 | MGnify/ENA primary metagenome ERZ778018 (study PRJEB29350, sample SAMN05509839) | bioreactor metagenome | biome: bioreactor; material: wastewater | place: South Africa: University of Cape Town | collected 2014-04-22 ... | reverse complement strand
CCCCCGGCCCCAGCCCGCCGCGCCGGCCCCGGCCCCCACCCCGGAGGCCCCCCCCGCCGAGGCCCCGGTCGCCGAGGCCCCGGCTCCGGCCGCCGAGGCCCCGGCCCCGACCGCCGAGGCTCCGGCCCCGACCGAAGCCGCCCCCGCCGAGGCCCCGGCCCCGGAAGCCGCCCCCCCGGCCGAGGCCCCGACGCCGACCCCGGAAGCCGCCCCCGCCGAGAACGCCTGACCCCGCGGCGCGATCGCATCGCCCCGGCCGCGCGTCGCCGCGGCCGGGGCGTCGCCGCGGCTGCGGCGTCGCTCCCGACCTCGCCTCAAATTTCCGCGCCTGAATTTCAAACGCGCGTCACGCATACCGATACGTCGACAGCCCCAGGGAGAGACATTCGATGGCCGAGATCACGGCTCAGGTCGTCAACGAGTTCCGCAAGAAGACCGGGCTGGGCCTGATGGAGTGCAAGAAGCTCCTGACCGAAGCCGGCGGCGACCTCGCCAAGGCCGACACCCTCGCCAAGGAACGCGGGCTGAAGCAGGCCGAACTCCGCTCCGGCCGCGCCGCCAAGGCCGGCCGCGTCGAAGTGTACATCCACCACGACGCCAAGTCGGGCGTCCTGATCGAACTGAACTGCGAGACCGACTTCGTCGCCCGCAACGACGAGTTCAAGCAACTCGCCAAGGACCTGGCCCTGCACGTCATGGCCAGCAACCCCAGGTACGTCCGTCGCGAGGAAGTCCCCGCCGAGCAGGTCGAGGAGCAGAAGCGGATCTTCGTCAGCCAGGTCGGCGACAAGCCGGAGGCCATCCAGGAGAAGATCGCCGTCGGCAAGCTCGACGCCTGGTACAAGGAGATCGTGCTGATGGACCAGCCGTTCATCCGCGACGACTCCAAGAGCGTCAAGGACGTCATCACCGCGGTCAACGCCCGCACCGGCGAGAACATCGCCGTGGCCCGCTTCGCCCGCTTCGTCGTCGGCGAGGACCGCTGACGACGCCGACCCCCGCGCCGGGCGGCCCTCGGCCCACGCCCGGCGCGGCGGCGCCGGCGGCCGGAGGGAATCGTCGCTCCCCATCGCCACGAAGGACCACGCCATGGAACCCGCGCCGACCGGTCGCCCCGCCTTCCGCCGCATCCTCTTGAAACTCTCCGGCGAGAGCTTCTGCCGCCCCGGCGAGGGGGGGATCAACCTCGAGGAGGTCAGCCGGATCGCCGCCCAGGTCGCCCGGGTCGCCTCGCTGGGCGTCCAGGTCGCCGTGGTCGTCGGCGGCGGCAACATCCTCCGCGGCGCCCAGCTCAGCCGCGGCACCGACGTCGTCAAGCAGGCCACCGCCCACTACATGGGCATGACCGCCACCGTCATCAACGGCCTGGCGCTTCAGGACGCCCTGGAGGGCCTGGGACGCCCCACCCGGCTGACGACCACCATCCGAATGGACGAGATCGCCGAGCCGTTCCTCCGCCGCCGCGCCCTGTCGCACCTGGACAAGGGCCGGATCATCGTCATGGCCACCGGCACCGGCCGACCGTTCGTCACCACCGACACCGCCGCCGCGATGCTCGGCAAGGAACTCGGCGTCGACGTCCTCATGAAGGCCACCCGCGTCGACGGCGTCTACTCGGCCGACCCCGAGAAGAACCCCCACGCCATCCTCTACCCCGAACTCGGCTTCGAGAAGGTCGTCCGCGACGAGCTGAAGGTCATGGACATGGCCGCCATCAGCTTCTCCAAGGACAACGACCTGCCGATCCTGGTCTTCAACTTCAAGAAGGACGGCAACATCGAGCGCGCCGTCCTCGGCGCCCCCGTCGGCACCTGGGTCGCCTCCACGCCCCGACCCCGACCGTCATAAGCCCCGCCCGCCCTCGCCAGGGAGACCTCCCGATGAGCATCGAAGAGATCGCGCTGGAAGCCGAAGAGCGCATGGAGAAGTCCGTGGCCCTTTTGGTCGACCAGTTCCGAGGCGTCCGCACCGGCCGCGCCAACGTCGGCCTGGTGGAGTCCGTCCGCGTCGACTACTACGGCTCCTCGACGCCCTTGAAGCAACTCGCCAACCTGAGCACGCCGGAGCCCCAGCAGATCCTCATCCGCCCCTTCGACCCCTCGGTCGTCGGCGCGATCGTCAAGGCGATCCAGACCAGCGACCTGGGCCTGACCCCCAACTCCGACGGCAAGGCCGTCCGCCTGAACATCCCGTCGCTGTCCGTCGAACAACGCAAGAAGCTGGTGGGTCGCGTCAAGGACCTCGCCGAGGAGGCCCGCGTCTCGATCCGCAACATCCGCCGCGACGCCAACAAGCAGGCCGACCAGGAGCAGACCGACAAGATCCTCACCGAGGACGCCGCCGCCTCCTGCAAGGAAGGGATCCAGGGCCTGACCAAGAAGTTCGAGGGCAAGGTCAACGACCTGGCCGACAAGAAGTCCGCCGAGATCCTCGAATCCTGACCCCGCGGCGAGGCGGAGGCTCGAAATTCCGAGCGTCCCCCTTGATCCTCCGCCCGCCATCCTCTATAGTAAGTCTCCCCAGGGGGAAAGGCCCCAAGGCCCCATACCCGGGCGATTAGCTCAGTTGGCTAGAGCGCATGCTCGACACGCATGAGGTCACAGGTTCGAATCCTGTATCGCCCACTCCGAAGTTGATTCGAGTCAACGTCTTACGGATTCCGCTTGCCATCGACTCGTTGCCTCGGCTACGGTAATTACCGAAAGCCGAGGTGATCCCATGTCGAGGAAGCAAATCGGAACGCCCGCCTATCGACTCCATAAGCCTTCCGGGCGAGCCGTCGTGACGCTCGGCCGGAAGGACTTCTACCTCGGTCCCCATGGCTCGGACGAAAGCCGTCGCGAGTACGACCGGGTCGTCGCCGAGTGGCTCGCGAACGGACGTCGGACGCCCGGCGAGCCGATCCTGATCAAGGGGCTCGTGAGACGATACCTGGAGTTCGTCGAGGACCGATACGCCTCCAATGAGCCGGTGACGATCGAGGCGGCGCTGATGGTTCTGTTTGAACTTTACGGCGATCGATCGGTTGAGTCGTTCGGGCCGATCGCCCTGGAAGCCGTCCGCGCCGCGATCATCGCCCAGGGACACGTTCGGACCCAGGTAAACAAGCGTATCGGATGCGTGGTTCGTTGCTTTAAGTGGGGGGTTTCCCGGCAAATCGTCCCCGCGGAGGTTTGGCGGGCCCTCACCGCGCTGGAGGGGATCCGCAAGGGGACGCCGGGCGTCGCGGAGGGCCGAAAGGTCCGACCCGTCGAGGACGCCCACGTCGAGGCCGTCCTACCCCATCTGTCCCGCCACGTCGCGGCGATGGTGCGATTTCAGCGCCTCACGGGGGCCAGGTCGGGGGAGGTCTGCCAGCTGCGGCCTCGCGACCTGGCGACCGCCGCTCCGGTCTGGGAATATCGACCCGAGCGGCACAAGACCGCCCACGTCGACCATGACCGCGTGATCTTCGTCGGCCCCGCGGCCCAGGCGGTGTTGAGGCCGTTCCTGGGCGGCGACCCCGACGCGCCCGTCTTCCGACCCGCCGACGCGGAAGCCGAGCGATACGCCGCGGCCAGGGCCGCCCGCAAATCGAAGGTGCAGCCGTCCCAGGTCGATCGGAGCGATTCGTCGAGCCCGAGGCGGTATCGCGACGCCTACACTCCCGACGTCTACCGGGTCGCGATCGCGCGCGCGATCGCGAAGGTCAACGAGGCCCGCGAAAGGGCGGACTTACCGCCAATCCCCCACTGGCATCCCCACCAACTCAGACACTCGGCCGCGACGCAATTGAGAAGGGAGTTCGACGCCGAAACCGCCCGCGCCGTGCTCGGCCATTCGTCGCTGGACGCCACCGAGATCTACGCCGAGGCCGATCTCGAGAGGGCCCGCGACGCAATGGAAAAGCTGGGGTAGCCAGGTTGACCGGAGAACCCGCAAGAGGTAGGCTTCTCAAAGCACGACGCTCATCTCGCGCGAGACGCTGACGCTCTTCCGAAAGGCCCCGACCACGATCCTGGGATCGAGGCCGGGGCCTTTCGCGTCCAAGGATCACTGATACTTGACGTCGTAGTCCCCGCCCGGTTCGGAGATCCAGTGCGCCGTTGACCCGCCGGGAAGCGCGACCTTGACGCGGAACCGCCACGGGTTCGGCAGATACGATACGCCCGCGCCGTCGATCAAGGCCGGGAGAATGCGTTCGAGCTCCCCCGCGTCGTCGACCCAAAACGCGGGCGCCCAGCGGTTCGCGTTCCGCAGCCACCGCACCTGTTCGAGCCGCGGCGTCGCGCCCGGCCGCTTGATCTCCAACTCGAAATGGCGGCCGTTCGGCAGACAACCGAAGAGATCGGCCGCCCCGACCTCGCCGAATCGGACGACTCGACGCTTTCCGCCTCCCGACGGCGTCCATGAGCCCGTGTTGCGACGCTCGACTCGACAACCGAACGCCTCCAGCACGGCCCGGCAAGCGTTCTGGATATCCGATTCACGAGGCTTCGGCACGCGCATTCCACCTCTCCACGAGAACGCTTCCGATCAGTTCGGCTATCTGGGGGACGATCGCGTTTCCTAGTCCTCTAAGTCTGTCCAGCCTTCGGGGAACCCCATCAGCCACTCTACCCAGGCGGGGTTCAGGACCTTCGGCGGGGTCGCGTCCCCACTGGGCCCCTCCAGTCGTTTCACGAAAGTCGACAAGCCGTCGCTCGACTTCCGCGAAGAGCCCCTGGAATTGTGGTTGCCGTGGACCGTCGACGTCGGGAACATCTGGACGGCGATCGAGAGGGGGACGCCACGCTGACCCTGTCTCTCCCGCCTCGCGAACCAGGTCGATGGGTGCTCCCGATCGCTGGGGACGCACGCGGCGGGGGTCGGCCAGTACGTCGCGTGGACCTGGTTCGCGAGCCGAATCCCGTGCCTGACCTTGCTCGGCGTCGACTGGCGCCGGTTGGCCAACGGAGTGGCCCAGCAAGAAAACCCGGTCGCGGAGATGCGGGGCGCCGACGGCCGCCGCCTGTAGGCAATGCCATTCCGCGTCATACCCGATCTCGGCCAGGCCGCCGACCCACGGCGCCCATCCCTCGAACCAGGAGCGCTGAAACGTTTTCCACGAGGACGAATCGCGGTCGAACCACGCGAAGCACGCGATGGAACTCGAACCACAACCCGGATCGTGACCCCGCAAGCCCAGCGCGTCGACCGGCGGAGGACACGTCCTGACAGGGAAACCCTCCACAGACAAGGTCGACCCTCCAATCTTCGGGATCTGTCGGCGGGAACGTCCGGACGTCGCCGTGCCGCCGGACGTCGGGCCAATGCTTCGCGAGGACGCGGCGGGCGTACTCGTCGATCTCGACCTGCCAACGACAGGACAACCCCGCCCGCTCCAGCCCAAGGTCGAGTCCGCCGATCCCGGCGAACAAGCTCCCGAACGTCATCCTTTCGTCACGGGTTGAAGGAAGTGATCATAGCCGTCGGCGCGAAGGACGATCGGACGTCGCTCGCCGAGGACCTCGAACTTCACTGGAACCGGGCCGATGGCCTTCAGCGCCTGGATCAGCCGGAACGGGTTAAGGCCGATCGTGAACGATGGGCCGGAGTAGTCGATCTCCACCTCGGCGTGGGCGTCGCCGAGGTCGGCGGAGCGGCAGTCGATCCGAAGGGCCGCGTCGCCGAACGTGAAATCGCACCACCGACTCTCGTTGGAAGCGGCGACCGCCGCCTGGGAGATCGCCGCGGCCAGGCCGCCGGCGCTCGTCTCGAACGCGAATCGAACCGCCGCCGCGTCGTCGACCACGTCGCGATAGCGAGGGAAACGGCCCTCGATCAGCCGGCCGCTCACCCTGGCGGGCGGGGCGTCCAGGACGAACGACGTCTTGCCGAAAGCCAGGGAGACCGGGCCGGAATCAGGGAGCGCCTTGACGATCGCCTTCAGGGCGTCCGCGGGAACGACGTGGGTCAGGTCGGTCAACCCGGACAGATCGGACGGCGTCGCCAGCGTCGCCATCGAGAGCCGCACACTGTCGGTCGACACCAGGGTTAGGCCCGGCCCCGAGGTGAAGACGGCCCCGCCGAGCGCGTACCGCGTGGAATCGACGTCGGTCGAAAACTCGACCCGCCGGATCGCCACGGCCAGGTCGACCGCGTCGACCTCGATCGGACCTCCGACGTTCCAGGGCGAGGGGTCGGGATACAGGTCCGGGTTCGCGGCGGGCATCCTGAACCGCGATTTGCCGGCCTGGATCAGGACGCTCGACTCGTCCGACGACAGCTCCAGGTCGGACGCCGTCGCCGACGCCAGGATCGTCTTGAGTCTGTCCGCCGGCAGCAGGACCGTCCCGGGCTCGAAGACCGAGGCCGGAAACGTCGCCTCCGCGTCGCGATCCAGATTGGTCGCGAACAGCCGCGCCGAGTCGCCGTCCTCCGCCGTCAATCTCACGTTGAACAGGATCTCCTTCGGTGTCCTGCTCGGCACCGCCGCCCCCACCAGGGCCAGGGCCCGAGACCACTCCGCTCGATCGATTGCCGCCTTCACGTGTCAGCCTCCGTTTTCGTTCTCGTCCTCGTCGAACCACGACGCCTGCCTCGGACGACCCTCGCCGCCCTTCTCACGCGAGGATCGCGAGCTTCGTTTCGCCACGTCCTCCGCCGCGCGTTCGGCGGCGGTTTTCCAGTCGGCGAGGGGGTGGGGGCCTTTGTATCCAGCCCCCCGGAGCCGCTTCGATATGCTCACTGGAAACCTCCGGGACGAACCCGCCGCCCGCCGCGATCGTCGCGACGACGACTCTTTCCTCCGCGCTCAGACTCGGGTCCGTCCACGACGTCCCCTCCGCGTTCCAGCCGCGGGGATCAAGGCTCGGGAACCACGCCAAGGCCCGGTCCCACGGGCTCACGTCCCGACCTCCGCCACCAACTTCCCGCCCTGCTTCTCGTACCGAACGCAAAGAGGACAGAGGTGGCGGCCGTTTCCGAACCCCCACTTGTCGAACCGAGGATCGTCCATCGCGTCGTCGGCCGAGCGCGACGACCCGCGCCTCATCCACGCCGACTTGAAGCCGCATCCGTCGCACTTGATACGAAGGCCATTCTGAACCGCAATCGTCACGCCTCCCGTCGCAAAATCGGGGCGTAGGGCCACTCGCCCCGCGCCAGCAGGTCGGCCACCACCCCGCTCCGTCGCCGCCGGGGTCAGCCAGGTGAACGACCTCGCCCGCGCCAGCGAGACACCGGATCGCCGGGCGCCGCGTTCGAGTTCAGCAGCCCCAGCAGCAACCGCCGCGCGGCTTGCCGCGTCGCGATCCGCCTGGGCTTGCCGTGATACTCCGCCTCGCGGACCTCGGCGCGGACCTTCAGGTATCGCTCCCGGTCCTCGGGCCGGAGATTCAGGCCGATCGGCCGGATCCTCGGCCCCACCCACAAGCCGTCCATCCAGTTGCCGGACACCATCGCTCGCATCGCTCAATCCCCTCCGAATACGCCGACCCTCGACGCGACCGACTCCAAACCGATCTCGTGGAGCCGCGCGAGCTTGGAATAAACCGTCTTCAGCGAGACCCCGAGCGCCTCCGCCGCCCGCTTCTTGTCGCCGTCGCATCGCTCCAGAACCCAGGCGACGTAGGCCAGCGAAACCTCGTCCAGAGTCGGCAGGCGCTTACCGTCGCCCTCGTTCACTCCCATGACCCGCCCCTCGCCCTCCATATCGCCTCCCTCCTCTCGTCCAGGGGTTCAAAACGCCGCCCCGTCCGCCCGGGGCGCCGTCATCCACTCCACCGGCGCCAGCCACCACCAGCCTCGCTCGCCGTCGTCGCCGGCCTTCTGACGGCACTTCAGCCCGAGCCGTTGCTTGGCGGCGTCGCGGGCGCGCCAGGAGATCCGTTCGGCCTTGCAGAAGTCGTCCACGCGCTTCGATGGCAACTCCATCCGGCCGTCGAACAGGCCTCGGATGGCGGCGTCGATCTCGGCGTCGGTCCTCTTGCCCGTCTTGGCGGGCGACTCGCTCCGGAGGGCGTCGTCGGCCGCGATGTCCACCGCGCGGTCGTCCCAGGCGACCCGGGCCAGGGTGTCGGTCGGCTCGATCCGGTAGCGGAGGCCCTTGCGCTCGGGGCCGTTGTTCGACTTGAACGGCACCATCAGCCGGGCCGTCGGGTCTTCGGGGTCGCGGACGAAGATCGAGGCCGCGCGAACCGCGTTGACCCAGGCCACGCCGCCGACGACGCGGGCCGCGGCGTCGACGTTGCGGTTGCCGATCGCCTTGTTGACGTGCGACAACAGGATGATCGCCGCCTCCAGCCACCACGCGGCGATCCGGATCGCCGCCAGCAAACCCTGAAGCTGGGCGTTCTTGTGGTCGTCGACCCCGCCCACGAACGCCGTCGCCGGATCGACGACCACCATCTCGACGCCGCCCATCTCCGCGACGGCCCGCTCCAGGGTCTTGACGTCGCCCAAGGTCCAGGACGCCGTCGGCCCGGCCTCCATGAGGCCGATCGCCGAGCGGTCGGCCCCGGCCGCGATCAGCCGCGGAACGGTCGTATCCTCGGGGTCGTCCTCGCAGTTGATGATCAGGACGTTCCCGCGGCGGAACCGCTCGCCGCCGCCGCCGGGGATCTCGCCCCCGACCGACACCCGCGCGGCCAGGTCGGCGCACACGAACGACTTGCCGAGGCCGCCGGCCCCCGCCAGCGTCGTCAGCTTACGCTTGGGGATCAGGCCCGGCCACAGCCACTCCACCGGCCGCGGCTCGAACTCGCTCGCCAGCTTGACCAGGCGGGCGGGCGGCTCGGCCACCTCGCCGTCGGGAGTCGCCGCCGCAGGGTCGTCCCGCCGCGGCTGCCGAACCGAGACGGCCGACCTCGGCGGGACGTGCTTCGGGGTCGTCGCGCCGGCGTCCAGGCCGTTTCTGATCGCGCGGGCGATCTCCTCCGGGTCGCCGTCGGTCCCGAGGCCGCAGGCCCGGCCCGCGGCGGTCAGGCGGGCCACGACGTCGGCCTCGGCGAGTTCGCCGCCCGCGACGTAGCCGCCCATCTTGAGCGCGGCCTCGTGCAGCTGGACGTTGCGGCCGGACGTCGCTGACTCGACCTTGGCGGCCTCGGCCTCCAGGGCCGCCGCCGCGTAGCCGACCGACCCCGGAGCCTTCACCCGGATCGCCCAGCCGTTCGCGGCCGCCGGGGGCTGAACGATCGCCGTCCGCTCGGGCGAGATCTCCTTTTCGAGCATCGCGGCCGTGACGACGCGGCCGCGTTCGCCGGGATCGACCAACAGCCGGACCTTGCGATGGGGCCGGTCGGCCGTCGCCTCGCCCTTGCGGGCCCACGTCCCCGGCAGCTTGGCGATCCGGTTGACGTTGTGGACGACCCGATCCACCTTGGCGCGGTCGGTGTCGAACCGCGCGCCCCAGGCGGCCAAAAACGCCTTCACCAACTCGCGCGAGATCGCGTCGGCGGACAACTCCACCGGCACGTAGACGTGGTATCCGTTGCCCGAATCGGTCAACGGCGGCGCGGGCCAGTGAAGCTCGTCGATCCGCTCCACGATCGCGTCCAGGACCTCGGCCGCCGCGGCCTTTTCGGCGTCGGTCGCGGACGCGCCCTTCGGCCTGACCGGGTCAACGTCGATCAGGATCCACTTACGAGTCTCGAACTGGCCCACGCCGAAGCCGCGGAGTTCGCCGCGGACGAAGCCCCGGCGGAGCGGGTTGATCGTCGCGTAGACGCCCGCGCCGCCGGCGCACGTCCGAGCCGCCTCGAACGCCGACTCGGCGTCGTCGAGGCCCGCGACCTCCCAGCGACCCGACGGCAAGCCCTGGACGGCCCGGAGTTCCCCGGGCCGCCAGAGCGCCTTCGTCGCCCTCTCAAGCTCGTCCCGGTCGACGTCGCGCGGCGGCGCGGCGACCGGGATCTCCCATTCCGTGACGGTCATCGCCCACCTATTTGCGGCAGTGATCGACGTGGGCCGCGAGGGGATCGACGGCCCGGACGCGCCGGGCCTCCATCTCCACCTTCTCGCGACACAGGTTCTGGGCGTGGTCCAGGGCCGCCGAAGCCCGGTCGCCCTCGTCCAGGTCCACCCACACGGTCACGCCGATCGTGGCCGACTGGTAATTGCCGAGGTTGACCTTCCGCTCGAAGGTCGCGCTCACCTTGCTAGCCTTCATCCAGTGACCCCCCCCGCGCCGGACAGGAACTCCACCTCGCACTCGTCACATCGGAACCGCCGCTTGTCGCGACCGACCCGACGAACGACGTCGAATCGGTCGCACGCCGGACAGAACGGCACGCCGAGCCCCCGTTGAAACCGACTTGGGTCCGGCGCGGGGGCCGTCAAAAAGGGATGTCGTCCGCGACGGCCGTTGCCGCCTGTTCCTGGGGCTGCTGGGGCTGATACTGCCCCTGGGGCTGGTACTGAGGCTGCTGGGGCTGTTGGGGCTGCTGGTACTGGGGCTGTTGGGGCTGCTGGTACTGGGGC
>ERZ778018.2824-NODE-2824-length-10442-cov-4.572446_pt1 | contig 10442 bp, 7 predicted proteins | sample MGYA00375748_ERZ778018 | MGnify/ENA primary metagenome ERZ778018 (study PRJEB29350, sample SAMN05509839) | bioreactor metagenome | biome: bioreactor; material: wastewater | place: South Africa: University of Cape Town | collected 2014-04-22 ... | reverse complement strand
CCGCCGCCACAACGACAGCGCGACCGCCGACAGACACGCGTTGTAGCCGTACAACCCCAGAGCGATGCTGTCATACAACGGCCGTTCGATCAGACTTTCCGGATCGAGCAGCCGCTCGGTCGAGGAAGCGTGGAAGTAGGCGACGAGCATGCCGACGATCGAACCGGCCAGCACCCATCCCGCGTGCCTGCGGTCGCCGACCGCGATCCCGATCAGGAACAAAACCCCCGTCCAGACGCCCCCCTGGAACATCACCTGGCCGACGCCGTTGGCCACCGCCTCGAAGCCCCAGGGGAGCCGCGACGGGTCGCCCGGCCCCCCCGCCTCGGGGCGGACCGCGCCCATCGCCAGGCCGAGGAAGAACACGGCCCAGGTCGTCACGATGAACGGCGCCGTGTACGTGGGGAACGGGACGTATCGACGCGCCAGGCGGGTCGCCACTGTTGCGACGATGCAGCCGACGATCATCAGCAGGACGCTGACCAGGCCGGGCTGGAAGAAGAAGAACGTGGCGATCCCCACCAGCGTGGCGTTGAATCCGTAGATCCCGTCCGTCGTCTCCCCGGGGTCGAACTTCAGCAGCCGGGCCGTCGCCGTGCCGATCGCCGCGCCCACGACCGCGCCCGCCGCCATCAGCGGCGAACTCAACGCGACGCCCAGGACGAAGAGGGCGCCGGCGACCGCGTCGCCCTGAAAGAAAACCTGACCGATCCCTCGAAGCCCCGCGCAAAGCAGGGCCTCGACTTCCGGGTTCAGCTTCGACTTCATCGTCTCCAGCGTCGTCGTCATCGAGGCTCTTTCATGTTAGAGGTCGACCGGCGCGATGGGGAAGGCCGAGGATTCGATGAGACTCCACTGGGATCAGTCGTAGACCTCGACCACGCCGTTGGCCAGATGGTAGACGCCGCCGACGATCTTCACCTTGCCGGCCTCGACCAGCGGCGGGATGATCGGCCCCGACGTCTTCAGCTTGGCCGCCGACCGCGCGACGTTCGCCCGGGTGACGTTGGCGAGCTTGTCGCCGGGTTTTCCGGCGGCGTCCCCGACCGCCGGCTTGATCAGTTCCACCAGGCCGTCGATCGATCCCGGCAGGGAGTCGCGGGCGTCGACGTGCTCGATCGCGGCCTTGACCGCGCCGCACTGGGTGTGGGCCAGGACCAGTATGAGCCGGGCGCCAAGCTCGGCGACCGCGAACTCGACGCTCCCCTTGACGACGTCCCCCGCGCCGTCGACGACGTTCCCCGCCACCCGGACCACGAACAGATCGCCGGCGCCCTGGTCGAAGATCAACTCGACAGGCACTCGTGAATCGGCGCAGGCGATGACCGCAGCAACCGGCGCCTGCCCCTCGGCCAAGCCCGCGAAATCGCTGGGCCGCCGCCGGGTGAGCAGCGAGGTCTGGCCGCTGACGAACCGCTTGTTGCCTTCCAGCAAGGCGGCCAGCACGCCGTCAGGGTCGCGAGCCGGCTCCGGCTGCGCCGCATTCAGGTCGGTCGAACCGGACGAAAGAACCACGCCGGCCGCGCCGGCCGCCAAGCCCAACTGCTGCACGAACCTTCGACGCGACGGGCCCTGGGGATTCCGCATTGTCAACCGCTCCCAAAGACTCGGATTCGAGGCTGGCTCGGATCGCCGAGATCCCGACTGTGGTGGCGCCGCGTCCGTTGACTCGTCGGGGACCGTAGATAAAGTGAAGGGTCGGTCGTCCCGCCGGTTGACCAGGCGTCGTCGCCCATCAGTTATGACCAATCTCTGTACCATGCGCCGACGGGTCTGTGAAGCGCCTACTCCCTAGAAATAGAGTTGGAAACGGAGCCAGAACAGATCGGCGTTCTTCTGGAAACCGCCCGGGCGGTAGAGGACCGGGTCGCCGAACTCGCCGTGGAGCCAGAACATGTAGACCTTCATGTACTCGTTCAAGTACCAGTTGAGGCCCACTTCGGTGGTGGCCGCCTGGTTGGACCAGAGGTTGGGGTCGGCGAAGCCGGCGCGGAAGATTTGCTCGCCGAAACCGAGAGCGGAGTAGCGGCCGACGAGTTCCCAGGCGCCGAGGCCGCGGTCCTGGTCCTTCGAGGTCGGGAAGACCGGCCGCAGCGGCTTGACCATCGCCCGCCGCTCGACGTGCTCGCCGGTCAAGAAATAGGCCGCCGTCGCGTAAAACCCGGAGATCGGCACCGCGAGCGGATTCGGCCGGTTCGGCGACGCGTAGCCGGCGGATCCGTACTGCCACTCGCCGATCAACGACAGCCCCTTGCGGTAGAAGGCGGAGTGGACCGAGCCCAGCAGCCGGTCGCCGCGCTCGACGACGCCGTTGTTGAGCGTCAGGAACGGTGGGGCGGCCAGGGCCGCCTGGCTGGCGTTGGTGGGGGCGACCGCGCCGATCCGGAACGCCTGGGGGACCGCCGGCTGGTTCTGGACGCCGAACGCCACCGAGCTCCCAATGTTCCAGTCGCGGAGGAATTCCCACCTCGTCGAATTCTGGAACGGCCGCGCGTTCAGGAACCCGATGAAGTCCTTCTCGTTGTTGAAGTCCTCGAACGAGTTCCTTGGGCCGGTGAAGACTCCCGCGGCGTAGTCCAGCCGCCGGTCCAGCACGGTCCCCCAGGCCATCAGGCCGATCTGTCGGTTGAGCCCCACGTTCGTCGTGAACAGCGACCGCTCGGGAGTAGGCAGCCAGATGTTCCGGATCGCGAACTGGTCGTAGGTCAGGGGGGTCATGTACCGTCCCAGCCGAACCTGGAATCGGTCGTTGGGGTGGAAGTTGAGATACGACTCCAGGATGTTGAGTTCGCCGAACCCCCGGTTGATGGAGAAGACGTATTCCAGCGGCCTGGTGATCCGGCCGTTGAAGAAGATCCGCTGTCGGGGGTAGTAGAACCCGTCGGCGACGGGCGTCTGGTTCGACTCGCCCCAGATCCGCGACTCGATCTGAGACTGGATATGGACCTGGAGCAGAAACTCCTCGTCGGGGGTTTCGAACTGGAAGCCCTGATTAAGTCGCCCTCGCAGCCCTCGTCCGGCCGCCGCGTCGAGTCCGTCCGCCGTCGAGGGGACGTCGAACTCGATCGGCTGGGTCGCGTACGAGGGGACCGGGCCGGTCAGCCTCCGTCTCGCCTCCTCGTCGGGCGTCGGCGCCGGCCCGAGGGACGCCGCGCCGGCCGGCTCGCCGTCCTCGGCTGAAACCGACGGCGGCCGTCCGGAAAGTTCGTCGAGCTTCTCGTTGAGCCTTCGGATCTCCGCCTGGTGCTCGCGGGAGGAGTGTTCCAGCTCGCTGGCGAGCTTCCGATTCATCGCCTCCATCGCCTGGAGCCGTTCGGCGAGCTGCTCGATCGTCACTGGGGAAGCAGCCTCGGGAGTCGAGGGAGCCTCTTGCGCGCGCGCGCCAACCCCGAGCGCGGCGAGAGCGCTTGCCATCCCGATCGCAGCCATCCATGGCGTTGGTCGTCGCACGCGTGTTTGATGTCCTCCGACGGGACGAACCCGTCAATCCACTTGATCGGCATGATCCTCCCGATTGCGTTACGCGCTGTTCGACGTGGAGTCGCAAATCGTTGCGAGGAAAGCTTCTTCCGCGGCGGTACGGAAGGCCGGGGCGAGCTTGCCTCGTGATCGGGCCGCTCGTCGGGCGTGACCTTAACCGGGCGCGACGTCTTTCGCAATTGCATTTCGGGCATGGCTTAACGTCGCGGACCGGCGCCGATCGGTTATCCTTTGTAAGTTGATCGGTTTGGAAGCGAGACCCCAAGGCGGCAGCCTGAAAGGAGTCCACATGTCCACCCGGATCGAATGGTATGAGATCGCACTGCGATTGACCCTCACCGTCGCGGCGGGGGCGATCTTCGGCTTGAACCGGGGCGAGCATGGACGGGCCGCCGGGCTGCGGACGACGATGCTCGTCTGCCTGGCGGCGTCGGTGTCGATGCTTCAGGTCAACCTGCTGCTGGCGACCGCGGCGAGGCCGAGCGATTCCTTCGTGAAGCTCGACCTGATGCGGCTGCCGCTGGGCATTCTCACGGGCATGGGCTTCATCGGCGGCGGGGCGATCCTTCGGAGGGGCGAAGCCGTGCTCGGTGTGACGACGGCCGCGACCCTCTGGTTCGTGACGGTCCTGGGCCTCTGCTTCGGCGGCGGCCAGCATGTCCTGGGCCTCGTCGCGCTGGCGCTCGGCATGCTCGTCCTGTCGAGCCTCAAACGGTGGGAGGCGCACATGCTCCAGTCCCACCGGGGCGTTTTGACCGTGACCTCGTCGATCGACCGGCCGACCGACGACGAACTCCGGAACGCGATCCTCGATCGGGGGTTCTCGATCGCGTCGGTGGAGGCCGGCCACGACAAGATCGAAGAGCGCCGAACGCTCCACTGCGAGCTGCACTGGCGCGAGCGCGAGACGAATCCCAGACCTGTTCCGACCCGGGATTGGGCTGAACTGCCGGGGGTCTTGAAGCTCCACTGGGCCCCCTCGCGAAACGCCTGATGGTCAGGGCGCTTCGGGCGCCTTCACCACGAGGTCGTCGTACATGCCGGTGTCGTCGAACGTCCCCAGGCCGATCCGACCCTTCGGGAACGACTTGTCATGGGCCGACATGGCGGGGGTCGTCATGTCGTCGAAATAGACCTCGATCAGCCCGCTCTCAGGGTCGCGCTTGATCCGGACGTCGTGCCAGCCGTCGTCCCATTTCGTGCCCGTCGTCCGGTTCTCGGCGATCGAGACGCGGGGCTTGCCGTCGACCTTGAAGATGCTGTTGGCGTGCTCGTCGGCCGCGTTGGCCAGGTGGACGTAATAGAAGTGAGAAGGGTCTACGTACCCGAATATCAAGCACATGTCGCGATGCCCGTAGTCGCGGGTCGTCGACTTCGCCTTCACGTCGAGCACGAATCCGCCCAGCTCGGCGCCCTGGCGGAGCGCGACGTTGAACGGCGATCGGACCGGCGGCTCGTACTTGCTGGCCTGGAACTGTTCCAGCACGCGGCCCCCTCGACCTTCGTCGCGGACGATCCGCCATGCGGCCTTGTCGGTGAAGTCCCAGCCGTTTGGCGTCTCGCGCTCGAAGTCGTCGCGGACGACGACGCCGTCCGGGTCGGCCGCCTCGGCGCTCCGATCCCTCGGCGCAAGCGTCAGGACGGCGGCCGCAACCGCGGCGACGATCCCCAGGGCGGCGGTGGTTCGAGCCCGGCGCGATCGCGGTCGGTCGATCATCGACTTCTCCTCGTCTGGTGCCCCTTTCGTTGCTGTCCACTCCAGGACTTTGACCGCTCCGGGGGGACCGATCAAGATGTTCGAGCCGAATTCCAACGCCCGCGACGAGCTGATCGGGTTGCGAGCGGCGCGGGGCTTGAACCACAAGCCTCGCGTCCCCGGGCGCATTCCGCCGCGTGGTTGGGAAGGGGTGCTTGCGTCCGACGCGTGGACCGCGCAACATCAAAATTCACGCGTCGGGCTTGGCTTTCGGCTAGGTATTCAGCACCGCGGACCATTCGACCGCGGGGGGCTTCTCTGAGATTTGGAGTGGAACCGTGATGCAAGACGGACTTTCCCGGCGGCTGGGCGGGCTGATTCTGATCCTCGCGCCGCTGGCTTTCGGCGGTGCGGCGGAGGCGGCGGACGAGCCCAGGACGGTTCGGCTGCTGACCGTGGGCAACAGTTTCTCGCGGGACGCCACCACCTACCTGGACGAGCTGGTCAAGGGGGCCGGCGACGTCCTCGTCCATCATCAGGCGGCGATCGGCGGCGGGACGCTCGAACAGCACTGGGAGAAGTACGAGCAACACGAAGCCGATCCGAACGATCCACGCGGACTCTATACCACCAAGAAAAGCCTGGTCCAAGAGTTGGCGGCCGAACCCTGGGACGTCGTCACGATCCAGCAGGCGAGCATCAAGAGCCACGACGCCTCGACTTACCGGCCGTTCGCCGAGCGGCTCGCGAAGCTGATCCGCGCCCGATCGCCTCATGCGACCTTGTTCATGCACGAGACGTGGCCCTATCGACGCGACGACCCCCGATTCGCGGCCAAGTCGCCCGAGCCGGGCGAGCCGGCCGATCAGGAGGCGATGTACCGGGGGTTGTCCCGCGCCTACCGGCAGATCGCCGGTGAGATCGACGCGCCGATCATCCCGGTCGGCGACGCCTTCCACCTCGCCGATTCCGATCCCAGGTGGGGCTACCGGCCCGACCCGAATTTCAATATCGACGAGGCCGTGTTCCCCGCGCTTCCCAAGCAGACGCACTCGCTGCACATGGGCCGGCGGTGGTCGAAACAGCCCGACGGCCGGTACGCGATGAGCTACGACGGCCATCACGCGAGCGTCGCCGGCCGGTACCTCGGCGGCTGCGTCTTTTACGAGACGCTCTACGGAAAATCGGTCGTCGGCAATCCCTTCCGTCCCAACGGAATCAACGCCGAGTACGCCCGGTTCCTCCAGGAGACGGCGCATCGCGCGGTCGAGGAGGCGCGGGCCTTCAATGCAAAAGCCAAGGTTCCGGCCGCGGCCGCTCTGAGGCCGCGATCGGAAATCCCTGGCGGGCGGTCCTATTGATTGACCGGCCGTTGAAGGTTCCGGAAGAGCGGAACCATGCCGTTCTCGAAGACGGGCACGACCGGGCTGGGGAGGGAGAACCGGAACTCGTAGCCGTTCGGCGCCCTGGGCGTCAACGACAGTCCGAAGAAGGCCGGCTCCCTGGGAAGACCGGCGAGGTCTTTCAACTCGGGCTTGTTCAATGACGCACTCAGTTGCGCCGCGATCATGCGGGCGAAGCCCTGAGCATCGACGATCATCATGAAGCTCGCCCGATCGGCCAGGCCCGATCGCACGGCCTTAAAGGCGGGGGTCTTGCCGACGGGCGATTCGCCGTTCTTGAACGCGTCGATCTGGGCCTTGGCCTGCTCCCACGTCGGCGTTGTGATTTGAATCACGCGGTCGCCGTCGACGCCGATCCAGTAGCTCATGGAATCGCCGCCGAACATCGCCTTGAAGCTCGACGCGCCGTTGCCGGCCGCTCCGAGCTTCTCGAGCTTCTCGGCGTCGAAGACGGCGGTGACGCGGGTGAAGCTGACCCCCCGATCATTCTGGGCGTCGGGTTCCACCTTGACGTCCTTGTAGAGGTTCAGGGGGCCGTCCGCTCCCTTCATCGCCAGGAGCATCGCCCGCGAGGCAGCGATGTACTCCTTGGGATCGTCGGCGTGGATGAGGTTGAAGGCGCGCATGCCGTTCTCGAACGACGCCGTGCCGAGCGTCTCGACCCGGCCGAGTTCATGGAACCGCTTCAAGGCCAGGTCCATCTCGGGGACGGGCTTGCGGTTCGGATTGAGCATGCGCAGGCTCATGTTCTGCATCGTCTCGACGAAGGACGCGTCCATATTCATGTACATGTAAAACGCAGCGCCCGCGGCCAGCTTGTCCAGCTCGGCCGCATCGTTCCGGCTCGCGGCGATCTCCTTCACGGCGGCTTCCCCTGGCTTCATGTCGAGCCGTCCGGCTGTCTTGAGCCCCTCGGCGGCGAAATCGAGGCCCAGCGCCAGGCTCCCGGCGTCCTCGAGCGCGTCGAACAGGCCGCCGTACATGTCCTTGACGCCTTTCATTGACGGCCCGTCGGGGTTTTTCTGCTCGGCCTGATCGAGGGCCGCCATGAACGCCTGGCGCGCCTGCGCGATGGGGTCGGCGTATCGCTTCGCGAGCCGCTCGACGTTGACGAAGACGCCGACGTCCCCCGTCAGGAACGGTTCGGCGAGCGCGGGGGTCAGGACCGCGTCGAGCGACTTCCCCCCCGGTCCGGCGATCGCGCCGATCAACTCCTTGTCGGGGCCGACTGCGACGTAGCCCGCCCCCTTGAAGGAGTACCACGGGCCTCCGCCTCGCGGGTTGTCGATCTCGTCGAATCCGCCTTCCTGAGCCCTGGGGGCGACCTCCTTGCCGGCGGCGAGCGTCTTGAGCACGTCCTGGTAGTCGTCCTTCATCACCAGGACCGCAAACGGAATGACGCCGTCGGGGCCGGGTGGGACCGCGCGCGCCAGCGCCACCCACGGGGTCTTCATGGCGTTCTCGCCGTATTGACTCCGAAGCGGATCGAGGAATCGCGAGATCGCAGGGACCGCCGCGCCGGCCGCCCGTGGACTCATGGCCTTGATCATGTCGATCAGGTCGCGGGACGTCGGATCGAAGCCACGGCTCCGGACGACGACGTCGACGTCGCCCGGGACGGCCTTCAACCAGACGTCCGTCGTCCCCGACGGGGCCTGCCCCAACGTCGCTGCAAATATACAAAGCGAAATATGAGCAAACATCTGCATTTCCTCCTCATTCGGTTTCGGGGGCCTCTTCCCCCCGACTTGGATGTAGGATCGCGTGCGAACCAGGAGCAATCCGCGCTGCTACCTGGCCTTGGCTCCGGCCTTGGCCTTGGCGCCGGACGGCCCCCACAGGGGGGGGACGAGTTCACGGCTCCAATCCTGCCAGGCGGCTCGAAGTTCCTCGGCCTTGTCGGGGTGGTCGGCCGAGCGGTCCTTCGACTCGCCCGGGTCCGCGGCGAGGTTGTAGAGACGGAACGGCGTGACGGCGACGTCGCCGGCGTTGGACCGCGCGCCGGGGGCGTCGACGACCGCATCGTAACGAACGAGCTTCCAGTCGCCGCGGCGGATCGCGGCCTGCCCGCCCATCCGCCAGTACAGCGTCCCGTGCGGGGCCTTCGTCTCGGCGCCGGTCAGATAGGGGAGCAGGTCGACGCCGTCGAGCTTCCAGTCGGGCTGGGCGGCGACGCCGGCGGCGGCGAGCGCCGTCGGCAGCACGTCGAGTTGGATCACCGGCTGGTCGTAGACCATCCCGGCGGGCAGTCGTCCCTTCCAGGACATGACGAACGGGACGTGGATTCCGCCTTCAAGGGTGGTCCGCTTCGACCCTCGGAACGGATCGTTGCGCGAGCCGTTGATCGTCGTCCCCGGCATCGTCGGGCCGCCGTTGTCGTTGAAGAAGACGATCAGCGTGTTCTCTTCGAGGTCGGCGTCGCGCAGTTTGTCGAGCACCACGCCTACGGCGTCGTCCAGGGCCAGGAGCATCGCGGCGTACGACCGTCGGGTCGGATCGGCGATCTCCTTGAACCGGGCGAGTCGGTCGTCGGTCGCGTTCATCGGCGTGTGGACGGCGTTGAAGGCCACTTCCAGGAAGAACGACGTGTCCTTGTGGCGGTCGATGAAGGCCGCCGCCTCGCGGCCGAAGGCGTCGGTCAAATACGTCGGCTCCTTTACGACCTCGGTCCCCCTGTAAACGTTCTCGCTCGCGCCTGCGAAGTACGTATGAGCGCCGCCGAGAAACCCGAAGAACTCGTCGAAGCCCCGCTTTTGCGGGTGGAATCGGGGCGCGCCGCCAAGGTGCCACTTGCCGACCAGGCCCGTCGCGTAGCCCGCGGTCTTGAATCGGTCGGCGATCGTCGTCTCCGACGTCGGCAGGCCGGACTCCTTTCCGGTCGGGTTGAACTCGTGGCCGAACCGCTGCTGGTAGCGACCGGTGAGCAGTCCCGCGCGGGTCGGACTGCAATAAGGCCCCGAGACGTATCCGTTGGAGAACCGCACGCCGCTGGCGGCCAGCGCGTCGAGCCGGGGCGTCGGGACGTCGCGGCAGCCCTCGAAGCCCACGTCCGCGTGGCCCATGTCGTCGGACACCAATACCACGATGTTCGGCTTGCCGGCCCGGGAGGCCGTCGCGGCGTCCAGCCCCGAACTCGTGACGATCCCGATCGCGGTCAATACGACGGCGGACGTTCCTCGGCGCACGGCATGTTCCTCCAGAAAAGCGTTCGAGATCCCCGAGCCGATATTTCGCACAATCGTCGCCGTCACGGGGAACGGAGGCAAGACCTTGAAGCAGATCCGGTCGACCCGAGCGACGCGTTCACGAATCGCGTAAACTGGACTCGGAGTCGCGCCTCGAAGAGTTCATGACGTGCTGAGACATGAGATAATTTTGATGAATACATCCGTCCTGCGTCGAGTGGCGGTCTGGCTTGGCTGGTTGGCCGCGACGGCCGGTTCATGGTCGCCGTCGGTCGCCGCGGCGGACGCTCCCAGACCGAACGTGGTGGTGTTTTTGGCCGACGACATGGGGTTCTCCGACCTCGGCTGTTACGGCGGCGAGATCGAGACGCCGACGCTCGACGGTCTGGCCGCGAACGGGCTGCGGTACACGCAGTTCTACAACACGGCGCGGTGCTGGCCGTCGCGCGCGGCCTTTCTGACGGGTTACTACGCTCAGCAAGTCAACCGCGACCCCGCTCGGCAGCGGCCCCGGTGGGCGGCGCTGTTGCCTGCGCTTCTGCGGCCTTCGGGCTATCGGACGTACCATTCGGGCAAGTGGCACGTCGACGGGCCGGTGCTCAAGGGCGGCTTCGAGCGGTCGTACCTGGTCACCGATTACAACCGCGACTTCAGCCCCAAGCAGCATTTCATCGACGA
>ERZ778018.2817-NODE-2817-length-10453-cov-6.766494_pt1 | contig 10453 bp, 9 predicted proteins | sample MGYA00375748_ERZ778018 | MGnify/ENA primary metagenome ERZ778018 (study PRJEB29350, sample SAMN05509839) | bioreactor metagenome | biome: bioreactor; material: wastewater | place: South Africa: University of Cape Town | collected 2014-04-22 ... | reverse complement strand
TCGCCGAGAGGTTTTTCGCCAAGACCAAGCGGCGACCGACCATGGTACAGGCCGGCCTGTATTCCGCCGTCACGAACTATCTCAAGGCGATTGAGAAAACGGGCACGGATGATGGCCTGAAGGACATCGCGGAAATGAAGAAGATGCCGATCGACGACTTCTTCGCCCGCAACGCCTTCTTGCGTGAGGACGGTCAACTGATCCACGACATGTATCTGGTTCAGGTCAAGTCACCGTCCGAATCGAAAGGCGCATGGGATTACGAGAAGCTCATACAGACGATTCCGGGTAAGGACGCTTTCGTGTCGCCCGAGGACAGCGCCTGCCCGCTTCTCAAGAAGTAACCTGAACCTCAAGGGGCCGCCACATGAGCGATAATCCGCTTCTTTTCACGCCGCTGCGGCTGCGCAATCTCGAACTCAAGAACCGCATCGTCGTATCGCCGATGGCGACCTATTCGGCGCGTGACGGCCACGCCACCGACTGGCATGTCCAGCATATCGGGAAGCTGGCGGCCGGCGGCGCGGGCCTGGTGTTCGTGGAGCAAAGCTCCGTCAACACCCAGGGGCGGATCACTCACGGCTGCCTCGGCATCTGGGATGACGCCCACCTGGACGGATTGATCAGGCTGGCCGACATCATCCACCAGTTCGGAGCCAAGGCGGCGATCCAGATCGCGCACAGTGGACGGAAGGGATCGTCGCAGCGGCCGTGGGAAGGCGGTGGCCCGCTCACCGACGCCGATCTTGCCGCACGCGGCGAAGGGCCGTGGCCGATCGCAGCTTCCAGCACCGTGCCGTTCGACAACGGATGGCCCGCGCCGCACATGATGAGCCATGCCGACATCGACGGCGTGGCGGAGGATTTTCGAGCGGCATTCCGCCGGGCCCGGACAGCAGGCTTCGACATCGCCGAACTGCACTGCGCCCACGGCTACCTGATGCACTCGTTTTTGTCGCCGCTCGCCAACAACCGCAACGACGAATTCGGCGGCTCGCGCGACAACCGGATGCGCCTGCCGCTGCGCGTCGCCGCGATCATGCGCGAGGAGTGGCCGGATCACCTGCCGGTCTTCGCGCGGATCTCCTCGGTCGACGGCATCGACATCGGCTGGTCCATTGAGGATTCGGTGGCTTTCGCCCGCGAAATGAAGCGGGTCGGCGTCGATGTCATCGACTGCTCGTCGGGCGGCATGAAGCTGCCGCGCGGCAACTCGCTGGTCTCGCGCGAACCCGGCTTTCAGGTGCCCTTCGCCGAACGGATCCAGCGTGAAGCCGATATCCCGACGGTTGCGGTTGGCCTCATCCGCGAGCCCGACTATGCGGAAGCGATCCTGAAGGACGGCAAGGCCACCCTGATTGCGCTCGGGCGTGAATTGCTGTGGAATCCAAATTGGCCGGCGCAGGCGGCTCTTCAGCTTGGATGCGATCCTGACTGGTCGGGATGGCCGGCGCAATACGGCTGGTGGTTGAAGCGTCGGACGGCACAACAGGGGCGATAGTGAACACTCCATGGCGGTGAAACGGAAATCGACCGGCGAAATCGCCTCAACCGATCATGGTGTTCGCACCAAGGCATCCGCGCGCAATGTCAACCTCGCCGCCCGGCAAAAGATCGACAGTTCGGTCAAGTCGGCCAAGCGCGCCTTTGAGGTGCTGGAGTTTTTTGAAGAACATCAGCGCGCAGCCTCGGCCATCGAGGTCGCCAACGCACTTAGGTTTCCGCAATCGAGCACATCGGTGCTGATGCGGACCATGACTTCTCTAGGCTATCTGCGTTACGATTCCAGCCGCCGCAACTATATCCCGACTGCGCGGGTATCGATGCTCGGACACTGGCTTAGCCCAGCCTTGTTCGAGCGCGGCCGCCTGATCAATTTGATGGAAGATCTATCCAACAGAACCAACGAAACGATCATGGTCGGCGTGCAAACCGGACTGACCGCGCAGTATATTCACGTCATTCAGGCCAAGCTTCCAATGCGCCTCTATGTCAAGGCGGGAACGCTGCGCCCGCTGGGGCGGGGGGCTTTGGGCTACGCGTTGCTGTCAAACTATAAGGACCAGGAGGTTCGGCGCATCGTCATACTACTCAATGGCCATGAGCCCGACCTCGCCCGCCATATCGACGTCAAGGAGTTACTGACTGAACTGGCCAATGTACGCCGCAAAGGTCACGCCTTCTCCCTGAACCTCGTGACACCTGGCGCTGGAGCCGTCGCCATGAACCTACCCAGGATAGCGGAATCCCAGCAACCGCTGGTAATTTGCGTCGCCGGCCTAACCGATGCGCTGATCCGGCAGGAACAAGACATCGCTGACCTCATGCGGCGCACGATCGATTTTCATCTGTCCGACTGAGACGGTTCGGCCATCCAAGAGCCAACATCTGCGCATCGCCGCATCCACGGCCCAAAGCGCACTGACATCAGCGACGACGATTCCAACTGCCTGCACCCGAGGCTTGTCACCAGATCACCGCAATGGGGTAAGTCGCAGTTGCGCCCGCCCCTCGCCACTCCCACGCATGACGCCATTTCGTCGTCATGAAAAACCGGCAATCTTATGCGGGACATAGGGTGCTTCGAGCATCTTGATTTCGTCGGCCGTCAGTTTCAACGAGAGTGCCGCTACGGCGTCGGTGAGCTGCTCTACTTTGGAAGCGCCGACGATCGGCGCCGTGACCCCCTTCTTCTGCAAAACCCACGCGAGCGCGACCTGGGCCCGCGGCACGTCGCGCGCTCCGGCGATCTTGCCGACGGCTTCGACGACAAGACGGTCCGATTCCGGGAAATCATTATAAAGCGTCTTGCCGAACGCATCGGTCACCTGCCGCGAACTGCCGCCCGCATCGTTCCAGTCACGCGCGAGCCGACCGCGCGCAAGCGGACTCCACGGCATCAGCGCGATTCCCTGATCGAGGCAGAACGGAATCATCTCCCGCTCCTCCTCGCGATTGATGAGATTGACATGATTTTGCATGCTGACAAATTCAGTCCACCCGTTCAACCGCGAGGTGTAGAGCGCCTTGGCGAACTGCCACGCATACATGCTCGAAGCACCGATATAGCGCGCCTTACCCGCCTTCACCACGTCATGAAGAGCTTCCATCGTCTCCTCGATCGGCACGCCGGAATCCCAGCGGTGAATCTGGTAGAGGTCGACAAAATCGGTGCCCAAGCGCCTCAAACTGTTGTCGATCTCGGCGAGAATCGCCTTGCGTGACAGACCCGCTCCATTCGGTCCAGGCCGCATCCGCCCATTCACCTTGGTGGCCAACACAATATCATCGCGGTTGACGAAATCCTTCAGCGCACGACCGACAATCTCCTCCGAGGTGCCGTCGGAATAGACATTAGCCGTGTCAAAGAAGTTGATGCCGAGATCAAGAGCCTTCTTAATTAGCAGCCGACTTCTCTCTTCATCGAGCGTCCAGGGATGCGTCCCGCGACCGGACACGCCATAGGTCATGCATCCAATGCAAATTCTCGATACACCCAGGCCGGTCTTGCCGAATTTCACGTAGTCCATTTCACACATCATCCTCTCAAGCCATCCCCATGTATGAATGACAGATAGTGAAGGCTCGAGAAGGGTAGCAGAATCGGAGCAGCTATACGAATTTGATGCAACTATCCACGATTCTGGGTATTCAACGATGCGATGCAAGTCGGCTCTGAACAGGATTTCCTGAACCCGCAGCTCCAACCTTTCGCGACGCAACTATTCTGCATCGGGCAGGATCATGGTCCGCACTGCTTGCGGCCGTATGGAGCTTTCTCGAATACCGTTAGAACGATACCGCTGAAGACTAAAGCGATCTGTCTTCACGCCGACTTACATTCAAGCCTACAGCAGACTGCACCAGTCCAGCACCTTCAGTCCACATGATGCCACACGCCTATTCGACCTTACTCGTCGACAATTGGCGGCAGCTCTAGTCGATCCGGTCGACGCTAGGTGAATCTTAACTGGAAGCTTACGATCTGGAATTGCTGGAGAGGAAGACTTCTAGATTATACAACTTCTCAAGGTGAGAATATCAAATCTCAGGTCCGGTGCCGTGTCGTTCCCAATTAAATTCAGCTTCACGACCTTGCTTGAGTGTAGGTTTGGCGTTCGGGAACGGGACGCATCAACTTCATGCGTCCCCGCACATGAAGTGCTCTGCTCCAACAACATATCATCGCCAAATATCGCGGCATGCGGCGACGGAACTGACTTGCGGGGTCACCTCGCGGTTCGAGCGAGGACGAAATCGAACGGCGAACGCCAAAGCGTGGCACCATTTACGACACGTTCGAAGACTCCAATCAAAGAACTCTTAACACCGAACACTGCGTCGGACTCAAGATAGGCATCACCCGCAACGAAAATATGCGTCACTAGCTTTTGATAGCCTTCGGCCGTCACGAGGTAATGCATATGCGCCGGACGATACGGATGGCGGCCGAGATGACCGAGCATCTCGCCGACCGGTCCGTCGTCGGGAATCGGATAGGACACCGGCTTGATGCCCGCGAAACGATAAGCCCCATCGGAACGCGTCACGAAGATGCCGCGGTTGTTCCACCTCGGCTGAACACCGGGCTGCTGAACATCGTAGAAGCCCTCGGCACTGTCCGACCAGACGTCGATCCGCGCTCCCTCGATCGGTTTGCCGTCGAGATCGATCACCCTGCCCTCATAAAGACAGCTCTCGCCCTTGCCGTCGAGGTTGATGCTGTCCCCCATCTGACGCACGGGCGCGCCCTTGACATGGAAGGGACCGAATACTGTGTTTTCGGTTGCTCTCGCCGGACGGCGGTTATTGATGGCATCGACCAACATCGAGAAGCCGAGCGCATCGCTCAGCAAGATAAATTCCTGACGCTCGCTGCTGCACATCTGACCGGTTCTGGTCAAAAACTCGATACCGTAATTCCATTCGTCCTGCGTCAATTGAATATCTTGGGCGAATGCATGAAGATGCTTGATCAGACAGGCCATGACCTCGGCCAGACGCGGGTTAATATCTTTCCCCATTCGTCCGTTGACGGCTTCAATCGAATTTTCCTCGGTGAAATAGCCGGCCATCTCGTTGTCTCCCTGATTCTGTTCTCGTGTCGGGCTTGCCCTGACAACCTGCATACTTGACGCGGATTGCTATAGCTCGTTTCGCATCCTATTCAGGTCGTGCCTTCCCGAGCAGGTTGCAACAGCTCACAAACCGCGTCTCGAGCAACCGGGCGCGGATTTCAACACGGCGCTTTGACCGCGAGATCCGCTGCCAGGTCGAGATCGTTTTCGCGAAGCCCGATATCGCGCAGCGCAAGCGGCGCTTCAAGAGACCATGAAAAATCATGAAGTTTCCCGCCGACCGGTCCGCCGAACAAGTCGGTCACCGGCGCCAAAGCGACCGCAGCCGCCGGGGGTTATAGGCAACCGAATGCGGCAACAAAATCGCATGCGTTTCCGCATGGGGTAGATTGAAACTATCGCCGAGCGTATGGCAGAGCTTGTGATGCAACGCCATTCCGACCTGCGCGAGGACCGTACCGCAAAGCCATGAGCCGAACGGCGTCTCCTCGCGTGCGTCAAGGTTGCCGGGATTGGCGATGACGCGAGGCAAGCCTGCTTTGAAGGTCCAGAGACCGGCGAGCGCCACTTGATCCGGGCGAGAATGCCGAAACCTACAACGACCCAGCCCGCGTGTCGTTTCGTACCGCCGATCAGCCTTTGCCTTTCAGTCCTCGGAAAACGAACTTCATGTAGGCTTGGATCACCCATTCGGGGATGTGCTGTGCTTTCTTTCCCGCCTTCGAGAAGCGCAAATAGATGTAAAAGCGGGCAGCCATAAGAACAAAGACGATGACCTCCAGTTCTCGTTCGTCATAACCTTCTATCTCGCCGTTGCTCAAGCTGCGCTTCAATGCCTTCATATAGTGCTTGGCGAGATTCCCAATATGGTTGTCAAACGCTGAGGGAGCCGCGACCTCAGCTTCGTTCACAAGGCGATAAAAACCTGGATGACGTGTCAGAAAATCGAAGAAACCCCGAAAGCCGGTTTCTTCCATCTCCATAACATTGCGGGAGCCCTTGATCTGTTCCCGCACCTCCTCAAGCAGTTCTTCGCCAACGCTGGGAAGCAGGACGTCAAAGAAAGACTGCCGGGATTGAAAGTGCTTGTAGAACGTTCCGGTGCCCAGTCCGGCGCCTTCCGAAATTCTCGAAATGGATGCTTCTTCGTAACCGACTTCACCGACAACCCGCTCGCCGGAACGCAGGAGCGCCTGCCTATTGCGCGCCACCTTTTCCGCGCGTGTCGGCTTGGGCGAAGAACTGCCTTCGGTCGCAGAAGCTCCCTGCTGGGATCGGCGATTTTTCATGTTGCCTGTGATCTCCCCTCGATTCGGGACAACCTATAAAGGAAACCGGAACAACTCCCAAAAAGAGAAAGGTGAGCCACTATTCACTTTTGTCTTGTTTTGATGTTCTCGATCTGCAATCCTCCGGTAACTTCAAGTTCAGATCAGGGAACGGAAATGCTTCGAACAGGACTCGCCGCCAGCGCGCTCTTTATGGCTGTTGTTGCGCATGCAGCCGAGACACCCCCGATCAAGATCGGGGTATTGACGGATATGGCCGGGCCTTATGCCGCAATTACAGGAAAGGGCGCGGTTGTCGCGGCGAAACTTGCGATCGAGGATTTCCAGAAAGAAGCGCCTGACCAGAAGGTTGAGTTGCTTTCTGCGGATCATCAGAACAAGCCGGATATCGCCACGGGCATCGCCAGAAAGTGGTTCGATGTAGACGGTGTTTCTATGGTTTCTGAACTGACCACGTCAGCTGTGGCGTTGGCCGTCCAGAAGCTTGCTGAGGACAAAAACAGGGTCAGCATCGCGTCAGGAGCAGGGTCGTCCGATCTAACCGGAAAGGCCTGCAGCAAGACGGGATTCCACTGGACCTATGACACCTACGCGCTAGCAAATGGCACAGGCCGCGCGATTATGGATCAAGGTGCCAAACGCTGGTACTTCCTGACGGTCGACTATGCTTTCGGAAAGGCGCTGCAGGAGGATGTCACCCAGGCGGTTCGCGCCAAAGGTGGCGAAGTCATCGGTGAAGTCAAGCATCCGCTCAACACGTCAGATTTTTCGTCGTTTCTGCTTCAGGCCCAGCAATCGGGCGCGGATGTGATCGGACTTGCCAATGCTGGCGCCGACCTAATTAACTCCATCAAGCAAGCAAACGAGTTTGGGATTCCGCAGAAGCAACGGCTGGCGGCATTGCTGGTCTATATCACCGATGTGCATGCGCTCGGCCTTCCGGTTGCCAAGAACGTATTCTTGACGACCGCGTTCTACTGGAACGCCAACGACGAGACGCGTGCATGGTCGAAGCGATACTTCGATCAAATGGGATCAATACCCACGATGGCTCAAGCGGGCGTCTATTCCGGCGCGCTGCATTACTTACGTGCGGCTTCCAAGGCGAAATCGGTCGAGGGCGACAAGGTGGCGGGTGCAATGCGAGAAATAGCAGTTAACGACGCCTTCGCCAAAGGCGGGAAGGTGCGTGCGGACGGACGAATGGTTCACGACATGTATCTTGCCCAGGTAAAGGAGCCGCAGCAATCGAAGGGGCCGTGGGATTACTACAACATCGTGAAAGTCATCAAAGGCGACGAGGCGTTTCGCCCGATGGCGAATGGTGGATGCCCGCTGGTCGTCAAGTAAGGCTATAGGGCTGTGACAATGGATCGTTATCGTCTCATCGGATCAACCGCATCGCCTTATGCATTGAAGATGCGATCCTTGCTTCGCTATCGCAGAATCCCATTTGATTGGGTGATCATGACGCCTGAACTGAGACGTGCGACGTCTCATCTCCGGCCAATGCTGATTCCGGTTCTTCAGTATCCGGACGGTTCCTACGGAAACGAAACGACCGCGCTTGCCCGCGAACTTGAGCGTCGTCACACAGGCCGGTCGATGATACCAGATCGACCGGAGATCGCTTTTCTGAGCGAACTCATCGAGGATTTCGCCGACGAATGGGTCGTCAAGCCACTCTTTCTATATCGCTGGTGGGATGCCGAGGATCAGTCCTACGTTTCACGGTGGGGAGCGGAAGAGTGGTCAGTCTTCGAATCGGGGATGACGCGTGACGCGATCGTCTCGCATTTTCGCGCGCGTCAAGTATCACGAATGCCAATCCTCGGTGCGACGAAAGAAAACTATGGGCTGCTCGCGGAAAGTTACAAGCGTGTACTCCTGGCCTGCGAACCGCATGTCGGCATAGGACAATTCATCTTTGGAACGCGCCCCTCGATTGCGGATATCGCGCTGTACGGTCAGCTTAGCGAACTGGGCACTGACCCCACGCCCATGAGAATCATGAGAAATATCGCGCCGTTCACGGATCATTGGGTTCGACGCGCCGACGATCTTTCCGGAGTCAATGGAGCTTGGCGAGCGCGGGAGGATAGTATCTCCCCCTGGGCCATCGACCTGTTGCGGATCGTGGGGGAGCTGTATCTTCCATTCTTAACCGCGAATGAACGCGCGTTTAAGGAGGGAAAAAATCAGCTGGAGATTACGGTTTGGGGCAAGCCGTATGTGCTTTCTCCATTCAAGTATCAGGTCAAATGCCTGACCGCTCTCCGTTCTTCATTCGCGTCGTTAACGAGTCAGGAGCGGAGCGCCATTGGATCGGTTCTCGACGCGACGGGCTGCTCCCCGCATCTTATTGACAGTCGCCATCAATGACATTCTTCGCACCCGACTGGATTTCACACCATGCTGCGGTGTCGCCCGATCAACGGGCGATGACCGACGTCTATTCCGGCCGGTCATTCACATATGCGGAAATGGAAAACAGGTGCGCTCGCCTCGCGTCTCATCTTCAGGGTCTCGGCGTCGAACGCGGCGATCGAGTCGCCGTGCTGTGCTTTAACTCGACAGACATTTTTGAGATTCAGTTTGCATGTTGCAAGCTTGGCGCTGCGTTCGTTCCTTTGAATTGGCGCCTTTCGCCGATCGAGATCATGGCGATCGCGGAAAATGCATCGCCGAAAGTACTCATTCATGGAGCCGAGTTCCGAGAGACCGCGCTCTCACTGAAAACGGCGGGACATGTGGTCTGTATCATCCAGGTCAGCGACGGCGCCCCCTCCAGCTACGAAGATGCGATACGTGCCTCCGATGTTATCCAGCGGCCCTGCGCAATCACCCAGGACGATCTCCTCGCCATTATGTACACCTCGGGAACGACCGGACTTCCAAAAGGGGTTCTCGTAACACAACGGATGGCGATTTTCTCGGCCATTAATGGCATGATGAAAACGGGGGTGAGCAAGCGCTCCACAGGTCTGACTTTTCTTCCGCTGTTTCATGTCGGCGGATTGTTCCTGATGGCGAACTTCATCTTTCACGCTGGCGGCCACAACGTAGTGATGCGAAGTTTCGACGCGCGCGAATGCCTGAATCTTCTGGCTGACAAGGACATCAGGATTTCCCACGCGTTCGGAGTACCGACCAATTTCGCGTTGATTTCGGAACTCCCCGATTTTGCGTCATGCGATCTAAGTCACGTCGAATGTTTGATGGTTGGCGGGGCTCCATCGCCGATGGGATTGCTCATGGCGTATGCGAATAAGGATATTCGGCTCCAGCAGGGCTGGGGGATGACTGAAACGGCGACAATCGGAACGGTGCTTGCCGCTGATGATGCCTTTGATAGGATTGGATCTGCCGGTCAAGCGGTCATGCACGCCGAACTGGCCATCCTGGATGACGAGTGCCATCCCCTCCCAGTCGGAGCGGTCGGACAGCTAGCGATCCGCGGTCCAACCGTAACGCCTGGATATTGGCAGCAACCAGCAGCGACCGAAGCCGCGTTCCATCAAGAGTGGTTTCTCACGGGAGATGCAGCCCGCGTCGATCAGGACGGTTTCTATTATATAGTTGACCGCTGGAAGGATATGTACATATCCGGCGGTGAGAACGTCTACCCGGCTGAGATTGAGAGTATTTTGTCCGGCTTGAATGGCGTCAGCGAAGCGGCAGTTATTGGTATCCCGGATGAAAAATGGGGTGAGGTCGGTTGCGCTTTCCTTGTCTGCCAAATTGGGACCACCCTAACTGCCGAGGATGTGATCACTTACTGTGCTGGCCATCTGGCACGGTTCAAGTTGCCGAAACAAATCATTTTTGTTGAGGAGATTCCGCATACGGCGGCAGGGAAAATATCAAAGCCGGATTTACGTGGAAACTATCGAGACGGGAAATACAATTCGTCGAAGAACTGACAAAGCGATCGCCATCTCCACACGTCCGCACCTCCCCTAATTTACCATCTCAACAAGTGTACAGGTTTGACGCTCACAGACGATGGAAACCAATCCTGATATTTGATGCTGACTTCCCTGTTCTTGGAGAATATTTCCCTGCAACAAGCGTGATTTAAAACCA
>ERZ778018.2814-NODE-2814-length-10469-cov-4.187056_pt1 | contig 10469 bp, 7 predicted proteins | sample MGYA00375748_ERZ778018 | MGnify/ENA primary metagenome ERZ778018 (study PRJEB29350, sample SAMN05509839) | bioreactor metagenome | biome: bioreactor; material: wastewater | place: South Africa: University of Cape Town | collected 2014-04-22 ... | reverse complement strand
CGAGGACGTCGGAGAGCACCTGAAGCGCCGGCAGGTCGGCGTGCGGGCCGGCGGGGACGTGGTACGCCAGGCCGACCAGGCCGACGTCGCCGACCCGCTTCAGGAGCACGGTGCGCTCGCCGTCCTGGGGGGGCTCCTCGGTGTAGGTCGCCGGCAGCTTGCGGTCGGGCCTGGGGATCGCGCCGAAGTACTTGACGATGTATTCGAGCGCCTTCTTCTCGTCGAACTTGCCGGCGACCACCAGCATGGCGTTGTCGGGCTGGTAGAACTTCTTGTAGAAGGCGCGGAGGTTGTCGACCGGCACCTTCTCGATGTCGGAGCGGTTGCCGATCGTCGACTTGCCGTAGTTGTGCCACTCGTAGGCGACGGCCGCCATCCGCTGCGAGAGCACCGCGCCGGGCGAGTTCTCGCCGCGCTCGAACTCGTTGCGGACGACCGAGAACTCGGTGGCCAGGTCCTCGGCCTTGATCGGGCTGTTGATCATCCGGTCGGCTTCGAGCCTGATCGCGAATTCGAGGTTGTCGTCGGTGGCCGCCAGGGTCTCGAAGTAGTTCGTCCGGTCGTTGCTGGTGGTGCCGTTGAAGTCGGCGCCGCGCTCCTTGAAGACGGCCGGGATGTCGGGATGCGCGGGGGTCCCCTTGAACACCATGTGCTCAAGCAGGTGCGCCATGCCGGTCTCGCCGTACCCCTCGTGCCGCGAGCCGACGAAGATCGTCAGGGCGACCGTCACCTTGGGCTTCGACTCGTCGGGGAACAACAGCACCTGCAACCCGTTGGGCAGCTTGTACTCGGTGATCCCCTCGACCGAGGCGACCTCCTTGGGGGCGTTCGTCGGCTCCTGGGCGCGGGCCGTCAGGGCGGCCGACGCCAGGGCCAGCGCCGCGGCGAGCGGGATCGTCGATCCATGCGCTGTCAATCTCATGTTCTCACCTCTTCAGATTAAAGAATCACGACGTCTTCCGTAACTGTGACTGCGTCAGTCGGTCGGTTCGGGCTTCGGAGCTTCCAGGGCGCCCGGCGGTTCGGCGGGCTTGGGCTCGTCGGCTTCGGGCCTGGGCGTCCGCGCCTTGACGACGATCCGGTCGTCCTCGATCTCGAACGACTCGATCTGGTGGAGCAGGTCGCTTTGGTCGCCGCTTTCGTCGAGGTTCAGGATGCTCGGCCGCGCGAAGGCGTCGCGGACGAACTCGGGGAGCGGCTTGCCGTCGACGACGATCGATTCGACTTCGATCCTCGCCTCGCCGTCCTCGATCTTCGCCTCGAGCTCGGCCTCGCCGTTGAGATAGCGGCCGCGCGTCAGATTGGTGTCGAAAAACTCGTCCAGGGGCAGGCTGAACCGCGCCTTGAGTTTGTCGTCGGCGAGCGTCAGAAAGACGCGGTCCTTGAACTTGGGAGACTCCTGGACCAACGCGTTGAGGTCGTCGCCGGTCAACACCAGGGGCTCGGCTTCGACCCTCGCCTTGAGGGCGTCGCGGAACTTCCTGGTCCGTTCGACGGCGCTCTTCCGCCTCGGCTCGGAGATCTCGACCTTGGGGAGTTCGACCGGCGCGACGGCGGTGTAGTCCTCGACGTAGTGAGTCAGACTCCGATAGATCACGAACGCGGCGACCGCCAGCGCGACGAGGACGACGACCAGCGAGCCGGCCGCGAACACGCAGCCGTAGAACCAACACCCGCGCCGCTTCGACGTCGGATCGGAGGGGTCGGAAGCCCCCCCGGCCGGATCGGAAAACGCGGGATCGTATCTAGACATGCGCGGTTGACTCATGAGGGGCGGACGACCGTCGAGGGCCGATCCTCGCGAACCTCCCTTCTCCCGGGGGGAGAAGGGAGGCGCGCGTCAGCCGGCGCGGACGGCGCAACACCAACAACGGCGATTCCGCTTTAGACCACCTTGGTGACGCCGGGGATCGGCACCGGCGGCACCGGGTTGGGGCCGAATTTGTAGCTGGCGGGCCCCATGTCGAGCTTGGAGTTGAGGATCTGGTCGGGCGTGACGACCGCGCCGGTGTAGGCGGCGGTCCGGCCCATGATCGCCATCAACGTGCTGTTGGCGGCCTTCTCGCCGTTGTTGATCGGCTTGCCCGCCCGGAGCGCGGCGAACATCTCGTCGTGCTCGACCTGGTACATGTCGGGCGTGGCCTTGCGATTGCTCCCCCGGCCGGGGTTGTAGGCCCAGCTCTCGGCGCCGGTGATCTTGTTGCCGAAGACGTCGGCCATCCCCTTCGTGCCGAAGATGTAGTCCTTCACCCGGTTCGGAGTGTTGACCCAGTGGCGGCACTGGTGGGTTCCCCGGACGTCGTTGGGGAACTCGAAGACGACCGAGAAGTGGTCGTAGATGTTGCCGTACTTGGCGTCGGTCCGCGACTGCCGGCCGCCGACGCCCCAGCACTGGATCGGCTGGACGTCGCCCAGGGCCCAGCCGATGGTGTCGATGCCGTGGATCGCCTGTTCGACGATGTGGTCGCCCGAGAGCCACGAGTAATAATACCAGTTGCGCATCTGGTATTCCATGTCCGACGAGCATTCCTCGCGGGTCTTGCGAGGTTCCCAGACCCCTTGCGAGTTGTACGTGGTCTCGATCGACACGACGTCGCCGATCTTGCCGTCGAAGACGTGCTGCATGGTCTCGCGGCGCGGGGGGAAGTACCGCCAGCAGAAGCCGTTGACCAGCGACAGGTTCTTCTCCTTGGCGTCCTTGCACGCCTTGAGGTACATGCGCAGGCCCGGGCCGTCGACGGCCATCGGCTTCTCGACGAACGCGTTGACCCCCTTCTCGACCGCATAGGTCAGGTGGATCGGCCGGAAGTGCGGGGGGGTCGTCAGCAGGACCATGTCGACCTGATCGATGACCTTCTTGTAGCCGTCGAAGCCGGTGTACCGCCGCTCCTTCTCGACGTCGACCCGCGAGCCGACCTTCGAGCCCTTGAGCGCCGCGAGACTCTCTTCGAGCCGGTCCTCGAACGCGTCGGCGACGGCGACCAGGCGGGTGGCGCTGTCGGCCGTGAGCGCCTGCTCGGCGGCGCCGGTGCCGCGCCCGCCGGCGCCCACCAGGCCGATCTTGATGACGTCGCTGCCGGCCGCGTGAACCAGGGGGGCCCACGAAGCCGCCGCCGCCCCCACGCCCACCGCCGCCGTCGTGCCCTTCAGGAACCGCCGTCGCGAGGGAGAGTCGATCGCATCAGGTCGCTCAGTCACTTCTGGTTCTCCTGGTGAAGACGTCGTGTCGCCCAGCCCCGCGGATCTCGACCCGATCGCGCGATGCGGCGATCCGTCGAAACCCGTCCCAGGCCCAACCGTGTGCGTCTGGCTGGTTTGGACGACGGTTGGAAATTTCCATCGCGCCATCCTAACCGGCCGCCACCCCCCTTGCCAAACCATTCCAGCCGCCCGCGCAAAGTCCGACGAGTCGCGATTCCCTCTTGACTTCACCTACACGCGTAGGTAAATCGTATTACCGACGGCTGTAGGCGACACGTATTTCAATCTGAGGGAGCGGACATGGCGGACGAGGAGGACTTGGGGGGCGATCCCGGGGCGTCGCCGTCGCGGGCGCAGCTCGCGATCATGCAGGTCGTGTGGGACCGCGGCGAGGCGACGGTGGCCGACGTCTGGAAGACGTTGGCCGACGCCCGGCCGGTGGCCCGGAACACGATCCAGACGATGATGACCCGGCTCGAAGAGAAGGGCTGGCTGAGGAGCCGGCCCGAGGGCCGCGCCTTCCTCTATCGGGCGGTGCGGACCCGCGAGCAGGTGCTCGGAGGCATGGTCAGCCGGCTGCTCGATTCGGCGTTCGGCGGCTCGGCAGAGGGCCTGATCCTGACCTTGCTCAAGGAGCGCGGCGTCTCGCCGGACGAGGCGAGGCGGATTCGCAAGATGATCGACGACGCCAGGAAGACCGGAAGGAGCGAAGAATGAGAATCACGGGATGGTTCGATCTGTTCGCCGGTATGATGCTCGTCTCGACGACGGCCGTGGTCATGGCCGGCTTGATCGGGCTGACGCTTAGACGCCGGGCCTCGGTCCGGCACGCGGTCTGGCTCTGCGCCCTGACCGTCGTTTTACTCAGCCCCGCGCTGGCGTGGACGGGCCGCGCGCTCCCTCCGCCGCCGATCGCCTGGCCTCACGTCGACGCGGCGGTCGAGCCGACCGCGAGACCGGCCGAACGGCCGACCTCCGCCCCGCCGGCGGTTCCGTCGCCGATCGTCGCGGTCGAGCCCCTGGCGCCGGCTCGCGAGTTCGCTCCGCGCGCCGGGGTCGACCGAGGACGCCCGCCGAAGCTCGCGCCGATGGAGCCGCGGCCGATCTTCGCGCCGGCCGCCGTCGCGGCGTCGCCGCCCCGGTCTCGCAGTGTTCGCGGCGCGGCCGTCGCGGTCTGGCTCCTGGGGGCCTTGGGGTTGTTGATTCGCCTCGTCTCGGGATTCCGGGGAGTGGCTCGACTCCGGAAGACGGCCCGCCCGTTCGCATGCGAGTCGGTCCGGCCGCGCGTGGCTTCCCCTCTGGGCGTAATCGTCGATCGGCTGCCGGCGATCGGCGTTTCGGACCGCACGGGCCAGCCGTTGACGATCGGCGTGATCAGCCCGTCGGTGTTAATTCCCGAAGGGCTGGCGGAAAGTCTGCCGGCCGACGCAATGCGCGACGTGCTGATCCACGAGTGCGCCCACGCGTTGCGGCGGGACACGGTCGTCGGCCTGCTCCAGCGGCTCGCGGCGATCGTCTGCTGGCCGAATCCGCTGGTCCTCCTGATGAATCGCGCGCTCGAATCGGCCCGCGAGGAGCTGTGTGACAACCACGTGCTGCGGGCTTCGAGCCCGGCCGATTACGCGACGAGCCTGCTGGCGGTCGCCGAGCGCCGGCCGTTCGCGGCCGACCTCGACGCGATGCTCGGCCTGCCGATGATCGCCCGCCGGGGGACCCTCGAATCGCGGATCGCCGCCCTGATCGATCCGCGCAGGCATGCCGAAACCTCGACGCGGCGCGGCGCCGTCGCCGCCCTCGCCGTGGTGTTCTTGACCGCCGGCGCGGCTGCTTCGACGGTTCGGTTCGAAGAGGCCGAGCAACCACCGGCCGTCGCCTCCTCGAAACCTCTCGACCCCACGAAGACTCGCATCGAAGGCGTGGTCGTCGATGAAGCCGGCAAACCTGCGGGGGACGTACTCGTCCGGTCCTGGTCGCTCTGGGGCGCCTCCCCCGCGACCCGCACCGGCGCCGACGGCCGGTTCGTGCTCGACGTCGACGTCCAGTCGTGGCCGCCGACTTCCTTACTGGCCTCGAACGCCGACGGTTCGCTCCAGGCGATCGAGCGCGGCGCCGGCTTGTACTTGTATTCGATCGACCGGATCGTGAAGGCGAGCCTCGTGCTCAAGGCCGCTCGCTCGACCGTCGTCCGCGTGACCGACCTCCGGGGGGATCCGGTCGCGGATGCGGCCGTCGAGATCGACAATGATTTCGCCCCCTGGTGGCAGGGGCGGACGGACGGGAACGGTGAAGCGCGGTTCCTCATCCCCGCCGATGTGAAGGCGCGGACGGTGTTCGCCTTCAAATCAGGAATGGGCTTCGACAGCCTGGAGGACGAGGAGTTCTGGCCCGGGCTTGAGGCCCAATTCTTATCCGAGTTCGACTCCTGGCCCGGCATCGAATCCAAGCGCCTGCCGGCAGAGGTCGATCTCGTCCTCGACGGCGCGACCACCGTCAAGATTCAGGCCGTGGACTCGGCGAACAGGCCGATGCCGGGGGTCACCTTCGTTCCCTCTGATTTCTGGAAGGCGGGGAGGCGAAGCTGCGTGAGCCTCGGCCGTTCTCAGCTCGCCCGCGTCACGACCGATCACGAGGGCGTCGCGGTCTTCGACTTCATTCCCAAGGACCAACGGCGACTCGTCCATTTCTCGGTGCCGTCGAAGACGCTTTGCATCGCCGATTCAACAAGGTTCGATCCGGGCAAGCCCAGGGCGACGCTCACCATGCGGGTCGCTCGAACCGTGCCGGCGTCGGGTCGCGTCTTCAAGGCCGACGGCACGCCGGCACCCGCGATCATGGTCCTGGCCGCGGGAACGGACCTTACGGATCGAGCCTATGGGTATGGCTTTCATGCGACGCGAACCGGGGCCGACGGCTCCTATCACCTGGACCTCTACCCCGATCAACTGTATCTGATCGGCGTGCATGACGATCAATGGGCCGCGCGAAGTCGCGGGGGCGTCCTCCCGCGCGAGGGATCGACGATTCAGGGGGTCGATTTCCATCTGACGTCGGGGACCCTCATCAAGGGTCGCGTGACGAATGCGACCGACCATACGCCGGTCGCGGGGCGCGCGGTGAGGCTCTTCGAGCAGGGGGACGGCATGAAACATCCGTCGTATTACTCCGGCGACGCCCCTTTCCCCCGCCACGATCCGACCGAGACGCTGATACGCCGGACCAGGACCGACCGCGACGGCCGGTACGCGTTTCGCGTCGGGCCGGGCCGGTTCGTCCCGCCTGACAAGGACTCAGACTTCACCCCATTGATCAAGGTCGTCGAGCACGCCGAGTACGCGCCCGATCTCCAGATCAAACTCAGGCGCGAGCCCGACGTCGACTTCAACTTCGAGGTTCAATCCGGCGAGAGGGGGCCGTTCGTCGTCACGGTCCGCGGTCCAGGAGGAAACGGCGCCCTCGTCCCCCATGCTTACATCGCCGCGTCCGAATCGAATCCGGAAGGAAGCCTGCTGCTGAGTCCCTTCGAAGCGCGCGCCGACGCGCGGGGACGGCTTGAGGCCCGGCGGACGAACGCGATCAAGCACCTGTTCGCGCGATCGGCCGACGGCTCGCTCGGGGGGTTCGGCACGGTAGGCCCGGAGGACGAAGCCGTAACTATCGTGCTCGACGAGGCGACGACGATCCGGGGTCGAATGATAGCCAAGGACGGATCGCCGGCGCCTCACGCTCGACTCGATTGTTACCTCGTCGGTCCTCTCGTCGTCGACGGCCGGGGGAGGCGGGATGAATCGCGAGCCCCATCGAATCGCGACTGCGTCCAGATCGTCATCCGCTCCGACGCCCAGGGACGTTACGCCCTTTCCGGCCTGCCCGTCGGCACGCGCGTCTATCTCGACCAGATCGTGGGACGGCCCGACGATCAATCGAGGTCCGTCGAGTTGGAAGTCAAGGACTTGTCGCCCATCGCCGCGCCCGACGTCGTCGCGAAGACGCCTTCCGCATAGTCGTCACAGCAAGGCCGCGATCGGCTCGCCGTGGTAGACGAAGTGGGGGCGGCCCTGGGGGTCGTTCCAGGAGACGGTGGGGGGGAGGCCGAGGGAGTTGTAGATGGTCGCGGCGAAGTCCTCGGGGGTGTGCGGGTCGGTTCGCGGGTGGCCGCCGATCTTGTCGGACGAGCCGATCACGCGACCCCCTTGCACGCCTCCTCCGGCCAGCAGGACGCTCTGCACCCGCCCCCAGTGGTCGCGGCCGGGGAGCTTGTAGAACTGCGGCAAGCCGGAAATCTTGGGCGTGCGGCCGAACTCGCCGGCCATCACGACGAGGGTCGAGTCGAGCAACCCCGTCTGGTGCAAATCGTCGAGCAAGGCCGCGACCGCCTGGTCGGTCGGCGGGAACAGCTTGTCCTTCAGGTGGGGGAAGATGTTGCCGTGGTTGTCCCAGGTCTCGTTGTTGCCCAGGTTCACCTGGACGAGCTTCACGCCGGCCTCGACCAGCCGCTTGGCCATCAAGAGCGACCAGCCGAACGCGTGCCGGCCGTAGCGGTCGAGCACGACGTCGGGGGCGTTGAGGACGTCGAACGCCCGCTTGACCCTGCGGTCGGTCAGCAGCGAAACCGCCCCCTGGCGCTCGTCGTCGAACCCGCCGGCCGCCGCCGAACCCTCAAGCGCGGAGCGCTGGCGGTCGAGGGCCGCAAGCAGTCCCAGCCGGCCCGCGAGCCGGCTCTCTGAGAAGCCCTCGGGCAGGCCGAGGCTGGGGGTCTGGAACTGTTTGGCCTTGCCGGCCGGTTGCGGGCGCTGCTGGTGGTCGAACTCGTAGGTCGGATAGGCCCCGTAGGCCGCCGGGTCGAACGGCGAGGCCTCGATGAACCAGGGGTCGTGCTTCGCCCCCATCTCGCCGCCGAACTGGCCGGGGATCACCCTCCCGGTGTTGTGGATCAGCTTCTCGGGCAGAACCACGGCCGGCGGCAGGTTGTTCCTCGGCGCGCACAGCGCCCCGGCGATCGACGCGATCGACGGCCAGTCCCCCGGACTGGGCTTGCCCGGGTTGAAGCCGGGAGGCAGCTCCGACCGCCCCGAGAGCATGATCTGGTGCCCCGCCGAATGGTCGTTCGACGAATGCGTCAGCGACCGGACCAGCGACCACAGCTCGCTCCGCTCGGCGAGCTTCGGCAAGTGCTCGCAGATCGACAACCCCGGCGTCCGCGTGGCGATCGGCCGGAACTCGCCCCGGACCTCTCCAGGCGCGTCGGGCTTGAGGTCGAAGCTGTCTAGCTGCGACAATCCCCCGGACAGGAAGATGTAAATCACCGCCCGGTCGTCGCGCCCCTTGGCCGTCGCGGGCCCGCCCATCGCCCGGAGCGCGCCCAGATGCTCGATCCCCAGCCCCAGCAGCCCGACCGCCCCCGCTTGAACCGCGAGCCGTCGCGTCATCCGGGGATGCACGGGCGTTGCTTCCGTCGATCGCGCCATCAGACCGCCTCCCGAATGCTTGTTTGAGAGAAGTTCAACTTTACCCGATTCCACCGTCCGACGCGAGAGATTCAACGGCCGATCATCCCGGCGCGTGGAGGAACATGATGTCTCGATCGATCGGGGTGGAGATCTGCGTGGGGGACCTGCTCTCGGCGCTCGAAGCGGGGGAGGGGGGCGCCGATCGGGTCGAGCTCTGCGACCGCCTGGAGGTCGGCGGCACGACCCCGAGCGCCGGGACGATCGCCGAGGCCTGCCGGCGGCTGACGATTCCGGTCCACGTCCTGATCCGTTCCCGCGCCGGCGACTTCGCGCCGACCGAGCCGGAAATCGCGGCGATGGCCCATGACGTCGAGATCGCCAAACGCCTGGGCGCATCGGGGGTCGTCTTCGGGATGCTCGACAACGACGGCGCGATCGACTGCGAGGCGACCGCGCGCTTGATCGACCTGGCCCGGCCGTTGAGCGTCACGTTCCACAAGGCGTTCGACCAGGCCCCCGACCTGGACGAAGCGTTGGAAACGCTCGTCGATCTGGGCGTCGACCGCCTGCTGACCTCGGGGGGACGTCTGACGGCCGAGGAAGGCGCCGACGCGCTCGCCCGGTTGATCGCCAGGGCCGGCGACCGCATCGGCGTGATCGTCGCCGGGAGCTTGACGGTCGCCAACCTCCCCGCGGTCGTCGCGCGGACGAAGGCCCGCGAGGTCCACCTCGGATCTGCCGCCGTCGATCGGATCAGAAGCTCCGCCGCGTTCGCACCGCGCGACGGCTCGACGCTCGACTGGCGAGGCGTCCGGGCCGAGAAGGTGCGGCGGATCATGGAAGTCGTCGCGGGCTTGTGAACACGCGAACGCGCCGGCATCGATATCCCCTCTCACCCCGGGAGAGGGTGGCCGAAGGCCGGGTGAGGGACGCGGGATTCTCCACGGATCTCGGCCGATGATTTCACCCGTTTCGCATAACGCACATCGAAATCCCGCAACCCTCATCCGACCTTCGGCCACCTTCTCCCGAGGGGAGAAGGATGTTTGCAACGACGTATTTTATGGATTTGGCTTCTCTTCCAATCCCAGCTCGCGTCGAACGGCCTTCAGGAAATCGTCGAACCGCCGTTGCAGCTCACCGGGAGTCATGCTGTACGTGGAGACTTCGACACGGACGAGCGTCTTGAAGGGTGCGTCGCACGCGTCTCGGCGTTCGAGAATCAGGGCGAGGCGAAAGCCGCTGACGTCCCATCGGAGTCTCGCCGGTTCGTCGCCGCGATCATAGCTCAAAGAATCCGGGCGCGTCTCGCCGGCGCCGACCACGGGACGCCAGCCGGCGGCGAGCAAGGCCGGTTCGACGTCGTCCCGGATCAGGCCGAGCCAGCGATTGAGGTTCTGCAACGGATGAGCCTGGCCCTTGTGCAGCCGCGCGTCCCGCCGGCACGTGAGGCAGAGCTTGGCCCCCGAGTAGGGCGAACCCTTCGCCACCTCGTACCACCACTTCTGTCGCGCGACCGTCCAGACCTCATCCGCCCCGCACGAGGCGCAGGTGAAGGGGACGTCGAGGTAGTAGCCGCGAATGAGGAAGTCGGGCGTGCCGTAGCCGTACCCGGGGGCGAAGGCCGTGGGATCGACCAACACGGCGTTCTTCAACGCCGCCTCGCGGCGCCGCCGCTCCCGGGCCTCCGCCTCGCGCCGCTTGCGGTTGTGGTTCATGGACGATCCCGGAAGGGTCAGGGGGCCGCAATACCAGCCCGACGCGCAAGTTTTGATGTTGCGCCGTTTGCGTTGAGATCACATGAGAAGCGAGGGCCGAATT
>ERZ778018.2811-NODE-2811-length-10479-cov-4.404451_pt1 | contig 10479 bp, 7 predicted proteins | sample MGYA00375748_ERZ778018 | MGnify/ENA primary metagenome ERZ778018 (study PRJEB29350, sample SAMN05509839) | bioreactor metagenome | biome: bioreactor; material: wastewater | place: South Africa: University of Cape Town | collected 2014-04-22 ... | reverse complement strand
GAAGAATGGCTGCGGTACAGGGTCGCCCCATGGGCGATTGATCAGACCTTCCTTAGGAGTTTTTAGAATGACGTTAATTGCCAGAAAATGTTTGGCACAGATTCGTCATAGATTTGGCACAGGAGAAATGTTGGGAAGCCTAGAATGGCGTCAGAACTGGTGCGCCCGACTGGATTCGAACCAGTGACCCCAGCCTTCGGAGTGCAACCCCCTACAATCAACCTTTTGGGTAGTTAAAGATCATCTTGTTGTTCTAATTGACATTATATGTTCATGGGGTAGGCACCCCAGAACTGGATTGTGGTGAATTTAATGCACGTTGCCTCCGACCTGAGTCACAGTTTGGCAATTCGGGTTTGGACAAAATATCAGGTAGATGACACTTGTCCTCAGCGTTGCAACAGTTGATTCGGCACGTTGCGATAGGGTGTTATCAAGTTGCTATTGAAATTTAGTGGCACGTATAAGGTTGCCGGACGGTATTGGTCAAATGGCTCCTGGGCGCTTCGCTGTCAGGAGCCGCTATACTCTACAAACGCTAATTAGCTGTGATCGGGCTTTCACATGCCTGGTTCGATAGGCTGATCGATCTCGCCACCACTCTCGGCCCAGTCCTTGAACGCACCGAGGTTGAAGACGTGAAGGTATCCCATTTCCTTCAGCACCTTTCCTGCGAGCGCCGAGCGTCCACCAGAGGCGCAATAGACAATGACCGGGCGATCCTTACGAAAGTTCTCGTCGTGATACGGCGAGTCGGAGTCGGCGCGGAACTCGAGCATGCCGCGTGATACGTGGAGTGCGCCTGCTACTCGACCGGTCTTCGCGACCTCTGGCGCATCACGGACATCGACTACCAGTGCATGGTCCGATGCCATCTTCGCGCGGGCGGTCGTCATATCGATTTTCGGCACCATAGCGTTGGCGGCTTCTATCATCTGCTTTACGGTCAGCGACATATAGGTTCTCCAAGTTTTGGATGTGAGAGACACGCGCAAATCTAGCACAACTAAATTAGTAGGGGCCTGAACCGCATAAACGTTAACAGATGGGAGGCAGTCGTCTGCTTTGACTGACACCTCGTTGGGTGGGGGATTAGTATCGTTTTAATCAATTTCCAGTCAGTTGAAATTATAGGGCTTCGTTGAAGTGCCCGTACTATTGGAGGCAGAACCCGACGCCGAAAAGATTGATTGCAAAATTATTTGCTGGAATCTTTTTGATGCGCGTAAATCAATACAGCAAAAAAAACGCCTCCTTGCACGAAGCCCAGCAAAGCTTCGATACCTGACGCAAACATGGCGTTGACGGTTTGGGGAATCCAATCACCTAATCCGAGGGTCGTAAAGAGCTCAACGGATATATAAAACGCTACTCGCAGAGTATGCCCTGCCATCGCCTGCATGTGTTGGACAGGGGTTGCTCCGTTGTATTGGAACAAGTCGAAAACACCAAACATTTGATAAATAAATGAAAAGTAAAGCAAGGTAATGGTTGTGACTTCCAAGTATAGAAATACGATATGGAGTAAGTCCAAGTGCATCGATCGCCGGTTTCGGGATACGTAAAAGAGCATCAAGTCGAGCAACCCAAATCGCACAATCACGATATAGAGAAGATAAGCAAATAGGATGTCTTCACGATGCGAATTAAATGAATCTGGCGCAGCGGATTGCCACCACCAGCCGATCCCTAAGGGAAACAGGATCAACATGGGAATAATGAATGGTAAAATTGGAACCAGTTTGAGTGTGGTTTGAATTAATAGCCCGGTACGCGTTATCCAAGTGACCATTAGTGCACCGAGCCTTTACCAACTTGGCTGTGGGTGTACGTTTCATCTGAGCTCAGCCGTGCTAGAAGGATCATTTGGCCGAATCTTGCTGCGCTGATGGTTCGGGGTAACGCCGCTTGAGTAGCAAAAACAACAGCACCGGTACAATCAGCAGGGTGAGGAAAGTGCCGACGACGAGCCCGCCGATGGCCACCACCGCCAACGGAGAGAGGCGCTCAAGGCCCACCGCCCACTCGAACGCCACTGGCACCATGCCCACCGCGGCGGCAGCGGCGGTCATCAGGATGGGGCGGGTGCGCAGATCCACCGCCTGCAGAATGGCGGCTTTGAGCAGTACGCCGCGGCTCAGCGCTTCCTGCGCGAAGTCCACGAGAAGGATACCGTTCTTGACGATGATGCCCATGAGCAGAATCAGCCCCATGAACGAGGGCATACAGCCATGCTTGTCAGCGATCAGCATCGCCCAAGCTGCGCCGATCACCGCCAGCGGCAGGGTCACGAGAATAGCGATCGGCGTGAGGAATGAGCGGAACGCAATCACCAACACCACGGCCAGTAGCACAATGCCCAATGCCAGCGACTGGCCCAGGCGGATGAACGAGGCGTTCATCTCCTTCATCTCGCCTTCGTCTGAGATCGTGTATCCGCGCGGCAGTTGCAAGCCCTTCAAGGCTTCGGCCACATGCGTGTCAAGTGCGGTAACGGAGATGTTGCGCCGATAGCCGATCACGTCCACCGTGCGCACGAGGTTTTGATGGGTGTAGGCAGTTGGGGCGTAGACAGTGTGCACCGAGGCCAACTGCGCCAAAGGCACGATGGCGCCATTCGGTGCGGTCACATTGAGCGCGGCAATCGCTTGTGGGCTGGAACGCTCGTCGCTGCGAAGTCGCACCCACACCGGAATGCTGTTCTCCCCCTGCACGCGCAGGCTGCCGCCCGGAATGCCGTTGACCTGCACCGCCACCTGCTGCGCGATCGCCCCTGGTGTGAGGCCATAGCTCGATGCCTTTGCCGAATCCACGTCGAGCTGCAGGCGCTTGGAGTCTCCCTCCCAGGAGCGCTCGAAACCGGTGAGTCCGCCGACTTTGGCCAGGCGCTGCTCGATTTCGCTCGAAATCTGATCGAGCACGCGCCAGTCGGGGCCGCTGACCATCAAGTCCACCGTGCCTCGTATCGATGACAGGGGCGTCGCGCCATAGACCACGGCGTTGGCGTCGATCACACCCGGAATAGCGCGCACACGCGCCTGAATGGCTTTGTTAATCTGGAAAATGGTTTCATCTCGGTGGAAGCGATCAACCAGATTCGCCGTCGCCATGCCTTGCGAGAAGATGCGCGCGGCACCAAAGGATTTGTCCTGCGGTTCGGCACCGACCACGGTCGAGGTGGAGATCAACCAATCTGGCTTGACTGTAGCGCGGATCGCCGAATCCACCGCCTTGGCGATGCGTTGCATGCCGGCGGCATCGGTGTCTGGCTGGGCCTCGAAGCTGATCTGGGTGATGCCGGAGTCCATTAGCGGCATGAGTTCGCGGCCGACCACCGGCAATTGACGAAGAGATACGGCTGTGAGCACCAAAGCGATGAATAGAACGCGCTTAGGGTGTTCTAACGCCCAACCCACCGTGGCCGCATAAAACCGCTTGAGTGGCTTGATCACCCAGGTGTCGAAGTAGGAGAGCGGTCGGCGCAGCGGGTCGCGCGCACCGGGCTTGAGCAGCCAGGGCGTGAGCAGCGGGATGATAGTGACTGCAACAATGAACGAGGCGGTCAGCGCTACCATCAAGCTGATCGACAACGGCCGCAGCACCGTCTGCACGAAGCCACCGATGAACACGATGGGAAGTAGTACCACTGCGTTGGCGATCGTGCCAGAGAGCACGGCCAGCATCACCTCCTGAGTGCCATTGGCGGCCACCGCTAGCCCCGATTCACCGTGCTCGCGCATGCGCCGCTCGATGTTCTCGATCACCACGATGGCGTCGTCTGCCAGCAGCCCCACCGCGATGATGACCGCAGTCAGGGTGATCATGTCGAACTCATAGCCGATCAGCTTCATCACAAGGAAGGTGAGCAGATAGGTGAACGGCAGCGACAACGCGGTGATAAACGCAGCGCGGGTGTCGGCAAGGAACAGTAGGATCACCAGCACGGTCATGATCAATGCGTCGCGCAGCGCGCCGAGCATGTTGTCCACGGTCAGGTTGATCAGGCGCAATTGGCCGTCGGCCTGGGCGATGTGCAGCATCGGGAACTCGCCATGGATCTGCGGCAGCTCGGTGTCGATATTTCGCGCAGTGGTCGCAGCATATCCGTTGTTGCCCCGCAGCAGTGACACCGCGATGGCCTGCTTACCATTGCCTCGGTAGAGCGAAGTGGGATCGGCATCGCCCCAACCCACAGTGCCCAGCTCGCCCACGCGCACGAAGCTACCGCCCGGCACCGGCACAGGCACGTCGGCGAGCTGCTGCGGGTTGTGCGCTAGGCTGTTAAGTGTGAGCAAAAAGCGAAAGCCGTCGCGGTGTACCAGCCCCTCAGGCGCGGTGATATTACTCGCGGCCAAGGCCGAGGCCACTTGGGCGATGTTCAAGTGATGCGCGGCGAGTTTGCTGCGATCGAGATCGACCTGCGCCTGACGATCATGGCCGCCGAATACTTCCACCTCAGAAACGCCGGGAATTCGCAGCAGTCGGTCACGCAACTGATTTTCAGCAACACGGCGAACTTCAGACAAATTCAGATTGGAATTCTTTGCCGGCGTGAGCGCAAGTACCGTCACGGGTTGTGCCGCATTGGTGATGCGGAAAATCACCGGTGCGCGGGTACCCAAGGGCAGGCTGGACTCGACCCGCTTGAGTTCGGTCAGTACCTTGGTTGCAGCAATATTGATGTCGTTGCCGTATTCAAATTCAACCGTGACCGCTGAGACCTGGTCACGCGACACCGAGGTGACTCTGCGTACGCCGTCGATAGCTGACAATTGCGTTTCGATTGGGTGGGTGACGTCCTGCTCAACATCGCTGGCCTCTGCACCGGGCCACTGCGTAACCACGCTTATCATCGGCCGGTTGGTGTCCGGGAACAGGTTCATCGGCATGGTGAAATACGCCGCGATACCGGCCACGACCACGAGCAAAGCGATGGCGATGATGGCGTGCGGCCTGCCGAGCAGGCGTTGCATCAGGTTCATTGTGTCGTCCCCGCGCCCGCCGCAGTAATGGCGGCGTCACCATCGCGCATCTGCGCCAGCACTGCGGTCTGGCCAATCGCCACGCGCTCGCCAAGCTGCAACGCACCCTGCACGGCGGCATCGTTCGCCCCCTGTTGCAGTACCTTCACTGGCACCACGCGCAAACGGCCAGGCGCATCGGCGCGCGCACCCGGCGTATAGGCCAGCACATGCGCCGTCTCGCCGCTGCCCACCAGCGCTGCCACCGGCACGGTGAGCATGGCCGTCGCGTTGGTGTGGGTGAGAATGGTCACCGCGACCGTGCTGCCGCTGGGCAAGCCGAACGGAGCGCTGGATGCATCGGCTTCGACCGTACCCAGACCTGCGGCGTTCACAGCAGGGGCGATTCGGGTGATCGCAAGCCGCACGGTGGCGCCGCCCTGGCTGAGTTGCAGGGTATCGCCGGGCTTAACCTCGGCGAGTTTCTCAGAAGGCAGACTCACGCGTACCACCGCGCCTTTGCCCGCAGTGAGCTGATACACCGGCTTGCCCGGCGCGGCAGTGTCGCCCACTTCCACCAGGCGCTGAGCGACGATAGCGTCCTGCGGGGCGCGGATTTCAGCGTAACCAAGATTGACGCGCAGCGCAGCGATCTGGTCTGAGAGCGCCTGTACCGATGCGCGCGCCGCATCGGTGACGGTGCGTGTCTGGTCGGCTTGCGCCTGACTCACACCACCTTCGGCCAGCACCGCATCGGTGCGTGCCTGCTGCTTAGCGGCATAGTCGGCGTTTGCGCGGGCGGCGATGCGCTGCTGCTCCAGCGCCGAGATATTGCTGGCAATCGAACGTGCATCAATGCGCACCAGCAACTCACCGCGCTTGACGGCTACGCCTACACGCGGGCCAATTGCGGTGACGGTGCCCTGGATCTGCGGCGACAAGGTGATGGTGTTGGGCGCCTCGACCGTGGCCACGCTTTGCAAGCTGGCAGCCACCACGCCCTGACCAACCGTACTGGTCTGCACCGCCCACGGCGTGGGCTCGGCTGGTGGACTGTCATCGGCTTGATGCAGGCGGTGGAAGTGTAACCAAAGCCCGCCTGCAATCAGCAGAATAAGAATAGGCAGCAAATACCAGGGCTTGTGCTTGCGTGTTGGGGCGGCGTTGGAGGGTGTTATGTGAGTGTTCATGGCTGGGTGCTCGTAGGAGTCGAATCGTTGTTGTGCAGTGCAGCGGGGGCTTCGCCGTAGGCGTAACGCAGGGCATCATCAGCCTGCCACCAGCCGGCTAGCGCACCGGCAACGCTGGCGCGAGCGGAAGCGAGCGCGGCTTCGGCGTCGATCAGGTCGGAAGCAGAGCCCAGGCCGTTCTTGAAACGATCCTGCTCAATGCGAGCGCTTTCGGCCGCAGCCCGTAGGCCGGATTTGGCTGCCTGCCAGACCGCCTTCTGCGCTCGCCATTGCGCTAATGCGCCCAACCGGGCGGCGTGCAGATTGTCTTCGGCCGCTTTCAGGTGGTAGCTTGACTCAAGGCTGGCGGCCTGCGCTGCATCAATGGCACTTTTTTGTGCTCCGCCAGACCAAAGATTGAGCTTAACCCCAAAATTAAGCTGCCATGTATTCACGGCCTGTTGATCCCATTGAATTGAATTGCGATTCCAGCCTCCATTGAGGGAAAATTGCGGATACATCGCTCTTTTAGCTGCATTCAGCTTGTCCTGCGATGATTGCAAGGTGCTGATTGCGGCTTGAATACTGGGAGGGGGGCGATTGGGATCGGAGGGTAGCTCGTTGGGGCCGCTTTCGTCAGAAACAATGGGGGCATCAAATGTATCAACCCCCATCATGGCGGCTAATTGGGCGCGCAACTTCTGTACTTGGCCTTCGATCCCTGCCATTTGTGACTGAATATTGGCGACAGCAGCCTCGACGCGCAATAAACTCACCTTGGCAATCGTACCCACCTTCAAACCGGTTTGCGCCACTCGACGACTGACCTGAAGCGATTCCATCTGCTTTTGTAATGCCACTTGCTGGCCGACGAATGTTTGCAAGTTACGATAATAAGTGGCGGCCTGGAGTAAGGCGCGCAGGCGAACATCATCGACACTCCAATGGGCGCTGTTAGCGCGACTGCGCGCGGCATCAACTTCGGCGGCGATTTGGCCACTCAAATCAATGGGGAGCTGAACCTCTACCCCATAACCGAACTGATTCCGAGCAAAAGGGTACAGCGCCACATTGGGGGGCTGAGTGATGGCACGGGTCAGCCGTGGGTCATTGAAATGCTGGTTGAGGGCATAGGCATCAACTTTGCCAAACCAGGCGGCGCGTGCTTGTTGCACTTGAGCTTGCGCCTGATTTTGAGCGGCATCGGCGGCCAGCACATCTGGCGATGTGGCGGCGATGGTCTGCAAAATTTTGTTTAGATCCAAGGATTGCGTAGTGTTGGATGCCATGGCACTAAACGGAGGCAGATTAGTTGGTGGCGCATCGGCTAACGACGTGCCTGGCAACGCTAAAAGCGCCGACAGTGCCAGTTGCGACAACCGTAACGGATGAGTTCGGGGAGTCATAATGGGTTGCCCGTGGTGCGCGAATCAGACGATAGGCGGCGTTCGATACGCCCGATGAGCTCTGCGTTCTCCGCGATGGTATTGAATACGGTGCCGTACTTTTGCACATTGCGATGCAGCAAATCCAACCGGTGGTCGCTTTCATCGGTATCGATTCCGATCCAGTACTGGACACGCTGCATTTTTGGCGGTGTATCCTGGCGTTCGCCCTGTAATGAAATAGGCACGGCGCGGAACTCGAATTTCAGGATCGGCGCAACGCGTTCGATATTTTTCAGCATGCATGCACCGAGGGCGGCCAGCAGCAATTCAGCCGGATTAAATGCATCAGCCCGACCCGCCAAAGCCGAATCAACTGCCAGGCTGGCCGACTTGCAATACGCTGTACTGTCTTGGGCATCGACTCGATCAAGTGTGACATCGTAAGTCAAAATTCGTGTCCCTCCTGGGGGCAATCGCGCAGGGCGCATATTTCGTTTAGGGAACCTCTGATTAACTCCATTTTGGGCTTCAACCCTCATTAGGAGGTCTTTTAATGCTGATCTGCTGCGTTGCGACGCTCATCCTTCGATGAACTCCTCTCGGCCACAACGGTGTTAATCAGAGGATCCTTAGTAAAAAACATTATTTAGTCGATATTGAATAATTCCAATTTGGCGTCGTTTTAGTGTGTGATCAGTGGCGATTGATGCACTGATTCGGTTCGCAAGGTTTGAGCACCACTCATCTCGCTCCGAGGGGAGCTATCTGTGGAGATGAGCAGTGCCAAAAACAGGTTAAAAAAGAGCCGGATGGCCCTCAGGATCATACGCAGGTTATGTCCAGCCCCACACAGTACGGCATGGAGCGCATCACCCAGGGTTCCCTTAAGCCAGTTGCGGCGTAGTCGACCTTCGTTCTTCATGTGACCAATGGCCGGTTCTATGGCACTGCGACGGCGGATGGCTTTCTTGATGGCGGGGGTTACCCCGCGTTTCTGACCACTGCGCCAGATGGCGATCCCTTCGATGGATATACCACGATATCCCTTGTCGACAAACACGGCCTTGGGACGGCGATCGGTCAGAATTTCCACTTGCTCCAGGGTTTCACCCAAGGTGTGGCCGTCATAAGGGTTGCCTGGAAAGCTGCGCATACCGACCACCAGCCCTTCCCGAAGGGTGGTGGCCACACTGACCTTGACGCCAAATTCATAGGGATGACGTGCTTTACCCTTGCCAATGCAGTCAACCTCTGGAGCATGCAAGCTGTAGAGCTTATTCTTGTCTTTGGGTTGTTGGGTGAGTAACCGTTCAACCCGGGCCAGAATGGCCCGGGCTTTATCCTGCCGGATAGCGGGTATCTCATGGGCTTGTTGGAGCAATTTACGCGTGACATCCCGCCATACCCGTCCCACCAGGGTGCGCAGGGTTCTGAGTGTCGCCCGCATCCGCCGGAATTGTTTGGCATGGGCATAGCGGCCCACCTGTATCGCCAGACGGGGGGCTGTACGGTTGTAGTTCTGCCTCAGGGTAATCCCCAGCACCCCGGCAAGCCGAACCAGGTGCTGACGTCCTCGCTCCAACAGGCGGCTATCGGTGGGATAGGCCACGGCCTTCTCCATGACCGTTGAGTCGACAATCACCCGATCAAAACTCTGTCGTTTGACCACTTCGCCCCGTCGAGCGGCTTCAATGGTTTCCGTCAAGAGCCATTCCACGCCTTCCTCTCCAATCCGCTGACGCCAGCGGGTCAATGATGAGGGGTCAATCGGTGGGCGATGGGAGAAATGGGTTTCCCCACAGAAATGCTGCCAGTACGGGTTTTCCACCCAGGTGCGCAACAAAGTCTCATCTGAGACGGCAAAGGTGTGCTGGAGATACAGAAGACCGGCAATCAACCGGGGCGAGGTTGCCGGGCGTCCCCTCGTGGATACAAACAGCGCAGACCAGCGGCTTTCAAACACCGACCAGTCAATCAACCTTTCCAGAACAACCAGAGGATGTTGATCATTGATCAGATCCATCAACAAGGGACGAAACAATTCACGATGAACCGGATGTTTAGCCTTCGGCCCCATAAAAATCACCTGAAATTTGCAAGAAAACAGATGGTTATTATCTCATTTCCGGCAAATATACACCACCGCAAATGACGTTTTATTTTTTAAAAACAATCGGTTGGATATTGTTCAGAGTCGACTATTTATTTATCGTTTGAAATGAAGACGCAAGTCTGTGCAAAAGGATTCAGGTTGGACGAAAATTTTCTAACCAATCATTGACTGATGGGGCGATGCAGGCGCGGTCCATTCAGCCAGCAGCAATAACTGTAGTCAAAGTGCACTGGTCTATACCGGGGTATACCCCGTTTTCACGGGCGGTTGTGAAAGAGATCGGGAACGGATATCACTGGTTGTGAAGACAATCGTTCATTTTGGTCGTTAAGTCGACTTTTGGACCAACCCGCTTGACGGCCACCTCCGGGCACATTACGAGATGTCCACTTCTGCACACCACTACTTTCCGGGGGGATTACCGACTACTACAGATCGAAGCTTGATAATGGAATAAAATCGACCAAGGCTCCTTCTTTTAGGGTAATCCCAGGCGCGATGGAGACAATGCCATTCGCCCATGAGGTCGATATTAAGGCACTTGAACCTTGATTGGGATAGAGCATTGCTATGGGGTGCGGACCATATTCCGCCCGCGCACGTAAAAATTCATGTCGTTTTCTGGGCGTCACCCAATCAAATCCAGCGGGTATCCTCATAATGGGACAGTAGTCCTCGATAATGCCTTGGCAAGCCAGCAAGAATGGGCGGGCAAACAGGGCGAAATTGAGGAAAGCCGAAACGGGATTGCCTGGCAGTCCAATGACAGGGATGCCAGACGGAGATATTTGACCAAAAGTGAATGGCTTACCTGGCTTCATGTTGACCCGCCAGATATGCAGTTCTCC
>ERZ778018.2810-NODE-2810-length-10480-cov-4.679904_pt1 | contig 10480 bp, 12 predicted proteins | sample MGYA00375748_ERZ778018 | MGnify/ENA primary metagenome ERZ778018 (study PRJEB29350, sample SAMN05509839) | bioreactor metagenome | biome: bioreactor; material: wastewater | place: South Africa: University of Cape Town | collected 2014-04-22 ... | reverse complement strand
CTGCTGGGTTTCCCAGGTCACCAGGCCGTTCTTGACGTAGATCTTCCAGCTGCAGGAGCCGGTGCAGTTCACCCCGTGGGTGGAGCGCACGATCTTGTCGTACTGCCAGCGCGCGCGGTAACTGTTCTCCCATTCGCGGCTTTCGGTCTTGGTGAAGCCGTGGCCGTCGGCAAACGTCTCCGGATTGCGCTTGAAGAACTGCAGACGGTCAAGGAAATAACTCATGGGAACATCCTCTTGGCTGGCGTGCACCACCCGCGCGCACGCATCTTGCTGATGGCGGAAACTGCCGCCGCGATTGCCTCGTCGAAGCTCAGCACGGCGTCTCTGCGCCGCGCCGGAAGTACCACCACCACGTCACCGCCAGGCAGGTGGCGTAGAACACGATGAAGCCGTACAGGGCCAGTTCGGGGCCGCCGCTCCACGCGATCGAGGAGCCATAGCTCTTCGGGATGAAGAAGCCGCCGTAGGCGCCGATGGCCGAGCTGAAGCCGATCACCGCCGCCGACTCGATGCCGGCCTGGCGCGCCGCGGCGGCCTTGCCCTCCGCGTTGGCGTCGGCCGACCAGCGCTCGTGCAGGGTGCGGAAGATCACGGGGATCATCCGGAACGTCGAGGCGTTGCCGATCCCGCTGAGCACGAACAGCGCCATGAAGCTGCCGAGGAAGCCGTAGAAGCTGCCGCCCTGGCCGCCGTGGTCGGGCAGGAAGTGCAGCACGAAGAACACACCGACGATCATCAGCGCGAACACCCAGAAGGTCAGCAGCGCGCCGCCCAGCTTGTCGGCGAGCCAGCCGCCCACCGACCGCATCAGCGCGCCGACCAGCGGGCCGAGGAAGGCGTAGGCCATCGGGTTGACGTCCGGGAACTGGGTCTTGATCAGCATCGGGAAGCCGGCCGAGAAGCCGATGAAGGAGCCGAAGGTGCCGATGTACAGCCAGCACATCAGCCAGTTGTGCTTGCGTTTGAAGATCACCGCCTGCTCGGCGAACGAGGAACGCGCCGCGGCCAGGTCGTGCATCCCGAACCACGCGGCGATGGCGCAGACCAGCAGGAGCGGCACCCACACGAAGCCGGCGTTCTGCAGGAACAGCTGCTTGCCGTCGGCGGTCAACTGCGGTGCGCCGGCAATCGCACCGAACAGCCCGAAGGTGATGACCAGCGGAATCACGAACTGGGTGGCCGACACGCCGAGATTGCCCAGCCCCGCATTCATGCCCAGCGCGAAGCCCTGCTTCGCCTTGGGGTAGAAGAACGAGATGTTGGACATCGACGAGGAGAAGTTGCCGCCGCCGAAGCCGCACAGCACAGCGATGGCGACGAAATGCCAATAGGGCGTGCTGGTGTCCTGCACCGCGATGCCCAGCCAGACCGCCGGGATCAGCAGCGAGGCGGTGGCGATGGCGGTCCAGCGGCGGCCGCCGAACAGCGGCACCACGAACGAATAGAAGATCCGCAGGGTCGCACCGGACAGCGCCGGCAGCGCGGCCAGCCAGAACAGCTGGTTGGTGTCGAACTGGAAACCCACCAGCGGCAGGCTGATGGCCACCGCCGAGAACATCTGCCAGATCGCGAACGCCAGCAGCAGCGCCGGCACCGAGATGGCGAGGTTGCGGTTGGCGATGCGGTTGCCCGTCTGTGCCCAGAACGCCGCATCCTCCGGCCTCCAGTCCTGGATCACGGAACCGACGCTGCGTGGCTTGCTGGCCAGTTGGGCGTTCATGGGACGTACCTGTGCTAGGGATAACCGACGATGCCGATCATCGCTCCATTTGGGCGCGTAGGCAAAATCTGTGGGCGCAAGCCTGCGGGATCCCCTCCCGGCCGACTTTGATCGGAATCAAATCCGTACCCCGACCGATGCGGGCTTGATCCCGGTCAAGCCCACGCCAGAAAGGTGGCCGCACCTCTTGCGCTCAGCGCCGCGGCACGCCCCGGCTGCGCACGCTGTCGCGCACGTCCACCTCCAGATCGATGCCGACCACCTCCTCCGCGCCTGCGCCAAGCGGCAGGCGCAGATGCAGGCCCTCCCGGCAGGGAAGCCGGGCCACGTAGCCGGCCAGCTCGTCGCGCGGCAGCAGGCAGCCCCAGCCCGCCGCATCCGCCAGCAGCTGCGTCTGCGGCCCCTCGCCCACCTGCAGCCACTGCCGAAGCAGCAGCCCGGCCGGCAGCCGGGTCAGGTTCTCCACCGCCTCGCCGGCCTGCAGCCGCGCCAGTTCGGCCTCGCTGATGCGCAGGCGGATCTGCTGGCCCTGCAGCTGGACCTTCACCGACCCGGCTCCGCGGCGTGGTGGTCGTGGTCGTGCTCGTGCGCCTGTGCGGCAGCGTCGTGGCCTTCGCACAGCGAGCAGCCCTCGCTCCAGACGCTGTCGCCGTCGACGTAATGCTCCTGCTTCCAGATCGGGCTGGTGTGCTTGACCGCCTCCACCACCTGCCGGCAGGCGCGGAACGCCTCGTCGCGATGGGGGGTGCCGGCAGCCACCACCATCGCCAGATCGCCAATCCCCAGCCGTCCCTTGGCGTGTCCGATGAAGAGCTTGAGCTTGCCGTCGAAGTCGCGCTCGGCCTTCGCGGCAATCTCGGCAAACCCGTTCAGCGCCAGCGGCACGAACATGTCATAGCTGATGCCGGTGACGTCGCGACCATGGTTGAGATCGCGCACGCGGCCGACGAACATCGTGATACCGCCGAAACCGGGGTCGGAGACGAACTCCAGCGCGGCGGCCGGGTCCAGCTTGCCCTCGGCGATCTCGACCACGGTGAGATGGTGGCGGTGCATGCTCAGCCCCCGCTGACCGGCGGCAGGATCGCCATGCCGACACCGGCCGGTACCGGTTGCGCATCGCGCAGTACCGAGGTGTCACTGGCGAAGGCGGAACGCGCCAGCAGCGCCGGGTTGAAGTTCGGCCAGTGCGCGCGGCCGTGCGCCTCCAGCGCGGCGCGCAGGTCGGCGACCAACGCGCCCTCGGCCAGCGCCAGCACCACCTGCGGCTCCGGCTGGCAGTCGCGGAACGCCCCGAACAGTTTCACGTGTACGTCCATCAGTCCTGTCCCTGCAGTTGCAGCCCGAGCAGATGCCCGGGCGGATACACATCGACCAGAGCGCCGTCTTCCAGGTCGCCTGCGGCGGCATCGATCACGATCCACGCATTGCTGTGCGCCAGCGGCGCGATCCGGAACGACTCCTGCCCCGGCAGCACCCGCGCCTGCAGCCGGCCGTCGCCATCCAGCGCCACGTGGCCCTTGAGGTTGAAGCGCAGCGCATGGCGCTTGCGGTAGCCGCCCAGCAGCGGCAGCCGCAGCGGGCGCTCCGGCGCCAGCCCCAGCATCGCCCGCAGCGCCGGCTCGACGAAGAAGCGCAGCCCCACCGCGCTGGAGGCCGGATTGCCCGGCAGCCCGAAGAACAGTGCGCCGTTGGGCAGGGTGGCGAACAGCAGCGGCTTGCCGGGGCGGATCGCCACCTTGTGGAAATGCATCGTCGCGCCGAGCTTGCGCAACGCATCGGGGATGAAGTCGTAGCGGCCCATCGACACCGCGCCGGTGCTCAGCACCAACTCCACGCCGGCCGAGCGCGCCTGCTCCATCGCGATGAAGAAGGCCTCGGCATCGTCGCTGACGGTCTGCCGCAGCACCACGTCACCACCCGCCTGTTCAATCCGTCGGGCCAGGTAGGGGCCATTGCTGTTGCGGATCTCACCGGAGCCCAGTGCCTGCGCGGGATCGTCCACCAGCTCGCGACCGGTATTGAGCAGCGCCACCCGCGGGGTTGCGTGCACGTCGACCAGCGGCACCCCCAGCGCGGCCAGCAGCATCAGCTGCGGGGCATCCAGGCGGGTACCTGCGGCGAGGAAGCGGTCGCCCTTGCGCACATCCTCGCCATGCCGGCGCACATGCTGGCCGGGCGGCACATCGGCTTGCAGGCGGATGCGAGCGGGCTTGCCGTCGCCATCACGGGCCAGCACTTCGACCTGCTCGACCGGGATCACCGCGTCCAGCCCGTCCGGGATGCGCGCGCCGGTCATGATTTCCCACGCCCCACCCTGCGCCGCGGTCTGCGCGTCTCCTGCCGCCTGCGCGCCCAGCACCTCGAACTCGGCGCCCGCGATCGCGCCGGCATCGCCCACCCGCAGGGCGAAGCCGTCCATCGCGGAATTGTCGAACGGCGGCAGGTCTTCGCCGCTATGCACCGCCTCGGCCAGCACCTGCCCGGCCATCGGCGTGCGCGGCACCACCGGCAGCGGCTTCGCCTCGCGCTGGATGAGCGCCAGCGCCTCGTCGTAGCCGATCACGGGTGCGGCCTGCCATCGAGCATCGTCAGCGCGTGCGCCAGCAGCGGCTGCAGCATGTCCATGCACTGCTGCGCCGCGCGCGGGCTGCCCGGCAGCGCGAACACCAGCATGCCGCCCAGCTGCACCACTTCGGCGCGGCTGAGCCAGGCCAGCGGGGTGTGCTTGGCGCTTTCGCTGCGCAACATCTCGGCGAGACCCTCCACCGGACGTTCGGCCACCAGCCGCAGCGCTTCCGGCGTCACGTCGCGCGGTCCAAGGCCGGTGCCGCCACTGCACAGGCACAGGCGCACGCCCTTGGCAGCCAGCGCGCGCAGGCGTTCGGCCAGCGGATCGATGCCGTCGGGCAGCACTTCGACGTAGCCGACCTCGGCACCCAGCTTGCGCAGGGCCTCCACCAGCACCGGACCGGAGCGGTCTTCATACTCGCCCGAACTGGCGCGATCGCTCAGGGTGATGACCGCGCACGGCACGCCGTCCAGGCGGGCCAAGTCGCGCGGCTGGTAGTGCGCGCGCTCCTCGTCGCTCATGCCATCGGGATGCACCCACAGTCCCTTCTTGCCGCCTTCCTTGAACAGCAGTCGCACGCCGTTGATGGCCAGCGCCGGCTGCACCGGCTTGGTCAGATCGTAAAGCGTGAGCAGTGCCGCGTTGACACCGGCCAGCGCTTCCATCTCGACGCCGGTGCGGGCCTCCAGCGCGCATTCGCAATAGACGCGGATAGCGTGGCGCTCCGGCACCGGCACGCAGCGCACCCGCACCAGCTCCAGCGAGATGGGATGGCACAGCGGCATCAGCTGCGAGGCCATCTTGGCGCCCTGCAGGCCGGCGATCTCCGCCATCACCAGCGCATCGCCCTTGGGCAGGCGGCGCTCGACGACGGTGGCGAACGCGGCGGCGCCCGCCAGGAACTCGCCCACCGCGACCGCGCGGCGGCGGGTGGGGCGCTTGTTGCGGATATCGGCCATGTAAAAGGCCGCGTCGCGTGGGCTGGTCATGGAATGTGCCTATCCGCCAATGGAGGCGAGGTGCGGGGTAATGCCGGTATTGCCTTCGTGCAGGCCGTGGCCTGCCGCCTTGAGGCCCAGCTGGGTGGCGATGCGCCCGACCAGCGCGTCGTGGTCGTCGTCCGACTGCAGCAGCGGCCGCAGCGGGATGCCGAAGTCGCCGAACAGGCACAGCCGCAGGTCGCCGCGCGCGGTCACCCGCAGGCGGTTGCAGCCGGCGCAGAAATCCTTCGAATACGGCGCGATGATGCCGATCCGCCCGCGGTAGTCCGGGTGCGCGTACTCGCGGGCCGGGCCGGCATCGGGCGCACGCGGCTGCAGCGACCAGCCGGCATCCACCAACTGTTGTTCCAGCGCCTCGGCGCGGTAATGGTGGCGTTCGAAATAGGCCTGGTTGTCGCCGGTGCGCATCAGCTCGATGAAGCGGATCGACACGTCGCGGCCGCGCAGGAAGTCCATCCACGCCGGCAGCTCGTCGTCGTTCAGCCCGCGCAGCAGCACCGCATTGAGCTTGACCGCATCGAAGCCGAGGCCCTGCGCGATCTCGACGCCCTCCATCACCTCGTCGAAGCGGTCATGGCCGGTGATGGCGGCGAAACGCGCCGGTTGCAGGCTGTCCAGGCTGACGTTGAGCGCGGTCAGCCCGGCTTCGCGCCACAGCCGCACATGCCTGGGCAGCAGGCAGCCATTGGTGGTCAGGGCGATCTTCTGAACGCCAGGCGTCGCCGAGACGGCGGCGATGATCGACGGCAGGTCCTTGCGCAGGCTGGGCTCGCCGCCGGTCAGGCGGATCTTGCGCATGCCCACCGCCGCGAAGCCGCGCACCAGCCGCTGGACTTCCTCAAGCGTCAGGAAGCTGGGCCGCCCGTCGGCCTGATAGCCATTCGGCAGGCAGTAGCTGCAACGGTAGTTGCAGGCCTCGGTGAGCGAGAGCCGCAGATAGGGGAACGTGCGGCCGAAGCCATCCACGAGGGTTGCCATGTTGTCGCTCCAGTCCAAACGCGGGAGGCCGGCCCGTTTCCGGATCCGGCCCGGTGGCAGCGGCCTTGCGGCCGATGCCACGGCCCCGTTGCCGTATCCGCGGACGAACCCAGGCAAGGGGGCTTGGAGGTGGTACGGCGACAGCTTAGCCCCGTCCGCGGGGTGCGCGCTTGATTGCGATCAAGATTCCGCCGCGCCGCGGCCGCGGCGCGCGCAGCGCCATGTTAGCTTCGCGCCTTCCTCCACGATTCCCGTCGCACCATGAGTCTTGCCAGCTTCCAGGATCTCCTCGATGCCGCCCGCCAGCAGCCGGAGCCGCAGCGCCTGCTGCTGGTGTTCGCGCGGGTGGAATTGCCGCAGAACGCCACGGCGGAACAGCGCGAGCGCTTCGAGCGGCGCGAGGGCGGAACGCTCTCGCCTTGCCTGTGCGTGGACAAGACCCCGGAAGAGGTCGCCAGCTTCGCGGCGCTGGCCGAGGAGTCCAAGGCCACCGGTCAGGAGTGGGATCTGCTGTTCGTCGGCGGCCTGGCAGGCCGCGCCGGCGTCGCCCCGAGCGCGGACGAGGCCGCGCAGCCGCTGCGCTTCATGGTCAACGCGATCAACGACGGCCGGGTGGCGCAGTTCGCCGCCTTCGACCGCCAGGGCGAGGTGGTGCAGTTCGGCTGAGCTGGTTCAGCCGCCGACCAGCGCGCGCACCATCTGCAGGCCGAGGAAGAACGCGATCAGGACGGTGTTGATCGCCCAGCCGACGGTCAGCGCCTGCGCCATCACCCCGTAGCGCGGATCCTTCGCGTTCGGCGCCACTTTCCAGACCGCGGCGACGATCCAGGCGGTGTAGCCCAGCAGGAACACCAGCAGGCCCAGGGTGGCGCCCGGCAGGCGATCGTGATCCACCAGCCAGGCCACGGCCAGCCACAGCAGGTTGCTGGGAAGGACGCCGTACAGCCAGAACACCTTCCACAGCGGACTGCGTTCCGGCAGATGGATAGCATGCGAAGCGTGCATCTGGACTCCCCCGGCGTGGTGTTGCCGCCAGAATAGCACCGCCTCCCGGCGTTCTGGGATGGTGCCCCGCTGTGCGACACTTGGCGGATGCTGATCGTCCTGTCCGCCGCTGTCCTGTACCTCGCGGCCGCTGCCTGGCTGGCGGTCGACGCGCGCCGTGGCCAAGCCACCGGGGGACGCAGCTGGCTGCTCCCGGCCGATGCCGCGGTGCTGCTGCATGGACTGGCCCACTATCTGGCCTGGCGCGGCAGCGGCGCCACCGACCTGCACTTCTTCGCCGCGCTGTCGCTGGTCGGGCTGGGCATGGCCGCACTGACCGCGCTGGTTGCCGCCACCGGGCGCATGCGTGCGCTGGGCGTGGTGGTGTTCCCGCTGGCCGCGCTGGTGTTGCTGGCCTATCGCTTCTATGGCCACGCCCCCCCGGCCGACCCGTTGGACTGGCGGATGCTTCTGCACGCGTGGCTGGCCCTGCTCGCCTACGCCACGCTGGCGCTGGCGGCCGTGCTGGCGGTATTCCTGTGGGCGCAGGAACGCGCCCTGCGCCGTCGCCAGTTCCACGCCTGGCTGCGCGCACTGCCGCCGCTGACCGAGCTGGAAACATTGCTGTTCCGCACCATCGCGGTCGGCTTCGCGCTGCTCACCGCCACCCTGCTGACCGGCGTCCTCTTCGTGGAGAACCTGCTGGCCCAGCACCTGGTGCACAAGACCGTGCTCAGCGTGCTGTCGTGGCTGGCCTTCGGCGCGCTGCTGCTGGGCCGCTGGCGGCGCGGCTGGCGTGGCGCCACCGCGGTGCGCTGGACGCTGGCGGCGATGGCGCTGCTGGTGCTGGCATTCTTCGGCAGCAAGTTCGTGCTGGAACTGGTCCTGCACCGCACTGCCTGAGCGGCATCCCGCGCCACCCCACCTCGAGCTGACGGGCGCCTGCTGCGCAGGCGTGCCGCTTCGTGCCTTCCCCTGATGCGCTTCCGATGCGCTGGCCGCTGGCGATGGCTGCCGCCTGTCGCGAATACGTTTGCAATGCAAATATTTGCATTGACAACTATTGCCTATCGACACAAAATGTCGCCCCATGAAGCCGTCCGATCCGTCCGCCGACGCCTGCAGCACCTCGCTCGGCCTACTGTTCCGCCAATTGCGCGATGCCATGTGGGCGCGCATGGAGCGCGAACTGGCCACGGCCGGGCATGAGCTCACCTTCAGCCAGTACATCACCCTGAAGAAGCTGGCCGGCGGCTGCACTGCCGGCGTCACCGACCTCGCCCGCGCCGCCGACCTGAATCCGGGCGCCATGACCCGGCTGCTGGACCGGCTGGAAGCACGCGGATTGCTGGCCCGGGTGGCCGACCCCAACGACCGCCGCGCCCTGCACATACACCTGACCGATGCCGGCCGCGACATGTGGCATGACGTCGACCAGTGCGGTGCACGCGTGCGCGAGCGCGCGTTCCACGGCATGGACGAGGCCACGCGCGCGCAACTGACCGGCTTGCTTGAGCAAGCCCGCGACAACCTGCTTTCCCCGGACTGACCCCATGCCGCGACTTTCGATTCTTGCCACCGCCTTGGGCGGTGCCTTGCTGGTGGCCGGTTGTGCCAGCACCGCCGGGTTCGCGCCGCAGGGCGCACCACGCGACCCCGCCACCCTCGCCACCGGCCTTGCCCTGGCCGGCGCGCCACTATCGCCCGCCGCCTGGCCCAGCGAACGCTGGTGGACCGCGTTCGGCGATACCCAGCTCGACGCGCTGGTCGATGAGGCGCTGGCAGGCACGCCCTCGCTGGACGCCGCCGAGGCGCGGGTCCGCAAGGCGCAGGCACAGGCTGGATTGGCCGACGCCGCGCGCAAGCCCAGCGTGGGCGGCGGCGCGCAGTACGCGGTGGCCCAGCTGCCGGCGGGGCTGGCCGGCGAAGAGCTGGGCGGCCAGCTGATGCACAACGCGGTGCTGACCCTGAAATTCGACTGGCCGCTGGACGTATGGGGCGGCAAGCGCGCCGACTACCTTGCGGCGCTGGGCCAGGCCCGCGCCAGCGAAGTCGACGCGCAGGCCGCGCGGCTGTCGCTGGCGGCCAACGTGGCGCGCAGCTACGTCGCGCTGGCGCAGGCGTTCGATGATCTCGACCTGGCCCGCCGCGAGCAGGCGCGCACCGGCGACCTGGTGGCGCTGGGCAAGCAGCGCATCGCCGCCGGATTGGACAACGATGCCGCCCTGCGCGGCAATGAGGCCCTGGCCGCCACCGCCACGGCACAGGCGGACGCCGCGCAGCACCGCATCGATGCGCTGCGCAACGCGCTGGCCGCGCTGCTGGGGCAAGGCCCCGATCGCGGCTTGGCGATCCAGCGCCCGCACCTGCTCGAGACTCCGGCCCCGGCGCTGCCGTCGGTGCTGCCCAGCGAACTGCTGGGGCATCGCCCGGACGTCGTCGCGGCGCGCTGGCGGGTGGAAGCGGCCGCGCAGGACATCACTTCCGCGAAGGCACGGTTCCGACCCAGCATCGACCTGAGCGGCCTGGTCGGGCTTGCCGCCACCGGCTTCAAGGGCCTGTTCGACAGCGACGCCTTCCTCGGCTTCGGCGGTCCCGCGCTGAGCCTGCCGATCTTCGACGGCGGCCAACTGCGCAGCAACCTGGCCGCGCGCGATGCCGATTACGACCTCGCCGTGGCGGAGTACAACCGGACCGTCGTCGAAGGCCTGCGCCAGGTCACCGACGCGGTGCAGGCCATACGCGCGCTGGACGCCCAGGCGGCCGCGCTGGAACAGGCCCGAAGCGCCGCCGCCGCCGCCGCGCAGGTGGTCGAGCAGCGCCAGCGCGCCGGTCTGGCCAACCGGCTCGACCTGCTGGCGGCACGCAAGCCGCTGCTGCAGGCGGAGCAACAGCTGGCGGCCGTACGCAGCCAGCGCTACGCCGCGGCCATCGACCTCGACCAGGCGCTGGGCGGCGGCATCGCCGCCACCGCGCCCACTCCCATCGCCTCCCACTGACGCGCCCCCATGACCACCGAAACCACTCCGAACACCTCCACCGGCCCGGCCGCCCCGCTGCCGCCCTCGCAGGTCACGCGGACGCCCGCGCAGGGCAAGCGCCGCCGCGCCCTGCCGATGCTGCTGGCCGTCGTCGTCGTGGCCGGCATCGCCTGGATCGGCTACTACCTGCTGGTCGCCCGCTGGCGCCAGGACACCGACGACGCCTACGTGCAGGGCAACA
>ERZ778018.2809-NODE-2809-length-10481-cov-10.375216_pt1 | contig 10481 bp, 8 predicted proteins | sample MGYA00375748_ERZ778018 | MGnify/ENA primary metagenome ERZ778018 (study PRJEB29350, sample SAMN05509839) | bioreactor metagenome | biome: bioreactor; material: wastewater | place: South Africa: University of Cape Town | collected 2014-04-22 ... | reverse complement strand
GTGGTCGTGCCGTCGCCGGCGACGTCGGAGGTCTTGCTGGCGACCTCCTTGACCATCTTCGCCCCCATGTCCTCGTACTTGTCCTCCAGCTCGATCTCCTTGGCGACGGTCACGCCGTCCTTGGTGACCGTGGGCGAGCCGAACGACTTCTGAATGATGACGTTGCGGCCCCGGGGCCCGAGCGTCACCTTGACCGCGCGGGCGAGCTTCGCCACCCCGCGCTGCATCGCCTGCCGTGCTTCCTGATCGAACGCGATCATCTTGGCGGCCATTGCGTCTTCTTCTCCCTGTCGCGATTGAGGAACGTGTCTTGCCCGACGAAGCGCCCGATCACAATCAGTCGACGACCGCGAGGATGTCGTCCTCGCGCATCAACAGCACCTTCTTGTCGCCGTCGAGCTTGAACTCCTCGCCGGCGTAGGAGGTGAAGATGACCACGTCGCCGGCCTTCACCTGCAACTCGCGGCGCTTGCCGTCCTTGGTCACGCGGCCCTCGCCGACCGAGAGCACCTTCCCCTTTTGAGGCTTGTCCTTGGCGGTCTCCGGCAGCACGATCCCGCCGGCGGTGGTCCCCTTGGCCTCTTCCCGCTCGACGACCACGCGATCACCCAACGGCTTCAGATTCATCGATCCCAGACTCCCTCGCGCCATTTCCGACCCGGTCGCGACCTCGCGCGGGCGATCCCCGCCGATCCACGCGACACCATGACATGCCCCCCGACGTAAGCAAGCAACGTGCCGACGCCGAATCGATGACGCAACATATTGTCGATCCAAATGTTGCGCCGGTTTTACTCGCCCGGCCCGTTCCCGTCCGTCCTGCCGGACGCGACGGCCTCCCGCCGCCGCATGCCATTTTGACAGACGACGCCCCGTCTCGCTCGTCGGCCGTCGCCAAGAAGAAACGGAGCGACGTCGTCGGCGACGTCCGAGCCGCCGAGACGCGCGGCGCCGACCGACCGGCCTGACGAATCCGCGGCCGCGGTCAACGCATGTGGCCGCCGAAGCTCCCGCCGGCGCCGCCGCCGCCGAAGGCCGCGCCCATGCCGCCGCCCCCGCCGCCGAAGCCTCCGGCCATGCCGCCGGCGTGCATGCCGCCGCTCGCGCCGAGGCCGCCGCCGCTCACGCCGCCGAGGCCGCCGCCGGCCATGCCGCCGGAATGCATGCCGCCAAGACCGCCGCCGAACCCGCCGGTGTGCCCGCCGCCGCCGAACCCGCCGCCGAAGCCGCTGGACCCGAACGCGCCGCCGCCATGCGCGCCGCCGAACCCGCCGGACGGCAAGCCGCCGAGGCCCACGCCGCCGTTATGACCGGCGCCGGGGTCGCCCATGTGGACGTTCCCGCCCAGCAGGTTGCCGCCGTTGTAGACCCCGGCCCCGAAGTTCCCGGAATTGGCGAAACCTCCAGGCTGTCGCATGCCGCCGGTGAAGCCGCTACCGGGATTGGGGATCGGATTGAACCCAGGCGTCCGCGCCGCGTCGCCGATCCCCGGATGCAGCCCGCCGGCGATCTGGCCCGGCCTGGCGAGGCCGGGCGCCGTCGGTTGTAGGGCCGGGGCGTTCGCGCCTCGCATCGCGTCTCGCCAGCCGGCGCTCGGATTGTGGAACGTCGAGGCGGCGCGCTGCTGGCTCTGGATGATCCCCGGCGTCAGTTGCGGATTGAACCCGCCCCCGAGACTGTTCGCCCCCGGCGCGGCCCCGAACATCCCCGCCGCGTTCGGCGCCCCCATCCGCATCCGTCCGAACCCCGAATCGCCGAACGTCCCCGGCGCGGGCTGACGGCTTGACGAGCCCGCCGGATTCGGCGAGTTCGCGGCGTGACGCATCTGGCCGAACCCCGAATCGCCGAACGTCCCCGGCGCCGGCTGATTGGTCAACGAACCCGTCGGGTTCGGAGCCGTCGCGTCTTGACGCATCTGACCGATCCCCGACGCGCCGAGCGTCCCCGGCGCGGGTTGGTGGGCGGTCGCGCCGAGCGTCGGCGCATGGGCGACGTTCCCGGCGGCGGCGTTGTTCGCGAAGGCCGGCCGCGCCACCTGGTGGAACTGGCGCATCGCGCCGTCGCTGGGCGCCCAGCTCGTTTGCTGGTGGTTTTGCAGGATTTCAAGCCGGCTGGAGACGTCGGGATCCTTGAACGTCCGGGCGAGCATGGCGTAGGGTCGGGTGGACGGCGGCGGCATGAGGATCCCGGCCGTCGGGTCCGCGGGCCCCTGGCGCATCATGGCGTTGCCCGTCAGGTTCGGGGTGGCGGGCGCTCCGGTCCCGGTCGCGTGGTGGACGGCGTCAGGGGGGGCGGTCGGTTCGCGACGTCCGCTGTTCCAGAACGGATAACTGCCGTTGGCGATCGAGTTGCCGCCCCAGGCGACGCCGAACTCGCCGGGGAAGGGGCCGAGGGTGTTGTAACCGAAGTTCGACCAGCCGGTGAACCAGTTGGGGAAGCCGACGTTCAAGAGGCTGGGCATGGCGCCGATCGCCGGGCCGCTCCATCCCCACGTCCCCCAGTTGAAGCCGGGCCAGGTCCCAAGCGCCACGCCGCTCCAACCGGGGATGCCCCAAGAATAGGTTCCGGGGTTCCAGCCGGGGTATCCCCACCCCAGGCCGGAGCCCATCGCGGTGTTCGCCCCGAACAGGGGGAAGCCGGTCATCAACGGCAGGATCGAGTTGCCGAAGCCGAAGTACGGCGGCCCCAGCCCGAAGGCCAGCGACCGGATGGGGAAGACGGCGGCCATCGGCGGGATCGGATTGACGGAGGCGATGGGAGGCGTCGGGTTGACGTAGAAGATGGGGGAGGCGAAGTAGGGGAAGCCGTACCCTCCCAGGGCGGGATAGTCGAGATAGCCGTAGAACGGCGCCAGACTGCCGTAACCGGCGTAGCCGTAGTAGCGGCCGTCGGCGTCGTAGCCGACGCCCGGATAGCCGTCGTACCACGGCGTCGCGCGGCCGAAGGCGCCGAAGAGCTGGCCGTAGAGTTCCGGCCCGACTTCCGCGCGCGGGCTGTAGTCGAGGCGCTCGACCCGGCCGCCGGCGGCCGTGGCGACCTGTTCGGCGACGGGCTCGGCGGGGGCGAAGAGGGTGCCGCGGCGCTCCAGGGAGCGATCCCAGTAACCGTCCTGAAAGAGCCAGCCCCGGGGACGGCGGACCCAGCCCGCGGGGACCCAGGCCCATCCCGGCCTGGCGTCGGTCCAGAAGCCCTCGCGCCACTCGACGCGGTCGCCGTCGAGGACGAACTGGCCGGGGATGAAGAAGCAGTTCGGCCTGGGAGGCGCTCCGGGATCGTCGGGCGGTCGATGGTCGGGGGGGCCGTCCTCGCGGAAGACGATTTGATCGACGGGGCGGTCGCTCCAGAAGCCGGGATCGCGGCGCCAACCGTCGCCGTCGCGACGCCAGCCGCCGGCGATCCAGGTCCGGCCCGGCGGCGGAACCCGCCAGGTCCCCGTCACCCAGACGAACCCGCCGGAGTCGGGGGCCCATTCCCAGTAGCCGTCGATCCAGCGGGCGCCCGGGCTCGGCGCGGCGGCCGCGGGCCGCTCGACGACCGCCGCCGGCGGCGCCTTGGGGACCAACGGCGGCGCGACGTCCCGCCGCGGCGAGAGAAACGCCTCATGCACCGGGCCGGAGGCCATCGGCTTCAACTCGGCGCCGGGATCGTCGGCCCGCGCGACCGCCGCGAACGCGAAGGCAAGCGCGAACAGGACTGGGCGCGGGAGGGTTCGGGGGTCGATCAGGGCGCGTCGCATCGTCGTCGCCTCCGGGAAGCGGGGCCGATCGGGAGGCTTGTCCGTCCACTCCAAGGTATTATAGGAGTGTCGAGATCCGAAATCCGGTCGCGCTGGTCCTAAGATCCCATTTATGCAAGGGGCTCGCCGGCTGGAGCGTCTTTCCGCGCTTGAGCGCCGACCGCCTTGAACCTAAAGTTCCTCGACGGAACTGGAAAACCGGCCGACGACGCGGCCCAGGAGCGGCGGACCATGAAGGCCGAACTCATCCCCGACGACGGCGATCCGCCGATCCCCATCACCCGCGACGTCACCGTCGTCGGCCGTCGCGACGCCGACGTCGTCATCGACCACGCCGGGATCTCGCGGCGGCACTGCGTCCTGGTGAAGACCGACGGCCTTCTGGTCGTCCGCGACCTGATCACCACCAACGGGACGCGGGTGAAGGGCCAGCGGATCCGCTGGGCCGCGCTTCTGCCCGGCGACAAGCTCTCGCTGGGGGGCTACAAGATGCGGGTCTATCTCGGACCCGACGACGCCCCGTCCCCCTCCGAGCTTTGGCGCAAGCGCGCCGGCAAGGCCGCCGAACTCCAGCGCGCCGAGGAGAACCTTCGCGCCGCCAAGGCGCCGCCGGGCCGCTTCGGCTCCTTCGCCGCTCCCTCGCTGGAGGAGATGCCCTCCAGCAACTCGGCCGACGAGATCCCCCACCGCGCCCCCCTTCCCGACGAATCCGCCCACCACGAATTCGTGGACGACGACTCGATCATCGAGTTGGATTGAAAGTCCGACCATCTCGGATTTGGGGGGTGGTGAACATGACGACCTTCCCCCCTCGCGGGGGAAGGTTGCCCGAAGGGTCGGATGAGGGGGGGCGAGCCCAAACGCCGTCGACGTCCAGGGCTTCCCGGACGGGCTTCCGTGAATCCCAACGGTCTTCTCGCGCGTCGTCCCCCTCTTCTGACGCCTTCGGCGTCTGTCTTCCCCCGCGAGGGGGGAAGACTCGTTCAGGCCCCCAAAATCCGTGACGGTCAGTTTTTTTCGTCGGAATCCTGAAATCACGGCGATCCGTCCGCGGATCATGCGAATGACGAAGCTTCGCGCCGACTCTTTGGCAACCCGGAAGCAGAATCAACCGCCGATCGCCGCGAGGCCCTCGGCGCGTCCCCCCGGGCGCGGCCGCCCCGACCGGCAAGCCTCGGCTCGTCACGACATGGAAGCCCGTGGCGGGCGGGATCTCGACGCCATATCGAAAACGACGAGCGAACCCATTTTTTTGAATTCGCAAATACCGTATCGCAAACGACTTGAGTTCGCCAATCGGGAACCCTGGCGCCCGCGGACGAACCCAATTCGGCGCGGGTCGTCGTCGAAGGCGGACGATGTCCCAAGGCCGGCTCGCGACCTGGCGGCGTTCGACGATGAGTGATGAGTGATGAGTCTCGATTTTGCCGGCGCGCGGGGGGGGCGGCGCGACTCCTCTGGTATGCTGGCGGACGTCACCGGGACGTTCATCAGGAGGCTCGCGCCATGTCGGGACCGCGGATCGCGTCGCTCGTCGTCATGTCCTTCCTGCTCATGGGGGCGTCGGCTCCCGATGGCGAACGCTGTCTGGAGGTGCTTCGCGAGGGGCTGGCCTCGGAGGAGTTCTGGCCGTCGATGCACGCGGCCGAGGCCCTCTCCGAAGCCGGCGCCGCCGCGGAGGTCCGAGAGGCGCTTTCCCCCAGGCTGGCGGCCGAACCCGACGCCCAGCATCGCTGCGGCATCGCCCGCGAACTGGTCCGCGCCGGAGATCTCTCGAAAGTCCGCGTCCTCCTGGACGTCCTGGCCGATCCCGATCCTCACGGCCACTCCCACGCCGCGGAGAGCCTGTACAAGGTCCGTCAGATCGGCGACGGCGCGCCTTTGCGGGCCGCCTTGAAGGCCCCCGAAACGTCGCGCGCCGCCTTGATGGCGGCGGCGGCCCTGGCGCGGTGGGGCAACCCGGAGGCGCTGGCGCGCGTCCGCCGAGCCGTCGAATCCGATGATCCGGAACTCGCCCGAACCGCCGCCTGGATCCTGGCGAGGGTCGGCGACGCCAGCGACCCGCCGGCGCTTCGAGCCGGCCGCGACCGCTTCGACGAACCCCTGACCCGCGCCTACTTCGACCACGCCCTCGCGGCGCTCGGAGACGAAGAGGGGAGGGGGGCGCTGCTCCGTAACCTGGACGCGGAGGACCCCCGGATTCGCGTCCAGGCGTGCGAGCTAGCCGCCGTCGTCCGCCCGGGCGACGCGACCGACGCCCTGGCGCGGCGGCTCGACGACGAAACGCTCGACGTCCGCGTCCGCGCCGCGGGGGCGCTTCTGGCCCTGGACCGGCCGGCGGTCGACGAGAAGGAGTTCGCCGTGGAGGTCTTTCCGGCCGACGCCGAACACCCCCGCTACAGCGAGGGCTCCGTCGTCGTCCTGAACGACGGCCGGTTGCTCTACGCCGCCACCCAGTTCGACGCCGACTCCTCCGACTTCGCCCACGCGCGAATCCAGGCCGTGGAATCGACCGACGAGGGCCGGACCTGGGGGCCTCGTCGCGTGCTTCAGGAGAACGTCGGCCAGCTCAACGTGATGTCGGTCTCGCTGTTTCGGCTGCTCCCCGGGGCGATCTTCGACGGGCCGATCGGTTTCCTCTATCTTCAAAAGGATTCGCCCTCGAAGCTCAACGCCTTCCTGCGGGTCTCCGACGACGAGGGGGCGACGTTCGGCCCGCCGATCCGGACGACGGTCGCGCCGGGCTACCACGTCGTCAACAACGACCGGGTGACGGTCCTCTCCAGCGGTCGTTTGATCGCGCCGGCGGCCTCGGTCGTCCGGGAGGGGGTCGCCGACCTGTCGTACAAGTCGTCGTGCTTCCTTTCCGACGACCAGGGGAAGACCTGGCGGCGGAGCCGGTCGATCGTTGGTTACGCCAAGCGCGGGGCGATGGAGCCCGAGGTCGTCGAGCTCGACGGCGGCCGGCTCCTGATGCACATGAGGACGCAGATGGGTCACATCGTCGTCAGCGAGTCGAACGACGGCGGCGAGACCTGGAGCGAGCCGAGGAACTGGGGGGTGGCGGCCCCGGAGGCGCCGTCGACCCTGCGCCGGATTCCCTCGACGGGCGACCTGCTGTTGGTGTGGAACGACTCGATCAAGCCGGGAACGGACCACGGCGGCCACCGGACGCCGCTGACCGCGGCCGTCTCGCGCGACGAGGGGAAGACCTGGTCGAGGCCGGTCACGCTGGAGGCCGATCCGAAGCTCACCTACGCCTACACCAGCCTGATCTTCCACCGCGGCCGGGCGCTTTTGACGTACTACGTCGCGCCCTTGACCTGGACGCCGTTGTCGTCGCGGTTCCGCTCGGTCCCGATCGCCCGGTTTTACGAGGAGGGGGCGGGGGCCGAATGAAAAAACCGGACGGACGACGGCCGCGGGGGTCGTCTTCCGTCCGGCGAGGATGCGGATGATGGCGGTGGGTCGCCCCCGGCGGGGCGGGGCGGGGCGGTCGCGTTCAATCGTCGTCGGATCGAGCGCGTCTGAGGTCGCGCCGCACGGGCGGGCCGAGGCGTTCGATCTGGCGGGCCTCCTGGGGTTCCAGACGGCTCGCCTGACGGTTCTCGCGTTGAATCGCGTCGTACACCTCCTGGCGGTGTACGGAGATCTCGATTGGGGCCGCGATCCCCAGGCGGACTTTATCGCCCCGAATATCGACCACCGTGATGACGATGTCGTCACCGATGATGATACTTTCGTCGCGGTGTCGGGACAGGACCAGCATCGTACTAGGCTCCTTCCTCCTGCCAACGAGGCCCGTGACCGTCCCCGTTCGCGCGATCCAGGCCCTCGGCGCCCGCGACGGGCGCGGGTAAGTCGAGAAGCCCTTGAAAATCCGGGTGAGAGGCCGCCGGCCTCACGCCGTCGCTCGCAACGGGGTCGGGATGGGCGGCGGGATCGGGTTCGAGGACCGCGACGCGTCGGCCGTCTCCAGGGGATACCGCACGGGGTAGCGGCTGGAGGTCAGCACGAGTTGCCGTCCCAATCGACGAACGGGGTTGAACACCAACGGGCCCTGAAGGTTGACGGTCAACCCCCCGGCGGCGCCGCGGTTTAAGACGACGTAGATCATGGCCGAGCGTTCGTCGGCCAACTCCAGGGCCGCCCGGTCGCCGGGACGGATCTCCACCTGGTAGTCCCCGACCGCCAACGGCGGCGCGACCAGACCGAAGGCCAGGTCGGGCGTCGTGGCGCTCTGAAGCCAGGAGAGCCCCCGGACCACCGGGTCGGGGAGGTGGAGGAACTGCGTGTACGAGCGGAAACCCAACAGGCCCTCGGGGATCCGGTAGATCTCGGATTCCGGGGCCTGGATCAGACCGAATCGGGTCGTGATGATGTTCACGGCCTGGTTACCTCCTTGAACGCCGGACAGGCTCGCGCCGGCGACCCTTTCGGGACCGGGCGCGGCCGCTCTTCCTCGCGTCGCGACCGCGGGTACGCCGGGACGCCCCGCCGCGGCGAACCGCGACGACCGTCGTCCCCGTCCCGTCCCTCGCGACCGCGACGCTTGCCGCGGACTCGGCCCGCCCTCGTCCGGGACGCGAGTCTCGGCAAGAGAGGCGGGCTTGACCGACCATGGTATCGACCCGGCCCCAAGGCATTTCTTACCGCCGGTCGACCGAAATCCCCTCCGCCGCGCGCCGCGAAATGCCTGCGCCGATCGCTCCGCTCATGACGGAGACGACGCCTCCGGCCGCGGCCGATTTCGGCGGCCCACGCGACCTGGAGCCGGAGCCGTTCATTTTCTCCGCGATCCCTTGACAATGGCCCATCGGGAGGTAATTTAGAAACGTCGTCGTGTGACGTCGCGCCCGGCGCGAACCTCTCCACGCGGCCGGGGCGTCGGCCTCGTTCATTCGCTCTCTTTTCGGTTTCAGCCCCGCCGACCCACCGTTCATCCGGGTCGTCGGGGCTTTGCCGTTGAATCCGGACGCGACGCCGTGCCAACACGAGACAGACAGGGATGGCGACGGGAAGGGGACGAGTTCCACGTCGCCTGGGCCGACGCCGACCGCGCGTTCGGCTTCGCCGACGGTCGCGCGGGGCTGCTTCGGCGGGGGACGCCGGGGCCGTTCCTGTCGCTGGTCGGCTTGGCCGCCGTCGGCCGCCGCGAGGAAGGGTCGTTCACGGCCGCGACGCTCGCCGAGATCGACGTCGTCCACGGCCGCTTGCTAGCGACGTTCAAGCCCCCCGGCTGGCACGACCTGGTCGTCCGCGCCGGTTGGGGCTTGTGTCGCGAGGGCAAGGGCATGGACCTGGAGATCCAGGCGACCGCGAGTTCCGTGGGGAAGTTGCGACGGCTGGAGATCCTCGCCGAGGCGCGGCCTCGGCTTGGCGAGGCCCTCGACGCCGAGCCGCGGCTGTTCGTCGAGCCTCGCGACCGAGTGGCGGCCGGCTCGTCCTACGACGGCCGCGAATCGGACTCCGTCCTCGCTCGGCTGACGACGCTCGAAGTCGGCCGGCGCTCCGCGGCGGACGCGCCCGACGTCGCCCCCGCGCCGGATCCCTATCTCGAACTCGCCCACCCCGACGACGCGGCCCGGACCATCCGTCCCCAGCCCGGCGGTGGTGGTTCGATCCTTTACGCCTTTTTCGGGTTCGACCTGGAGAAGGGGGTGGTGCTCCGAGGCCGACTCCGGGGCGTGTTCCTCGCCGATCCGAGCGCCTGGCGTGGCGAGCGCGAGCGTTTCCTCGACGAGCCCCCGCCCTTGCGGACCAGTTGACCGCCGCGACGGTCGGCTCCGTTCCGCCCGCGGCCGCCGATTTTTACGCGCGGTCTTGCCTCGGAACCCCTCGCGCGAGTACAATCCTCCTCGTGACGTGGACGACCACGCCGCGATGTGATCGACCCGCGATCCCGACAAGCCGAAGTGGCGGAATTGGCAGACGCGCTAGGTTCAGGTCCTAGTGGGCTAACCATGCCCGTGGAGGTTCAAGTCCTCTCTTCGGCACTTGTGAGGAAAGGACTTAGGGCGAACCACCCTAAGTCCTTTTCTTTTTCCCCATCGCCTTTTGGGGAAAATTTGGGGAAAATGTTTCCCTGGCATTGAGCTCGCGTTGCCCAACCCGGAGGCAACCGATGGCGTCCCTGGAGAAGCGGAACCAGACCTACCGGATCGTCTTCATGTACGGCGGGAAGCGCCACGGCTTCTCGCTCGGGACCGGCGACCGCCGCGAGGCCGAGAGCCTCGCCGGGGGCGTCGAAAAGACGCTGATGCGGATCGAGCAGAAACTGCTCAAGGTCCCAACCGGCGTGGACATCGTGACTTTCGTCCGGAACGACGGCCAGGTCGAGGCGGCCGAGCCGACACCGGCGGCCGAGCCGATCACCTTCGCCCAGTTCCGGGACCGCTACCTCGCCACCCACGAGGGGGGCGCGATGGAGAGCAACAGCCTCGGCACGGTCCGCATCCATCTGGGGCACATCGCCGCGACGCTCGGCGAGCGGTTCCCGATGTCCAAGCTGGCCTCGACCGACCTGCAGGACCACGTCACGCGCCGCGCGGCCGTGAAGCGGCCCGGGGGCCGGCGCCTCAGTCCGACGACGATCCGCAAGGAACTGGCCAGTTTTCGGGCCGCCTGGAACTGGGCGGCGCACATGGGGCTGGTCTCCGGCCCTTTCCCCAATCGGGGGCTGGTTTTCCCCAAGGCCGACGAGAAGCCGCCCTTCATGACCTGGCAGGAGATCGAGCGCCGCGTC
>ERZ778018.2808-NODE-2808-length-10484-cov-6.112858_pt1 | contig 10484 bp, 10 predicted proteins | sample MGYA00375748_ERZ778018 | MGnify/ENA primary metagenome ERZ778018 (study PRJEB29350, sample SAMN05509839) | bioreactor metagenome | biome: bioreactor; material: wastewater | place: South Africa: University of Cape Town | collected 2014-04-22 ... | reverse complement strand
CTGGGTTGCCCCGCGCGAGCGGGGATAGGCCCGACGACGCTCGAAAGGCGCGGGCGCTGTCCAAGGTTGCCCCGCGCGAGCGGGGATAGGCCCTTGGCCCACTCACCGGCCAGGTCGGGATCGTCGGTTGCCCCGCGCGAGCGGGGATAGGCCCCGTAGAGCGTCGCGCGCGGCACGCCCAGGTGCGGTTGCCCCGCGCGAGCGGGGATAGGCCCTTGCCCGACAGCACCCCTGCGGGTGAGCCGATGGTTGCCCCGCGCGAGCGGGGATAGGCCCGACGAAGCCCAGCGCGTCAAAGCCGCGCGCGAGGTTGCCCCGCGCGAGCGGGGATAGGCCCTGCTCGGTGTGCACCACGCGCAGCTTGCCGCCGGTTGCCCCGCGCGAGCGGGGATAGGCCCACGTGGGAAAAGACCAAGCTGCAACCGCAGGTGGTTGCCCCGCGCGAGCGGGGATAGGCCCTCAATAAGCCGCGTCGAAATCATCCGCATGGCGGTTGCCCCGCGCGAGCGGGGATAGGCCCCAGCACCACCACCCGCACCTATGCCTCCAGGTGGTTGCCCCGCGCGAGCGGGGATAGGCCCGGCATTCGCGCTTTGATGGCCTCGGTCCGCGCGGTTGCCCCGCGCGAGCGGGGATAGGCCCAAGCTGGTGGATGTACTCGCGCGCAGCCGCTGGGTTGCCCCGCGCGAGCGGGGATAGGCCCAGACAACGTTTACTACGGCACCGGCTCGATGGGGTTGCCCCGCGCGAGCGGGGATAGGCCCTACCTGAGTGGAGTCACGTCTGCCGTTCAGGGGGTTGCCCCGCGCGAGCGGGGATAGGCCCCCGGTACACCACAAGCGCGCAGTCCTGCCGTGGGTTGCCCCGCGCGAGCGGGGATAGGCCCATCCCAGGTGCGGCTACTTCCATTCAAACGATGGTTGCCCCGCGCGAGCGGGGATAGGCCCGCTCGTCGTCGCAAAAGAACCATCCGTGATGAGGTTGCCCCGCGCGAGCGGGGATAGGCCCCGGCGTGGCCCTGCGGAGTTCAACTGGACGCAGGTTGCCCCGCGCGAGCGGGGATAGGCCTCACAGGTCGGTGAATCAGAGTCCGATGGGCTCGGTTGCTTCGCGCGAGCTAGGATGCCCGGGCGCGCGTGACTGCGCGCGCCACTGCGCGGGCGCCAGGCCCGTCCAGCCGCGAAAGGCGCGGATAAAGCTTTTCTCGTTGATGAAGCCGACAGCCAGCGCCACCTGCTTGATCGGGCGCTCGCCATGGCGCAGCAGCCGCGTGGCCTGGCTCAGGCGCACTTCGTTCTTCAGTTGTTGCAGCGACGCGCCTTCCTGTTGCAGTTGCCGGTGCAGCGTGCGCTCCGACAGGTGCAGGCGCTCGGCCAGCAGCGTCGCGCCGCGCAGCATGGACGGGTCGCTGGCCAGCAGTTGGCGTACGCGCGCGGCGAGCAGTCGGTCGCGCCGGTAGGGCAGCACGGTCAGGGGCAGCGCGCGGCGCAGCATCTGGCGCAGGTCGGTTTCGTCGCGCGCCAGCGGCAGAGCGAGGTAGCGCGCGTCAAACTGGATCGATGCGGCCACGGCGCCAAAATGCACGGTACCCGGAAAGAGCCGCGCGTAGACGTCGGCGTGGGCGGGCGCTTCGAACGGGAAATCGGCGCGAACCAGTGGCAGGCGCGAGTCGATGAGCCAGCAGGCGAGGCCGTGGATGTTGCGCAGCACGGAGACGAGGCAGAACTCGCGCAGGCGGCCGTCGTCGCCGATCGGGCGGTGTTCGGTGATGGTGATGCAGGCCGTGTCGCCGATCTGGCCCAGCGTGAGGGTGATGGTCTCGGTCAGCAGACCGTGGTGGCGGCACCAGCGCGCCAGCGCCAACCCCAGGTGCGGCGCGGTGATGCAGGCGTGCGCGAGCATGCCGTAGCTGCCCCAGGGCAGGCGCCGATCGAACCAGCCCAGCGCCTCGTCGCCCAGTTCGCGCATCGCGCCGCCGCACAGCACCTCCATCTGCCAGGCGGTGATGCGAGCCTTGTCGCACCGCAGTTGATCTGGCGCAATTTGTGCCTGCTGCAGCACTGCGGCCGGGTCCATGCCACGTGCCTCGTAGGCGCACACGACGGCCTGCACAAAAGCCATGGGCGTGGCGGCCATGGCGCCGCGCACGCCGGTGGCGCGGCGGGCGGGCGGGGTGGGCAGGGCGGGGGTGTACATGGCTGGCGGCGCGGAAGTGGCAATTATTGCAACCTTGCTGTCCCCATCTGCGCACGGGCGGGACGTATGCTTTCAACGCGGCCACAATGATTGCCGGATGGATCGCCGGTTCTGTGCCGGGCCTGCGGGCGGCTCTCCGGATGGAGAGTCGCCCGATCGTTGTATGCATTGGAAAGATCGCATGATGCTTGAATCCCGTCTCAATCCCCGGTCGGCCGAGTTCCAGGCCAATGCGGCGGCCATGCGCGCGCTGGTCGATGACCTGCGGGCGCATCTGGAGAAGATCGCCCTGGGCGGCAGCGAGGCTTCGCGCTCGCGGCACGTGGCGCGCGGCAAGCTGCTGCCGCGCGAGCGGGTGCAGACCTTGCTCGATCCGGGTACGCCGTTTCTGGAGATTGCACCGCTTGCTGCGCTGAACATGTACGCCAACGCCGCGCCGTGCGCCGGGCTGATTGCGGGCATCGGCCGCGTGGCGGGCGTTGATTGCATGATCGTCTGCAATGACGCGACGGTGAAGGGCGGCACCTACTACCCCGTGACGGTGAAGAAGCACCTGCGTGCGCAGGAGATCGCGGCGCAGAACCACCTGCCCTGCATCTACCTGGTCGATTCCGGCGGCGCCAACCTGCCGAACCAGGACGAAGTCTTCCCTGATCGCGACCATTTCGGCCGCATCTTCTACAACCAGGCGAACCTGAGCGCGCAGGGCATCGCGCAGATCGCGGTGGTGATGGGCAGCTGCACGGCCGGCGGCGCCTACGTGCCCGCGATGAGCGATGAATCCATCATCGTGAAGAACCAGGGCACGATCTTCCTCGGCGGCCCGCCGCTGGTGAAGGCCGCCACCGGCGAGGTGGTGAGCAGCGAGGATCTGGGCGGCGGCGATGTGCACACGCGCCTGTCGGGCGTGGCCGACCATCTGGCGCAGAACGACACGCATGCGCTGGCCCTGGCGCGGCAGATCGTGGCCAATTTGAATCAAAATAAGGCGCAATCTCCCGCCGATATTGCGCCAGTAGCTCCCAAATACGCAGCGCAAGAACTCTACGGCGTGATCCCGAGCGACACGCGCAAGCCCTTCGACGTGCGCGAGATCATCGCGCGCATCGTCGATGCCAGCGCCTTCGATGAATTCAAGGCGCGCTTCGGCAGCACGCTGGTGTGCGGCTTCGCGCGCATCGAGGGCATGCAGGTGGGCATCGTTGCCAACAACGGCATTCTGTTCAGCGAGAGCGCGCAGAAGGGCGCGCACTTCATCGAGCTGTGCTGCCAGCGGAAGGTGCCGCTCGTCTTCCTGCAGAACATCACCGGCTTCATGGTCGGGCGCAAGTACGAGAACGAGGGCATCGCGCGCCACGGCGCCAAGCTGGTGACGGCGGTCGCGACGGCGGCGGTGCCGAAGTTCACCCTCATCATCGGTGGGTCTTTTGGCGCCGGCAACTACGGCATGTGCGGTCGCGCGTACTCGCCGCGTTTCCTGTGGATGTGGCCGAACGCACGTATTTCCGTGATGGGCGGCGAGCAGGCCGCGAGCGTGCTCGCGACCGTCAAGCGGGATGGCATCGAGCACAAGGGCGGTAGCTGGAGCGCCGAGGAAGAGGAGGCGTTCAAGGCGCCAATCCGCGCGCAGTACGAGGCCCAGGGCCACCCCTACTACGCCAGCGCCCGCCTGTGGGACGATGGCGTGATCGATCCCGCCGACACGCGCCGTGTGCTGGCGCTGGGGCTCGCAGCCTCGCGCAATGCGCCGATCGAGGACACCAGATTCGGTGTGTTCCGCATGTAAGGTGCATGTCGCCGCACGAAGCACACCATGGACGCCACCGCTCACTTTCGCCAGCTCGCGCGCTACAACGTGTGGGCCACCGAGCGCCTGCTCCGTGCCGTGGCCGATTTGTCCGAGGCGGACTACCGGCGCGATCTCGGGCTGTTCTTTGGCAGCATCCACGGCACGCTCAACCACCTGCTGGTGGGTGAGCACCTGTTGTGGTTCGTGCGCTTTTCCGAAGGCAGTTCGCCGCGCGTGGCGCTGGACGCCGAGGCAGAGAGCGATCGTGCGCGCCTGGCCACCCGCCTGCGCGAGGGTGCGGCCCGCTGGGAGTCGCTGATCGCCGGTTGGCCGGCGGCGCGTTGGGACGGCGTGCTGTCCTACACCACCATGCGCGGCGCCCCGGCATCGCTGCCCTTTGCCGCTACGCTGGCGCATGTCTTCAACCACGGCACGCACCATCGTGGGCAGATCACGGCGGCGCTCACCGCGCTCGGTCGACCGTGCCCGGAGCTCGATCTCGTCTATTTCCTGCAGAACCCGCATTTGCCATGAGCCAGAACCTTTCCATCACCCAACAAGGCGCGGTTGCGCGCATCACGTTGACCCAGCCCGAAGTGCGCAACGCCTTCAGCGACGAGGTGATCGCCGAACTCACAGCCGCCTTCATCGATGTGGGTGCGCGCGAGGACGTGCGCGTGGTGGTGCTGGCCGCCGAAGGGCCAGCCTTCTGCGCCGGCGCCAACCTGAACTGGATGCGCCGCATGGCGGACTATTCGCACGCGGAGAACGTCGAGGACGCGGGCAAGCTCGCCGAGATGCTGCGCGTGATGTATGAGTGCCCCAAGCCGACCATCGCACGCGTGCAGGGCGACGTCTATGCTGGTGGCATGGGGCTGGTAGCCGCGTGCGACCTGGCCGTCAGCGTGGACAGCGCGTACTACTGCCTGAGTGAGGTCAAGCTCGGCCTTGTGCCCGCCACCATCAGCCCCTACGTGATCCGCGCTATGGGCCCGCGCGCCGCGCACCGCTACTTCCTGACGGCCGAGCGCTTCACCGCGGCCGAGGCGCTGCGCATCGGCTTCGTGCACGAGGTGGTGGTGGCCGATCAACTCGATGCGACGGTCGATGGCTGGGTGCATGCACTGTGCAATGCCAGCCCCAACGCGCTGAAAGCGGCCAAGCGCCTGGTGCAGGACGTGGCCGAGCGCGAGATCGACGCCGCGCTGATCGCCGAGACGGTGCGGGGCATCGCCGACATCCGCGCCAGCAGCGACGGCAAGGAGGGCGTGCAGTCCTTCCTGCAAAAGCGCAAGCCGGCCTGGCTGGCGCGCTGAAAGAGTAAGCAGCGATGGACGCGCTCTGGCTCCAGATCGTGCAGTGGCTCCACAGTGTGGGCCTGCATGTGGATGCCGGTACCGCGCAGGTGGTAGCGGGCGGCGCCGCGCAGGTGCAGCAGGGCGTGGCGCGGCTGGACATGCCCGGCCTGCTCGCGCTCGCGGCGGCGCTGGGCTGGGCCAGCGGCCTGCGGTTGTATGCCGTCGTCTTTCTCGTGGGGTTGGCCGGCGTGGCGGGCTGGGTGGTGCTGCCGCCGGGGCTGGCGGTGTTGCAGCATCCGGCCGTGCTGATGGCCAGCGGCGCAATGCTGTTCGTGGAATTCTTTGCGGACAAAGTGCCGTGGTTCGACAGTCTGTGGGATGGCGTGCACGCCTTCATCCGCGTGCCTGCGGGCGCCTTGCTGGCGGCCAGCGTGTTCGGCATGAACGACGCCACGGTGGCGGTGGTGGCGGGGCTGCTCGGCGGCTCGCTCTCGGCCACGGCGCTGGCCACCAAGATGACCACGCGCGCGGCGGTCAACGTCTCGCCCGAGCCGTTTTCCAACTGGGGGCTGTCGTTTTTCGAGGACGGCATCGTCGTCGCCGCGCTGTGGCTGGCGCTCTCGCATCCGGTGTGGTTCGGCGTGGCGCTGGCGGCGGCGCTGGTGGTGTCCGCGCTGCTGCTCGTGGTGCTGTTCAAATTCCTGCGCGCCGTGCTGCGGCGCGTGTCGTCGGTGTTTTCGGGTTCTGTGAAGGTGGCTTGAATGTTCGAAAAAATCCTGATTGCAAACCGCGGCGAAAACGGCTGCGCAGCAGACGTTTCACCAAATTGCATGGCACGCGCAGCGTGCGGCAGGCGATGAGTCGCGGAGGGCGTGATGTTTGAAAAGATACTGATTGCAAATCGCGGCGAAATCGCCTGCCGGGTGGCGGCAACCGCGCGCCGCATGGGCGTGAAGACCGTCGCGGTGTATTCCGACGCCGACGCGCGCGCCAAGCATGTGGCGGCGTGCGACGAGGCGGTGCACATTGGTGGCAGCGCTCCAGCAGACAGCTACCTGCGCTGGCAGGCCATTATCGACGCGGCCAAGGCCACGGGCGCGCAGGCGATTCACCCCGGCTACGGTTTCCTGAGCGAGAACACGCACTTCGCACAGGCCTGCGCGGATGCGGGGCTGGTCTTCATCGGCCCGCTGCCGTCGAGCATCCAGGCCATGGGCCTGAAGGCCGAATCCAAGCGCCTCATGGCCAAGGCGGGCGTACCGCTGGTGCCGGGCTACCAGGGCGAGGATCAGGACCCGGCGCTGCTGCAGCGCGAGGCCGACCGGATCGGCTACCCGGTGCTCATCAAGGCCAGCGCGGGCGGCGGCGGCAAGGGCATGCGCGAGGTCTACAAGAGCGAAGACTTCGCCGCGGCGCTGGTGTCGTGCCAGCGCGAGGCGATGAACAGCTTCGCCAACGATGCGGTGCTGGTCGAAAAACTCGTGCAGCGCCCACGCCACATCGAGATCCAGATCTTCGGCGACACGCGCGGGAATGTGGTCTATCTCTTCGAGCGCGACTGCTCCACGCAGCGGCGCCATCAGAAGGTGCTGGAAGAATCGCCCGCGCCCGGGCTCACGCCCGAGATGCGCCGCAAGATGGGCGAAGCGGCCGTGGCGGCGGCGCGTGCGGTGAATTACGTCGGCGCGGGCACGGTGGAGTTCATCGTCGAGCAGCCGGGCGGCTACGCGCACCCCGAGCAGATGCAGTTCTTCTTCATGGAGATGAACACGCGCCTGCAGGTGGAGCATCCGGTGACCGAGGCGATCACCGGGCAGGATCTGGTCGAGTGGCAGTTGCGTGTGGCCGCGGGCGAGCCGCTGCCGTGCCGGCAGGAGGATTTGCACATCACCGGCCATGCGATCGAGGCGCGCATCTGCGCGGAAACGCCGGACAACGACTTCCTGCCCGCCACCGGCCAGCTCGTGGTCTACCGCAAGCCGCCGCACGTGGGCTTCGAGCGCGCTCTGCTTTCCGGTGCGGGTGTGCATGTGCGCTTTGACGACGGCGTGCGCGAGGGCGACGCGATCAGCCCGTTCTACGACAGCATGATCGCCAAGCTGATCGTGCACGGCGCCACGCGCGAGCAGGCCTTGGCGCGCTTGAAAGAGGCGCTGGCGGCGACGCACATCGTCGGCCTCGCCACCAACGTGCAGTTTCTGCGCCGTGCCGTGGCGAGCCATGCGTTTGCCAAAGCCGAGCTCGATACCGCGCTGATCGAGCGCGAGCGCGCGGCGCTGTTCCAGCAAGAGCCCGTGGGCCTGCCGCTGGCCGCCGCCGCCGCGGTGGCGCACACGCTGCTGGCCGAGCGCGAGCGCGAGACGGCCGACCCCTTCAGCCGCCGCGACGGCTGGCATTCGCACGGCACGGTGGTGCGCCGCTTTGCGCTGGACTTCGGCGGCGCGGCGCAGACGGCGACGCTGCATTACGCGCACGATGGCGCGCTCGCGCTCGCCGTGGGCCAGGGCGAGCATGCCGTGCGTGGCGCGCTGGCGTTCGAGCGTGTGGCGGGCGAGCGCATCGACCTGCGCTTTGCCGACCGGCGCGAGACGGTGACCGTCTATGCGCGCGGCGGGCTGCTCGACGTGTTCGCACCGCAGGGCGCCACGCGCATCGAGGTGGTCGACGAACTGGCGCAGGCCGGCGCGGCGCAGGAAGAGGGAGGGCGCCTGACCGCGCCCATGCCGGGCAAGGTGGTCTCGTTTGCCGTGAAGGCGGGTGACAAGGTCAGCCGCTGGCGGTGATGGAGGCGATGAAGATGGAGCACACCATCGCCGCGCCGCGCGACGGCACCGTGGCCGAGCTGCTCTACGCGCCCGGTGACCAGGTGGCCGAGGGCGAGGAACTGCTTAAGCTGGCGACGGCTTGAGGTTTTTTGGAGAACTGCGATGCAATACCCCTCCCGAGTGCGGATCATCGACGTCGGCCCGCGCGACGGCCTGCAGAACGAAAAGCAGCCCGTGGCGAGCGAGGCGAAGATCGAGCTCGTCGCGCGCCTGCACGCGGCGGGCCTGAAGGAAATCGAGGTCACGAGCTACGTCAGTCCCAAGTGGGTGCCGCAGATGGCCGACAACCATGCGGTGATGAGCGGCATGCGGCGCGAGCCGGGTGTGCGCTATTCGGTGCTCGTGCCCAACATGAAGGGCTTCGAGGCCGCGCTGCTGGACCAGCCCGACGAGATCGTCGTCTTCGGCGCGGCGAGCGAGGCCTTCAGCCAGAGGAACATCAACTGCAGCATCGCCGAGAGCATTGAGCGCTTCGCGCCGGTGGCGCAGGCCGCACGCGCGGCGGGCATCGCGGTGCGCGGCGCGATGAGCTGCACCGTGGGCTGCCCCTACGAAGGCGAGATTGCGCCTGCGCGCGTGGAGTACCTCGCGGGGCTGATGCGCGGCATAGGCGTCGAGCGCGTGGATGTGGCCGACACCATCGGCGTGGGCACGCCGCGCAAGGTGCAGCGCGCCATCGAGGCGGCGCTCAAACATTACGACATCGACCACGTCTCGGGGCATTTTCACGACACCTACGGGCAGGCGCTGTCCAACACGCTGGCGGCGATGGAGCTGGGCGTGTGGAACTTCCAGTCTTCCGTTTCGGGCCTGGGCGGCTGCCCCTACGCCAAGGGCGCGACGGGCAACGTCGCGACCGAGGACGTGGTCTACCTGATGAACGGCCTGGGCATAGAGACGGGCATCGACCTGGACAAGCTGGTCGATGCGGGCGCCGCCATCAGCGGCGTGCTGGGCAAGAAGCCGCAATCGCGCGTGGCGGTGGCCATCCTGAACAAGCGGGCGGGCTGACATGGACTGGCATGTCTGGCTGGCTTATTTTGTCGCCTCGTGGGCGATTGCGCTGTCGCCCGGCTCGGGCGCCGTGCTGTCGATGAGCCATGGCCTGGCCTATGGCGTGCGCCAGGCCAGCGCGACCATTTTGGGGCTGCAGGCGGGCCTGGCCATCATTCTGCTGGTGGCGGGGGCGGGCATCGGGGCGCTGCTGCTCGCGTCCGGCACCGCTTTCATGGTCGTGAAGATGCTGGGTGCGGCCTACCTGCTGTGGCTGGGGTTCAAGCAGTGGCAGGCGCCCGTGCTGCCCGCGCAGGATGCCGCATCGCCCGTGAAGACAGCGCAAGTGGCGCCGCTGAGCGCGCGCCAGCGCTTCATGCGTGGGCTGCTCACCAACGTGACCAATCCCAAGGGCATCGTGTTCATGGTGGCCGTCCTGCCGCAGTTCCTGCGGACCGACCGGCCGCTGTGGCTGCAGTTGCTGATCCTGCTGGCGACCACCCTCTCCGTGGATCTGGTGGTGATGCACGGCTATGCCGCGCTGGCCTCCAGCCTGCGCCGCTGGCTCTCGTCCGAGCGCACCCAGCGTGTGCAGAACCGCGTCATCGGTGGCGTGCTGATGGCCATGGGCGCGAGCCTGGCCTTCGTCGGCCGGGTGGCGCGCGCCGCCTGATTTCTGGAGCTTGACCGATCATGTCCGACACCGATTCCATGGCGTTTTCTGAAAGTACGCTGCGCGTGGCCGCTGCCCTGGCGGCCGCGGGCCATCCGCATGCGCCGCAGATGCTCGACGACGCGGCGCGCACCGCGCAGCAGGCGGCCGATGCGCTGGGCATCGTCGCCGGCCAGATCGCCAAGAGCATCATCTTCCGGCGCAAGAGCGACAACGCGGCCGTGCTCGTCGTTACCTCGGGCGATCGGCGTGTGGACGAGAAGAAGGTGGGCGCGCTGGTGGGCGCGATCGGCCGCGCCGATGCTGATTTCGTCAAGAGCGCGACGGGCTTCACCATCGGCGGCGTCTCGCCCGTGGGATTCACCCAACCGCCCGTCACCCTGATCGACCGCGAACTGCTGCGCTTTGACGAAATCTGGGCGGCGGCCGGGCATCCGCACGCGGTGTTCCGGCTCAAGCCGCAGGATCTGCCACGCCTGACCGGCGCGCCGGCGGAAGATGTCGTGCAGGCGCCCAAACCGCAGACTACTTAAACCATAGCTGATGGCGCTTTCTGGATAAGCGCCAGACCCACTTTTTGCTTGAAAGTCCACGCCATGCACGACATCACCTTCTACCTGGATTTCGTCTCGCCGTATTCGTGGCTGGCCTTCGAGCAACTGCCCAAGGCGCTGCAGGGCCTGAGCGTGCGCGTGCGCTACCGGCCGGTG
>ERZ778018.2807-NODE-2807-length-10485-cov-3.738063_pt1 | contig 10485 bp, 7 predicted proteins | sample MGYA00375748_ERZ778018 | MGnify/ENA primary metagenome ERZ778018 (study PRJEB29350, sample SAMN05509839) | bioreactor metagenome | biome: bioreactor; material: wastewater | place: South Africa: University of Cape Town | collected 2014-04-22 ... | reverse complement strand
GCGTCGATGCCGCAGTGCTGCGGGACCTGCCGTGATTTCCGTCCGGCCGAAGGTGGCGAGCGTGGTTGGTGCAACAATCCGTACGCCTTTGATCACCGGCGAATGGTTCGAAAGAATGACCTCGCCTGCCGCAGTACGATCGGCGATTGGTGGATCCCGAACGACGATTGGTGGATGCAGCAGGCGGACTATAGTCACCACGGCCGGCCGACTCCGATCGTCGATGATTTGCTGCGCCAACTGCTCGATTCGCGGGCGAACGGGACGAATGCGCGCAATAACGGACGCGGCTGAACGCGTTGTAATCTGCTATGCTCGTGAGTGAGGCGGAACCAATCGACGGCGTGGTCCTGATACGACGGGGAACGTCATGATCGCACCGTCCGGGAAGGGACAAACGGCGAGCCTTGACCTCTGAGTTCGGCGAACTACTGCGACACGCGCGCGCCTATAAGGGCGTCACGCTCCGCGAGGCCGAGCGCGCGACGCGAATCAGCCGCCACTACCTCGTCGCGCTTGAACGCGAAGAGTTTAGCGATCTGCCGGCACTCACGTATGCGCGCGGCATCGTCCGGCGTTATGCCGAATATCTCGGACTCGATCCGGTCGCGGTGCTGGCTCAGTTCGAGGATATCCACGGCCAGCGCAGTGGTGGCTTCCGCGTAGTGCCGGCCATGAAACCCCTTGACGTCCCGTCGCATTGGGCGCCCAACTTCGCGATCATCGCGTTCATGGTTGTCATGTCCGCGGTGATTTTCGCCTGGATGTACAGCGCCTTTCTCGCTCCGTCGGATAGTATCGCGACGCCGGGCACTACGGCCTTGGTGGGGGCGAGTCCGACCACCACGGGTGAGCTGGGCTTGATCGCGTCGCCAACCAGCGACGTGACCGGCGGTGCAGTGGTCGCCAGCCCGACGACCGCGTCCACGCCGACGCCAACCACCCAACCGACGCCGACGGCCACGGAGCCACCCGCTCCGACGCCGACGCTTGCGCCGACAGTGGCGCCAACCGAGGAGCCAACGGTCGAACCGACGCCGACGCCGAATGGGACGCATGAATTCGCGTTCACGGCGACGAGTTCTGTCTGGGTTCAAGCGACCGTCGATGGTGTCGTGCGCTTTTCGGCCGTGTTGCCGGGTGGTGCATCGCGCGCGTTTCAGGGCTCGAAGATGACGCTCGAATCAGGCAATGCGCCATTCATCGTCGTTTCGGTTGACGGAGTGCAGCAAGGAAAACTGGGCAACACCTGGGATGCGACGCAAACGTACCCGGTCGACAACTAGCGGCCCTCCGGCGGTCTAACCGGTCGTCGACTGACCGCTGCCTCGTTCGCCTGCCGGTACGAGCACGGTGAGCGCGCTCGGTACGATTCGCATCTCCACCGGCGTTGATCCGATGACATCTCCATCGCATTCAACCGGTGCGCTCGGATCGCTTTCGATCCGCACATGCTTCCCCGTGTATTGCTGAACGTACTGCGAGCGATCGACCTGACCGATGGCGATGCGCGACGCGATCTCGGTCGTCGCGGCGAGATTCGGCGGGTTGAAGACGATCACGTCGAGCAGGCCATCGTCGGATCGGATATTCCGACCGACCTCGAAGCGCGGATCGATGACGAAACCGCCGTTCGCCACCAGAACCATCTTGGCGATGGTCGAAACGGTGTGGTCGTCGACGGTGATATTGAAACTCCAGTTGCTGCCAGTGACATGCTTGAGTGCCGCGGGTACGTATGCCATCCAGGCGGCGGCGCGTTTCAGCATCGGAACGGTGTCGCCCATCATCTGGGCGTCGAAGCCGCTGCCGATCATATGCAGCGCGATGCGTTTATTGTCCATACGGATGACGTCGATCGACTTCGGCTGAAGCTGACCGAGCAACGCGCGCGCGGCGTACCGTGGTTCGATTGGAATGTTGAAACTGCGCGCCACGACGTTGGTTGAGCCGGTCGGGATGATGGCCAGTCGCGCCCGTCCGGTGAGCATGCCGTTGGCGACTTCGTTGACGGTGCCATCGCCGCCGACCGCGATAACAATGTCGGATTCGCGGGCCGCAGCACGGCCAAGGCTGACCGCGTCGCCGGCGCGCCGGGTTCGAACGATCGTCAGGCGCATGTGCGGCGCGAGAACCTCACGCAAGAGTGCTTCGATCTCGTCCGCACCTCGACGGCCGGTGTTCGGGTTCAGAATGGCGGTGGCGACCATGCGTTCGAACATCCCGTGGCCTCCACGACGACGGTAACCCAGCTACTCTGTTCTCTTGTGAACGGCCACCAGGTGTTGCCTGGTCAGCGATTCGTTCGTCGGTCTGCGTTTATTCGGAAAAGGTGTCGCGCTACGGGGCGGGTTTCACTCTACGGAACGTTGTCGTGACTCAATCTGCTTCGACTTCGTCCGGGCCGAAGACACGCTCGACGATGAAGTTCGCCAACCAGGTCGCGGCAGCTGCCAGAACGAGATTGAGAATTCCTCGCGTGAGATTCTTGGCCATCGTCGATTCCCTACCTTCCGTCAGAACACATCGTAACCCAGATCATTGCACACCGAGTGGTTCCATGAACTGAACCGTTACAGCCGGCATGCCACGTCGTGAGCGCATCGTACCGGACGTGCATCATCAGCCGATCTATCGCATCGAGTCTAACATGGACCGCGTTCTACGGCTTTAGCCGCTCCTCATTCGATTGCAGGCCCATGCGCTGCCCCTCTCGTTCCCATCCCGCGACGACACCGATCGCGGCGATCCAGGCACAGAACGCGACGATGAGCGTCAGGACATCAGCGAACGTGAGCGCGCCCGTGATCGATGACGCCAGCGGCGGAACGTGCGATAACGGCCAGGTGGCGTAGTGGGTGGCGCGGATGAGGACGCTCAGCCCGGTCTGCGCTGGATCGGGTGTGACAGCGACGATCGCGACGCGGAGTACGAGCATCGTCACGACCAGCGCGCCGAGATTGACGATGATCCAACGAAGGATCTGAATCGTCGCCGGCCTGGCGTTGCTCGGTCGTTCGCGAGGTGGTTGTACCTGGCTCATCGAGGGTTTTTCGCCCCGTTCTCGAGCAACCGTAGAACCCGCTCGACGATCAGTTGGGCGAGATCATGCTTGGCCATCAACGGCAACTCCTCCGGCTCGCCATCGCGCGTCAACAAGTAGGCTCGACTCTCGTCGCTCCCCATGGTGGCCGGGCCCTCGTTGGCGACGATCAGATCGAGTTGCTTTCGAGCCAGTTTGCCCGCTGCTGACGCGAGTAGATCCCGCGTTTCCGCCGCGAAGCCGACTTTCAGGAGCCCGGGTCGATTCGTGCTCGCCAGGATATCAATCGTCCGCTCCATACGGAGGGCGAGATCGGCATCCGATTTCTTAATCTTGTGCTCGGCGATCTCTGCTGGACGGTAATCGGCAACGGCGGCGGCCATCACCAGGACGTCGGCTGCCGCGGTCTCCTGCGCGACGGCCTCAGCCATTTCCTGTGCGCTTTCGACCGGGACGAACGTCGCTTCGGCTGGTGGACGTAGCGCCGTCGGGCCGGACACGAGCGTGACGAGCGCTCCGGCATCGAGGAACGCGTCGGCGATCTGATAGCCCATTTTCCCGCTCGAACGATTGCTGACGAAGCGGATTGGGTCGATCGACTCGCGGGTCGGTCCGGCGCTCACCACGACGCGCTTGCCGGCGAGTGGACCCTGAACGGCGCAGGCGGCTCGAACCGCCTCAACGAGCCGTTCGACCGGCGAGAGTCGCCCGAAGCCAATCGCACCCGATGCCAGCGGGCCGCGCTCGGGTCCGATGATGCGCACGCCGCGCTCGCGCAGAATGCGTAGATTCTCCTGGGTGGCGGGATGGAGATACATGTTGTGATCCATCGCTGGAGCGACGATCAGCGGCGCCGTGCAGGCGAGCGCGCTGACTGTGAGCATGTCGTCAGCGAACCCGTGTACGAGTTTGGCAATGGTGTTGGCGGTCGCTGGCGCGACGATCATGGCGTCGGCGCGTTCGGCCATACTGATGTGACCATGCAGGTCGTCGGTCCAGGGGACAAAGACCTCTGAGTAGACCTTACGCCGGGTGAGCGTTTCGAACGGCAGCGGTTGCAGGAATTCGAGTGCGGAACGGGTCAGCATGACATCGACGAGCGCCCTGGCCAGCGTCAAATCGCGGGCTAACTCAATCGCCTTGTAGGCGGCGATTCCGCCGGAAACGCCGAGCACAATATGTTTTCCGTTGAGTAAGCGCCTCATCTCTGCCCCTGGCGATGTGCGGCTAAAGCGGTGCGGCGCGTCCTTCGCGCACGAGCCGGTCGAAACGCTCTTCGACGGTCTGTACGATCTCGGCGAAGCCATTTTGCAGGCGCGGGAAGACGAACCAGGCGATCGCCAGCGCGAAGAGCGATCCCGTTACGACGCGCAGTTCCCAGGTGCTTTCCCGCCAGCCGAAGAGCTGCGTGAAGCCGTCAACCGCCATCGGCAGCGAGAGCGCGATCGCTTCGAGGACCGTTGCCGGCCGCATATTGCGCCGTGAGACTCCGTAGATCAGACCGAGAAGGAGCGTCGCGCCATAAATGGCGAAGCAACGCTCACAGTACGCCATCTTGTACCCGAAGATGTGGAAACTCCGGTCGGGGAGTTGGTTGCAGATCAGGCTAAAGGGGTCGTAGATGACGTTCGCGAGCCGGTGATGCCCGGAAGATGCGAGAAACGGGGCCAGCAACGGCAGGCCGACCATGAACGCGCCGACGATGTTCAGCACCCAGACCCAGTGCCGGGCGACATGATAGATGGCGCGGTCTATCGCGATGATGACCCGTTCTTCGGTTGGTGTGGTGCGGCGAGCGCCGGAACCCATGCCGTCGTGCCCTTCGTACGTGCAACTGTGGGCAATATCTCCGGGTCATTTTACACGTCGTACGCGGGTGCAATCGTGACGGTGCTGTTGGGCGGGAATCGGAGGACGTGATAGGCTTCCGGCGCGTGAGCAGTGGCGCCAACTCCATTCCACAATAGCAGACGGATTGGGCTTGACATCTCCCGTGTCGAGGCGTATACTACACGTTTGCTGATGGGTGATCGCTCGCGCTTCGGATGTGAATGAAGACGCAGGGACGAATTCCGAACGATATTGGTATTCGGGAGGGGTAGTTATTGCCTTCCCGCTTTCTCCATTTTCCGGCGAGACAGCCCGAGGCCAACTCGACGCTCTACACGCCTGCCGTGCTGACCGCTGCGAGCGGGCAGTGCCCGTCGTGTGTCCCCCATATCTATATAAAGGAGTAGCGCATGGCCGTAACTCTCCGTGACCAGCGCATGGCCCAGACAGATGGGCGTCAGGTTCTTTCGAACCTGGGCATCGGTCGCCGTTCGTACTCCCGAATTTCCACGGTTCTCGAGATGCCGAACCTCGTGCAACTGCAAATCGATTCCTTTGATTGGTTCAAGGAAGACGGTCTGCGGGAACTGCTCGAGGAGATCTCGCCGATCGTTGATTATAACGGGAAGATGGAACTCCATTTTCTCGAGCACCGCTTCGATGAGCCACGAGCGACTGAAGAGGTTTGCCGGGAACGCGATATGACCTATGCCGCGCCACTTCGTATTCGGGTGCGCCTGGTGATTCGCGATACCGGCGAGATCAAGGAAAGCGATGTCTTCCTTGGTGATTTCCCGATTATGACGCCGGACGGCACCTTTCTCATCAACGGCGCCGAGCGCGTCGTCGTTTCGCAGTTGGTCCGTTCACCGGGTGTCTATTTCGAATTGAGCGATGATCCGACCACCGGCCGGCCGCTCTGTGGTGCCAAGCTCATCCCGAGCCGTGGCGCCTGGCTCGAATTCGAGACGTCGAACCGTAACGTGCTGTCGGTGAAGGTCGATCGCAAGCGCAAGCTGCCGGCGACGATCCTGCTGCGTGCCATCGGGTATGCCGAAGACGATGAGATTCGTGAGCTTTTCGCCGACATCGACGACTCGGATCATCATTATATTGAGAGCACGCTGGAACGCGATCCGACGAACACGGTCGAAGAGGCACAGGTCGAACTCTATCGGCGTCTGCGCCCGGGCGACCCGCCGACCAAGGACAACGCCTCGTCGCTCCTGGAAGGACTCTTCTTTAACTCCAGGCGCTACGATCTGGCGCGCGTTGGTCGTTACAAGCTGAACAAGCGGCTCGGGCTCGATATTGGGCTCGATACGCGCACGCTGACTCGCGAGGATCTGATCGCGATTGTGCGCACGCTGATCCATGTCAATAACGGCGAAGACGTGTCGGATGACATCGATCACCTCGGCAACCGGCGCATCCGCTCGGTCGGCGAGTTGATTCAGATGCATGTGCGCACCGGTTTGCAGCGCCTTGAGCGCGGCATCCGCGAGCGTATGACGATTCAGGATATCGAGACGGTCACGCCGAACGGTTTGATCAGCACGACACGACCGGTGATGGCGGCCGTCCGCGAGTTCTTCGGCGGCAGCCAGCTGTCGCAGTTCATGGATCAGACCAACCCGCTGGCTGAGTTGACGCACAAGCGTCGTCTCTCCGCTCTCGGTCCCGGCGGTCTGAGCCGAGATCGCGCCGGGTTTGATGTGCGCGATGTGCACCACTCGCACTACGGCCGCATCTGCCCGATCGAAACGCCGGAAGGTCCGAACATCGGACTGATGGGTTCACTGGCAACGTACGGCCGGATCAACCAGTATGGGTTTATCGAGACGCCGTACCGGCGCGTCTATAAGAGCGTGAATATCGTGCAGGACGGCAAGGTACTGATCGGGCAGATCGCCCGAGACGACGTGGCCGATCCGAAGAGTGGTGAAACGCTGGTCGAAGCCGGCGCGACGCTGGATGAGGCGACGATCGCCAAGCTCGTCGAAGCGGGCGTGCAGTCGGTGCGAGCCGAGCCGTTCGTCAGCGATGAAATCGAGTATCTAACGGCCGATCGGGAAGAGCAGTTCACGATCGCCCAGGCGAACGCACCGCTCGGTGAGGGCGCGCGCTTTATTGAAGATCATGTCGAGGCACGGCGCGGCGAGCGTTTCGTGGCTGAGCCGCCGGATCGCATCGACTATATGGACGTCTCGCCGAAGCAGGTTGTTTCGGTGGCGGCGGCCTGTATCCCGTTCCTGGAGCACGACGATGCGAACCGGGCCCTGATGGGTGCGAACATGCAGCGTCAGGCGGTGCCGCTGCTCCGCCCGAGCTCGCCGGTCGTCGGCACCGGCGTCGAATACCTGGCGGCTCGTGATTCTGGTCAGGTGGTGGTTGCCAAACAGTCCGGCACGGTGAAGAACGTCACCGGGCGGCAGATCATCATCGCTGAAGATAATGGCAGCGAGCGTATCTACAACCTGCAGAAATTCGTTCGCTCGAACCAGGACACCTGCATCAACCAGCGACCGATCGTGACGAAGGGCCAGCACGTCGACGCGAACACGATCATCGCCGATAGCTCCAGCACTGATAATGGAGAACTGGCACTCGGTCAGAACGTATTGGTGGCCTTCATGTCCTGGGAAGGTGGCAACTTTGAGGATGCCATCCTGCTCTCAGAGCGATTGGTCCGCGAGGATGTCTACACCTCGATTCACATCGAGAAGTATGAGACGGAAGCGCGCGACACTAAGCTTGGACCCGAAGAGATCACGCGCGACATCCCGAACGTCGGCGAAGACAGCCTGGCGAACCTGGATGAAAACGGTGTGATTCGTATCGGCGCCGAGGTGCGACCGAACGATATTCTGGTCGGCAAGGTGACGCCGCGCGGTGAAACGGAACTATCGGCGGAAGAGCGACTCTTGCGCGCGATCTTCGGCGAGAAGGCGCGCGAGGTGAAGGACACAAGCCTTCGCGTACCGCACGGCGTTCACGGCAAGATCATTGACGTGAAGCGCTTCAAGCGCGAAGAGGGCACCGATCACGAACTGCCGGCCGGCGTCAACGAAATGGTGCGGGTCAGCATCGCGCAGAAGCGGAAGATCTCCGAAGGCGACAAGATGGCCGGTCGCCACGGTAATAAGGGCGTGATCTCGCGGATTCTGCCGATCGAGGACATGCCGTATCTGCCGGATGGCACCCCGGTCGACATCATTCTGAACCCGATCGGCGTTCCGTCGCGCATGAATATCGGCCAGGTGCTGGAGACACACCTCGGCTGGGCAGCCGCCGCACTCGATATGAAGATCGCGACGCCCGTCTTCGACGGCGCGTCTGAAGAAGAAATTCGTGAACTGCTCTCCGACGCCAAGCTGCCGCTCGACGGTAAGGTCGAGCTGTACGACGGACGAACGGGCGAGATGTTCGACCGGCCGGTGACCGTCGGCATCATCTATATGTTGAAGCTGGCCCACCTGGTCGAGGACAAGATTCACTCGCGTTCGACCGGTCCATACTCGCTGGTGACGCAGCAGCCGCTGGGCGGCAAGGCGCAGTTCGGCGGTCAGCGCTTCGGTGAGATGGAAGTGTGGGCGCTGGAAGCGTACGGTGCCGCGCACATCCTGCAGGAGATGTTGACGGTCAAATCGGACGATGTCGTCGGTCGTGTGAAGACGTATGAGGCGATCGTCAAGGGAGAGCCGATCGTCGAAGCCGGCGTGCCGGAATCGTTCAAGGTTCTCGTTAAAGAGTTGCGAAGCCTCGGTCTTTCGATCGAAGTGATCAATGAGGACGAGCAGACGATCGAGTTCTCCGAGGATACGTCACGAGATCTGCTGACGAACCTCGACCGCATCAATCTGAGCGGATTCGAGCGGACCGAAGACTAGTGAATTGGTGATGGACAGACCATGACAGCAAGCGCAACAAGGAACCGAGATTCGCAGAGGGTCTTCGACGTCAACAATTTCGACGCGATCCGGATCAGCCTGGCATCGCCTGAGGCGATCCGTAGCTGGTCGTACGGCGAAGTCACCAAGCCGGAGACGATCAACTACCGCACGTTGAAGCCTGAACATGGCGGGCTCTTCTGCGAGCGTATTTTTGGACCGACTAAAGACTTCGAGTGCTACTGCGGCAAGTACAAGCGTGTACGCCACGCCGGTACAATCTGCGACAAGTGCGGCGTCGAAGTCACGCGGTCAAAAGTCCGCCGCGAGCGGATGGGTCATATCGAACTGGCCGCGCCGGTGGCGCATATCTGGTACGTCAAGGGGACGCCGAGCCGGCTTGGCCTGCTGCTCGACATCTCGCCGCGCAACCTGGAGCGCGTCCTCTATTTTGCGTCGTACCTGATCACGTCGGTCGACGTCGAAGGACGCGACGAACTCGTACGCACGATCCACGAAGAGTTGTCGGCCGAACTGGAAGAGCTCGACAACGAGTTGAGCACGCGGCGTGACGAGATTACCGGTGAGATCAAGGCCGAGCTGGACAACCTGCTGCAGGGTGCGTCGAGCCTTGAGCACACCGTTGAACAGCAACTGACCGAACAGCGCGAGGCGCTGGAAAATGAGGCCGGCGAGCTGCGTGAGCAGTTGCAGTCGCAGCTGAACACGGCTGCCGAGTTCGACGTGAACTTCCACGGCCAAACCGTGGTTCGCACCGGCGAAAATATCAACGAAGATCGCATTCGCGCGCTGAACGACATCGTCAACGCCGAGTTGGAAGAGATTTCGACGCAAGCGGAGCACGACGTCACCAGCGGCAATGCGTTGGCTGAGGCTGAGCGCGACCAGTTGCAAGGGCAGGCGGACGAGCGCGTTCGCAAGTTCGAATCGGAAATCGAGCAACAGAAGTCAGCGCTCCGTGCCGAGGCCGACAGCATGGTGAAGCAGATCTCGGACATGAAGGAACTTCAGGTCCTGACCGAGACGCAATACCGTGAACTGACCGAGCTGGCGCCGGGCGTCTTCTCGGCCAGCATGGGCGCCGAGGCGGTCTACGACGTCGTTGCCAAGATGGACCTGGATCAGCTCGCGTCCGACCTTCGGCTCGACATCCAGAACATGAGCGGCATGCGGCGCAAGAAGGCCACCAAGCGGCTGCGCGTGGTTGAGGCGCTGCGGCGCAGCGGCAACCGGCCGGAATGGATGATCTTCACGGCGCTGCCGGTTATCCCGCCCGATCTGCGACCGATGGTCCAGCTCGATGGTGGCCGCTTCGCGACGTCCGACCTCAACGATCTCTATCGTCGCGTGATCAACCGCAACAACCGTCTCAAGCGACTGCTCGAACTCGGCGCGCCGGATATCATCGTGCGCAACGAGAAGCGTATGTTGCAGGAAGCAGTCGATGCCTTGATCGACAATGGGCGACGCGGCCGCGTCGTGTCCGGCAGTGGGAAGCACAAGCTGAAGAGCTTGTCCGACCTGCTGAAGGGTAAGCAGGGCCGTTTCCGCCAGAACCTGCTTGGCAAGCGCGTCGACTACTCAGGCCGCTCGGTCATCGTGGTCGGCCCGGATCTGAAGCTGCATCAGTGCGGCCTGCCGAAGAAGATGGCGCTGGAGTTGTTCAAACCGTTCGTTATGCAGAAGCTCGTTATCCACGGG
>ERZ778018.2799-NODE-2799-length-10501-cov-5.434999_pt1 | contig 10501 bp, 7 predicted proteins | sample MGYA00375748_ERZ778018 | MGnify/ENA primary metagenome ERZ778018 (study PRJEB29350, sample SAMN05509839) | bioreactor metagenome | biome: bioreactor; material: wastewater | place: South Africa: University of Cape Town | collected 2014-04-22 ... | reverse complement strand
GTCGAATTTCCAGCCGTGATACACGCAACGCAGCCCGCAATCCTCGTTGCGGCCGAACATCATCGGCGCGCCGCGGTGGGCACAAGCATTGGCCACGAGTCCGACGCGTCCTTCGGTGTCGCGGAACGCCACGAGATCCTCACCCAACAGCATCACGCGTTTGGGCTGGCCGTCCTTCTGCAGATCCTTCGAGAAGAAGAAGGGAATCCAGTAAAGACGCATCAGCGAACCCATCGGGGTTCCGCGTCCGACCCGAACCAGCGTTTCATTGTTCTCGTGCGACAACATCTGTTCTCTCCCTCGCAGGGCTCGGTCGTCAGGCTGGAGGGCCGGCCGCGTCATCCCGCTCGATCAGTGCAATGTCTTCGCAAGCGACGCCCACTTGCTTCGCTATCCATACCGGATCGGAATCTCGGATCGGTGGGCGAGGTGCGGGAGGCGAGCGACCGTCGCGCACCATCCGCACGATTACTTCGATCCGCTTGCGCTCAAGCTGCGACAGCGCTTCTTCGATCACGGCGGCCTCGGCCACGCACCCCGGCAACTCCGGGTAGCCAACGCGCCGCACCCACGTGCCATCGCCAAGCTCAGTGGTCTCGGCTTCCAGAAGATAGGGCACACTGAGATAATCGATCAGACGCAAGGCGGCAGCTCGCTTGCTATTTAGTACGTATACGCAATAACATCACAGGCGAAATCGATCAATACAAATCTGAAAGGGTTTCTTGTGAGGTTGTTAGCTGGAACTGAACGCCGAAGGTGCCGCCCGACGGTCTGAGAGATTTGTCAGGTGCTGCGGCTATCCTTCGGCGGTTCCGCAACGAGTTTCATGCAGCGCAGGAATTGCGCGCGATCCTTTATAGGCAGCGGTGCGAGCAGTTCTTCCTGCAACTGCGCCGCACCAGCGACTAACCGCAACAGGGCCTCTTGGCCTATTTTGTCTAAGGTAATGGTGGCCGAGCGGCGATCCGAGCCGTTAGTCTCTTTCTTGATTAGGCCGCGCTCCGCCATGCGGTTGATCATTTCGCCCAGTGTGCTGCGGTCTACCCGGATATGAGTTGCGAGTTCTGTTAACGTCAGGGGGCCGCGCTGGTAAAGCGTTAGCATCGCACCGAATTGGCGCGGTGTAATCTCGTTCTGCTCGGTGAGTCGATCGTACAGTGCGGTGGCGCGAGTTTCGATCAGCCGCACTAGAAAACCTATTCCGTGGTCGAGCTTTAGATTGCGCGCAATATCCGTAGTCGGACTATGCTTGTCGAAAGCGAGCTTTTTTCCGTGTTTGACCTGTATCGGCATTGAAAGAATACTCGCCATGTATAGTGAGAAAACGCTCTCTCTTCCGAGACGCTCTGTTCAGGAGATACCGGCGGGGCGCTGATAGTCAAGGCGTCAATCGGCGTTGAACTTTGGCTCTGATGCAATCTTGGTGCACCTCGATTATTCTGCACCAGTTAGTCTGGCTTGAAGCAGATCGATTTTCCCTCAACCGTACATTTGCCGCCTGACGAGCTTGAGGCGCGTGATCTACCCCTCGGTTTGTCCGTTGGACCAAAGCGAAGTGATCGCAGCTCGAACCGCCGCTTCATCCTTGACGTCGCCGCTCGCGAACGAGGCGACGAGACTAATGCGGGCGCGCTCGATCCAGAGGGTGAGCCTTTCTTCAGCCTTGCGCCGGATCGTCACGCGGAAGTCGGCGATAAGACTACTCAGGCATATAGAATTTGCGCCGTTTGTTGGTCGCGATGTAAACAAACCATGCGGTCTTTTCGGAGATTTGCATCGGGTTGCCTCCGGGAACGGCCGTTGGCGGCTATTCTCGCTATCGTCAACGAGGTGTGTTGATCCGATACGCGACGGGAGTTGCGGCAGGGATGCCGGATCACAATAGCGCGACATATGATCTCGTTTGAGCCGCCGCAATACCCTCGCCCAATTCGCGGCATAACCTGACCTCAATAAAGAGGGGGACCCATGCAGGGAGGTCCGATGAATGTTTATGTTCCCTCCAGTTGGCTCCACAAGAGTCCTTATCGCAGCGTCGATTGTCGCCGCCGGGTTTTGGTTTTGGGGAATGGCGCTCCCCATGATGACCGATGACGTCGAAGGTGACGACTAGTGGGTAAAACGGGGGTGCGGTTACGGCCGCGCCTTCGTTAATTTCGGACGATGGTCGGTCGCGAGTTCTCGCTGGTGGCCGCTTGATCCGCGATGCTGTTCTCGAATCTGCATCAGAACCAATATTCCGGGCCGCGTAATAATCAACTCGTCGTCGGACTCGCTTTTACGGCCGAGGCGTCGTTGCCGCGCGGGGCGGGGCGGCGGTTTTGTGGCTTGCGCTTTTGGGCCGCGGACATAATGCTGGCAGGCAATCGTCCTTCCGGACCAACCATAAAAGCGAGGAGATCGCCTCATGCCAGCCGGCCAAGCGAATGCCATCGGAAGCCGTCCCTCAGAGACCGAGGCATATGACGTCGTGATCGTCGGTGCCGGATTCGCTGGCATGTATATGCTGCATCGGTTGCGCGGGCTGGGGTTGTCGGCGAGGGTCTTCGAGCAGGGTGGCGGGGTTGGCGGCACATGGTACTGGAATCGTTATCCCGGTGCGCGCTGCGATGTCGAAAGTATGCAGTATTCATACTCCTTTTCCGAAGACCTCCAGCAGGAATGGGTGTGGAGCGAGCGCTATGCGCCGCAGCCGGAAATCCTGCGCTATGCCAATCATGTCGCCGACCGGTTCGATCTGAGATCCGACATTCAGTTTGATACCCGCGTCGAGCGCGCGGTGTTCGACGAACGCGCAAGGGACTGGTCGGTCACCATCGCGGGCGGGAAGACCGTTCGGGCGCAATTCGTGGTGCTCGCGACAGGGTGTCTCTCCAATGCCCGTATGCCGGATTTCAAGGGGCTCTCGGATTTCGCGGGCGAGGTCTATCATACCGGGCATTGGCCGCATCAGCCGGTGGACTTCACCGGTAAGCGCGTGGCGGTGATCGGCACGGGGTCGTCGGGCATCCAATCGATCCCGATCATCGCCGAGCAGGCGAGCCAGCTCACCGTCTTCCAGCGCACGCCCAATTTCAGCGTGCCGGCGCGCAATGCGCCGCTTTCTTCGCAGGAACGCGATTTTTTCCGCACCAATTATGACGAGATTCGTCGCAAGGCGCGCGAGGAGATGCGCAATGGCATCTACCAGGAACTGCCCGAGAAAGGCGCGCTGGAGGAGAGTGCCGCCGAGCGGAACGCCCGCTATGGCGCCCGCTGGGAGAAGGGCGGCCTGACCTTTACCGCGACCTATAACAACATCGCGCTCGACAAAGCCGCCAACGACACCGCCGCCGATTTCGTTCGCGCCAGGATCGCGGAGATCGTCAAGGATCCCGAGGTCGCAAAGCTATTGCAGCCGAACGACCATCCGATCGGCTCGAAGCGGATATGTGTCGATACCGATTACTACGCGACCTACAATCGCGCTAACGTCAAACTGGTCGACGTCAAAGCCAATCCGATCGAGCAGATTTTGCCGCATGGCCTCAAGGCGGGCGGTGTGACTTACGACTTCGATGCGCTGGTGCTCGCGACCGGTTTCGATGCCATGACCGGTTCGGTTGCCCGGATCGATATCAGAGGGCGGGCAGGACAAACGCTCAACGCAAAATGGGAAGCCGGTCCGCGCACCTATCTTGGCCTGATGAGCGAGGGGTTTCCCAATCTGTTCGTCATCACCGGGCCGGGCAGTCCGTCGGTGCTGAGCAATATGATCGTCTCGATCGAGCAGCACGTCGATTGGATCGCCGACTGCCTCGATTACATGCGTGCGAACGACCTCGACAGCATGGAGGCGACGCGCGCCGCCGAGGACAACTGGGTTGCCCATGTCAACGAGGTCGCGCACGGCACGCTCTATCCGCAAGCCAACTCGTGGTACATGGGCGCTAACGTTCCCGGCAAGCCACGCATCTTCATGCCGTATATCGGCGGCGTCGGCGTCTACCGGCGGATTTGCAGCGACGTGGCCGCGAAAGGATACGAGGGCTTTACGATGACTACGGCGGCGCCGGCGCAGCGGGTGGCAGCGTCGTCCTAACTGGGTACGTGGCGATTGGGGGATTCCGAAATGCAGCTTACGCATGAACATGAAGAATTGCGGCGAACCTATCGGCGCGTGATCGATGAGGAAATCAATCCGCACGTCAACGAATGGGAGGCCGCTCAGATATTTCCCGCACATGAGGTGTTCAAGAAGCTAGGAAACCTCGGATTGCTGGGTGTGACCAAGCCGGTGGAATACGGCGGTCTCGGTCTCGATTATTCATACGGCGCGATCATCGACGAGACCTCGCAGTATATTAATTGCGGTGGCATCCCGATGGCGATCGGGGTCCAGACCGACATGGCGACGCCGGCCCTGGCGCGGTTTGGATCGCCCGAACTTTGCAGGGAGTTTCTCTCGCCGGCCATCGCGGGGGATATGGTGGCCTGCATCGGGGTGACCGAGCCTTCCGCCGGTTCCGATGTCTCCGCGATCAAGACGCGAGCCGTGCGCGACGGTGATGACTACGTCATCAACGGCTCCAAGACATTCATCACCAACGGCACGCAGGCCGATTGGATGTGTATGCTCGCCAATACGGGCGATGGGCCGGTCCACCGCAACAAGTCCTTGATCATCGTGCCGCTGAAGGAAGGCGGGAAACGCGCCAAGGGTGTGACCGTTGCGCGGAAGCTGAAGAAACTCGGAATGCACGCCTCCGATACGGCCGAGCTTTATTTCGAAGACGTGCGCGTCCCCGTGCGCAATCGGATCGGCGATGAAGGCAAGGGATTCGTGTATCAGATGAAGCAGTTTCAGGAAGAGCGCATGTATGCGGCGCTCGGCTGCATCACCAGTTGTACGCGCTCGATCGAGGAAACGATCGAGTATACGCGGAACCGCAAGACGTTCGGCAAACCTATTATTGAGAACCAGGTGGTGCTGTATCGCCTGTGCGAGCTTTTGACCGAAGTGGAGGCGTTGCGCGCCTTGACCTGGAAGGCCGTGGAGATTCACGTTTCCGGAGGCGACTGCACGCGGTTCGCCTCGATGGCGAAGCTCAAGGGCACGCGGCTGGGGCGCGAGGTCCATGACGCGTGCCTCCAGTTCTGGGGCGGCATGGGATACATGGACGAAACGCTCGTCTCGCGTCGATACCGCGATGGCCGCCTTGGGTCGATCGGCGGCGGCGCCGACGAGGTGATGCTCGGCATCATCGCCAAACAATGCGGCCTGTTGCCCGACACGCGCCCCGCGGCGGCTTCGGAACGAACGCAGGCCTAACGCACGATCACGAGGGCACCGCGCTGGCGCGCAATTGATCAGCGCCAGCGCGGTCGTATTCTGTTTTTACGTCTCCAGTTGCTTGCCGATCGGAAGCGAACGGATGCGCTTGCCGGTCGCGGCGAAGATCGCGTTGATCAGCGCCGGCGCGAACGGTGGCACGCCCGGCTCGCCGACGCCGCTCGGTGGCGTATCGGGACCCGGCGGGACGATGTGAACGTGGGTGACAAGCGGTGACTCATCCATCCGGATCACCGGGAAGGTGTCGAAGTTGTTTTGCTCCACCTTGCCGTTCTTGAAGGTGACCTCGCCATACTTCGCCAGACTCAACCCCATGATGGCCGCGCCCTCGATCTGCGATTGAATGCGCTCGGGGTTGACGTAGGTGCCGCAATCGATCGCGGTGTCGACCTGATGCACCGTTAGCTTGCCCATGTCGTCGACTGATGCCTCCACGATGGTCGCGACATAGCTGACGAAGCTGCGATGCGCGGCGATGCCGAGCCCGTGTCCCTTGGGAACGCTGCGTCCCCACTTGCCCTGGTCGGCCACCACCTCGACGACGCGACGCAGGCGTGCCGTGTCGATAGGATAGCTGTCGTAGGGTTCACCGTAGTTCCAGGGGTCCTTCACCGAATCCAGTTTTACGATCCGCGGTGAGCCGATCAACTCGAGCAGCATCTCCTTTTGGTCGCGCTTTGTCGCGGCCGCCAGTTCGCCGACCATCGATTGCACCGCGAAGGCTTTCGGGATGTTCGATACCGAACGGAACCAGCCGATACGGGTATGTGCCTCGGCTTCGGGATTTTCACACTGGAGGTTGGCGATCTCGAACGGCATGTCGATCAGGCCCATGCCAAGCTCGAACGGCGCCTGATGCTTCACATTCGGCGCGAAGGTTGAGGCAATGCTCGGTGCCGCGCTGCGGTGCCGCCACGCAACGACCTTTCCGGACTTGTCGAGACCGGCCTCGATGTGCTCCACCGAGACGGTGTGCAGGAAGTCGTGATGGAGATCGTCCTCACGGGTCCATTGCACCTTGACCGGCGCGCCGATCGCTTTCGACAGCAGCGCCGCTTCGAGCACGAAATCGCATTTCGATTTCCGCCCGAACCCGCCACCGAGCAGCGTCACGTTGACGGTGACGTTGTCTTCCGGAATGCCAAGTGTCTTGGCAAGGTCCTCGCGGGTGCCGCCCGGGCTCTGCACTGGCGCCCAGACTTCCACCTTGTCGCCCGTGACGTTGGCGACCGCGACCGGTGGCTCCATGCTGACATGAGCCAAGTGCGGAATGTAATATTCGCCGGTCACCACCTTATCGGCGCTCTTGAGCGCGGCCTCGGCGTCGCCTTCCTTGCGCACGACAAGGCCCGGCTTGCGCGCGGCTTCTTCCAGTTGCTTGCGATAGGCAACGGAATCGTAGCTGGCGTTGGCGCCATCGTCCCACACGACCTTAAGCGCCGCGCGGCCCTTGATCGCCGCGCCGGTGTTGCGGGCGATCACCGCGACGCCGCCAAGCGGTTGGAACTTGGACGGCCAAGGCCAACCCTTCACTTCTATGACCTTCTCGACGCCGGCGACTTTCATCGCATCCGCCGGATCGAACGACTTCAGTTTGCCGCCGGTCACCGGCGGACGCGCGATCACGGCATACTTCATGCCCGGCAATCTCGTATCGATGCCGTAGTGCGCCTTGCCGGTCGTGATGTCGTGCAGGTCAACGATGCTGACCTGACCCTTGCCGAGATAACGGAAATCCTTCGGGTCTTTCAGTTTCAATCCGTTGATATCCGGCACCGGCAGCTTCGCGGCATCGTCGGCCAGTTCGCCGAAGCCGACACGACGGCCGCTCGCGGCATGAACCACTTCATGGTTCTGCGCCTTGACCTCGCTCGCCGGTACGCTCCAACGCTTGGCAGCGGTTTCTTCCAGCATCGTCCGCGCCGCGGCGCCGATCTGGCGCATCGGGATCAGGTAGTGCCGCGTGCTGCGTGAGCCGTCGGTGTCCTGATTGCCGAAGGTCTTCTCGTCGCCGTGAGCTTGTTTGACCTTCACGCGCGACCAATCGGCTTCCATTTCCTCGGCGACGATCAGCGGCAGGCTGGTGCGAACGCCGGTGCCCATCTCGGCACGGTGCGCGATGATGGTGACGACGCCGTCCGGCGCGATAGCGACAAACACGCGCGGATCAACCACGACACCATGAGGCATCTTGCTTGCGCCGGTCTGGTATGCGGCAAACGCTTGCCGTGACATCAACGGTGCGGCGAGCACGAGGCCACCAGCAACGCCGAGGCCTTTCAGGATGCCACGTCGCGAAATCTTCTCGACCTTGATGCTGTGCTTTTCGAATTCGTGAAGCGTTTTGGGATCGGTGACGATGTTCATGATCACACTCCCGTCGAAGCGAGATGAACCGCGGTCTCGATGCGCTGATAGCAACCGCAACGACAGATGTTGCCGGCCATCGCCTCGCGGATCTGGTCATGCGTGGGTTTCGGATTGTCGGTCAGCAGCGCGACGGCCTGCATGATCTGACCGGCCTGACAATAACCGCATTGCGGCACGTTGACCTGACGCCATGCCTTCTGCACCGGATGATCGCCGGTCGGATGCAGGCCTTCGATGGTGGTGACGTCGCGCCCGGCGACATCAGAAATCGATGTGATGCAGGCGCGCACGGCCTGCTTGTCGACGATCACGGTGCAGGCGCCGCAAAGCGCTTCGCCGCAACCGAACTTGGTGCCGGTGAGGCCGGCCTCATCGCGCAGGAACCAAAGCAGCGGCAGATCGGGATCGCCATCCCAGGATTGCTCTTGGCCGTTGATTTTGACTTTGATCATGATCGTTCCTCGCTCTTCATAAGCTGATGCTGCGGCGAGGATGTGAGTGCGAACACGTTTCGCAGTCGCTCAACAGTCTCGACGCAACTTTCTGACGACGCGACAAAGATGGGCACTGACAAGGATATGACAGCCGCGACCGGGAGGCAAACGACGTTTGAGCCGCGGAACACATCTTGTTACCACAAGTGCGTGACGGCTTGATTGAATCTGGCGGGATGCAGTCATGCAAATTCGCCAAGTGCAAATTAGGTCGCGCAGTTCATTCGCTCAAAGTCCCGCAATCAATCGATAAGATTCAAATTCGCGACGTATTGAGATCGTAGTGCGCGATCTGCATCACATCATCGATGCCTTTACAAAATGCTTGCCACCCTTCGCGTTTGGCGATTAGTGTTTTCGTCAGCTATCTATCGACGCCCCAAGAACACCAACGACATTTGTGATGTCGTTCAAGAAAGAATGTTCGACAAAGCGGGAGGTACGGATGCGGGAGCGAAACTCAAGCTGCCTGTGCGCTGGACCGGTACGATGTGGTGGATGGCATCATGTCCCAGCGAAATGATTCATCCGGGTACCTCTCACAACAACCGATCGACGAGAGTGAGTTTACCGACGCGCCTTGCGCAGGCAGGAGAGCGTTGTTGTTGTCGCTCGCCGCAGGAGCCTGCGCTGTCGCTTCGCGTAACGCTTTTGCCGATGACGATGAGCCCGGGAGCAGCGAGCGGCCGCAGAAGGGCGATCTGCTTGTGTTTTCACAAGGCGATCACGCCGGCAGCGTTATCAAACCGGATGATTTGAAGCTTGGCGGGCCGCCGGCTCACGCGTGGCCGATGGATCCGAAAACCAAAGTGGTTCGCAAGGGTTCGCGGCTCAATGAAATCCTTATCGTGAAGCTCGATCCCGCTGAACTCGATGATACGACCAAGCCGCGTGCTGCTGATGGCATCGTTGCTTACTCGATTATCTGCGCACACGCCGGATGCCCTGTCACCGCATGGGTAAAAGAGGCAGAGGGCGACAAGAACGTCTTCAAGTGCCTCTGTCACAACTCCGAATACGATCCGCGCAAGGCGGCGGAAGTCGTATTCGGCCCCGCTCCCAAACCGCTCCCGGCGTTGCCGCTTGCGACGGCGGACAATGCGCTTGTCGTTGCCGCGCCGTTCGTCGGGCATGTCGGGATCAAGCAATCTCGCTGACTGCGGATGTCATGCGATCGAACTGGTGACCGTATGAAGTAAAACATTCAAAACAGGAGGTAAGCGCATATGGCGACGATCCGAAGCCTATTGTCGATGCTCGTGGCATCCACATGCTTGATGCCGGTTATCGCGACCGCGGGGCCGATCGAGAATTACAGCCCTGTCACCGCAGAACGCCTGAGCAATCCCGAGCCGGGGAACTGGATGCTCTATCGCCGCACTTACGACGGCCAAGGCTACAGCCCGCTCGATCAAATCAACGCCTCCAACGTCAAGGACCTCGTGCCGGTGTGGACATTTTCCACCGGCGTCATCGAAGGTCATGAAGCGCCGCCGATCGTCAACAACGGCGTGATGTTCATCTCGACGCCGACAAATCAGGTGATCGCGCTCAACGCCAAGACCGGCGAGGAGTACTGGCGCTACAAACGGCAGCTTCCGGAAGACCTGTTCCAGCTTCATCCGACCAACCGCGGCGTCGGCCTGTGGCAGGACAAGCTTTATCTTGCGACGACGGATGATCATCTCGTCGCGCTCGATGCCAAGACCGGAAAGGTGGTGTGGGACAAGAAGGTCCAGGATTACCGGAAGGGACAATATCTGACGCTGATGCCGCTGATCGTCGACGGCAAGGTTTATGTCGGCGGTTCCGGCGGTGAGTTCGGCGTTCGCGGTTATATCGTCGCGTTCGATGCCAATGACGGCAAGGAACTGTGGCGCACCTTCACGATTCCGGGCGAGGGCGAGTTCGGCCACGACACCTGGAGCGGTGACGACTGGAAATCAGGCGGCGGCCCGGCCTGGATGACCGGCACCTATGACAAGGACACTAAGACCATCTATTGGGGCATCGGCAACGCCGCGCCGTGGCTCGGCGGCGCGCATCCCGGCGACAATCTCTATACGAGTTCGGTGCTCGCGCTCGATCCCGACAACGGCAAGATCAAGGCCTACCACCAGTATCATCAGAACGACTCGTGGGACTGGGACGAAGTCGATGCGCCGATGCTGGTCGACCTGCAACGCGATGGACGCACGATCAAGAGCCTGATCCATCCCGGACGCGATGCGATCTTCTGGGTGCTGGAGCGCAAGCCGGATGCGATCAAGTACATCGCCGGCTGGCCGTTCGTGTACACGAA
>ERZ778018.2796-NODE-2796-length-10505-cov-4.557225_pt1 | contig 10505 bp, 6 predicted proteins | sample MGYA00375748_ERZ778018 | MGnify/ENA primary metagenome ERZ778018 (study PRJEB29350, sample SAMN05509839) | bioreactor metagenome | biome: bioreactor; material: wastewater | place: South Africa: University of Cape Town | collected 2014-04-22 ... | reverse complement strand
TGGAAGTGCACGGCGATCCCCTCCGCACCGCCTCGTCTGCTCCGGCCGAGAACGAACTCTCCGGCCATCTGCCGGACTGGGACAGCGAGGTCTGCATCCTGGGGGCCGAGTCGCCGGCGGAATTGCTCGAAAAGACTCAGGGGCTGGCGCGGCGGCTCGATGACGTTTTGGAGGCCGCGGCCGGGTCGATGCGCCTCGCCGACCTCGCCTACACGCTCAACCGGAACCTGACGACCTCCGGCGAGATCGTCGCGTATCGGCTGGCCGTCGTGGCGACCTCGATTCCCGACCTGCGGGCGAAGCTCGATCGGGCGGTCAAGAAACTGGCCGCGCCCGACGGATGCCGCCAGATCCGGGACGTCTCGGGCGTCTACTTCGCCGCCGAGCCGCTGGGACGCGAGGGCAAGCTCGCGTTCCTCTTCCCCGGGGAGGGCTCGCAATACCCGAACATGCTGGCCGACCTCTGCCTCCACTTCCCGGAGGTCCGAGAATGCTTCGACCAGATCGACCGCGTCTACTTCGATCACCCGCGAGGCTACGTACCCAGTGACTACCTCTTCCCAAGGCCGGAATCGTCGCGAGGCGCAGGGAGCCGGGTGGAGGAGCGTCTCTGGGAGATCGTCGGCGCCGTCGAAGCCGTCCTGACGGCCAATCAAGCCGAGCTGACTCTCATGTCGGGGCTGGGGCTTCGGCCCGACGTCATCGTGGGACACAGCACCGGAGAGTTCTCGGCCCTCCGCGCGGCGGGGGTCCTCGACCCGGACAACGAGGAGTTCTTCGAGCTCTGTCTGAAGCTCTACAAGAATTACGAGGAGGCTTCCCTGCTCGGCGTGCCGCGGGCCGTGCTGCTCGCGGTCGGAGCCGATCGGCGGCGCGTCGAGGCGATCGCGCGCGAGGTCGACGGCGAGATCTACCTGGCCATGGACAACTGCCCTCACCAGGCCGTCCTCGTCGGCGGAAACGAGGTCTGCGAGCAGGCGCTGGCGATCGTCCGCAGGCAGAGCTTGATCTCCGAGAAACTCAATTTCGATCGCGCCTATCACACGCCCCTGTTCGCACCCTACGTCGAACATTTGCGGCGGATCTTCGATGAGGCGCGCATCCTCCCCGCGCGCGTCCCGATCTACTCCTGTACGACGTCGGCGCCTTACCCGGAGGACCCCGACGCCGTTCGCAAGCTTATGGCCGACCACTGGATGCTCCCCGTCGAATTCCGCCGAACGATCGAGAACCTCTACGACGACGGCGCGCGGATCTTCGTCGAGGTCGGCCCTCGAGGCAACCTGAGTTCGTTCGTCGACGACATCCTACGGGGGCGGCGATTCTGCGCCGTGCCGGCCAACGTCCAAAGACGCTCGGGGATCATGCAGCTCAACCATCTCGTCGCGATCCTCGCCGCTCACGGGATGGACATGGATCTCGCTTATCTGTATTGCAGGCGGAACGTCCGCCGGGTCGACCTCGACGGTCAGTCGGCGGTCGCGTTCCGGGCGCCGTCTCGCGCCGCGATGAAGCTTACCACCGGCTTTCCGGCCATGCGGGTTTCCGACGACTTCGCGGTTCGGCTGCGGGCCGAGGCTCGCGACCCCCGAAACCGGCCGGCTCCCACGTCGCCCCGATCGCTCGCCGATGGCGACGACCCTCCCGCCGCCGAACGAGTTGCATCGCCCGGCCCGCTCGGGGACGAATCGCGCGCTCCGGCGCTCACGGCGTCCGTTCCGCTCGACACGAACGGCCATGCTTCCGTTCCCCCAACGAGGCCCGCGGCCATGCGCGCAGCCTCCAACGGCGGATCGGGCGACACGATGATTCAGGACTTCCTGCGGACGATGAGCGAATACGTCGTTCCGGATCACGTCCGGCAAGACGGCCTTGGCTCGAACGGTCGAACGGCCGTCAAGCCCAGGACCTCGCCGCGGGATGCGGCTCGCGACCATTCCCCGAGGAAAACACCGTTCCCGCTGCTAGGCGAAATCGTTTCGGGAAAGGCTGGGCAGGAGTTGATCGCCCGGCGCGTCTTCGACCCGGCGACCGATCTCTACCTCCGCGACCACACTCTCGGCCGCGACGTGTCGCACGTCGATCCGGAACTTCTGGCGCTCCCCTTGATGCCGCTGACGATGACCATGGAAGTCCTGGCCGAGGCCGCCTCCTTCCTGGCGCCGAGCCGGACGGTCGTGGGATTCCGCGGCCTCCGGGCCTTCCGCTGGATTGCTTTCGACGACGGGGCGCAGGAGTTGCAAGTCACCGCCAGGCTCGAACCGGGAGCCCCCGACCGGGTGGCCGTCCAGATCCGGAACCTGACGGAGGACCGTCGGGGCGGGACGCCGCTCGACAACCCGGCGATCGAGGCGACCGTGATTCTGGCGGATGGGGACCCCCCGCGGCCTCCCGCGTCGGCGATCGGCCCTCGGGACGGCAGTCCCTCGCGCCTCCGGCCCGAGCGGCTGTACCAGGACGTCATGTTTCATGGGCCGTGCTGGCGGGGAGTCGCCTCCATCGAGCAGGTCGCCGACGATGGTTCGCTCGCCAGGCTCAGAGTCCTTCCGTTCGAAGGACTGCTCGACGGCCGACTCCATCCCGACTTCGTCCTCGATCCGATCCTGCTCGACGCGGCCGGCCAGGTGATCGGCTTCTGGACGGCGGAGCGACTGACCACCGGCAAGGTGATCTTCCCCTCCGGTCTGGAGTCGTTCGAGATCTTCGGACCCAACCTGCCGGCGGGCGCGACGCCCAGTTGCTCCGCGTCGATACGACTCGAAGGGGACCGCCGGCTTCGATCCGACGTCGAGATCGTCGCGGACGACGGCCGCCTCCTCCTTCGGATCTTCGGGTGGGAGGACTGGCGATTCGATCTTCCGCCAAGGTTCCACCCGCTCATCCTGCCGACCCGGGGCGACATCTCCGAGCCATGGCCCACTCCGGCCGAACACTTCCCCGACCCGAGGCTCTTCGCCTGTCGCCGACTCAGCACGAGTCTGCCGACCGACCTCGGCTTATGGCGTCGGGCGTGGGCGCATCAGGTGCTCAGTCGCGCTGAACGCGAGGAATTTCGACGCTTGGCCGCCCCGGAGGCCGGGCAGGTCCTATGGCTGGTCGGGCGGACCGCGGCCAAGGAGGCGGCGCGGGATCTGCTCCGCTCCCACTTGGGACTGGAACCGCCGCTTGCCGACATTGCGATCAGCTCCGACGAACAGGGCCGCCTGACTGCCGACGGCGCCTGGGCGAGTGAGCTCGAAGGCGAACTCGTCGTCTCGATCTCACTGGACGCGCACCTGGCGGTCGCCCTGGTCGGCATCCTCCCCGCCCGAGGAGAAATCGAACCCGAGGACGGGTCGTACATGGGAATCCACTCCGAATCGTTGACGACCCGCCGCGAGGAGGCCGACGCGCCGGTCCTGTCGGAAGCGGAGCTGCGCGTGCTGGAGGATGGGTCGGTCGACCGCCTTGAGGAATGGTGGTTTCGCGGCCGATGCGCGAAACAGGTAGTCGCCAAGGCCCTCGGAGTGGAGACGTCCGACGCGTTAGGCTTCATCTCGATCGCCGGCGTGGCGCGGGAGACGGAGGCGGTCCTCGTCCGGCTCGCCGATGAGCTGGCCGAGGGCCGTCCACGGCTCGCGTCCTCGCCTCTGGTCGTCTTCACCTCGATTCACGAACGCTCGGTGGTGGCGGCGACGTTGTGCCAGGACGTCGGATCGGCGGACGAGCCGGCGCTGGCGAGGACCGACCCAGAGACCGGAAGACGGTCGAACGAACAGAGGAGGAACCATGATGTTCACGCATAAGCAAATTCTTGAAGAATCGCTCCGCCTCATGACCGAGCTCTCGGGGGATTGGGAATACTCGGGCGAGATCACGGCGGAGACGCGCCTCCTGAGCGATCTCGCGATGGACTCGCTCGACCTGGTGATCTTCGGATCGGAGCTTCAGGAGCGCTACGGACAACTGCCGTTCTCCGAGTTTCTCGCCGAGATGGGGAAGCAGGAAGGGGAACAGCGGGACGTCACCATCGGCGAGTTGGTGGATCTGATTTGTCGGCAGCAGAGGGCGACGGCGCCCGGAGGCGTCGCGTGATGGCCAAGACGATCCTGATCGGGCTGGACGGGGCGACGTTCACCGTCCTCGACCCTTTGATGGCCGACGGCGTCATGCCCTTCCTCCGCGACCTCGTCGCCGAGGGAGTCCGGGCGACCCTGCGCTCGGTGGTTCCTCCGCTTACGCCGCCCGCCTGGACGTCGCTGATGACCGGAAAACGGCCGGGCGAACACGGCGTGTTCGACTTCTTCCAGAAGGAGGCGCCGGAAAGTCGGTACTTCCGGTTCACCACGTCGCACGACGTCCAGTCCGCCACGATCTGGTCGACGGCCGGCGAATGCGGACTGCGAAGCAACATCCTGAACTTCCCCCTCATGTTCCCCCCGCCGTTGCTCAACGGCTGCCTGGTGCCGGGGGGTTGGATGCCCTGGCGGCAGCTTCGGCTGGGCTGCCGGCCGGCGGGCCTCTTCGATCGCTTGAAGGAACTCCCTTCCTTCAAGCCGCGCGAACTGTCCCACGACATGGAGCTGGAAGAGAAAGTGCTCGAAGGGTGCGCCGACGAGGAGTATCTGGATTGGATCACCTTGCACACGCGCCGGGAGCGACGCTGGACCGAGATCTTCCTCTACCTCATGCGGGAGGAGCCCGCGGACTTCAGCGCGATTCTCTTCGACGGCGTGGACAAGCTTCAGCATCTGTGCTGGCGGTTTCTCGACCCGGCGCTCGCGTCGGAAGCGCCGACGCCCTGGGAGCGGGACGTGCACTGGGCTTGCAGGAACTATTTCCGCGAGCTGGATGGGTTGATCGCCGAAATCGTCGCCGGCGCCGGGCCCGACGCGACCGTCGTGTTCGCGTCGGATCACGGATTCGGGCCGACCTCCGACATCTTCTACATCAACGCCTGGCTTGAAAAGCAGGGCTGGCTGGCCTGGTCCGGCGATCGCGGCGCCCGACCCGACGCCACGCACCAGGTGGGAATCAATCAGATCGCCCGCCACGTCTTCGAGATGGATTGGGAACGAACGCTGGCCTACGCCGCCACGCCGAGCAGTCAGGGGATTCATATCGTCCCCCGCGGGCCGGACGGGTCCGGAGGCGTGCCCGCCGAATCCTACGATCGGTTCCGCCGCGAGCTGGTGGAGGCGTTGAAAAACCTCCGGCATCCCGACACCGGTCGTCCCGTGGTGGCCGAGGTCTGGGCGCGCGACGACGTCTTCGCCGGCCCGTTCGAGCCCTGGGCGCCGGACCTGACCGTGCGATTGGAAGGCGACGCCGTGGTGTCGATCCTCCGGTCGGACGCCGTCATGGGGCGGAGGCGCGAGCCCGCCGGCACCCACCGTCCCGAGGGCGTCTTCCTGGCCAGGGGCCCGGGCATCCAGCGAGGCGCGGCCGTCGCCGAGCTTTCTCTGCTCGACGTCGCGCCCTTGGTGCTCCACAGCCTGGGGGTGCCGATCCCCGACGACGTTTCGGGACGCCTCCCTCTCCAGGCGCTCGAATCGGGATCGTCGCCCAGGCGGTTCGCGACGGCGGCCGGAGTCCGTTCATCCGCGACGGCGATCGCGGCGCACGAGCCCATCGGCCTCGAGTCCGCCCTCGACGCGGAAGAAGAGGAACTCGTTCTGAAACGACTCTCGGCCCTCGGGTATCTGGAATAAACGACGAGGAGGATGGAATGCCGAAGGCGACCCTTCAAAGCGGACTGAAGCTCCATTATCAGCGTGCCGGGAGCGGCCCCGACCTCGTGATGATCCACGGTCTCACCGGCAACCTGGCCGTGTGGCACCTGAAGATCGTCCCCATGCTCGCAGACCACTTCCGGATCCTGACTTATGACCTCCGGGGGCACGGCTACAGCGACATGCCCCCCTCCGGCTACACGGCCACCGACATGGCCAAGGACCTCGAAGGCCTCCTGGATCAACTGGGAGTCGAGCGGGCGAACCTCGTGGGGCACAGCTACGGCGCGGACGTCGCGCTCTACTTCGCATTTCGCAATCCCGACCGCGTTCTTCAAGTCGGGGCCGTCGAGGCCGCGCTGCCGGCCCTGATCCACCTCCGCACCCGCGACGACTGGGTCGGGTGGACCTACTGGATCACGGTGCTGGAACGGTCGGGCGTCACGGTGCCCCCCGAGCATCGTTGCGACCTCAACTATATGATCCGGCGGAGCATGAGCCTGCCCAAGAAATGGGGGCCGCTTCGCGGCCTGCCGCGCAACCCCGAGAAATTCCTGCGAGTACTGGACTCGACCCCCCTGGCCAGCGATTACGAAGTGGTCGGCGACTTGACCCTCGAGAACATCCCTCGTATCGAGGCGCCGGTTCATCTCGTCTACGCCGAGGGCTCGGCGTTCCTGGGCAGCCACGACTACCTGCTCGAACATCTTCCCAACGCCCGCTCGGTCATGCTGCCCTCGTCGGAGTGGGGCCATTTCGGGCCGCTCGAGCAGCCCGAGGCCGTCGTGGAACACCTGATCGAATCCTTGGCTCCCCCCTCGGCGGTGGAGAACGGTCCCGGCGTCGCGCCTCGCAGGGCGCGGTTGAGCGTATGAGGAGCCCGCGCATGGATACTGTTTTGGTTACCGGCAGCTCGACCGGTTTGGGGCTTGAGACGGCCCTCCACCTCGCCGGTCGCGGCTTCAGGGTCTTCGCGGGCGTCCGCGACCTCGGACATCGGCCGGCCGTGCTCGAAGCGGCTGAAGAGAGAGACGTCGATCTCACCGTCGTCCAGCTCGACGTGACCGACTCCCAGAGCGTCGACCGAGCGGTTGAGACCGTCGTCGAATCCGGGGGAGGCGTCTACGGGCTCGTCAACAACGCCGGAATCGGCCTGCGCGGGTGCTTCGAGGATCTTCAAATGGCCGAGATCCGCGACGTCTTCGAAGCCAACGTGTTCGGCGCCATGGCCGTGACCCGCCGGGCGCTCCCCCACATGCGGGCCGCCGGGCGGGGCCGGATCGTGACCATTTCTTCGGTCGGAGGCCGAATCGCGACGTTCGGCCTGAGCGCGTACTGCTCCACCAAGTTCGCCCAGGAGGGGTTCGGCGAGTCGCTCGACCTGGAGGTCCGGCCGTTCGGCCTCCGATCGATCCTGATCGAACCAGGGATCGTCAAGACCTCGCGTTGGTCGGTCAATCGGGGGAACGCGGCCGGCGCCCTCGACCCCGCGAGCCCCTATCACGCGATGTTCGTGAACCACGAGGCGCTGGCCGACCGCTTCGTGGAGACCCGCAAGACCAGGCCGGAACACGTCGCCAAGGCCGTACACCGCGCGTTGACGAGCCGACGGCCTCGGATGCGATACGTCGTCGGACGACCGGCTTCGGCCGCCGTCGCGCTGCGCGGCCTGATGCCCGATCGGCTCTTCGACTGGATCTATTTCGGGACGTTGCTCCGCCAGATCAAAAACGGCTCGGCCGCCGCGCCCGCCGCGGCTCCCCACGGTTCGGAGCCGGGGGCGACCGTCCTGGCCGCACCACGCCCGGCCGCGTCCACGGCCATGACGAAGGCGACGCACGACCACATCAAATCGGAGTAGGAGGGCGAGATGGCGCGGTTCTTGTTCACCGTTTGGCCGTTCGTGGGCCATATCAATCCGTTTATGAGCGTTGCGAAGGCGCTGAAGGCCCGCGGACACGACGTGGCCTTTTACAGCAGCGAGAGCACGCGCGACGTGGTCGAGGCCCAGGGCGTCGCGCTGTTCCCCTTCAAGCATCTTCGGGAAGGCCCCATCTGGGAGGCGGTCCAGGCGGCCGAGACCAAAGCGACGCTCGGCTGGCACTCGCCCCGCCTGCTGCTCCGCGCGTTCCGCGACTGGCTGGCCGGGACGCTCCCCGAGCAGGTCTCCGACGTCGAGGAGATCATCGAGGAATGGCGGCCCGACGTGATCGTCGCCGAGACCGGGATGTGGGGGCCGATCGTGATCCTCGGCGAAACGTCCCCCGTGCCGGTGGCCATCCTGACGACCCTGACGGGGTGCCTCATCCCTGGTCCCGAGGCTCCGCCGGGCGGCCCGGGGCTGCCGTCGCCTCGGACCTTGCGGACCCGCCTGCTGGCCAGGGCCGTGACGAAGCTCGGCGACGTCCTGGCGGTCGGCGTCCGTCGGCACGTCAATCTCGTTCGCGCCTCGCACGGGCTGAGGCCGATGGAGAGCTCGGTGAACGCGCACATGGCGAGCCTGCCGCTCTACCTGATCCCGAGCGTGCGCGAGATCGACTACGGCCGCCGCGACCTCCCGCCCAGCGTCCATTACGTCGGGCCTTGCGTGTGGAACAAGGCCGACGACGCAAGGCCCCCCGAATGGCTGGACCGACTCCCGTCGGACCAACCGTTGGTCCACGTCACCGAGGGGACGGCGCATTATCAAGACCCGGTCGTACTGCGAGCCGCGGCCCAGGGCCTCGCGAACCTCCCCATGCAGGCGGTTCTGACCACCGGCTCCCAGCGCGACCCCGACGAACTCGGGCTCGGACCGCTCGCCCCCAACATCCGGGTGGAGCGGTGGGTCAGCCACAGCGACCTGCTCCCTCGCTGCTCCGCCCTGGTCACGACGGGGGGCGCCGGCACCGTACTGACCGCGCTGCAGCTTGGCGTCCCCCTCGTCATCGTGCCCACCCACTGGGACAAGCCGGACAACGCCCGGCGCGTCGTCGAGGCGGGCGTCGGCCTGAGGCTCACGCCTCGACGCTGCACGCCCGCCGGCCTCCGCGCCGCCGTCGAGCGCGTGCTGAACGAACCGAGCTTTCGGATCAACGCCCGGCGGATCGCCCGGATCATGGCCGATCATCCCGGGCCCGTCGGGGCCGCCGAATTGCTGGAGTCGCTCGTCCCGCGAACGTCGACGCCGAACGCGCAGGCGACGACCCTCGCCCGCTGACCACCTTCCTCGACGAGGAGAATCGTGATGAGGATTCGCATGCCCAACGGGATGATGATTCACGGCCGCAGCCGAGGAGAGGCGCGCCTGCTCTTCGACGAGATCTTCACAAAACAAGTCTATCTCAGGAACGGCGTCGAACTCCACGAAGGGGACGTCGTCCTGGACGTCGGGGCGAACCTGGGGCTCTTCTCTCTGTTCCTGGGCGAAACTCTGCGGGACGTCGCCGTTTACGCGTTCGAGCCCATCCCTGACATATTCGAATTCCTGCGCCTCAATACGAGCCGCATGGAAGAGCGAATCCTGCTGCGCAACGTCGGCCTCTCGGATCGGGAAGGCCAAGCGGCGTTCACGTACTACCCACACCTCCCTTGCTTCTCGACCTCCTGCCCCGACCGCCTGGAGAAGCGCTGGGCGGACCTGAGAGACGATCTGATCGGCATGGGCCGGAAGAGATCCGCCCACGACCGCGCCCCCCTGCAACCGTTCCGCGAGAAGCTCCGCTCCTGGGGGTTGAGCGGCCTGCTCTATTACGCCTCTCGGAAGAAGGACCGCCTCTGCACGCTGACCCGCCTCTCGAAGATCGTTGCCGACCATGGGATCGACCGGATCGACCTGCTCAAGATCGACGTGGAGGGGAGCGAGTGGGACGTTCTTCGAGGGTGCGACGAGGCGGACTGGGGGAAGATCAAGCAACTGGTGGTGGAGGTCCACGACGTGGAGTCGGGAGCGGACGGCATGTCGGAGTGGCTTCAAGAGCGAGGCTATGAAGTTGCGATCGACCGGACCCACGAGGAGCGTCGATCCCCGGTGTCCCTGCTCTATGCGATCCGCCGGAAACCAGGGGCCGCCCCTTCCAGGCGACAATCCCAGGCGGTCGTCCGATCGGACGGCTCCGTCGCGGTCTAGCCGACGGTCCAATCAGTCGGGGGCCTCAGCCCCACAGGCGGGAGGAGTTGATCTCGATGCATCGCAAGCGTCAAAAAACCACGTTGCCCAACGGCCTGGCGGCGCACGGGGCGACTCCCAACACCGTGCGGCTTTATCAATTGATCCTCGACTACTTCAACTACGGGGTCAGGTTCGCGCCCGGCATGACGGTCGTCGACGTCGGAGCGAACATCGGACTCTTCTCGATGGAGGTGCTCCAGCGTTGCGGAGGCGACGTCGATCTGATCGCCGTCGAGCCGGGGCCTCTCGCCCACGGGCACCTCGAGCGCAATCTTCTCGAGCACTTCCCGGCGTCGCCGGTGAGGACCATGCGGTGCGCCCTGTCCGACCATTCCGGCGAGGCGGTCTTCTACGACCGTCCACTCGCCTCCGCCCTCTCGTCCCTCGAACCGGGAGGTCTGACGGATCGACGACGGCTCGTCGCGTCCCTGCTGAAGTCCGACCCGCCGGCGCCGTTCCAATCGATGACTCCTCGATGGCTGAGGCGATTGCCTCGGCCGATCGCAACCCGGGCGCTCGACTGGCTGATCAGAAGGGCTGAATCGAAGGTCGTCCCGGCCCAATGCGAGTTGAAGACGCTTTCCCAGATCATTGCGGAGGAGTCGATCGCTCGGGTCGACTTCTTGAAGGTCGACGTCGAGGGC
>ERZ778018.2794-NODE-2794-length-10507-cov-5.115193_pt1 | contig 10507 bp, 9 predicted proteins | sample MGYA00375748_ERZ778018 | MGnify/ENA primary metagenome ERZ778018 (study PRJEB29350, sample SAMN05509839) | bioreactor metagenome | biome: bioreactor; material: wastewater | place: South Africa: University of Cape Town | collected 2014-04-22 ... | reverse complement strand
AGTTTATATAATATTACCACGCTTATATCATTTGAACAATTATTTCAACCTTTTTAGAAATTTAGAACTATGCATGTATTAAGTAATTCTAAGCATGTTACTTGGTTAAGCCACATGGGATTAGACCAAATAGGAGAAGCATATTGGCAATTAAGTGTTCCAGAATTAGTAGAACACGCTATACATAATTCAGAAGGCGTATTATCAGCAGAGGGGGCACTTGTATGTAATACTGGTAAATTTACGGGTAGATCACCTCAAGACAAGTTTATTGTAGAAGATGAAGAGACACGAGATACTATTTGGTGGGGGCCTATCAATAACCCTTTTGGTTCCAAACAGTTTGATGCATTATATGAAAAGGTAACTCGGTTCTTGCAAGGTAAACGAGTCTATATTAGAGATGGCTATGCTAGCGCTTTACCTGAGTACAAACTATGCTTACGAACTGTAACTACGCAAGCTTGGACAAATCTGTTTGTCAACAATCTATTTTTAAGACCTACCGACAAAGAATTGGCAAGATTTTCTCCCGACTTTTTAATTTTGCAAGTTCCTGAATTTCAAGCTGACCCTCATATAGATGGTACTAAAAATGCAAACTTTACCATCATCAATTTTACTAAAAGGGTTATTCTTATTGGTGGCACTGGTTTTGCCGGTGAAATAAAGAAAGCTGTATTTACTATATTAAATTATCTATTACCTCAGCAACACCAAGTTTTACCTATGCACTGCTCTGCTAATGTTGGCGTTGATGGCAATACTGCTATTTACTTTGGACTTTCTGGTACAGGAAAAACAACCCTTTCTGCAGATCCTAACCGAAAACTAATAGGTGATGATGAGCATGGTTGGTGCGATAAGGGTATATTTAACTTTGAAGGAGGATGTTATGCTAAAACCATTAATTTGACAAAGGAAAGCGAGCCGAAAATATTTGATGCTATTAAATTCGGCACTATTGTAGAAAATATGCGTTTTTTCGCTGGTACTCGTACGATTGATTATAAAGATTCCAGCATAACGGAAAACGTAAGATGCGCTTATCCATTAGAATATATCCCAGGTGCTTTAACACCTTCCATAGGCAGCATCCCTAAGCATATATTTTTTCTTTCTTGTGATGCATATGGTGTGTTGCCACCTATCTCTCAATTAGATAAAGATCAGGCTATCCATTACTTTCTAAGTGGTTATACCGCAAAAATAGCAGGTACAGAAGCAGGAATAAGTGCCCCCAAAGCTGTATTCTCTGCTTGCTTTGGTGCTCCCTTTCTGCCGTTACATCCAACGAAATATGCTACTATGCTAGCAGATAAATTGGAAAAATATGAGGTTACCGTATGGTTGGTAAATACAGGTTGGATAGGAGGGGGGTATGGAATAGGTAAACGTATTGATCTCAACTATACACGTGCTATGGTTACAGCAGCACTCTCGGGAAGATTAGCACAAGCAGGATTTACAAAAGATTCTATATTTAACTTATCTATACCTAATGCATGTCCAGAAGTTCCAACACATATACTTAACCCTAGCAATACTTGGAATAGTGTTAAGGAATATGAATTAGAAGCGCATAAGCTTATGGAAGCTTTTGCAAGCAATTTTGCATTGTATTGTGACTAGTTTTTATCAATAAGTAAGTAAATGTAGGGATAGGGATATAAATGTAGAATAATCCCTATCCCATAAAATATAATAGGTAACATTTGTAGTCGGGGCATATTACAATCAAGTATCCTGCAGAAGTTTAAATTATTTCTACACTTCCTATCGAATTATACTAGCTTATCTCAAACGTTACAAAGTCTAGCTACAAAACTATTTAGACATGCTTGAATACTAGTTTTAGAAAAGCTCTATTGAATTCAGCTCCAAGAAGAACCCACATCTGTACAAACCGGTACACACGACATTATTTTTCAAACAAACATTCAGCCTCTAATAGGACAAGAATTAATAGTCCAAGGCGGCCATACTATTAGTTTTTATGTGGAAGCTGGAGAATTAAGGCAGATGTAGCGATGAATGTACCCAAAGGATTTAGTAAAACTTACGAAAATTTAAATGTAGTTCTTGAACAAGGAGCAGATTTAGTGAGTTTAATCTCAATTAAGTGAACAGACACAAAAGCGTCGTATACACTTTCAACTGGCACGAGGAAAGCATCCAGCTAAAGTAATTAACCTAAGTTGCTAGATAAGAAAAGCTTTGTTGATTAGAAAAGCTAGCAAAAACAAGAGTATTTTGAACAGAAAACCTCTGAAGGTAACCGCATGGATCTTCCTTAAGAAAAGACCTTTAATGCCACTAATGCTGGTCTCTATTACTTTTCTCATGCGCTCTTTAAGATAAGCTAGAGAAGGAGCATCCTTTCGATGAGCATTAACTTTACGCTGAGAATAAAGTTTAATGCATTCATCAGCCAACATATCTTCCAGGAGGTAGTTGGTATAAGCCGACTCAGCATAGCGTCTTCTTTCAGCTGGCATAGAAAAAGGCAATTGATGCAATCCTTTTACATCTGCTTGACTGCCAAACCCAATTGAGAATTCAACTGGAATATCACTATCAGTAGTAATAAGTTGTACTTTGATGCCATAAAAGTAACGGCGCATAGAAGCTTTGTAGCCTCGATAAGTCTGACCTTGTAATAGCTTACACCTGCTAATGCGTATGTTGTCACAGACAGGTATGGGAAATGAATCCAAGATAAAATCCTTACAGTTTTGATATAGGTGCTTATTTCTAAAAAGAGGGTCGTTATATCTTCTCCTATAGCGTGCAAGCGGCGATTGTACCTACTTTTATCGAGCATATTAGGGATAAGCGTAGTGGAGTGCATAAACGATCGAGCTTTGTCAAGATGACCGCCAAAGTATAAAGCTGAAACGATAGCTGTTGTTAATACTTATGCATCGGACAGTTTCCTTTTTTTATCTTCTTGATAATGCAAATACTTGAGTAAATCGTGAATAAATGAGTATATTGCTATTGATTTTTCAATCATAATGACCTCCGATTTATTAGTTTGTGACAACAACAAGATCGGAGGTTTTTTATTTTTTTACTTATTAGTCACTAGCAACTTGGGTTAATTAAGTTTAAAATATTTTTTTCTGTTGAAAAAAATAAAATAATCATGGACAATAAAGGAATAGAAATTTTATCCTCAGGATGGTCGCCTCTGCATTATGCTACTTGGTTAGGTAGGGACATAGAGAAGGCCAAAGAATTAATAGAAGAAGGAGCAGATGTAAATGCAAAAGACAAAAATGGCTACATTCCTCTTCATGAGGCTTGTAGTAAAGAAATAGCTGAGTTACTCATAGAAAATGGAGCAGAGATAGATGCAAAAAATGAAAATGGAGAAACGCCTCTTCATGTTGCCACATATCATGATAAAAGAGAAATAGCTGAATTACTACTAGAAAAGGGAGCGGAGGTAAATGCGCAATATAAGGATGGCTCAACCCCTCTTCACGTTGCAGCATGTTATGTTAAAAAAGAAATAGCCGAGCTCCTCATTAAGCATGGAGCAGAGGTGAATGCAAAAGACAACGATGGATGGACTCCTCTGCATATTGCTGCCAGTCATGGTAATAAAGAAACAGTTGAATTACTTATAAAAGCTGGAGCTAATAAAGAGGTACAAGACATTAATGGCAAGACCCCTCTTGATTATTTTCTATCTCATGGTCATAAAGAAATAGTTGAATTACTGTTAGCAAAGAAATCAGATCTGAATATACCCGCCAATAACTGTCAACCAACTTCTCTTCATGAGGCTGCTGAGAATGGGGATGTAGGGAAGTTGAAAGAATTAATAGAAGCTGGATGGGATGTGAATGCAAAAGATGGCCATGGCGCAACTCCTCTTCATGCTGCTGCACGTTGTGGTTATAAAAAAGTAGTCGAATTACTATTAAAAGTGCAAGCAAGTCAAAATATAAAAGACAACGATGGGAAGAGTTCTATTGATTTGGCAGCAGAAAATGGCCATAAAGAAGTAATTGAACTGCTTATAGTCAATGGGGATCATATAGAGATAGAAGCCTACGACTGGACTCCTCTTCATGTAGCTGTACATTGGTATTATTATCATAAACAAGTAGTGGAATTACTTATAAAAGCTGGGGAGGACATGAATGCAGAAGACAAGTGGGGTAGAACTCCTCTTCATGTAGCCGGGAGTAAAGAGGTAGCTGAATTACTAATAGCTAATGGAGCTGAAATAGATCAAGAAGACAATCATGGCGACACTCCCATTCATAGCGCTGCAGAGAGCGGTATAAAAGAAATAGTTGCACTACTCCTAGCTAAGGGAGTAGATGTAAATGAGAAAGGAAATAATGGCAGTACACCTCTTCATGTGGCTGCTGGAAGCGGCCGTATAGAAATAATGGAATTACTCATAAAAAGAGGGGGAAAAGTTAATGTAAAAGACAATAATGGATCAACTCCTCTTCATAAGGCTACGGACTATACTACACGACGTTACGGTGCTGGTCCTGATGAAAAAGTAGTACTTGAGCTCCTTATAGCTCATGGAGCAGAGGTGAATGCAAAAGGAGCGTATAATAAAACACCCCTTCATATTGCTGCTGAGAATGGGCATAAAGAGATAGTTGAATTACTCATAACTAAGGGGGCAAAGACAGATAAAAAAGACAGTTATGGTAATACTCCTCTTCATAAGGCTGCATATGAAGGACATATAGAAGTAGCTGAATTTCTACTAGAGAAAGGTGTGAATATAGATGCACAAACTAAGGATGACTGGACTCCTCTTCATAAGTCTATATTGAATGGTCATAAAAAAATGGTTGAATTTCTGCTAAAGGCTGGAGCAAATGTTAAGCTAAAAGACAAGAATGGTGAGACTCCTTTTCACATGGCAGTACGCTATATTCACGTGAAGGTACGCTCTGAACGAAAGGAAATAGTTAAATTATTTTTAAAAGCTGGAGCGGATATACACGCAAAAGACAATGAAGGGAAAACACCCATTGATTTGGCTAAAGAAAAGAACAAGAATGGAAGCTATGAATTCATCATAGGGCTTTTAAGTAAGTAATTTTGCATTCTACCCTGGCTTTGTTGAAACTTTTCCCCCGAAGCGCATGAAAAAGGAGCATTATCCTTTTGATAACTTCTCCTTAGGTAAATTTAGTACACTGACGCAAAAGCGTGCCATAAGTCGGGAAGATCTGCAGCAAATTGTAGCAATACCTTTACCCGAGGATAGTAAACTCCAGGCGGCTCGGGGTTACTTTTTGTTTAGCTATTATGTACAAGGCATGAATTTTAGGGATATGGCAACTCTTAAGTGGAAGAAAATTATTAAAGACCGTGTTGTGTACACGCATCTAAAGACGGGCAAGATGATGCAGTTCAAACTGCTAGCACCAGCATTAGAGATATTAGAAAAATATAAGAGAGCAGCAAGTGAAGAAAAAGATGATTTTGTTTTTACAATACTCAACAAAAGCGAACATACAACTCCCCATCAAATTTCGAATCGTATCAATCGCATACTCAGGCAAGTGAATGCCTCGCTGAAAGAATTAGCCGAAGCAGCCAAAGTGCCTATTCACCTGACAACCTATGTAGCCCGTCATACCTATGCAACGATCTTAAAGCAAAGTGGTATCTCGACCGGGGCGATTAGTGAAGCACTCGGACATAAAGGATAAAAAATTATGCAGACTTACCTGAAGAGTTTTAGCAACGAAGTGATCGATGAGGCGAACAGCTTTTTGTTGTAAGTGTAGCAAAGTAGCGTTTAGAGTAAACCGACCTTTTATCCTAAAAATCCTTATTTAGTACAGCAAATTACTTGATTTTACACTTCCCGTTAATTGTCAGGGGCTGTTTCGTGGGGAAATAGCCCTCTGAAATATGCCTCTCTTATTCTAGTAGCTCGATACAAGCTTAGAAGAAGAAACCAGACTCCAGGTAATATATATATATTCAATAGAATACTTCTTACAAAATATTTTATTTTTCCTGCTAAGGAAAAGTAAGGGAAAAATGGCGCTTACATTGATCACTCGATGAAAAAAGATTAAGTGTATGAGGAATAACATGGGCGTCTTTCAGAACAGAACTTTATTCCTTATCGTATACTTTAGACAGACCCCATGATATAGAAAATATACAAGAGGATGACTAAAACAGGAATTTACGGTTCTATTCATTAATCATTGGCCAAACCGTAAATTTCTGTTCATTTGCCCCCGATGGTACATATATTATGTTTTGTATGGCCAAGCTTTTTTAAATAATTTTATGCATAGTGCATAAGATAAGCTTTTATAAATTCATCTATATTACCATTCAAGACACTTACCACGTCTGATGTTTCAACATCCGTTCTGTTATCTTTAACTAGTTTATAAGGATGTAATACATAATTCCTAATTTGGGATCCAAAATCTATCCTTTTCTTAGAACTTGCCATTTTCTCTTTTTCAGCATTTCTTTTCTCTAGTTCTAATTGATAAAGTTTAGACTTTAAGATTTTAAGCGCTTTTTCTTTATTTTGTGCTTGCGAACGCTCCTGCTGACATTCTACAATGATACCAGAAGGAGCATGTTTAAGTCTTACTGCTGTCTCTACTTTATTGACATTTTGCCCACCAGCACCTCCAGCACGAAACGTATCCCAAGTAATATCTGCTGGGTTAATATCTATTTGAATATTATCTTCTACAACAGGATATACATATATAGAAGCAAAAGAAGTATGTCTTTTACCGGCTGCATCAAAGGGTGAAATACGAACAAGCCGATGAATACCAATTTCTGATTTAAGATATCCATAAGCAAATATACCTGTTATCTCTAAAGTCGCAGATTTGATGCCTGCTACATCACCACGTTGGTATGCTAGCTCTTTAACCGTATAATTGTGTTTTTCTCCCCACATAATATACATTCTGGCTAGCATTTCAGCCCAATCTTGGCTTTCTATACCTCCTGCACCAGGATTGATCTCTATAATTGCAGAATTTTCATCTTCCTCATTTTGCAACATTTTTTTTACTTCAAGTGCTTCTAGCTCTGTTAACAAATTTTGGTAGGCTTTTTCTACTTCTGTTTCATCCACATCGCCAGCTTCATAAAATAATTGTGTTACTTCCAAAGTTTCTAGTAGGCTCTGTACATGGTCAAAAGCATCAATCCAAGTTTTTATGATTTTTAAATTGCGTAAGATTGTTTCAGCCTGAGAAGTATTTTCCCAAAAATCAGGCGCCAAACTTTTTGCTTCTTGATCTTGCAACAATTTAAGCTTGCTCTCATAGTCAAAGATACCTCCTTAAATCATTTACTCTTGATTTTATGGCTTTCTGGCTTTCTGTTTTCATATTTATCTTTTATAGGTTTATTGGTACTATCCTTAAGGTCTAAATTACTAGCAGGTATATCCAATTTAAAAAACACCTTATTGCTAGTTAATAAGCCTTTTTCCTTTTCATCAAATATGCGATGAATAATTGTAAGACTTTTACGATCTTTAGGAATTGTAGCCAACGGATTGCTTGCTTTTCGTATTTCTTGACTAAACGAATATCGAGTAATATACCGCATGTTTCTGAAAAAGAAGCTTAAGTCAAAACTTTTTGTTAAAGAATCATCATAACCTTGATAATATTCTACAAGTTTGGCAATACCCTGGGTATGGGTCCTTACAAAAGCTTTTTCATTCATTTTAAAATATTCTATGCCTAGAGGATCTACATTAAAATTTATTTGCCTCATAGCCTTATTTAAAGATTTAATATCTCCAAATTCAAAAGTTAATTTAAAATGCAGCATGCCCTCATCGTGTATATTAGTGACTTTACTAATACCTGAAATTTTTCCTATGGTCTCTCCAGTAGCTAAAAAGGCATCTTGGATTAGTAAGCTTACAAATTCCATATGATCTTGTGCCATATATTTGCCTAAGGAAATCAGTTTGGAAGCTCTATCTAAGCTAAAAATAATTTCAAATTTGCCAGAGCCATTTTTGCGGAAGTGAGCAAATTCATACAGATCAAAGCCAAAATTAAGGGGGCTTGTACAACCTGAAAATGAAAATATAAGGTATATGTATATAAAAAGCCTATTGATTCTTCTTTGCATAAAATTTGCCTTGGCTATTAATTAATATATATGATTAACGCTATAGCTGGTATATTTAAAAGCTTTTACTGTTAGAGCTATATCTAAAAAATTTAGGATGTTAATGTAGCTAGTAAAATTTTATGTAAATGTCTTTACTACCGTTTATGTAATTTATATCTTTTTTGACTATTATGGCAATAATTATCTTCTTTTTTATACATGTAGATTCTTTAGTACAATAATAAACTTTATAGCTCAGTAAAAATGTTAGTATGGTATACAAATAATAGTATACATAATCTAAAAATGATAAACTCAGATTGTCGATAAACGCTTTATTTTAGTGCTTCAGTAAGAGGTATGTAAGGCAATACCTCATAATAGTTAACGAAATGTTGATGTTTGCATAAGCTTACTGCAATCGTATCAATCTGCAACTAATTTTACAAGCAACTTAAAGTTTAATTAATTCCGCTTGGCCAGGTAATTTTTATTTGGCTAGCTAGCTATATAGTAAGAAATACTATATAATATTTTTAAATTCTTACTTTTTACCGAGATTTAAAATGGATAGTTAATTGAATAACTGTTACTTATTACACAAGGATGGTGCCAGTTTGGATGGTAATAGATAGTATATAATGTTATACTCTATTTGTTATTAATATAATATACATTGTTAGCTTAGCAAACCCTTACTAAAATTATATACCTAGAAGATATTAGAATTTAGTTTAAGTTTTGCTAATTTTTTACGTACTTTTAGAAAATCATTGCTTGTTTAGTAAGGGGAAATTTTCAAATTTTTTAAATTTATACTGCAATGAGAATACTGAGTAAAAGATTATACAGAAGTAATAAAGATATACGTATTGCTGGTATATGTGGAGGAATTGCTGAATATTTTAAAATAGATGCTAGCTTTGTTAGAATAGCATGGGCATTTAGTACCATATTATTTGGAGGTAGTGCTCTTCTCTATATGATAGCATGGATAGTTATACCACAAAAGCCTGACAAAAACGATGATAACTTTAAGAGGAAGACTATTATTATTGATTGATCTCTTGGTTACTATCTTCTTTATAAAGTCAGCAAGTAAGTTACTTTAGTGTCCCTTTCTCTCTAACGGATTTGCAGGTATCCGTTCAGGTGTCTACAAAATAATTCATAGTAATGCTTAGAAGCTAGGTAAAAAGCTAGTAACTTTTCTGCCTAGCTTAGCCTATTTTTCTAATGGGTACTTTTCTTCAAATAAGGATTAAGTTTTTAGAAGAGCAGAATCGGCTTCTGATCAATAACAATACCCTGTTGACAAAAGAAAACAGCCTGCTCAGAGAAACCGTTAGCCTTCTAGAAAAAGCTTTAGCCAACCAACAGAAAAAGACATGCCTGCTTGAAGACCAGCTTGGTAAACAGCAACAACAAATCAACACCCTTAAGGAGAAGCTTAACCTTAACTCCACTAACTCTTCTTTGCCTCCAGCCAGGGACCTCTACCGTAAGAAAAGACTTAATAAAGCTAAAAGTGGATGTAAAGTAGGCGGGCAGCCTGGACATATAGGAAGTACTTATCAGCCTATGGTAGCAGACAAAATAATCAAGCTAAAGCCTGAGGCTTGCGTCTGTGGAGGGACCATCAAGCTAAGCGATCAGTTTACTGCTTGTCAGCGTGTAGAGATACCACCCATCAAGCCATATGTTACCGAGTATAGGCGCTACCATGCTAGGTGCCTTAGCTGCGGAAAATAGTAGCTCCTTTACCTGAAGAGGCAGGCAAGGATTTGCTGGGCCCTCATGCAAAAGCGATCATCTGCGCCTTAAATGGCTTGTCTCAGAACTCTAAAAGAGAAGTACAAGCAATACTCAAGGATATCTTTCACTTACCTATTAGCTTAGGGTTAGTATCGGATACAGCTAAGCGGACCAACAAGCAGCTCCAAACCCATTACCAGCATATACAAGAACAGATCAAAAAGAGTGAGTACTTGCATATCGATGAGACAAGCCACAAGAGTAAAGCAGAAAAAGGCTGGGCCTGGATCTTTACTAACAAAGAGTATAGCTTACTCAAGCTAACCTCATCCAGAGGAAAGCAGGTGTTAGAAAAGGTGCTAGGTAAGTATACAGGTAAAGTAATCAGTGATCGATATGGGGCATACAATTACTTTAAGCCAGAGAGGCGTCAGATCTGCTGGTCGCATCTAGCCAGGGACTTTGAGCGCTTTGCTCACAGTTTAGATAAACGCTTGTCAGTGAAAGGAGCAAGGATGGTAGAGATAGCCAAGGAGCTATTCACAATCGATAAAGCAGTGAAAAGAGAGCAGATAACAGAGGCATATTTTTTGAGAAGAATAAGCAAGCTACAGAAGGAGCTAGCTTATCTGTT
>ERZ778018.2793-NODE-2793-length-10510-cov-15.053850_pt1 | contig 10510 bp, 11 predicted proteins | sample MGYA00375748_ERZ778018 | MGnify/ENA primary metagenome ERZ778018 (study PRJEB29350, sample SAMN05509839) | bioreactor metagenome | biome: bioreactor; material: wastewater | place: South Africa: University of Cape Town | collected 2014-04-22 ... | reverse complement strand
ACCGGATACTGGCTGCCGATGAAGCAGAAATCGCGGCCCAGCTCGATCAGGAACTGCTTGAGCTTCTCGACGAGGGCCCGCTGCAGATCGGGCTCAGTATGCAGGGGAGGGAGATCGAGGAACTCGACCAGATACGTGTCCTTGAAGACTTCGCCGGCCTCGGGATGGTGTTCCCGCAACGGAAGAGAGAGCTTGGTCGGCGACAGGACGACGCGTTCGAACAAGGCCCCGGCGAGTTGGCGCTCCAGCTCCCGCTTGCCCCACCGCTCGCGGACGGCGACGCGCAGGTAAAACTCGCGTTCCTCCTCGCGTTTGCTGCGGCTCATAATGAGCAGGTTGTGGGTCCAGGACAATTCTCGCACCAGTGGTGCGAGTTTTGGAGCGTTGCGGTAGTTCTCGAAGAACTGCCGCATCCGCCAGAGGTTGCTAACCGAGAACCCGGACCTCCCCGGATGTCGCCGCTGAATGTAATCGGCGAGGGCGCCGACCGTGCCCTGGCCCCAGCCCGCGGCGGCGATCTTCCGGCTGATGTACTCGCCGAGTTGCCAGTGGAGGTCGATCAGCGTCGTGTTGGCGGCGGCAACCGCCTGGGTCCGTGCGGCCTCGATGAGGGCCAGAACTTCGTCGAACTCGGCCTGCGACGGCGATGTCGCGCCGCCTTTCTTGATGGGGGCGGCTTTCGGGGACGGCTTCCTGGGCATCTTGCTCATGCCGGCTCCTCGGATTGGGCCAGCAAGGCGGCCATCTCGTAGTTGACGCTCGTGGCCCCGAAGTCCGGCTCGCGCGTGAACGGCCGGCGCACGTAGCGCAGCTCGACCGCCTCCGAGTCGCCGTCGATCAGGCCGATGGCCAGGATGAAATCCTCGGGCTTGTTGAGCCCGGTGAGGATCTCGTTCTTGGTGATCGTGACGGTCTTCGCGCCCCGGACTCGACCTTTGGCCTCGATGAAGCGGAGCCTCCCCGTACCCGGAATGCGCGACTCGATGTCGTAGCCCCGGTTCTCGGCGCTCACGTCCAGCGGCTCGTATCCGAGTCGGCGCTCCACTTCCATGACCGCCTGCATGGAAAGCCGCTCGCTGCGTTCCGTCTCCAGGGCGAAGGTCGGCGGCTCACCCGCCGGCAGTCCGCGCAGTCGGAGCAGAAGCCCGGCCGGAATGACCAGGGCCCCACCGAGCACGACGGGCGGCAGCGCCGAGAGCTTGCGCTCCTGCTCCAGCTCGGTGGTCCGCTTCTGGAGGCGGGCGGCCAGCTCGTCGGCGCGCTGGCGTGCCAGCCCGGAATTGAGCCTGGCGTTGACCCGGCCGGCCAGCTCCTGATCCTTGAGCTGGGCGGCCCGGTGGTCCCAGTAATTCACCTCCTTGGTGAGCCGGTCCTTGACGGCGGCGAGCGTCTTGGCGATCAGTTCTTCCTTCCGTCGGCGGACCTCGCCCAGGTGGTCGGGGACGAGGTGGATCGCCGCGTATTCCAGTGCCTGGGCCTCCAGGTTGGACCGGACCCAGTCGGGGAAGGTGTGCGAGGCCAGGGCGTTGATCTCGGCCTCCGTCAATGGCCGGTAGTCCAGGTACGGCGCATACCCGCCGCCGCGGACGGCACCGCCGCCTTCGATCTCGACGAACTGAAGGCGCTTGGAGACCGTCCGACGGTTGCCGGCGCGATCCGTGCGCGCGTCCCGGATCGCGTGCTCCAGATACAGCAGCGCACGCGGGTCTTCCCCGGGGTCGGCGTCGTCGACCAGGATCGCGCCCCGCTTGAGCAGGTCGCGGTGTCGCTCGATGACGAGATCGAGCGTCGAGTCGAGCAGCGGGTGGCCGGGGCAGACGAAGGCGGCCAGCGGCTTTCCCGCCAGGCTGATCAGGTCCTTCTCGAAGGTGATGCGCTCGTACCTCTGGAGCACGGGCTGCCCGCGTCCGATCTGCCGGTCGCGGTTTCGGATCAGCGAGGGGACGTGCTTGATCTCGTAACGCTTGCCCTCGCGTTCGTGGACGGCACCTCCGAGCCCGCGGAATGCCTCCAGGAAGAAGGCGGCGATGAAGTGGGGCTGGAGCCGGCGCGCCTCGGCTCGCTCCATGTCCTCGCGGATCGCCCGGACTTTCGTGACGTCCATCGCGTCGTGGGTCAGCGCCCGGCCTTCCACCAGTTCCAGCAGGTGCTGGCGGTCGAGGGCCTTATCCACGACCTGGAAGAGCCGGGCCTTGGTCTCCGGTCGATCGCCGTAGCGGATTGCGTCGAGAAGCAGCTCGCGGAGCGGCCGGTCCTCGAAGGTGAGCTGTCCCAGCACGTCGAAGACCTGGCCTCCGAGCGCCTTGCGCTCCTCGTCGATCTTTTCGAGCAGGCGATGGTAGACCTCGCCCTCGCGGGAGTCCTTGGCCACGAGGTTCCAGAGGTGGCAGACCTCGGTCTGGCCGATGCGGTGGATGCGGCCGAACCGCTGCTCCAGGCGATTGGGGTTCCAGGGCAGGTCGTAGTTGACCATCAGGTGGGCGCGCTGGAGGTTGATGCCCTCGCCGGCCGCGTCGGTCGCCACCAGGATCTCGACCTCCTTGTCGTGCGTGAACGCCTCCTGGGCCTTGCGGCGATCCTCGCGCCCGACCCCGCCGTGGATCGTGACCAGGGCCTCGGGCCGGCCGATCAGGGCGCGGATGCGCTCGGCCAGGTAATTGAGCGTGTCCCGGTGCTCGGTGAAGATCACGAGCTTGCGCCGGTGGCCGTGCGCGTCGAACATCTCCGAATTGTTCTGGAGCAGCTTCGAGAGCTCGTCCCACTTGCGGTCCGTGCCGGTCTGGCGGACCTTAAGGGCGAGCTTCTCCAGATCGGTCAGGAGGTCGATTTCGGCGCGGAGCTCGGCGATCGTCCGGGCGGCGGTCGCCTGGTCCAGGATGCGCCCCTCGGCCTCCTCGACCTCGGTGTCCGGAGCCTCCTCGATGTCCTCAATGTCGTCCGCGTTCAGGGCGGGGACGCCGGCGCCCAGGTCGATCCGGACGTCCTCGCCCCGCTTCAGGAGCTGCTCCTCGCGGAGCCTCTTCTCCAGTCGCTCGCGGCGACGCTTGAGGGACTGGTAGATGGCCTCGGGCGACGACGCCAGGCGGCGCTGGAGGATGGTCAACGCGAATCCGACGGTCCCCTTGCGGCCGTCGTTCTCCAGTGCCTCGGCCCGGTTGAACTCCTCGCGGACGTAGCTGGTGACCCGACGGTACAGGTCCGCCTCGGCGTCCGAGAAGGCATAGCTCACCGTATAGGCGATGCGCTCGGGGAACAGCGGCGTCCCGTCGAACTTGAGGAGCTGCTCCTTGACCAGCCGGCGCATCATGTCGGACGTGTCGACCTGGTGGACGCCGTCGCGGAACTTGCCCTCGAAGCGGTCGCCGTCCAGAAGCGCCATGAAGAGCTGGAAGTCGGCCTCCTTGCCGTTGTGGGGCGTCGCCGTCAGCAGCAGGAAGTGGCGGGTCAGGCCGGCGAGGAGCTGGCCGAGCCGGTAACGCTTGGTGTACTTGACCTCGTTGCCGAAGTACGTGGCGCTTAGCTTGTGAGCCTCATCGCAGACGACCAGGTCCCAATCGGTCTGCTCGAGCTTGGCCTGGACGTCCTCGTCGCGGCTCAGCTTGTCGAGGCGACAGATGACGAGCGGGTTCTCGTGGAACCAGTTGCCGGTCCGGGCTGCTTCGAGCTTGTCGTTGGTCATGATCTCGAACGGAAGGTGGAACCGGCTGTCCAGCTCGTCCTGCCACTGCTCGACGAGGCTCCCCGGGCTCACGATCAGGCAACGCTTCAGGTCCCCTCGGGCCATCAGCTCCTTGATCAGCAGGCCGGTCATGATCGTCTTGCCCGCCCCCGGATCATCGGCGAGCAAGAAACGCAGCGGCTGCCTCTGGAGCATCTCGTCGTAGACGGCCGTGATCTGGTGGGGCAAAGGATCCACCAGCGAAGTGTGGACGGCGAGGAGCGGATCGAACAGGTGGGCGAGCTTGATGCGGTGGGCCTCGGACACGAGACGGAAGAGGGCGCCGTCGCCGTCGAAGCTCCACGGCCGACCCTCGGTGACCACTTCGAGGCTCGGCTCGCGTTCGCGATAGATCAGCTCATTTCCCAGATTCCCGACGGAGTCCTTGTATGTGACCTCGATCGCGACGATGCCCAGCCACTTGACGTCGAGCACCGTGGCGAGGCCCTCAGGTAGGATGCCCCGCACCGAACTGCCGCGAGTGATGTCTTCGAGCCTGGTCATGGGGTGATCAATAGTTGACTTTTATGTTGATGGAAAGCGTTAACATGTCGCCATTCGGGGGCGTGACGACACCCTTCGCTGCACCCGGCTAGAACCAGCGTTCTTGCCCTGAAGCAGGTTTTGCACACCTGGGTTTGTCGCGAGGCCAGAGAAGGACGGCAACCATCGACTCGCCCAAGGGCCCCCGAGCGTCCGGGGGTGTGGGGATCGGCACGGCGTTGACCAGGAATTTCCCTCGCACGGCACCGATGTCGAGCCATTCCTCCGCGTCCTGCCCAACCCGGCTGCGCGCGGCCTCGTACGCGACGCTCGCCGGGTCGATCGATTTGTCGACGGGAATATGCGGCGAGAACCGCGCGGCGAACGCCTCGCTCACGATCGCGTAATCCACCCGGAGTCGTTTGCGCCCTTCCACCTCTTCCCGAGGATCGATGCCGAGCAGCATCTCGGCGGCCCCGACACCCACCCAGGCATCCGCCTGCGTCGGCTTCAGTTTCCATTCGAGGAATACCGCCGCGACGGGCTCTTCGTGGATTTCGGCGTAGCGCCGAAGCATGGCCTCGCGAGACGCCTTGTAATCGTCCGCGAGGCGGATCAGCTCGACAGCCGTGCGCGAGCGATTGCGTAGTTCGTCCGCGAACCAGGGGAGCGGGAAGAGGAACTCCGATGCGGCGCAGTCGCACAGGTGCTCGACGACATCCTCGGGGTCGGACCAGTCTCGCTTCTTGGGCCGCCGCGTCTTCACCGATCGATCGTAACCGGGGAAGAAAGTGTGTCCAATCTCGTGGCCGATGCTGAACCGGCGTCGCTGTTCGGGCCGTTGTTGGTTCAGGCGGAGCTCCAACTGCCCGTCCTCGCCAGGCCCGATTTCCGCGTCATCGCTGTGGAGCGGAGGGCCTGCGCCAAGTCGGATGCCCAGCAGGCTGACCAGGACCAGCATGTCGAATGGGGGCGAGGGCTCGCCGAAGAGCCGGAGCTGCTCGATCACGCCCTCGACCTTGCGGCGGATCGCGAGCCGCGGGTCGGCCTCGCCCGTGTCCCCGAGCAGAGCCACGACGTCGGGATGCCGGTGCGCAATCGTCGGCAATGCCAAGGGACCCTCCTATTCGTTGGGGACGGCGCGCTTTAGCACCCGGTAAAGATCATGCCAATCGTCGGCGGACTTCGGCTGTCCCCCGCGGAACCGGGTCGTCGCCAGGTCGCGGATCTCCGTCTCGGTCAGTTCGATCTTGAGCCTCCGCATGCGCTCGACGAATTCGCGGAGGGACTCGCTGATTTCGACGGTTCGGTTGTCGGCTTTGACGGAGGGCAGGCCCATCAGCTCGGCCAGGGTGATCGACAGGGCGTTGGCAATCTTCAGGAGCAATTCGGCCGAGGGCTTCTTCGCTCCTTCCGTGTCCTGCTCCAGCTCCCAGACATAGGTCTTCGATACACCCGCGGCGCGCGCGAGTTGGTCTAGCGTCATCCCGGCCTTCTCGCGCGCCTTGCGTATTCGCTCTGCCAGCGACATCGCGGTCTCCCCGGGCGGTGTTGTCGCCACACGGCGATCCCACACCTATTGTGCCCTACGCTGTTCGTTGAGGCAATACGTCGAGTCCGGTTTGACGAATTCGCCATAGGTGGATAGGATGTTTGTTGTGGCGAATATCGACCAGGTCCCAACCGGGAGGTGCTCCTCGTGGGTAAGAACTCGCCGAAGTCGAAGGTCAGCGGAGGATGCTCGGACGGCGCGGTCGACGTTTTCGGCCTCTCGGCCGAACTCGGAGGCGGCGGCGGGGGAGGGGGCGGCCGGTCGTCGGAGACCACGACCTTCTCCTTCCCCCTCGATAAGCCGGTCCTGGCCCTTCTGGGCAAGCTGGTGGCTGGCCAGGAAGTCGAATTCGTGCGCGAGGCCGTATCGGCGATTGCAGCGACGGTCGGGGGCGAGACGATCGGCTTCGTGCCCGCCGCGTTCCGGGCCAGAGTCGCGGCCGTCCTCGCACGCGGGGGTTACACCGCCGTGATCGAAGACGTCGCCCATCACACGGTTCGAGTGCGAGTCACCGAATGAGCAAGCGCCCGGCGCTCGACGCCGTCGATACCTCCCGAAGCATCCTCCAGGGCAGGTGCGAACCGTGCCCCCGGCAGGCCTGGTGCGGTCAGACCTGGCGTCAGCAATGCGCTATCCCGGACGACCCCGAGCATGAGAGACGCTATTGGGAATTGCAGTGGGAGCGAGTCAGGAAGTCGGGCGGCGTAGCCCCCCGTCCGCTGCCACCGGTCTGGGTGCCGCCGTCCCCGCCCAAAGTGACCCACATCCTCGGCCGCGAAGGGATCAGCCCCGACGTGGAGTGGGGCCGGACGATGGCGGTCTACGCCCGCAATGCCATAGGTGATCAGCGTCAGACGACCGAAGTCCGCCCCGATTATCTGGCGAAGCGTGAACTGGTGGACGTGCCCAAGGTTCTTGTGGTGTCGGCCGAGGACGACTGACTGAGCCGGTTCATGCGGAAGGTTGGCGAGCCTTTCGCTCGTTCGGTCCAGGATCTAGGCTTCTCTGCCGTGATCGGGCCGAACCTATCAGCCTACCTCCACTCCGAACATCGGGTATGGCTGGACAATCGGGCCGTCTGCCAGCTCTTCACCGAGTTTTCGTTGCGTCACGGGCTGCCCGTTATCTTTCACACTTATCTGGAGGATTCGCTGGTCCACCAGGACTGGCTGGTCGAGTACCTCAGACTCAACCCGACTCAAGCGTTCATCGCCACCGGGTTCGATTGCAAGGGCGGCAACAACTCTCGCTTCGTCGCAAGGAGAATTCGGCTCCTTGAACGGGTCCAAGATCGGGCGGGGCGACCCATCCGCATCGTGCTCCACAACGTTCTGTCTCGGGTCCGGGTCGCCCGATTGGCCCATCAGGCCTTCCCAGGGCGAGTTCACTTGCTGGGGCGGTCTGTGGTGCTACGCTCGCTAAAGGGAAGCCGGCTGGAGTTCGACGCCGCCGGCCGTTCTTCGTGGGTAAAGGCCTCCGCCGGGCACTCGCCCGGCCTGGAATTGTTCCTGCAGAACGCCAACAGGCTCGACGAGGCCCTCGCGGACATGATCCCCGGATTCTCTGCCTCTTGAATTTGTCCGCGTGATCGGGCCGCGTTCAATACTCTCAGCGCGGTACGTCGTCGTCCGGTCCTCAGAGCACAGTCGGCACCATCCAGGTGAACTGCTCGCCGATCTCCAGCCGCCTCTCCAGGTCCCAGTCGCCGAAACCTTCGATTTTCGCCTCGTGACGCGTCCCGGCGGCTCAGCTTGCTATCAGCAGATAAGCGATCGTCCCGTAAAGCGCCGCCACCGCGGACCAGATCGCCAGAGCGATCGCGAGCCGGATCAGCGTCTGGAAAAGGGGCAGCGTCCGGCCCAGCCGGTCCCAGAAAAAGGCGGTCCCCCAGATCAATGCGATGATCGACCCGAAGACCACGTCGTGTCCGGTGCTGCGCGGGAAGGACGCCATGCGGTCGGAGAGGTAGGGCCAGGAGAGTAGCGACGTGAGCCAGAGCCCCGGCATCGGGTCGATCGGGCGGGTAGGTGAAGGGCGGCGATGCGGCGCGACGGTCGACATGGGAGGGGAGGATAGCGCGGAGCCCGCCTTCAATCCAGCGGAATCGACTTCCAAAGTGTTCTGAGATATGTGGGCGTCTGCACTTTTTTCGAGGTGCCGTACGCCGCGATCACCGGCCACGGCCGTTACCCTTCTCGGCCTCGTACTTGCGATTCAGGTCGCGGAGGAGCACGTGCCCGGCGCTCGTCAGCGAGGCCAGAGCCATCGCGACCATGCTGACCATCGCCACGGTCTGGAAGACCTGCGAGCCGGTCTCCTTGGACATCGAGATCGATTCCCTGGCGATCGTGAGCGGACTGGTGTGGGGCGTCATGCCGTACATGGGCCGGAGGATAGGCCTGTTCGCTTGATTCGTCAACGACTTATTGCAATCTGCATGTGTTAACCAATTCGGTCTTTCGATCGCGTTAATTGCTTTTCGGAGTCAGTCGCCCGACTCACGCGGGGCGGCTTTCCAGCGGCTCGGTGGCCGGTTTCACCGTGAAAATCCCCCTTAGCGATGCTAAGGAGAGACGCCTGTGGACAAATGGCTTCTGCTGAGTTGCGCCTTGCGGCAACTGGCCTTCAGCCCTGACAGGGCTTCTCCGGGGTTGGATGAATCGGGTTGGTGGGTCGGTCCCTGAGCTCTCGCATCAGGTGGCGGATGTTAATCTTCGGCCCCCGGCGAGAGCGACCGCGTGCGGCGTCCATCGGGTCTACCCGGGGTTGGGAGGTCGAAGCGGTGGAGGCCGATTCAGGAACGTAGGAGGAGGGCCGGGCGAACGCACGGCCGAGCCATTGATTAGACGAGGGGCGCTGGCTCGAACGGGCCCCCAGCGAGCAGTTCCCTGGCCCAGTCCTCGGCAACGGTCGCCTCGGCCGCCTCGAGTTCGAGCCGGAAAGCGTCTAGGGCTTCCGCATTGATGCGGCAGTCGGCCCGTTCGGCGAGGATGGTCAGGGCGTGATAGATGCCGAGCAGCCGGTCGCCCCGGCCCTCGATGTGGTATCTGGGATCGTCGGGGATGAAAGCACCGTCGAAGTAGCCGGCTTCAGTCGCCTTCTGCTCAAGGTGCTTCAGCCAATCGCCCAGGCGACTCGCGGCATGACGTATGTCGTGAAAGCGCCGCTTGGGACTGCCGGTCATGGTGTCGGCTCCTTCACTCGTCGAGCGTCAGGCGGCGTTCGGCGAACTCGCGTTCGATATCGTCGCAGGCCGCGTCGAAGTCGGCATCGCAGCCGGCGGACAGGTCGTCGAGAACGGCCGCAAGGCGGCTGGCGGCGGTCGGGGATTCGTGGCTTGGCGTCATGGTGGTCTCCTTCGCTTCGGTGTTCCGGCCGCGACCATCGCGGCCTGATGGCACGACGGGCAAAGCCGCATCAGTCCGGGGCGGACGCGCACCGGTCAAGCGAAAGGCCGAAGGCTTCCGCCCTGCGGAAAGCGGCCTTGGCAGCTTGAGCGGCCCGGCGGCGGCTTTACGCGTGACAGGGAAGGCCGCCGGTCGTGGCGGGGATCAGTCGGCAAAGGGTAGGCATCGGGCGGGCGGGAATCCGTATCGAAGGGGGTGCGGCAACCTATAAGAAATGCTTACAAGTTCGCCGGGTGGGAAGGTCTCCGCCCGGCAGCCCATCAGAACAGCATCCCCTGGTCCGGGGCCGGCCCCGGAGCGGATGGGGCATCGGGCCGGGTTTTCATGGGGTTTGGCGGCATCGGCTCCGCCGGGCCCGTCTCGTGGTCTTGGGGCAGCCCCGAGCAATGGCGGCAGCCGGTCCCCGCCGGAGTCTCCATCGGCTCGAAGCCGGGGCAGCGTGCGGCGTCGGCCTTCTCGGAGGCGCGATAGCGCTCGGCGTGCATCTCGCCGGCTGGATGGCCGCTCGGACGTTTACACCGCACCCCCGGGGCGGCGTGGCATCTCGGGCAAGTAATGGCGTGCGGGCAGGTCCCCCGGGCCTGCGGGCCGCAACCGCACGGCGAGCCGGGCCGCCGTGCGGGGTCGCGGCGGGTCATGCCTCTACCTCCTGAGGCTGGAGGCCGTGCAGGTAGTCCGCGGCCTTTTGGGCGTGGGCGGCGGCCTGGAAGATGGCCCGCTTGTCTTCCTTCAGCACCTTGAGCCAGTGGTCGAGGTAGGCGGCGTGGTCCTCGCGGGGTTCGGGCGTGATGCCCAGGTCGCAGCACAGGAAAGCCGAGCCGATCTCGGCGACCAGTTCCTCGCGGGCGTAGCCTTCATCGCCGAACTTCTTGCGTCCGAAGTCGCGGGCGAGGCGGCTTGGGTGCTTGGTCCAGTGGCAAAGCTCGTGTGCGAGCGTCGAGCAATAGCTCTCGGCGTCCTTGAACGCGACGAAGGGCGGCATCTGGATGTAGTCGGGTTCGCTCGCGTAGTAGGCCTGGTTCCCGCCGTGGCGGATATCGGCGGCGGTGTTGGCGAAGAACAGGTCGGCCGATTCGATGCGGGCCACGGGGTCGAGCCCGGGGGCGGCGGTCGCGTAGAAGTGGGCGGGCAGGCCCTCGACCTGCTCGACGTTGAAGACGGTGTAGCCCTTCATGAAGTAGATGTCGCGCTCGGTCTCCTCGCCGTCGTCGCCGGTCTCGCTCCGTCGGATGCGGTCGGCGTAGACGACCAGCGAGCCCTTCGAGCCCTTCTTCACGCAGGCTCCCAGTTCCTTCGCCTGGTTGAAGGTCATCCAGATGGGAGCGGCGAAGCCTTGCATCTCGGCGGCCA
>ERZ778018.2791-NODE-2791-length-10511-cov-3.361037_pt1 | contig 10511 bp, 5 predicted proteins | sample MGYA00375748_ERZ778018 | MGnify/ENA primary metagenome ERZ778018 (study PRJEB29350, sample SAMN05509839) | bioreactor metagenome | biome: bioreactor; material: wastewater | place: South Africa: University of Cape Town | collected 2014-04-22 ... | reverse complement strand
GTGGAAATTCCAACGATCACATCGCCTGGGTTAGCTAATGCTTCAACTTGACGAGCAAAAACATAATCATAACTATAATCATTGGCAATGGCTGTCAAAGCTGATGTATCCACTGTTAAAGCAATGGCCTTTAAGGCAGGCCGATCAAAGGCGAATCGACTTACAAATTCGGCTGCCAAATGTTGAGCATCTGCAGCACTGCCACCATTTCCACAAAATAAAATCTTTTTACCCTTTTGTAAAGCATCAATCATTACATCGGTAATAACAGTGACTTGATCAACCGTCTGTTTGTTGTTAAGAAGCTTCTGAAAGAGTTCGACACTTTTTTTTAATTCTTGGTCTAGGACAGTTTTAATCATAGGGACTTTATATAAGTTAATCTGTTGTTTCAATTTTATAATAGACTTTCTTCTTAAATGCTATCCTAAATATATAATTTAGTTGACGCAAGCTTCTCAGAGGTTCAAGAATCTAAATATAAAAAAACAAAGTAATATCTGGATAGGAAATGCTACATCGTCCAATAAAAAAAATTCTCGTTATTCGCCTGAGTGCATTAGGTGATATCATACAAACTTTTCCTGCCTTTCAAGCTATCCGCCGGCATCATCCAGACGCCCATATAACGGTCATGACAACAACTCCTTATGAAGAATTATTGAGAGCCTCAAAATTATTTGATGACGTTCTAACCTACAGACGGATGAAATTATATCACTTAAAAGAGTTGTTAATTTTTCGCCAGCAATTTTTAAAACACGGCTTTGATCGCGTTTATGATCTACAGTTAAGCCAGCGTACCACCTTTATGTTTAAACTAATTGGCGGTAAAAGAAGTGGAATTGAATGGGTGGGAAAAGCCCCTGGCGGAAGTATTCAATTTTGTGAACCTACGATAAGAATTAATACATTTAACCGACATCAAGCTCTTCTTGCCCCCTTAGGTATTCAATTAGAGAAGCAAGACTTACGATATGTAGGATCTCCCCTCAAGATTGAATTACCTCCCCGGTACGCCGTGATTGTGCCCGGTGCATCTAATACTTTTAATGGTGCCAAGAAATGGCCTCAGCCTTATTATGCAGCTTTGTGTCAATATTTAGTTAATCATCACATCACACCCATCATTGTTGGAGGACCAACAGAAGATAATCGAGAGATCCAAGAAATATGCCCAGAAGCCATCGATTTAACCGGACAAACAAGTTTTTCAGAATTGATTACAATCTCAACAGCCGCCTGTCTAGCTGTTGGCAATGATACCGGCCCTATGCATTTAGCCTCAGCCAGCCTAGCACCTGTCATTATCCTTTTTTCAGGCAAAACTGACCCAACCTTTGCCCTTTCGCCTGAAGCCCATATCCATTGGTTACAAACAGAAAATCTGGCTGATTTACAGCCTGCTACGGTGATCAAGAAAGTCGCATCTCTCTTAAGTCTCTCTTAAACCACTAACTAATTCAGAGGACCATGGATAAGAAGCTGTCCAGCATATACTCTATAGTGGGGGGTCAACCTAGGTTTTCAAGATTTCTAGCGTGATATCCCTTATAATCTTTTCGATTTTTTTGCTTTAAAGGAATGCTATAATCAGGGAGATTTCTTTTTCAAAAAAAACAGTGTAAAGTTTAGTAATATTTTTGATAAATAAGAGATAAACATGAATAACAATTTTTTTAATCTAATTGGTGATAAAAAATTTGGCCCTTTATTCTGGATTCAACTTTTAGGGGCATTTCATGATAATCTTTTCCGCCAAGCCTTAATCATTATGGTAACGTATGGTATTGGAGTAAAATCAGGCTATAACCAAGTCATATTGATTCCTCTGATCAGCGGTATTGCCATTAGCCCTTTTTTCTTATTTTCCAGTCTTGCCGGACAATTAGCCGATAAATACGATAAATCCTATGTTACAAGACTTTTAAAAGCCTGTGAAATTGGCGTTGTTATTATTGCGCTCTATGGCTTAGTGGCTCAATCTTTTCCAATTTTATTACTGACATTATTTTTAACTCTAACTCAATCAACATTTTTTGGTCCTATTAAATATAGTATGATCCCTAGTATTTTGAAGAAGGACAAAATTGTTAATGCAAATGCCCTTGTTGAAGGGAGTACCTTTTTAGCTATTTTAGCGGGAACCTCTTTGGGCAATTTTTTAGTATATATTGAAGCAGGAGGGTTTACCATCCTTGGAATTGTAATGGTCATATCGGTTTGTGCCTCATTTTACATTTCATTGAAACTACCAGCCCTTGAACCAGCTGATCCAAAACTTGTCATCAATAAAAATATTGCAGAAGAAACTCTAAATCTGGTTAAAGAAGCGTCGCAAGATCGCTCTATCTTCCTCAGTATTATGGGGATTTCCTGGTTCTGGGTTATTGGCGTCACCATGCTAACCCAAATTGCCTGGTACGGGAAAGTGGTATTGGGAGCGAACCCCAGTGTGGCTAATTTCTTCTTATTTTTATTTGCTGGTGGGATTGGCTTGGGGTCCTATCTCAGCAATCGAATTATGGGAAGCCAAATTGACGCACGCATCATCCCCTGGGGTGCCATTGCGACGACCGCATTTATTCTCGATCTAGTCTACGTCAGTTTTAACGTGCCTTTTACCCAAGATATAGGCGTTGCCGAATTCTTGAGTAAAAATTACAGTTGGCGATTATGCTTTGATTTATTGATGATTGCAACCTCTGTCGGCATTAGTTTGGTTCCCCTTTATGCTTTATTACAAACAGAGGCCGACCCTAAAAAATGTTCCCGCATTATCGCTGCCAACAATATCATCAATGCCTTTTTTATGATGATGTCCTCGATTACAACCATAATTTTAATGGCCATGGATATCACAATTATCAATATTTTCTTGATTGTTGGCCTCTTGAATTTATTTGCAATGCATAAGCTATCAAGCCTTGTACCTGAGTCTCTTTTGCAATTAATTCTGCAAGCAATTCTCAAGGTTCTTTTCCGTGTCGAAGTCAAAGGCATGGAAAACTTTAAGAAAGCCGGCAATCGTGTTCTTATTATCGCCAATCATGTGTCTTTTATTGATGCCATGTTGCTATTTGCTTTTATCCCTGAAAAACTGAGTTATGCCATCTGGAGTCAGTATATCAATCGTATTTGGATTCGGATCATTCGTCCGGGCATCAATTTACTACCTGTCGATCCGACCAACCCTATGGCAACCAAGAAACTAATTGAACTTATTCGACAAGGCCATAAATGTGTTATTTTTCCAGAAGGAAGAATTACTGTTACCGGGACCCTCATGTAAGTTTTTGATGGCCCGGGTATGGTTGCTGATCGGTCTGGCGCCCAAATTCTCCCCATTCGCATTGAGGGGGCCCAGTATTCTCTATTTTCTCGCTTAGACGGTAAAATTAATCGCAAGCTTTTTCCAAAGATTTCACTCACCCTTCTTCCACCCCGTCACATTGACGTTAATCCTAACTTGAAAGGGAGAGAACGTCGACGTGTTATTTCCAATCAAATTTACGATATTATGGTTGGTATGATGTTTGATACTTCACCGTATCAACAAACAGTCATACAATCAATTTTTGAGGCTGCCAAACTGTATGGAATGAATCGTGAAATTGTCGAAGATACTCAACGGCAGCCTTTGACTTATCGCCAGTTAATTATGCGTAGTTTTATTTTAGGACGGTGGATTGAGAAGAAGACCCTTAAGGATGAACGTATTGGAGTCCTCTTACCGACCAGCATTGGCTCGATGCTCTGTATCATAGCTCAATTGCTCTTTGGCAGAGTACCGGCCATGCTCAATTTCTCTCTAGGCGCAGCTATCTTAATTCATTCATGTAAATTAGCACGTGTTCGGTTGGTGTTAACCTCGCGCAAATTTATTGAATTAGCCCGCTTAGAAAATACAGTAAAGCAACTAGAAGGCCATGTCACTATTGTCTATCTTGAAGATTTAGCTTCAGAAATTAGCATTATTGATAAGGCTATTGGCGCTGTGTCGAGTTTTATGCCTGAATTGGCATCACGCCGTCTCCAACAAACAATTGAAGCGGATGACACTGCCGTTATCCTGTTTACCTCAGGATCGGAAGGATTACCCAAGGCTGTCGCTTTAAGCCATACAAACTTAAATGCAAACCGCTACCAACTCACCACCATGATTGACCTAACCACTCAAGATGTCATTTTAAATGCCTTACCTACCTTCCATTCTTTTGGATTAATTGGTGGTGTTATTGCCCCCTTAACAGCAGGGATCCGAGTTTTTCAATATCCTTCTCCTTTACATTACCGTATCGTACCGGTAATGGCTTATGATATTAATGCGACAATATTTTTTGCAACTGATACATTTTTAAGCCGTTATGCGATTTCAGCACATCCTTATGACTTTTATTCCATGCGGCTTGTTATCGCTGGCGCTGAAAAATTACGGGAAGAAACACGCCGTATTTGGATTGAAAAATTTGGAATTCATATCAGAGAAGGATATGGAACCACCGAAGCCTCCCCAGCCGTTGCCATCAATACCCCTATGCTCAATAAAGTGGGAACTGTTGGTCGATTTTTAACAGGAGTACGCTATCATTTACGCCCTGTAGAAGGCATAGAAGAGGGCGGTCGGTTGATCATAAAGGGCCCCAATATAATGTTGGGTTATCTTGATGCAGAATCTGGCCATATTGTGCCAACCTCTGCGAGCTTTTTTGAAGGAGAAGATCCACAATTGGGATGGTATGATACCGGTGATATTATTTCCGTTGATGAGCAAGGATTTGTAACTATCAAAGGACGTGCTAAACGGTTTGCCAAGGTAGCCGGTGAAATGATTTCTTTAGGAGCCGTTGAAGAAGCTTTGCAAAAAATTCATCCTGAACACGGTCATGTGGTCTTAGCAGCTCCCGATGAGCGGAAAGGAGAACAGCTCGTTCTCCTCACGACAGCTCCTATTCAAAGAGATGCTTTGATTGCCCCCTTTAAAGCGTCTGGTTATCCTGAGTTAATGCTGCCTCGCCGCATATTTGTTATAGAAAAGATTCCTGTCCTTCCTACAGGGAAGATTAATCTGGTTGAAGCAAAGGCAATCATGGCTCAATTACTCGTCGCAGCAACAGGATAACCCTCTTATTTGCCAAACAGCAATGTGCTCTTAAACAAAATTATAAGGATCAACATCCACTATCAACTGAACAGATGAGGGTATCGCTTGGGTTGCCAGCCAATTTTGTAAAATTCGTTGTAAAGGCAGTGTTTTAGGGGCCTTGAAAAGTAATCGCCACCGATGCTTACCACGCATGAAGGACAAGGGGGCAGGTGTAGGTCCATAGAGCTCAATCTCTTCATGCTTAGGGGCCGTTTGCCCCAGTTGACGGGCTGTATGAGCCACCAGATCAGGATTTGTCGCAGCCAACGTTAGAGAAATAAGCCGTCCAAAAGGTGGCATTCCGTGATCTTGCCGTTCGCGTAATTCTAATTCATTAAAGCTATTTCGGTCCTGATTCACCATGGCTTGCATTAAAGGATGCTCTGGCTGAAATGTTTGCAATAATACTTTTCCGGGACGATCTTCTCGTCCTGCCCGCCCTGAAACCTGATGCAAAAGCTGATAAGTTCTCTCGGCACAGCGCAAGTCTCCCCCACTTAACCCTAAATCTGCATCGACCACTCCGACCAAAGTAATTAAGGGAAAATGATGCCCCTTTGCTAAAATTTGTGTTCCAATCAAGATATCAATTTCATGGTTCCGAATTTGAGCCACAAGGTCATTCAATTTTGTTAAAGAAGTCACTTCATCACTGGTCAGAATCCGGCAACGGGCATAAGGTAAAAGCTTCTCCACAACTTCATGAACGCGTTCTACGCCGGGTCCACAGGGAATAAGAGTATTCGTCTGCTGACAGGCTGGGCAGTGAAGTGGCATGTCCTGCTCCAGGCCACAATGATGGCAATGCAATTTTCCTGTCCTTTTGTGAGCCACCATCCAAGCACTACAGTTTTGACAATTAAAACGGTGGCCGCAAGAATGGCATAAAGTTAAGGGAGCATAACCGCGTCGGTTAAGAAATAAAATCGCTTGCTCGCCTCTTGTAAGCGTTGTTTCTAAGGCCTGAATCAAGGGAGGAGATAACCATCCTCGCGGCTGTCTGCGCATATCAATGGTCTCAATATGGGGCAGACTCGCTTCTCCGTGCCGACTGTGAAGTACCAAAGGCGTATAGCGTCCTTCTTGGGTATTATGAATTGTTTCTAAAGCAGGTGTTGCTGAGGCTAAAACGGCAGGACATGATTCACAATGTGCTCTCAAGACTGCCATATCTCTGGCATTATAAATAACTTGTTCTTCTTGTTTGAACGACCCATCATGCTCTTCATCAACAATGATGATTCCCAGATTAGGATAAGGCAAAAATAGGGCGGAGCGTGCTCCAACAATAACTTTAGCCTCTCCTTTAATAATCGCTTGCCAGGTTTGACGTCGCTGGGATTCTGTTAATGTTGAATGCCATTGCAAGGGGGGACAGCCAAATCGCCGTTGGAACCGATCTAACCATTGATTGGTTAAGGCAATTTCTGGCAGCAAGACGAGGGCTTGTTGGCCCTGTTCCAAGGCCGTTTGAATAGCGGCTAAATAAACCTCAGTTTTGCCAGAGCCTGTGACACCGTCTAACAAAAAAGTTTCATAGATATGATCTTGAACGGCTTGAGAGATAGCCGTGGCAGCCTCTGTTTGTTCAGCAGATAAGGTAACAGTTTGACGTGAAAAATCGGGCGTACCAATTTCTAAGGGCTTGCGTACCTTCTTCTCTTCCATAAATGCTGAACTAAAACACAAACGCAAGGTATTACCCAGAGGGGTCATCGTATACTCTGAAACCTTCTTTAAAAAAGTACGGATGGTATTAGGAAGAGGGGGTATATCAACAATAGCCTCAACCGCTTTGGCTTTCCCTAAATATCCTTGTGATCCCTCCCAAGCCACGCCAATCATTTGACGCCCCCTAAAAGGCACCCTAACGAAGGAACCTAAGGGGATATCCTCTTTTGAGATATACGTAAAGGCTGTATCAACAGCAACAGGCAATAATATATTTGTTTGATAAGTCATGCGGCTATCTTGACACAAGTTCCTATTTGACATCAATCCTCTGGGGTGGCTTAATCAGTTTAGAATTTTACTTCTTAATTGATGAGTTACTTTTATGCAAATATTTATTGATACAGCCGATATAAATGAGATCCGCAATTTAAATGAGACAGGCTTAATTGATGGTGTGACAACCAATCCTTCTCTCGCAGCAAGCCAGGGGATTCAATTTACAGACTTAATTTGTCAGATTTGTGATATTGTGAATGGTCCTATTAGTGCTGAAGTTATTGCCTTAGATGCGGAAGGTATGATTGCTCAGGGCAGAAAATTGGCTGCTATTCATGACAATGTCGTGGTTAAAGTTCCTCTAACAGTTGAAGGTTTGAAAGCCTGCCGTACCTTAGCAGAAGAGAATATTGGTGTGAATGTCACTTTATGTTTTTCTGCGCCTCAAGCCTTACTAGCAGCCAAGGCGGGTGCTCGCTATATTTCTCCCTTTGTCGGCCGTTTAGATGATCAAGGGTGGGAGGGAATGCAACTTATTCGAGACATTCAACTGATTTATGATAACTATATGTTTGATACAGAAATCTTGGCCGCCTCTATCCGCCATCCACAGCATGTACTTGAAGCAGCTAAAGCAGGGGCTGATGTATGCACAATTCCTCCAAAAGTCTTCCGTCAACTTTATAAACACAATTTGACTGATATTGGTTTAGATGCTTTTATGGATGATTGGAAAAAGAGTGGGTTATCTATTTAGCTCTTTGGAGATTTAAGTAGCTTTAAAAAGCTTCTTAAATCTTTCATTTAACTCCGCCAGAAAGACGGCATTAGAAGTACAAATATTGTCAACAGCTCAAGACGCCCTAGTGTCATTCCTGCCATTAGCAAGAGTTTGGCTCCCCCATCTAAAAAGGATAGACTTCCCATGGGACCCACGGCCTTGGTCACACCTGGTCCTGTATTGCTTAAGGCTGCAATAGACGCTGAAAATGCATCCATCATCCCCAGATCAAACAAGGTTAATAAAGATGTTAAACAAAACGCCGTAAAAAAGTAGAGAGTGGTGAAGGTTAATACTGAGCTGGCAACACTTTCAGGAATTTTTTGCCCCTGATAAATAGGGATATAAACACCATGTGGACGACGCAGTTGACGCAGATGGCTTTGGGTTACTTTGACAAGAACTTGAAGACGAAACACTTTAACTCCCCCTGCTGTTGAGCCCGTACATCCGCCCACAATACTTAAGAGTAAAAGCAACACACAGGGAAAAGATCCCCATAACGTATAATCAATGGTTGTAAATCCCGCCGACGTCGACATAGAAACTACAGAGAAAATTGATTCCCGTAAAGCCTTCGGCGCAGACATTCCTAAAAAGGACCAAGTCCAGAAAAAAACGATCACAATAAACCAAAATAATATCCCAAAGTAGACTCTCACTTGAGCATCCTTAAACAATGCACTGGCATTACCATGCCATAATCGAATAAAGAGAACGAAAGTCAGGCTTCCCATTAACATAAAAAAGATTGTAATGATTTCGATGCTAAGGGAATCGTAAAAAGCAAGTGAGGTATTTTTAGTTGATAATCCCCCTGTTGATACAGTGGTCATAGCATGACATACAGCATCAAAAGGCTGCATGCCCGCCACGAATAATGCAAAAAAGCAGGCCACCGTAAAAAAGACATAGATGCTCGTAATGGCTGAACTAATTTGAGTAACGCGTGGTAATATTTTTTCTGATTTATCAGAAAATTCACTGCGGAACAGCTGCATCCCCCCAATTCGCAAGGTTGGTAAAATAATTAAGGCCATCAAAATAATTCCTGTCCCCCCTAACCATTGCAAGATTGATCGCCATAACAAAACACCTTTCGAAGCTTTATCAAGATTTGAAATAACCGTAGATCCCGTGGTGGTGATTGCTGACACTGCTTCGAACCAAGAATCTAAATAGCTTAAATTTAAATCAGACCAGTAAATAGGAAGAGCAGCAAATAAAGGAGTAATAATCCAACATAACGCCGTCATTAAGAATGCTTCTCGCACTTTAAGCTCAATCCGGCCCGGCGATCGATTGGCCATCGCTAGAAGGCTGCCTAAAGCACCTGTGAGGAAAAAACTAAATGAAAACTCTTCCCATCCTCGAGTTTTATAAATAAATAACTCAACCCCAATAGGAATGACCATAGCAACTGCCATAGCATTCAATAACATGCCTACCAAGTATAGAACGGAGCGAAATGCAATCATATTAAAAAGTATTTATAATTTTCTTAAAAAACTAGCATATTGACTAATTTTAAACAAGCTTAAGCTATATAGGCTTCTTACCCTCAAATTCAAGAGTTTTATGGATAAAATTGGTAGATAGTAAAAAAAGATAGAAGTTGCTTATTCGCGAAGGATTTGCTGTGCTGTTAAAAGGACATCCCGACCAACGGGGGCAGCAATACGGCCACCACTTCCGCCATGCTCAATTAATACAGCCGCCGCAAAACGAGGCGCATGGATTGGAGCATACCCAACAAATAAAGCATGTTCTCGATGATGCCACGGTCGGTCAGCACTATTGACTAAGCCTAAAGCTCTCTCTTTTTCAGTAATCCGTCGAACTTGGGTGGTGCCTGTTTTACCAGCCATCTCCATACCTGATTGAGCAATACGATGCCTGAAAGAGGTTCCTCCTCCTTCATTGGATGCCTTATTAAGCCCGGTCTGAATATACCCTAGATGCTTAGGATCAATTGCTAAGGTTTCAAATTCTCGCTGTTGCCCTGCTAAGAGAGTTGGCGTAATAACCTTACCAGATGCTAACCGCGCAATCATCACCGCCAACTGAAGGGGTGTGGTTAAGGTATACCCTTGACCAATACCCGCATTATAGCTCTCTCCCATCGTCCATTTTGCTTTATGAATCCGTCTTTTCCATTCCGTTGTTGGAATCAAGCCAGATTTTTCTCCTGGAATCTCAATCCCTGTAATCGACCCCAAGCCAAGGCGTTGAGCCATTGCTGCAATTGCATCAATGCCCATTAAACTTGCAATATGATAAAAATAGATATCACATGAAGTAGCAATAGCCCGAGTAAGATCTACGGTACCATGCCCTCCTGTCTTCCAAGTCCAACAATGAAATTTATGATTTCCCAGCATGGTATGACCTGAACAATTAACCGAGGTATGAGGATGAATAATTCCTTTTTCCAAGGCAGCCAAAGCCGTTACCATTTTAAAAGTTGAACCGGGCGCATAAAGGCCAGAAATAGGTTTATTAATTAAGGCATGACATGGATGATTTAACAATTCTTGCCAATCTTTTTTGGGAATACCATTTACAAACAAATTATTGTCAAACCCTGTTGTAGACACATAGGCTAGGACTTCACCTGTAGGAATATCTAGCACC
>ERZ778018.2790-NODE-2790-length-10513-cov-3.532893_pt1 | contig 10513 bp, 4 predicted proteins | sample MGYA00375748_ERZ778018 | MGnify/ENA primary metagenome ERZ778018 (study PRJEB29350, sample SAMN05509839) | bioreactor metagenome | biome: bioreactor; material: wastewater | place: South Africa: University of Cape Town | collected 2014-04-22 ... | reverse complement strand
CGCGCGCCGGTGACGAGCCCGTCGGGTTCCGGCGGTTGTGCGCACAGACGGCCCGCTGGCTGTTCGAGCTCGACGACATCGACCAGGCGCTGCAGCTGGCCATCGACGGCGGCGACTTCGCCTTCGCCGACCGTGTGTTCGTCTCGCTCGTGATCGGCAACCCCGACAGCTACATCACCGATCGGTTCCTGCCCGCGCTGCGGCGCGTCCCGGCCGAGGCGCTGTCCGCGCATCCGATGCTCGCGTTCGGACTCGGGCTCGCCCTCGCGGCCAATCCGAGCCAGCGGCTGGAGGCGCCACGGGCGTTCCGCATCGCGATCGAGTCGGCGGCGGACGCCTCGTATCTCGAACCGGACATCGACACGTTCTCGCTCGACGCGATGCGCGCGGTGGCCCGTCGGCTCGCGTTCGAGTTTCCGCAGTCCGCGCAAGCCAGTGCCGAGGCTGCGCGCTCCGTCGAGAAGCTGGGGGCCGACCGGCTCACGAGGTACGGCGAGCATCTCGGGACGATTCTGCGGCAGCTGAGCTATTCGCTGCTGCTGGGCGGCCGGATCGACGAGGCGGTCGCGGTGAGCGACCGCTCGGTGGCGCTGTGCCACAGCCAGACCGCCCGGAACTACTCGATCGTGTACGGGGCGGGCATCAGCGCCTTCGCCGGCGACGTCTCGCAGTCGCAGCGGCTGCTGGCTTCGGTCGACGGTGAGGCCTGGCCGGATGCCCTCAAGCGCACGTACCTGAACGGACTCGGGGTCGTCGCCGAGGGTTTCGCGCGCCTGGATGCTCTGGACTTCGCCGGTGCCCTCGCCGTTCTGCACGACACCGACTGCTATACGCCCACGACGGAGTTCTGGCCGTTGCTGACGGCGATCTCCGTGGCCGCCCGACATGGCCTCGGGCAGGCGGGCGCGGAGGCGGAGCGCGTCGCCCGAGAACTGGCCGGGGCTCGCCCGCCGGCGTTCGGCGACAATGTGGCCACCGAGCACTTGCACGCGGTGCTGGCCAGGGCGTGGCTGGCCGCGGGCGATCTCCGCTGCGCCACCGGGCTGCTGGCCGCCCAGCCCGCCGACCGCGCGCACCTGGCCGCAGCGCGGATCTGCCGGCTGCTGGCCGAGGGACGTGATCGTGAGGCGTTCGCCCTCGCCGATGCGGCGCTCGAGCTGCCCGGGCATACGCTGCGCACGCGCGCCGACGTCTGGACGGCCGGCGCGGCAGCCGCGCTGCGGCTGGGTCAGCTCGACAGGGCCGGCTCATGGCTGAGCGGTGCCGCGGTGACGTGGGAGGACTACGGGGCGCGCCTGCACGTGGCGCTGCTGAGCGCACGCGATCGCAGACTGCTGCGTGAGTTCGCCGACGAGCGCGACGCCGGCTCGGTACTGCGCTACCTGGACATCCCCGCGGTGTCGCGGCAGGCCAACACGGCGCCGCCGGTCTCGCTGACGCCCCGGGAACGCGTCGTGCTGGCCGCCGTCGCCGAGCACGACAGCATCCGTGCCGTGGCGCAGGCACTGGTCGTCTCGCCGCACACGGTCAAATCGCAGCTGCAGGGCGTGTATCGCAAGCTCGGCGTCTCCTCGCGGTACGCCGCGGTCGCGGTCGCCCGTGAGCTCGGCCTCGTCGACGACCCCGCACGGGATTAGTACCGGGACCAGAACACCCGGATCGCGGGATGAAATCCCCGGCGACAGCCGATCTGGGCCGCCCCCGTGCACCACGATTGCTCAGGTCAGACGTGTCAGTCATGAGCGACTCGCCTGACCGGGACGACCGCGGGCGCATCGCCGTCGCCGTGCCGGTGGGCGACGTCGACCCACCGGGGGGAATCTCTTGTCGTATCCAACGCACGACGCCCAGCGTCATCCTGCTCCACCGCTGCGGCGCTCGTTCGCCGTCTGCCTCGCCTTCCTGCTGGCGATCGCCTCCGTGGTCGGGCTGGGACAGGCCGCTCATGCGGCCACCACGGGGATCTCGTCGACCGTCCTGTTGAACGGTGAGACCTACGACGGCACCGCCGTCGTCGACGAGGGCGACACGATGACCCTCCGCGTGCAGTACGACAACAGCGTGCAGCCCGGCTCGACAGTCGTCTTCGACCTCGGCACGAACGTCACGCTCACCGGCGTGCCCTCCGCGAACACGGCGATCGCCTCGGTCGCACAAGATGGCAACAAGGTCTCGGTCACGTTCCGGAACCCGTGGCCGAGCGACGTCAACCAGGGCGTCTTCGACCTCGACTTCGTCGTGAACCCGGTCGATGCCAGCGCCAAAGATAAGCTGACCTGGTCGATCGACGGGCAGGAGAACTCGATCGACATCATCGTCCGCAACCAGGGCGACCGGTTCGCGAACGTGACGGATGCCTCCAGCAAGGGCGCTGCGCCCGGCAACCTCGACGGCTTCGTGACCGTCGTCGACGGACACGTCCAGCTCAAGCCCGGTATCGCCGATCAAGACCTCACCTACACGCTGCAGCTGAACTCCGCCGAGGCCAGAAGCGGCTTCGCCATCGCCGACCAGCTTCCCGCGGGACTGAGCTACGTCCCCGGGTCGTTCAACGGGCAGCTGGTCACCTGGGATGCCGATGGGCTGAACCGCACGTCGGCGTCCTTCCCGTTCTCCCCGGCGATCGCCGGCAACGGGTTCTCGGGGACGGTGGATGTGCCCGCACCGTCGATGCTCACGATCACCTACACGGCGCGGGTGACCGACGTCGCCGCGCTCGAGGCGCTGCTGCAGACGCAGTACGAGAACCTGAACGGCGGCACCGGCAGCTTCCAGATCCAGCTGACGAACACCGCGAGCTTCGGCGGCACCAACCGGACGGCATCCATCCGCCTGCGTGGCACCGTGCCCGGCGTCAACATCGGCCAGGCGTTCGGTAAGACGTCGAACTGGAGCACGAAGAACGTCGTTGCCGGCCAGGACGGCGCGCTGACGCCACCCGCCGATCTCACCTACACGCTGAGGGCCGACCTGCGTCAGTGGGACGGGCACGATGCGAACTTCACGCTGGGCCGCAACGTCGTCGTCAGCGACGCGCTTCCCGCACAGGCCGCGTGGAACACCTCGGCCGCCGACTTCGTCACCGCCACCGGCATCGCGCTGACCCAGGCCTCCACGTGCCCTGCCGACGCCGACGCGTTCGCCACGGACGCGTTCATCGGCCAGTACTGCGTGAACGGCCAGCAGCTGCTGGTCAACGTGGGCAAGGACAGCGCCACGAACGCCACGATCACGGCGAAGGCACGGGTGCTCAGCGTCCAAGGCCTCGACCAGGCCGGCAGCACGACCATCCAGGATGCGACGCCGTACCGGCTGCGCAACCAGGCGGCCTTCCATTACCGCGACGGCGCCGCATACACCGCGACCCGCGACGTGACCGTCGTCGTGCTCCCCGACTCCGCCGAGGGCGTGAACGACTCCAGCGTCTTCACCAAGACGGGTGCCGCCGAAGACGCCACCATCGCCCCGGGCGAGAGCGTCACGGTGCACTACACGCTCAAGGTCGCCGCCGACAAGGGCATCGACATGCGCGACACCCGGATCGTGGACTACATCGACGCCGACGTCTTCGACCTGAGCGACCCCGCGACGGTCGTCATCTCCGGCAGCTACGACGGCCAGGCGCTGGACCCGTCCGATTTCGCCGTGAGCCGCGACGCCGACGGGAACCTCGTGATCGAGCTGAGCGACGCGGGGAAGGCGATCGTGATCGCCCGTGGCGCCGACAAGGCGTACGAGGCACACCTGTCGCTGACCACGATGCCGTTCCAGGGCAAGGTGACCAAGACGATCACCAACAAGGCGACCCTGTTCGGCACCGACGGCGACCCGATGTACTGGTCACGGACCTCCGCGGATGCCACTTCCTACGGTGATGAGGCCGAGGTGCGCAAGCGCGTCTTCGACCGGTCCGACCAGGAGTGGGTCGACACGCTCAAGGCGCAGCTGGACGGCAGCGGCCACCTCGTGCAGGACACGTACGTCTACCGCGTCGAGTTCATCCCGCACGGCAGCTACAACCACGTCGTGATCGTCCCGGTCAAGGACGTCCTGCCCGACGCCGCCGACTTCCTCGGCTTCGTGACCGAGGCGAACGCCGCGACCGGCGCCGACCCGACGCCCGGTCCGGTCGACATCGGCGGCAACCTCGTCGCCTCGTACGACGCGGCGACCGGCACGGTGACGCTGCAGCAGAAGGATGGGACCCTACTCGAGGCGGGCGCTCCGATCGCGGCCTACATCGCCGTGCGGATCACCGACGCCTCGGCTCCCATCGTCAACAGGATCGGCGACACCACGGCGACGATCGTCCCGCTGAAGACGGTTTCGGTAGGCGACCTCGTGTGGGTCGACACGAACCGCGACGGGCGTCAGGACCCGGGTGAGCCCGGCATCCCCGGCGTGGTGCTCACCCTCGTCGGCCCCGACGGCCAGCCGGTCACCGACGTCGACGGCCGCCCGGTCGCACCGGTCACGACCGACGCGCGCGGTCAGTACACGTTTGAGAACCTGCCGGCGCTCGGCGGCGATCAGACCTATACGGTCCGTATCGACCGGAGCGCGTCGGCTGCGGCCCTCGAGCCGTACGTGCCGACGACGGCCTCCCAGGGCGATCGCGCGGGTGATTCGGCGACGTGGGAGGCCTCCAGCGAGCCCGGCGGCCTGCACGACGACGGCGACCGCGATCCGACACTGGACTTCGGGTTCGTCGCCAAGACCTACGCGATCGGCGACCTGGTCTGGATCGACCAGAACAAGAACGGCGTGCAGGATGCCGGCGAGCAGCCGCTGCCGGCAGTGACGGTGCAGCTGCTGAATGACGGCGCAGTGGTGGGGACCACGGCGACCGACGCCGACGGACGCTACGTCTTCGACGACCTGCCGGCGGGCACCTACCAGGTGCGGTTCATCCTGACCGACCAGCAGAAGAAGACCTACGCGTTCACGACACAGGACGCCGGGTCCGCCGACGCCCTCGACTCGGATGCGAATGCCGCCGACGGCCTGACCCGCACGATCGTGCTCGACGACACGAACACGGCTCTGACCGGCCGCTACGCTCCTCGTGAGATCGGCGCCACACAGGGCATCGACCCGACCCGGGATGCCGGTGTGATCGTCAAGGATGTCGCGGTGGTGCCGCCGACGCCCACGCCGACCTCCTCGGCCGCACCCGTGTCGACGGGCGACCTGCCGGTGACCGGGGGAACGATCGGGTACGGCTTCCTGGCCGGCGCGCTCGCCCTGCTCGCTGCCGGAGGTGCCTTCCTCGCGATCGGCCGACGCCGCAAGATCGTCGGCTGAGCGAGGGACAGCTGGGGAGCCCACGAGGTGGTGCTCCCCAGCTGCGGCCCGGAACACCGGTCGCGAGCTCGGAGGGAGTGACCCGGCGAGGCGGCCGCGCGGTCACGAGGTGAGGAGATGTCACCGGGCGCGGGCCGTATCTGGCAGGGTCGTCCTCACTTCGTGAGATCCCCTCGCCTCGGGCGAGGGCGGGCCGTGCTGGTCCCCAGCGAGTGCCGTCGTGCGACGGTCCTCCTCCGGCGGGGGTAAGGTTAGCCTTACCACTGTCCGTCGTCGCTCGTTCGGAAGAGCCGTGCTCGCCACCTTTGTCATCGGCCTGCGTGAAGGCCTTGAAGCCGTGCTCGTCGTCAGCATTGTCGCGGCGTTCCTCAAACGCAACGGCATCTCGCGACGTCCGATGTGGTTCGGCGTCTTCACTGCCGTGCTCATCTGCATCGCGGTGGGCGTCGGGCTGCAGGCCTTCGAACGGGCGCTGCCGCAGGCGCAGCAAGAGGGCCTGGAGGCGATCATCGGCGTGGTGGCGGTGATCTTCGTGACCGCGATGGTGGTCTGGATGGGCAGGAACGCCCGCGGTCTGAAAGCCCAGATCGAGGGCGCCGCCACCCACGCACTGGGTCGCGGCACGGGCTGGGCGCTGGCGGGCATGGCGTTCCTGGCCATCATCAAGGAGGGCTTCGAGACCGCCGTCTTCCTGCTCGCGACGTTGCAGGCCTCGACGAGCGTGTGGGCTGCCGGCATCGGAGCGGTCGCCGGCATCGGGGTGTCGTGTCTGGTCGGCTACGGACTGTACACCGGCGGGGTCAGGCTGAACCTCGGCAAGTTCTTCCGCATCTCCAGCGTCTTCCTGATCTTCGTCGCCGCCGGTCTGGTGCTCACCGCGCTGCGTCGCGGGCACGAGGCGGGCTGGATCACGATCGGCCAGCAGCACACAGTCGATCTGTCCTGGCTGGCACCGATCGGCTCGATCCGATCCGCCCTGATCACCGGGGTACTGGGCATCCCCGCCGACCCGCGGATCATCGAGGTGCTCGGCTGGTTCGGATACCTCGTGCCCATGCTGCTGATCGCCTTCTGGCCGCGGCGGTGGCGGCCCGCGCCCGCAGCCGTGCCGATCGTCAAGCTGTCGCTGGCCGGTGCCCTTGCCGCCGGTGCCGTGGTGCTGGCGCTCGCGGTGCCCGCGGTGCCGGGCGGCGTCTCCGCCGCCGCGCCGCTGACCGGTTCCGGGACGGTGGAGATCTCGGGCGCCGACGCTCCGACGCTGCACGTCACCGCGGCATCCGCCCCTGTCGTGTTCCATCGGGCCGAGGCCGCAGCCGATGTGCACAGCGGCGCGAACGTGACCCGGTGGACGCAGACGACGGATGCCCCGACCGCCGCCCGTCCGCCGACCCTGACCATCGATGAGCTGACCGCGCTGTTCGGCCGGGTGCCGATCGGCATCTCCGCTCTGCAGAACCCCGGTCCGTACGCGGCCGCGTGGAACGCGACCGCCACGACCACGGCGTGGACCGCGCGCGGCGGTCTCGTCGACGCGAGCCAGACGCTGCACACCACCCTCACCCTCAGCGGCGGCGGCCTCGTCGGGTCTCGCACCCTGACCCTCGACACGACGGTGTGGTCCGTGCCCGAGGCGACGGCCCTCACGCGTGCGGCGGCCGTCGCCGCCGGCGACGTGCAGGCACGCGAGCTCACCCTCTGGCGGGTGTGGCTGCCGCTGGTGCTCGGCGTCGCCGCGGTCCTGCTCGCGCTGAGCGCCTGGCGCGGCGTCCGTGCCGCACACCGCGCCGCCGGCCGCGACCAGCCCGCCGCCGACCCCTCCGCCTCGGACCCCTCTTGAAGGAGCACCCCCTATGCCGTCCGCTGACCGTCCCCGGCTCGTCCTGCTCGCCGCCGTCCTCGGCGCCGCATCCGCTCTGACGCTCGCCGGCTGTTCGAGCACCACGCCCGGCACGCCCGACCCCTCCACGGGCAGCGGTGCCTCGGCCGTCGATATCACGATGACCAGCGGCGGATCCGGTGACCAGTGCGCGGCCAGCACCACCACGGTGGCCGCCGGACCGGTCACGTTCACGGTGCAGAACACCTCGGCGACCGGCATCATCGAGTTCGAGCTGCTGCAGGACCAGCGCATCATCGGCGAGAAGGAGAACCTTGCACCGGGGCTGGCCCCGGTCTCGTTCACCGTCACCCTCGACGGTGGGAAGTACCAGCTGTATTGCCCCGGGGCCCAGAAGGAGTTCACCGACTTCACCGTCACCGGCAAGGCGGCCGCCGCCGGCTCCAGCGACACCGCAGCCCTGCTCGCGGAAGGAGCGAAGGGATACGCAGGCTACGTCAGCGCGCGTCTGTCCGATCTGCTCGACGGGTCGAAGAAGCTGCAGGCCGCGATCGATGCGGGCGACATCGCCCAGGCCAAGACCGTGTACGCGGGCACCCGGCAGTTCTACGAGAAGGTCGAGTCCGACGTGGCCGGCTTCGTCAAGCCCGGCTCGAGCCCCACCGACAACGCGGGCAATCTCGACTATCTCGTCGACATGCGGGCCTCGAACCTCGATCCCGCCGTCGGCTGGCACGGCTTCCACGCGATCGAGCGCGACCTATGGAAGAACGGCAGGATCACCGACGACACGAAGAAGCTCGCCGCCGAGCTCGTCGAGAACGTCACCACGCTGACTGACCTGTCCAAGGACCTCACGTTCAAGCCCGAAGACCTCGCCAACGGCGCGGCAGGGCTGCTCGAGGAGGTGCAGTCGAACAAGATCAGCGGCGAGGAGGAGGCATACAGCCACATCGACCTCGTGGACCTCGCCTCGAACGTCGAGGGCGCACGCCAGGCCTTCGCGTATCTCGAGCCCGGGCTGAAGAAGATCAACGCCTCGCTCACCGAGAACATCACGAAGCAGTTCCAGAACGTCGACCGGGTGCTGGCCGCGTACCGCGACGCGAACGCCCTCGGCGGGTATGTGACCTATGACGAGGCCACGAAGAAGGCGGCTGCGAACACCATCTCGCAGGCCGTGCAGGCGCTGCAGGACCCGCTCTCGCAGATCGCACAGAAGGTGGCCACCGCGTCATGACCCGCGAGCGGGCCCAGGCCGGCGGCGTACCCCGCCAGGGCGTGTCACGACGTGCGCTGCTCGGTGGCGGGATCGCCGCTGGACTCGGCGTCGTCGCAGGCGCCGGCATCGGGGCCGGTGGGGTGCTGGGGTACCAGCGGGTCTCCGCCGCGCAGGCGGACGAGACCATAGACCTGCGGCAGAGCCACCCCTTCTACGCCACGGGCACGCGGATGCCGCAGCCTGGCGTGCGCACGAGCCCCCAGCGCTACTGCGTGTTCATGGCGTTCGATCTCGCCTCCGGTGCTCTCACCCGTGACCTGCAGGTGCTGCTGGCCCGCTGGTCGGCCGCCATCGCACAGTTGCAGGCGGGCAAGACCGTGGGCGCCGTGGTTCCCGTCAGCGGCGTCGGGGCCGGCCAGGACACCGGCGAGGCACTCGATCTCGGCCCGGCATCCCTCACCGTCACGGTCGGGCTCGGCCCCGGCGTGTTCGACGACAGGTTCGGGCTGGCCGGGCGCAAGCCCGCGAAGCTCGCCGAGCTGCCCACGCTGCCCAGCGACCGGCTCGATCCCGCGCTGGTGGGCGGCGACCTGTCACTGCAGGCGTGCGCCGACGATCCGCAGGTCGCCTATCACGCCATCCGCGATCTGGCCCGGATCGCCCGCGGCACAGCCACCGTGCGCTGGACCGTGCTGGGCTTCGGCCGTGCCTCCGCCGGTCCCGACCAGACCACGCCGCGCAACCTGTTCGGGTTCAAGGACGGCACCCGGAACATCGAGTCCGATGCCGACTTCCAGAAGTGGGTGTGGGCGGGGGCCGACCAGGACTGGATGGCCGGCGGCACCTATCAGATCGTGCGCAAGATCCAGATGAACATCGAGATCTGGGACGCCGACGACATCGCCGACCAGCAGAAGATCTTCGGCCGTACCAAGATCGCCGGTGCCCCGTTGTCCGGTGGCCAGGAGCACACCACTCCCGACTTCGCGGTGAAGGATGCCGCGGGCCGCACCAAGATCGACATGCGCTCGCACATCGCCCTGGCCGCCCATGAGAACAACGACGGCGTGAAGATCCTGCGCCGTCCGTACAACTACACCGACGGACTGAACCAGTACGGGCAGCTCGATGCCGGCCTGCTGTTCCTCGTCTACGCCAACGATCCCGACCATTTCGTGCGACTGCAGCGTCGGCTGGGTGCATCCGACCTGCTCAACGAGTATGTTGCGCACGTCGGCTCGGCCGTGTTCGCGGTTCCTCCGGCACCCGCCGAAGGGTCGTACATCGGTCAGCCCCTGTTCGCCTGACCGACGCTCACGCGTGCTGCGACGCCGGCAGCGAGATCGTGATCGTCGTGCCCGCCGCCGACGTCTCGGTCACCTCCACCGCACCGCCGACGCGGCCCGCGGTGTCCTGCACCAGGGACAGGCCGATGCCGAACCCGGGGGGCTGGTCTGCGGCATCCGCAGATCTCGCGAACCGGTCGAAGATCCGCTCCGGGGCGATCCCACGGATGCCGGGGCCGTGGTCGCGCACGGCGATGTGCACCCGGCCACGGGATGCACGCGTGGAGACTTCGACCGCGGTGCCCTCGGCGGAGTGCTTGACGGCGTTGTCCAGGAGCGCCATGAGCGCGCGTTGGAGACTCGCCTCGGGAAGTCGCACGGTCAGGTCGGCGGCGACGGGTTCGGCGTCGATGCGCACGCCGCGGTCGGCAGCCAGCACGCTCATCAAGGCGACGGCGGTCTCGACGACGGGGGCCAGTCGCACTGGCGGCTGACGTCCGGTCGTGGTCACGTCGACGGAGTCCAGCAGATCGCCGACGATGGCGATGAGCGCGTGCGAGTCCTGGCGCAGCTGGCCGACGATCTCGCGATGCGGGTCGTCCGCGTGCAGCGAGCGCTCCAGCACCTGCAGGCGCGCGTCGAGCACCGCCAGCGGGGTGCGCAGCTCATGCGAGGCGTCGGCGACGAATCGGCGCTGCCGGGCCAGGGCGTCCACGAGCGGGGCCACGGCACGGCGGGTGACGATGAGGCTGAGCATGCAGGCCAGCCCGATCGCGAGGCCCCCGACCACGACCGCGCCCACGAGCACGTCCAGGCCGCCCACGTCGATCGTCTCCTCGTGGTGCGCGCGATCGAGCAGGTCGT
>ERZ778018.2788-NODE-2788-length-10516-cov-4.663990_pt1 | contig 10516 bp, 10 predicted proteins | sample MGYA00375748_ERZ778018 | MGnify/ENA primary metagenome ERZ778018 (study PRJEB29350, sample SAMN05509839) | bioreactor metagenome | biome: bioreactor; material: wastewater | place: South Africa: University of Cape Town | collected 2014-04-22 ... | reverse complement strand
GGCGGTCATCTTGACGGTGCGGGCGAGATAGGTGCCAAACGCCGCGCCACCGACCAGACCAACCAGGACGATGATGACATTCGCCGCGGTCCAGTGAAACTCGTCGCTGACGAAGGTGGCGACGAGCGCGATGATCATCGCGAGTCCGGCAATCTGATTACCGGAACGGGCGGTGGCCGGGGAACTGAGGCGCTTGAGGCCGTAGATAAACAGAAGCGCTGAAACGAAATACGAAATGTCGACGACGGCTTGTCGATAGTTCTCAATCACCGTTTTTCCACCGGCTTCTTCTTGAACATCTCCAGCATGCGGTCGGTTACCACAAAGCCTCCGAAGACGTTACCGGCGCCGAGGAAGACGGCGAGCAGGCCGAGCAGGTGCAGCAGAAACGTATCCGCTGTGCCCACGACCACGATGCCACCGAGGAGTACGATGCCGTGGATCGCGTTGGTCCCCGACATCAGCGGAGTATGAAGTGTCGACGGCACGCGGCCGATCACTTCGAGACCGAGTAAGATCGCCAGGACGAACACGTACGCCCCGAGCAGGACGCCCTCGTTCAAGCCACTCCCCCCTTCATCCAGGCCAGCGTCGGCCCATGCAGAATTTCGCCGTCGCGCGTCACCACGATGCCGCGCGTAATCGCGTCTTCCATATCGAGATTAAGCTGGCCCTTCGGGGCGAGATGTTCGAGGAGCGTCGAAATGTTCTTGGCGTACATCTGACTCGCGTCGGTCGCCATCGTGCTCGGCAGGTTTAGCTGTCCAATGATCGTCACGTCATGGCGCACCACCGTTTCACCGGACACCGTGAGCTCGCAGTTGCCGCCCATCTCGGCCGCCAGATCGACAATGACCGAACCGGGATTCATCCCCTTGACCGTGTCTTCCGGCAGCAGCAGCGGAGCCGGTCTGCCGGGAATGAGCGCGGTCGTGATGACGACGTCCGACTTGGCCGCATGATCGCGAATCAGTTCGATCTCACGCCGGATATGATCTTCGGAAAGCTCCTTGGCGTAACCGCCCGCATCCTGCGCTTCCTCATGCCCGACTTCCAGTTCGACAAACGAGGCGCCAAGGCTCTGCACCTGCTCCTTGACGACCGGCCGCGTGTCGAACGCTTCAACGACGGCGCCGAGGCGCCGAGCAGTGGCGATCGCCTGCAGACCGGCAACGCCAGCCCCCAGAACAAGAACCTTGGCGGGGCGGATCGTACCGGCGGCGGTCATCAGCAGCGGAAAGAATTTCTGCAACGAATTGGCTGCCAAAAGCACGGCCTTGTAGCCACCAACGGTGCTCATCGAGGAGAGTGCATCCATCGACTGGGCACGTGTGATGCGTGGAATGGCATCCATGCTCATGGCCGTGATGCGCTGTTCGGAGAGCTTCACTACCAGATCGGGCGATACGAGTGGCTGCAAGAAAGCGATCAGGTAGCTTCCGGGCTTGAGCGCCTTCACTTCGTCATCGGTCGGTCGCTGCACTTTCAGCACGACCGTGGATGACTTGTAGAGCGTCGTGGCATCGGGAACGATCTCCGCCCCGACATCGGTATACATCGAATCGAGAAAGCTCGCCCCTTCGCCGGCCCCATGTTCGATGAGGATGCGAAAACCGGTGCGAGCCAATTTGCGGACAACGTCCGGGGTCAGCGCGACGCGGCGTTCACCGGTCATCGTCTCCCTCGGCACGCCGACCACCAGGCTGGGAGAATTTTGAGCCTCAGACTGCAAGTCGCGCGCTCCTTTGAATATAGCTCCGGACAGTGTTTCAACGTAATCCACGGGTTCGAACGATGACTGACGCGCCCCAATCCGCGCAGCCGCCCATTAGGTTAATGTTGCGAACTGACGGCGTCAACTCCTGAGCGTCCTGTTTGGCGGATCAGGTGTGACATTTCCTGCCAATTTGAGCAATTATCGGGGAACACGGTCGTTTCAGCCAGTGCGCGGGATGGATATCAAAGCGAAAGGAGCCATCATGGGTCAGCGTGTGGTGCAGGTTGACGCATTCACGAACGAGGCGTTTCGGGGCAATCCGGCCGCTGTCTGTGTGCTGGAGCAAGAGCAGGATGACGAGTGGATGCAACTCGTCGCGCGTGAGATGAATCTCTCGGAGACCGCATTCCTCGTTCCGATCGAGATGGGATTCCATTTGCGCTGGTTCACGCCAGCCACCGAAGTCGATCTGTGTGGCCACGCGACGCTCGCCAGCGCACATGTCCTCTGGGAAGACGGGTATCTCGCGCTCGATCAGCCGGCACGCTTCGATACGCTGAGCGGAACGCTCACTGCCGAACGCGACGGCGACTGGATCGAACTCGATTTCCCGTCCGAGCCGGAGCATGAAGTGCCGGCGCCCGAGTCGATGGCTACTGCGTTCGGTGCGTCACCGCGTTACGTTGGGCGTAACCGGATGGATTACCTGGTTGAGTTCGCGGACGAAGCGGCGGTGCGCGGTCTTTCGCCCGATATGCGCCTGCTCAAGTCGATCGACGCTCGTGGCTTCATCGCGACGAGCCGCTCGTCCGCTTCCGGCTTCGATTTCGTCTCACGCTTCTTTGGGCCAGGCGTCGGGATTGACGAAGACCCGGTTACCGGCTCATCGCATTGCTGCCTCGGCCCCTTCTGGGCTGCCCGGCTCGGAAAAGACGAACTGCTCGGTCATCAGATCTCGGCCCGCGGTGGCGTCGTACGTGTCCGCCTGGCGGGCGACCGTACCCGCCTCGGCGGCCAGGCGGTGACTGTGATGCGCGGGGAGTTGGTGTAGGCCAATCTCAGAGGAACATCAAGCGACCTGCACCGCGATAGCGCGGGCGCATTCCAGGGATTCAGAGTGGTCGATGCTGATCCACGGCTGGGACAGGATCGCCTTCGGGCAGCGCGCGATGCCGGTCTTCCCGGAACTCGAAGGACCTCTGAGCACGATCACCTGGGTTGCACGCGAACCAAACGGTAGGGGCAACCCCCTGTGGTTGTCCCGTTCGCGCGCCGACATGCTTGTCCGAAGGCCAACAGGGCAGTCACGGGGGGCCCCAACGACACGTAACCAAGCGTCGTTCTACATCCCCAGGATCGAGTTGCTCGGCCGCCGGACGTCCGTCGCGCCGCGATACATGCCGCTTTGTGGATCGCGACCGATTAGCTGGACGCCGCCGCCGAGCGCCCAGGGGTCGGCCGATTCGGCCGGGTGGCCGTAGTCACGGAGCGTGGCAAGGGTGTCGTCGCTGACGCGGGCTTCGACCCGGACGGTCGGGTCCTGACCGAATTCTTCCTGGCCGCCGATCAGGAAGCGCGGTGCGGCGCTTGCTTCAGCCGGGTCCATGCCGAAATCGAGTGAATTGCAGAGGATTTGCAGGTTGGTTTGTACCTGCCAGTGAGCGCCGGGCGTGCCACCCATCAAGAGCGGTTGGCCGTCGCGCTGCACCAGGTAGTTATTCAACGTGTGAATCGGCCGCTTTCCGGGCGCCAGGCAGTTCGGATGGCCTTCGTCGAGATTGAAGCCGAGCATGCGATTGTTCATCAGCGCGCCGGTCGTGCCCATGACGACGCCCGAGCCGGCGTAGAGGCTGTGGATGTAGGAGACCATGTTGCCCGCGCCATCGGCCACGCACATGTAGGTCGTGTCGGGCTGGATGTTGCCGCGCCACTCGAAGGGATGCGCCTGCCGCCGGTCGATACGCGCCGCTTGCTCGCGGGCGTGCTCGCCTGACAGCAGCCAGGCGAGCGGCAAATCGTTGTGGCGCGGATCGCCGAGGTAGCGCATTCGGTCTGTGAAGGCGAGCTTGAGCGCTTCGATCTGGAGATGGATCAGATCGGCCGAACCGGGCTCCAACGACGACACGTCGAACTGCTTCAGGATATTCAGCGCGAGCAGCACGATGATCCCCTGCGAAACCGGCGGTTGTTCGAAGACGGTGTAACCGCGATAGTCGATCGAACTCGGCTCGGTGGCCTCGGTTTCGTGGTTGGCGAAATCGTCGAGGGAGAAGAGTCCGTCGTGACTCTGGGAGTAGGCGACCAGCTCTTCGGCCAGCTTGCCCCGGTAGAAGTCCTGCCAGCCGTCGGTCGCGATGCGCTCGAGCGAACGGGCCAGATCGGGTTGGCGCAAGATGTCGCCGACCTCCGGCACCCGGCCGTTCGGCACGAAGACGCGGGCCGCGTCGGGGAACTGGCGGTACGTATCGGCGTCGTTGGCGAGCATGCGGGCGAGCTTGGGTGTCACCGGCACGCCGTCGCGCGCATAGTCGATGCCCGCCCGTAACAATGCGGAGAGCGGCTTGCTGCCGTACTTTTCCAGGGCGGTACCCCAGCACGCGATCGTGCCCGGCACGCTGGTCGCCCACAGACCCTTGCTCGGAATGCCGCCACGTTTGACATACGCCTCGCGCTTGGCGGCGGCCGGTGCGGCGCCGCTGCCGTTCAGCGCGACAACTTGATTGCTGCCCGCGAGATTGATGAGGAAAAACGTGTCCGCGCCCAGGTGACCATTTCGCGGCTCGACCGTCATCAGCACCGCCGCGGCGGCGACGGCGGCATCGATGGCGTTACCGCCGTCGCGCAGAACGGCTATCGCCGCCTGGCTGACGAATTGGTTGGCGGATGCCGCCATGCCGTTGCGCGCCAGTGTCGCTTCGATCGGCGGGTGATTGGTGGTCGGGGTGCTCTGGTTCGGTCGTGCGACGGACATCGGCTCAGCCCTTTCGATGCACACAATCCGTTGTCGCGGTCGCGTGCGCGGACAGCCCGTACCGTCAGGTGCGCTCCCCGCACGTGCGACGTCCAACATAGCACCAATCCACCTAAACGGGACGAATGTGGAGTAAATTGGTATGACCAGGTTCATTAAAGACGGTCAGGCTGCCGACGAACAGGATGTTATGCCCCGGTTGCGCGAAGCCGGACGCGACAAGCCGCCGTGTCATGTCGTTGATCAGCGATTCGGTGTCGCTGGCGAATGGTGCGACGATCGAGGTGACGCCCCAGACGAGCGAGAGCTTGCGCGCGATGTAGTCGTTGTTCGTCAGCGCCACGATCGGCACGACGGCACGTTCGCGGGCGACCTCGCGAGCCGAAAAGCCGCTGCGCGTGAAGACGGCGATCGTGTTGACAAGCGGCGCGCGGCGCACGATGTCGTTCGCGGCACGGGCGATCAGTGAGGCGGTCGTGATCGGGCCGTCGGCGACCTCCGGCGCCTTCTGAGGATAGATGCACTGGCGCTCGATCGCCGTGACGATGCGGTTCATCATCTCCACCGCTTCCAGCGGATACTGGCCGGTCGCCGTTTCGGCGCTGAGCATGACCGCGTCGCTGCCATCGAGGATGGCGTTGGCGACGTCGCTCGTTTCGGCGCGGGTTGGGATCGGCTGGACGATCATCGATTCCAGCATCTGCGTCGCGGTGATGACCGGCGTACCGTGTCGCCGGGCGACAGCGATGATCTGCTTCTGGGCGATCGGCACATCTTCGGGCATCAGCTGCACGCCGAGGTCGCCACGCGCCACCATGATGGCATCAGAAAGATGCGCGATCTCGTGGAGCGCTTCGAGCGCCTCCGGCCGCTCGATCTTGGCGACGATGCCGCACTGCCCGCCGTGACGTTCGAGTTCATCGCGTACCATCTGGATATCACCGCCGCAGGTCACGAAGCTAACGCCAAGATATTCGAGGCCGGCTTCGGCGGCGAAGGCGATGTCGGCTGCTTCTTGCTCGGTAATGCGGCGAGGCGGCAGCTTGGCACCGGGTACCGTCACGCCCTGGCGACCGCGGAGGTGTCCGGAACGGACCACCCGTGCCTGCACGACATCGCCCTGGCGCGCCGTTGTGTGCAGTTCGATCAGCCCGTCCATGATGAGCACGCGCCGGTCGGGTGTGATCTGGGCGAAAAGATTGGCGTCGTCGATCGAGATGCGTTCTTGCATGAGCTGTGCATCACCGGGGACAAGTTCGATCTCCTGGCCGCGCCGCAACGAGATCGTCTCGCCGTCGGGGAGCGGGCCGGTGCGCGGTTTGGGACCGCCGAGATCCTGCAGAATGGCGACGCAGCGGCCGGTTTCACGAGCGGCGGTGCGGATCGTCTTAACGATGTCGCGCCGGACATCGATAGTGTTGTGGGCGGCATTGACGCGGACGACATCGACGCCGGCTTCCAGGAGTGAGCGCAATATCTCGGGATCCCATGAAGCAGGACCGATGGTTGCGACAATCTTTGCGTTTCGCCTTGCGGTTGGCTCGCTCATGCACCGGCTCCTCGCGTTGCGCACCGTTCGTTTCGGCTGTTTTCGACCCCGCTACAATACCACAGGCTCCAAGGCGGTTGGGGTACCGGGTCGAGCGCTTCGAGTGGAGATGCGGGTAGCGGAGAGGGCGTCTTGAGTTACGTCGCCTTCGGCCTTAGGATGTACGTGGCGGAGCGCCAGGAAGTTCATTGAACCGTCGAGGAGGATGAGGCGATGGCAATCGAATTGACGAGCTGCAAGATCGAGAAGCCGGACGATCTCAACCTCATCTTTGGGCAGAGCCACTTCATCAAAACGGTTGAGGATCTTCATGAGGCGCTGGCAGGATCAATCGGCGGCCTGAAGTTCGGGCTGGCGTTCAGCGAGGCGTCCGGTGACCGTCTGGTGCGGAGGAGTGGTACCGACGAGGAGTTGACGGCGCTGGCGGCGAAGAACGTGCTGAACATCGCGGCCGGCCATTGCTTCCTGATCTTCCTCCGCGATGCCTTCCCGATTAACGTGCTGCCGGCGATCAAGGCGGTGCAGGAAGTCTGCGGGGTCTTCTGCGCGACGGCCAATCCGGTCGAAGTGATCCTGGCTGATACCGGCGAAGGCCGGGCGGTGCTCGGTGTCGTCGATGGCTTCAAACCGCTCGGTATTGAGACAGATGAAGATGTGCAGGCACGCCAGGGGCTGCTACGCCGGTTCGGGTACAAGCTGGGTGGGTAATATGACCACCGGAGGGCCGTCAAATGCTGCGGCTCCCCTATATTTCGGTCATTTGTATGAGCGTCTTGTCGTTCGTAGTGGTATTGGCGGGCTCACTCGGGTACAATGCCAGGCTGGGGTAGTCCTTCCACGAAAAAGGCGATACCTTGGGCTGGAAGGATTTCACGCTACACAGGGTTGAGAGTAGACAGAACGGTGACGATGTCTTGCGCGGCGAAAAGCGGTTTACGCTGAGCGCTACACCTCCGCCGTTCTCGGTACTACATCACGAATCAATTTCAGGCTGGAGGCGTAGTGCATGACAAGCTCTGGCGGTAGTCGGATAAAGGAGCTTGCGCTGGAGAAGGACGACCTGGTCGATCTCTATCGCCAGATGGTGCTGATCCGCGAATTTGAGAAGCACGCGGAGGAGCAGTACGCACGCGGCAGGATTGCCGGTTTTCTCCATGTGTATATCGGCGAAGAGGCGACCGGTGTTGGCGTCGTGTCGGCGATGCAGGAACGGGATCACCTGATCACCCACTATCGAGATCACGGCTATGCGTTGGCTCGAGGCGTGACGCCCGAGGCCGCGATGGCCGAACTCTTCGGTAAAGCGACGGGCGTCGTCCACGGGCGCGGCGGCTCGATGCACTTCAGCGACGTGACCAAGAATTTCTGGGGCGGTTACGCCATTGTCGGTGGCCTCATTCCACTCGCGACCGGACTCGCGCTCGCGAGCCAGTATCAAGAGCAGGATTCGGTTGTCGTTTGCGTCTTCGGTGACGGCGCCACCAACACCGGCGCCTTCCATGAAGCGGCGAACCTCGCGTCGGTCTGGAAACTACCGGTCATTTTCCTCGTCGAAAACAATCTGTATGGCATGGGCACAGCGGTCGAGTATGTTTCGGCGGTGAGTGACATGTCGCGTAAGGCGGTCGCCTACGACATCGCGGCGGCGCGCGTCGACGGTCAGGATGTCCTGGCGGTGCGCGAAGCGGCTCAGGCTGCCCTGGAACACTGTCGCTCGGGGAATGGTCCATTCCTTCTTGAATCGCTCACCTACCGCTTCCGCGGCCATTCGATGGCGGACCCCGAGGTCTATCGGTCGAAGGATGAAGTTAATCGGTACCGCAAAGACGACCCGATCCCGCTTTTCCGCAATAAACTGCTGAGCGACGGCGTGGCGACGCAGGAAGAGTTCGATCAGATCGACGCCGAAGTGCTCAAACGAGTCGAACAGGCGGTCGAGTTTGCCGAGCAGAGCCCGGTGCCCGATCCGTCGACGATCGCTGATTTTATTTTGACCGATTCGGGCGCCGTACACTGACGTTCGGCAGAGGCAGGAGTCGATACTTCGATGGCACGTGAGATTAGCTACCGTGACGCGTTGCGCGAGGCGCTACGCGAGGAGATGGATCGCGACGAGCGAGTATTCCTCATGGGTGAGGACATCGGCGCCTACGGCGGCTCATACGTCGTCACCAATGGCTTTCTGGAGGAATACGGACGCAAGCGCGTGCGCGACACGCCGATCTCCGAACTGGGGATCGTCGGCGCTGCAGTCGGTGCCGCAATGGGTGGGCTCCGGCCGATCATCGAACTGATGACCATCAACTTCAGCCTGCTGGCGATTGACCAGATCGTGAATCACGCCGCCAAGCTCCACTATATGTTTGCCGGCACGATCACGGCGCCGGTCGTGATTCGCACGGCTTCCGGCTGGGGCCAGCTCGGCCCGACACACTCCCAGACGTTCGAGGGCTGGTATGCCCACGTGCCCGGCCTGCGGGTCGTTATGCCGGCCACGCCTCGCGATGCCAAGGGTTTCCTTAAGACGGCAAGTCAGGGCCAGGATCCGGTCATGTTCATCGAGCATTCACTCCTCTATCGCAACCGGGGCGAAGTCGAAGAGCCGGAAGAGGGCGACCTGCTCCTGCCGCTCGAAGGCGCCGAAGTGCGTCGCGAGGGAACCGACGTCACGATCGCCTCCTGGTCGCGTGGCTACTACCTGGCGATGGGCGCCGCCGAAGAGCTGGCGAAAGAGGGCATCAGCGCTGAAGTTATCGACATGCGCGTGCTGCGCCCACTCGATATCGCGACCGTCGTCGAATCCGTCAAAAAGACGAACCACCTTGTCACCGTCGAAGAAGGCTGGAAGACGCTTGGAGTCGGCGCGGAGATCGCCGCGGCGGTACAGGACGAAGCCTTTGATTATCTGGACGCACCGATCGCCCGCGTCGGCAGCCTTGAGATTCCGGTACCGTATGCTAAAAATCTCGAGCGCCTGATCTTCCCGGATCGCGACAAGGTCGTTGAAGCGGCCAAGGGCGTCCTCGCGCGTGATCTCGTCCCAGCCGGATAGGTGCTTCGGCACGCGTTCGAACAGTAATGGCTCGTGGCGGATCGCAACCCTGGAAACGATTATGCGGAGGAACGACGGATGGCCAAAACCCTGGTAATGCCTCAGATGGGCTACGACATGGACGCCGGAACCCTGCTGCGCTGGCTCAAGCAGGAGGGCGAGCAGGTCGAGCGCGGTGAGCCGATTGCCGAGATCGAGACCGACAAGGTCAACCTGGAGATCGAATCGTTTGACAGCGGCATCGTGCGCAAGCATCTGGTGACCGAAGGTCAGACGGTGCCGGTCGGCGAGGGAATCGCAATCATCGGTACGGCCGACGAGCCGATCGACGTCCCGGCGACCAACGGCAGCGAATCGCAGCCGGCAGCAGCACCCGCGCCCGCCAAGGCGGAATCGGCGGAAACCCCGGTGGCCGCCGCCGTTTCGCAACTGCCTGCCCAGGAAGCGCCTTCGACGAATCAGATCGATCAGGTCATCGAGCGAGCGCCCGGCGAACGTGTCCGCGCCTCACCGCTGGTCCGTCGCCTGGCTGCCGAGCATGGCATCGATTTGAGCCGCGTGGCCGGCACCGGCCCCGGTGGCCGCATTATCAAGGTCGACGTCATGCCGCTGATCGGCCGGCCGCAGCCGCAGGCCGCGCCGTCCGCTCCCGTCGCACAGCCGGTCGCCGCACAAGCGCCCGCCCCAGCGCAGCCGCAACCGGTCGCGCCCGGGATGCCGGAATACGAAACTCGCGAACTGTCGCGCATTCGCAAGACGATCGCGCGCCGCATGAGCGAGAGCTTCCAACAGGCGCCGCATATTTACATCTCGATGGCGATCGAGATGACGAAGGCGCTGGAGCTGCGCGAGCAGATCAATGCGCAGGTCGAACAACCGCAGCAGGTGTCGATCAATGACCTGATCATCAAGGCGACGGCGCTGGCGCTGCGCAAGTTCCCGATGCTCAACGCGGCCTACGCCGGTGATGAGGTGCGCGTCTTCAAGCGGATTGACATCAACAACGCCATCGCGCTCGAAGGCGGATTGATCAGCCCGTTCATTCCGGACGCCGATCACAAGCCGCTCGGCGAGATCGCGTCGATGATGAAGGATCTGGCCAAGCGCGCCCGTGAGGGTGGACTGACACCTGAGGAATATCAGGGCGGAACGTTCACCATCTCGAATCTCGGCATGTACGGTGTGGAGAACTTCCAGGCGGTCATTAACCCACCGCAAGCCGCGATT
>ERZ778018.2787-NODE-2787-length-10517-cov-4.075416_pt1 | contig 10517 bp, 6 predicted proteins | sample MGYA00375748_ERZ778018 | MGnify/ENA primary metagenome ERZ778018 (study PRJEB29350, sample SAMN05509839) | bioreactor metagenome | biome: bioreactor; material: wastewater | place: South Africa: University of Cape Town | collected 2014-04-22 ... | reverse complement strand
CCGGCCGCGACCGGCCCGTCCGGATCCGGGACCAGAACGGCGCCAAGCAGCGCGACTTCGAGGCGTTCAACGACCTGGCCCTTCGCGCCGTCTTCACCCACGACGAAGCGGCCGTCGTCGGCGCGGGCTGGCAGGGTGAGATCCGCCTCTGGGACGCCAAGGACGGGCGACGGTTGGCCAGCCTCCCCCCCAACCCGGCCCCGATCGCGACCCGGATCGAGCAAGCCCGCCAGGAAATGGCCGCGGCCGCCGCCCAGGCCGAGGCCCTCGCCAAGGAACTGCCGCCGCTCCAGGCCGCCGCCGCCGTCCAGGCCGAAGCGCAAGCCAAGGCCCAGCAGGCCGTAGCCGCCGCCGAGCAAGCCGCCGCCCAGCAAGCGGCCGCCGTCGCCGAAGCCGAGAAGGCCGTGAACGCCAAGGTCGCCGTGCTGCAAGACGCCTCGGCGACCGCCGTGGCCGCCGAGCAGATCGCCGGCCAGGCCCAGGCCGCCCCGACCGCCGCCGAGAAGGCCGTCGCCGCCTCCATCCCCGCCGAGGCGGCCGCGACCGCGGCGCTCGCCGCGTCCAAGGCCGCCGTTGAGAAGGCCCTCGCCGACAAGACGGCCGCCGACCCCGCGCTCGCCGCCGCCGCCGCCGCCCTCAAGACGGCCGCCGACGCCGACGCGACCGCCAAGGCCGCCGACGCATTGGTCAAGCAGTCCGAGCAGGCGACCGCGCTGCTTCAGGCCGTCGCCGCCGCCGGCCGCGCTCAAGCCGCCGCCCTGACCGCGCTCAACGCCGCGACCGCCGCCAAGGCCGCCGCTCCCTCGGCAGTCGCGCCGGCCCAGTCGCGAGCCAAGGCCGCCCAGATCGGGCTCGCCTCGGCCAGGGCCGCCGTTCAGGGGGTCGAGGCGGAGAAGGCCGCCGCCGACAAGGGCCTCGCCGACGCCCGCGCGACCTCCGCGGCCGCCGTCGCGGCCGTCGCCGAGGTCAAAAAGCAACTCGAAGTCGCGACCGCCGCCAGGGCCGCCGCCCTCAAGGGCCTCGCCGACAAGTCCACCCCCGCCCTCGCCGCCCAGGCCAGGGCCGCCGCCCTCAAGGTGGAACTCGAGCTTCTGGCCGTCGAGAAGAAGCGGGCCGACGATTCCAAGGGGGGACTCGCCACGGCGGCGAAAGCCGGCGCGCAGGCCAACCGAGACTAGGCCGGCGCGCTCCGCGCTCAGGCCGTCGGCGTCGCGGACTCGTCCTCAAGGTCGAGGTCGCGGACGGCCTGATCGCGGAGTTGGTATTTCTGGACCTTGCCCGTCACGGTCCGCGGCAGGTGCGGGACGATCCGGAGGATCTCCGGGATCTTGAAGTGCGAGATCCGTCCCTGACAGTAGCGGCGGACGTCGTGCTCGGTGAGCGTCGCGCCAGGGCTGGGAACGATCCAGGCGGCGACGACTTCACCGTACTTGCGGTCGGGAAGGCCCGCGACGGCCGCCTCGCTGACGTTCGGGACGGTGATCAAGAACTCCTCGACCTCGGCCGGATAGATGTTCTCGCCCCCTCGGATGATCATCTCCTTGGACCGGCCGACGATCCGGTAGTTGCCGTCGTCGCGGAGCTTCGCCAGGTCGCCGGTGTGCAGCCAGCCGTCGGCGTCGATCGCTCGGGCGGTCGCGGCCGGATCGTTGTAATAACCGGCCATCACGTCGTGGCCTCGGGCGCACAACTCGCCAGGCACGCCGGGGGGGGAATCGGCGCCGGTCGCCGGGTCGACCAGCTTGACCTCGATGCCCGGCAGCGGCTTGCCGACCGTGCCCACGCGCGACTCGATCGAGTCGTCCACCGCCGTGAACGTGATGATCGGCGACGCCTCGGTCTGGCCGTAGCCGATGCAGATCTCACGCGCGCCCATCACGGTCGTCACCTTCTCCATCAACGGAAGCGGGCAAGGCGCGCCGGCCATGATCCCGGTCCGCAGGCTCTGTAGCTCGCGCGCGGCGAAATCGGGGTGCTCAAGCTGCGCGACGAACATCGTCGGCACGCCGTAGATCGACGTGCAGCGCTCGTCGCGGATCGCCCTGAGCGTCGCGCCGGGCTCGAACGCGGGGGCGGGGACGACCATCGCCGAGCCCCAAACCGTGCAAACGGCGGTGCCCAGCACGCAGCCGAAGCAGTGATAAAACGGCACCGGCACGCAGACCCGGTCGGCCTCGGAATACCGCAGACGCTCGCCGACGTAGTACGAGTTCATCAGGATGTTGCGATGCGTCAGCATGGCGCCCTTGGGCCGGCCGGTCGTCCCCGACGTGAACTGGATGTTGAACACGTCCTCGGCGCGAATCGAGGCCAGCCGCGCGGCCAGCTCGGCGGCCGTCGCCTGGGGACCGTTTTCAAGGTCGGACCAGGTCGACCAACCGGGAGTCGGCCGCGCGCCCAACGCGATCAGACGCCGGAGTTTCGGGAACCGCGCCGAGGTCCAGTCGAGGCCGCCGGCCGAGGCCGCCTCGGGACAGAGCGACTGCGCCATGCCGACGAAGTCGGAGTTCTTGAACGGGCTGCCGACGATCAGAGTCGAAACGTCGGCGAGCCGGAGCGCCTCCTCCAGTTCGTGCAGGCGGTATGCCGGGTTGATGTTCACCAGCACGGCGGCCGCTCGGGCGGCGGCGAACTGGGTCACGACCCATTCCGGGACGTTCATGGACCAGATCCCGACGTGCTCGCCGGGTTCGATCCCCAGCGCGATCCAGGCCGCCGCCATGCGGCCGGCGCGCGCGTTCAACTCGGACCACGACCAACGGACGCCGAGGGCCGGGAAGACCAACGCGTCGCGATCGGGCCAGGTCTCGGCCGTCCGCAGCAGCACGGCCCCCATCGTCTTGTCGTGAACCCAGGGAAGTGCATCGGTCATGGCGCGCCTCGCGGTCAGGTCGTCCAGCGGGGCGGACGCTTCTCCAGGAACGCGCGCATCCCCTCCAGCGCTTCTTCCGAGCCGCGCATCGCAGCGCTGACGGCCGCCGCGCCGCGGAGGTCGGCCGAGCCGTCGGCAATGCCGTCGAGAAGCTGCTTGATCGTCGCCTGGGCCCTGGGAGCGCCGTGGGCGTACCGCTTTCCCAGCTCGACGGCGGCGGCGAGACATCCGTCGTCGGGCGTGATCCGGTTCACCAGCCCCCAGCGCAGCGCCTCTTCAGCGGTGATCGGCTCGCCGCTCAACAGCAACTGGCGGGCGCGGCGACTGCCGACGATGCTCCACAGGTCGTGCATGACGACCACCGGGGCCAGCCCGCGGAGCACCTCGGGGTAGCCGATTCGCGCGCGCTCGGCGGCGACCGCCACGTCGCAGGCGGTCATCAGCCCCGCGCCTCCGGCCAGCGCGTCGCCGTTGACGGCCGCGATCACGGGTTGGGGAAGCGTGTGCAGCCGCCGGATCAGATCGGCGAACTCACGCATCGCCGCGACGCCGGCGTTCTCGGCTTCGGTCGAATCGTCAGCCGCCGCCTCCTTCAGATCCATGCCCGAGCAGAACGCCTTGCCTTCGCCCGTCAGCACCACCGCGCGGACGTGCGTCGCGGTCTCGATCCGGTCCAGCTCGTCGCGAAGCCTCGCCAGCAAGCTCCGCGACAGCGCGTTCCGCTTCTCCGGGCGGGCGAGAGTCACGACGGCCACCGGGCCGTCGGTCTCGGTCTTCACCAGTTCTTGACTCATGGTCGTCGACTCCGCACCCGTCTTCAACTTCAACTCCAGGAGAGCGGTCCCCAGCGCCTTGCCCTGCGAATCGAGCCGGAGCGATCGGCTCGCTCCGCCGCCCAGAGCGTGCTCGACGACGAAATTGAAGGCCAGGAGATTGGGCAACTCGAACCGCTGGACGGCGCCGACGCCCAGCCCGCGCAGGTAATCGGCGACGACTTCGGGCGTGAGGTGGTCGCGAAGCAGCTCGAACGCTTGCGGATTGCGAGCGACGACGCCGATATTCGAGCCGTCCCCCTTGTCGCCGCTCCGCGTGTGGGCAAGGTCGCCCAGACGCACCACTGACGGTTCAGTCGACATGGTGGTCCTCCCCTCCCGCCCAGTCGCGCGACGGGCGGACTTCGACGTGGAAATCGACCAGTTCCCGAGGCACGAGCGCCGGCCAGTAGCCGAACGCCGGCCGGGCCGTCGGTCTGCCCGTCGCGTACCCCGCGATCCCCGGCGGCCCCGACGTGATCAACGGCGCCAACTCGCGGCAGAACCGCTCGACCGCCACGCGCGACGGATCGCGGACCGTGACCCGCAACAGCACCTCCTCGGCCGGCTTCTCGGGGCGGAACACGCCCGGCACCACGTCCCCCGCGCCGATGCATTCAATCAATATTTGTTCATGCATAAATCCAGCACGATTGACGCGTTCGAGTGCGAGGTTCGCGGCGAACCGCGCCTTGCGTTCGGCGTCGCGGCCGACGACCGCGAGCATCCCCGTGGCCGTCCAGCCGTCGCGGTAGACCGCCGCCAGTTTGAGGAAGTCGGAGGGCTTCCGCCCCGACGCGCCGCTGATCCGCACGCGATCGGCCCCCAGTTCCTCCAGGTCGATGGTCGTGAAATCGACGTCCACGTCGGGCGTCCGATAACACGAGGGATCGCCGATCTCATAAAGAAGTTGCTCGGTGACCGTCGATCGCGAGACCAGCCCGCCGGTCCCCTCGACCTTGGTAAGGAGGGTCGAGCCGTCGACCGAGACCTCGGCGACCGGATAGCCGACGCCGGCGGGATCGGGCATGTCGCTCCAGCCTTCCCACAGGCCGCCGGTCGCCTGCGCTCCGCACTCGACGAGATGGCCCGCGACGCTGGCGCCGGCCAATCGATTCCAGTCGTCCCAGCCCCAGCCGAACCGATCGACGACGGGGCCGAGCGTCAGGGAGGCGTCGGCGACGCGGCCGGTGAGCGCCAGTCGCGCGCCCTTCCCGAGCGCCTCGGCGATCGGCCGCGCGCCCAGGTAGACGTTGGCGCAGACGAGGCGGTCGGCGACGCGGTCGATCGATTCGCCTGTCTCCATATGATCGAGCGAGACGCCGTCGCCGCGCCAGGAGGCGACGCGGTCGAGCACGTCGTCGCCGGTCACGACGCCGATCGGCAGGTCGTCCGCTCCGCCGTTGACGGCGATCCGGCCGCAGACGGCCGCGCACGCGGCCGTGTTCAGGCCCCCCGCATTGGTGACGATCTTCAACCCGGCCTGATCGGCGAGGATCGGCGCGAGTCGATCGAACAACGGCGGAAAGTCGGTCACGTAACCGGCGTTCGGATTCTTGGAACGGAGATGGCTGAGGATGGCGAGGGTCAGCTCAGCGAGGTATTCGAGCGTGAGCACGTCGAGACGACCGTCGCGCGCCAGGTCGAACGGCGCGTCGAGCGAGTCTCCCCAAAATCCCGCGCCGTTGCCGATGCGGATCGGCCGGCTGTTCGTCCGCGCGTCCGTCATGGTCGATCTCCGGGGCTCAGAGGCCGGGCCGAGTCAGACCTGATACACACCCGTCGTAATCGGCGAAAGAGCACGCGTCCGAACGGCCAGGTCGAGCGCGAAGGCCAGGACCTCTCGGGTCCGGGCCGGGTCGATGATCGCGTCGACCCAGAGCCGGGCGGCGGCGTATCGGACGTCGGTCTCACGATCGTACCGGGCGCGCAGCTCGGCGGCCATCCGGCTCTGCTCCGCGGCGTCGATCGCGACTCCCTGGCGCTTCGAGGCCGCGACGGTGACGTCGAGCATCGTCTTGGCGGCCTGGGCGCCCCCCATCACGGCGTATCGGGCGCCCGGCCAGGCGAACAAAAACCGCGGGTCGAAGGCCCGGCCGCAGAGGGCGTAATGCCCCGCGCCGAACGAGTGACCGACGATCAACGTCAGCTTGGGGACGCGGCTGTTGCTCACGGCGCTCACCAGCTTCGCGCCTCGACGGATAATCCCGGAACGTTCGGCGTCGCGGCCCACGTCGAAGCCGTTCACGTCCTGAATGAACAGGATCGGCGCGTCGGTCTGGTTGCACTCCATCACGAACCGCGCGGCCTTGTCTGCGCTGTCGCCGTAGATCACGCCGCCGAATTGCATCGGGCCTCCCCCCTCGGGTCGAAACCGCAATTTCTGGCTGGCCACGATCCCCAGCGCGTTCCCCCCCAGCCGGCCGAAGCCGCAGAACAACGATCGGCCGTACTCGGCCCGGTACTCGTCGAACGCGCCGCCGTCGAGCAGGCAGGCGAGCAGGTCGCGGACGTCGTACTGGGCCGAATTAAGGGCGTGAACGACCGAGTAGAACTCGTCGGCCGGCCGCGACGGCGGGGCGACGGCTACCGCGCGCGGGGAGGGATCGTCGGGCAAGACGGCGATCAGGCGGCGGAGGCGGTCGATGCAGGCGTCGTCGTCGGGTTCATGGTAGTCGATCGTCCCGCTGAAGGCCGAGTGGACCCGCGCGCCGCCGAGGTCCTCGTGCGAAACGTCCTGGCCGATCGCCGCCTTGACCAGCGCCGGGCCCGCGAGATAAAGCCCCGAGCCTTCGGTCATCAGCACCGTGTCGGACAGGACCGGGAGGTACGCGCCCCCCGCGACGCAGTTGCCCATGATCGCCGCGTACTGGGGGACCCCCTGGGCCGACAGGACCGCGTTGTTGCGGAAGATCCGGCCGAAGTCGTCCTCGTCGGGAAAGACCTCGTCCTGCAACGGCAGAAAGACGCCCGACGAGTCGACGAGGTAGACCAACGGCAGGCGGTTGGCGCGGGCGATCTCCTGGGCGCGGAGGATCTTCTTGATGGTCATCGGGAAGCACGCGCCGGCCTTTACGGTGGCGTCGTTGGCGACCACGATCACCCGACGCCCCCGGACGACGCCGATGGCGACGACGACGCCGGCCGACGGCGCGCCTCCCCATTCGTCGTACATCTCATACGCGGCCCAGAGGCCGATTTCGAGGGAGGGCGCGCCGGCGTCGAGCAATCCGGCGATCCGCTCGCGCGCGGTCTTCCGGCCCTTGGAGTGCTGCCGCGCGATCGCTTCCGATCCGCCGCCCAGATGGATGCGGTCCTCGATCGCCTTGAATTCCTCGGTCAGTCCGCGGAGGTCCGGCTGAGTGGATCGGGCGTCCGAATCGGCCATGGGGCGTCCTCTGGGTTGCATGGAGGGCGAGGCCCGTGTCGGGGTGGAGCGGCCCCCGACTCGAATGCAAAACCTTAATGCAGTCTCGGGTCGGTCGCCGCAATGATCGCGCTCACGGCTTGCTGGTTGAACCCCTTGTAGCCCTCGCGGCGTTGAAGGTTCTCAAGATGGCTGCCGATGGTCCCGTCGCGGACGAACTTCTCGCGCTGGTCGGCGCTGATCCAACCCTCGGCGAGCGCGCGGTCGGCGCGATGAGGGGCGACCCGCCAGCGCTCGCCGGCGGTGAACGCTTGCCGCAGGAACGGAAAGTCCGAAAACGGCGCCATGGTCTCGACGCCCGCCTCGGCCTTCAGGCCGTCACGGAGGGCGTCGAACTCGAATTGGGCCTCAAGGTGGTGCATGCCGGCTTCAAGGATCGACTCGCCGTGAAGCGCGACCCAGAGCCCGACCGTCCCCGGCCTGGGAAGATCGGGCAAGGCGAGGCGGAAGGCCGAGGCGGCGACGTCGCGCGCCGCGAGGTCGAGGTCCGCGAAGATCACGATTCCGGTCGTCGGATGTTCGAGGACCTGCGCGCCCCATCCGGCGTGTTCGCCGGCGTGGAACCGCTCGCGAAGCTCGAAGCCGAGCTTCTGGAAGATCCCCATCACCCTGGGGAAGAACCGTCGCGAGCACCGGAACGTGTGGTGGTCGTGGTTCGCCCAACCCAGCCCGAGCCGGTCCTGTCGCGCCTTTTGGACCTGCGCCGCGCGGTTGCGCGACTGCCAGTATTCGCGTTCAACCTCGAAGATCAGGTGACAGGCCAGGTCGCGCGAGCCGGCCAGATCGATCACGTCGTCGACCAGGGCTTCGGCGGCGTCGAAGCCTTCCGCGTCGTCGTCGAACCGCCGCTTCCGGGCCCGCCAGAGGTCGCGAGCCGCAAGCGCGTCACGCGCCGCATGAGGCTTCATCAGGCCCTGCCGGGCCGGTTCGCCGGGGAACGCTTCATAACCGAGGTATCCTCGGCGCTCGACCACGACCAGGTCGGTCGCGTCGCCGGGGACGCGCGCGAACCGATAGGGGCCGAGCGGGTGGCCCTGAAGCTTCAGCCCCAGGTTGTGCGCGCCCGAGAACGCGGCGGCCGAATCGACCTTGATCGCCAGGTCCTTGACGGCCGTCGCGCCTCCCGCCGCGGGCGCGTGCGCGATCCTCGGGAAGATCGCGCCGGGGTGGGAATACAGCGCCGTCCCGACGGCGTAGGTCGCCGTCTGGCGTTCGAAGCCCAGGCCGACGAGCCGACTGCCGAACGACGGCGGCGCGCTCACGACCAGATGGTCGAGCCAGTTCTGGATGATCGTCCCGGTCTCGGGGATCATCCGCTCGGCCAACCGAGCGGCGAACCCGTTCCCCGAGAGCGCCTGATCGACCAGTTCGTTGACGACCGACTCGGTCTCCGGCCAGCGTCGCCATTCAAACGCGGCGGGTGAGTCCGGCGCCGTTGCGACCGACATGATGATGATCCCCCGAGGTCTTGAGGTTAAAGGGTCGCTCGCGAGGCCGAGCCGTTATGATTGGCCTTGCCGACGTCGTCCATGGCGGCTTCCAGCAGTTCCAACCCGATTTCAACCTGACGGCCGGTCAGGCACAATGGGGGACAGAACCGCACCGTGCTCGGCCCGCAGGGAAGCAGCAAGAGACCGCGATGGAACGCCGCCTGGATGACGTCGCCGCGTCCTGAGGGGGAGGGGAGGCCGTCGGCGTCCTGGATCTCCATGCCGATCATCAGGCCCTTGCCTCGCACCTCGCGGACGATCGGATGCCGGCCGGCGAGCGTTTCAAGACCTTCGCGAAGCTGCGCGCCGCGGATCTCGGCGTTGCGAAGGTACTTCGACTCGATCAGCCGCAACGAGGCCAGCGCCGCGGCGCAAGCGACCGGATTGCCGCCGAACGTCGAGGCGTGACTCCCCGGCGGCCAGTCCATGACCTCCTTGCGGGCGACGATCGCCCCCAAGGGCATCCCCGCGGCGATCCCCTTGGCGAGGCAGACCATGTCGGCCGCGACGCCCCAGTGCTCGGAGGCGAACATCTTGCCCGTCCGTCCGAAGCCGCTCTGCACCTCGTCGAACACCAGCAAGACCCCGTGCTCGTCGCAGAGCTTCCGCAAGCCAGGCAAAAAATCCGGGTCGGGGACGATGTACCCCCCCTCCCCCTGGATCGGTTCGACGAAGATCGCCGCCAGCTCCTCGGGGGGGCAGACGGTCTTCAAGAGGGTCCGGACGCTGTCGAGATCACCGTATCGAGCGTGGTGGACTCCGGGAACCAGCGGACTGAAGCCCTTGCGCTGGATCGGTTTCGAGGCCGTCAGCGACATCGCGCCGTAGGTCCGGCCGTGGAATGCGTTGAGGAAGGCCATGACGCGCGGCCGCCCGGAATGGCGGCGCGCCAGCTTCAGCGCCGCCTCGATCGACTCGGCGCCGCTGTTGGTGAAGAACACGCGCTTGGCCTCGGCCCCCGGCGCGAGCTTCGCCAGCCGCTCGGCCAGGCGGATCTGCGGCGCGTAGTAGAAGTCGGTGCCCGACATGTGGATCAGCCGGTCGCTCTGCCGCGCGATCGCCTTGACGACCTTCGGATGGGCGTGCCCGACGTTCGTCACCGCGATGCCGGCCGTGAAGTCGAGGAACCGGTTGCCGTCCATGTCCTCGATCATCGCCCCCCTGGCCCGGCGGACGACCAGCGGGTATGCCCGCGTGTACGACGGCGACATCACACGGTCGTCGCGCTCGAGCCACGCCGCGCTCTTGGGCCCCGGCAGCGGCCCGACGATCCTCGGCTCGTCTCGATGCAGTGCGACCGTCATGGCGCTCCTCCGATCACGACAGGAATACGACGAACGAAACGCGCGGCCCGCCCGTTTTCCGGGCGAAATGGTCCTCTTCTTCCATTATCGAGCAAGGCGGACCGGGGGTCAAATCGGCCGAATCGGCGACGACGCGACGGAGTCGTCTCGCATCCCCCCGGCCGGTTGAGGAATACTAAAGGAACTCTAGGTCGAACTTCGCACGCCCCGTCGGCTTTCTCGTCGCGGGTATTACCAGGTGGTTTCATGATTCGAACCGTCGTCGTCGGATACGGGCTGGCCGGTCGCCAGTTCCACTGTCCCCTGATCGCCCGCCAGGCTGATCTGAGGCTCCACGGGGTCGTCGCCCGCGACGCCGGCAACCGAGCTCGTGCCGAGACCGAGCGCGGCGTGAAGACTTACGACGGCCTCGGCGCGGCTCTCGACGATCCCGACGTCGAGCTGATCGTCCTGGCCACGCCGCACAATACACACGCGGAAATGGCGGTCAAGACTCTCGAAGCCGGCCGGCATTGCGTCGTCGACAAGGTGATGGCCCTCACGACCGAGGAGGCGAACCACATGATCGCCGCGCGCGACGGCTCGGGGAAAATGCTCTCGGTCTTCCACAAC
>ERZ778018.2786-NODE-2786-length-10527-cov-32.258308_pt1 | contig 10527 bp, 15 predicted proteins | sample MGYA00375748_ERZ778018 | MGnify/ENA primary metagenome ERZ778018 (study PRJEB29350, sample SAMN05509839) | bioreactor metagenome | biome: bioreactor; material: wastewater | place: South Africa: University of Cape Town | collected 2014-04-22 ... | reverse complement strand
TCACCCTCGCCGACGCCACCGGCTACCCCCAAGCAACGTTGTGCCTGCTGTGCGGACAGGCGCTGACCCGCGCCGACTGGCAAGCCGAGCTCGACGCGGCCCACGCCCGGAGTCATGCGGAGGACGAGTCGTGAGAGCCGCTGTGCTGCTCGATCGCCTTGACCCGCGCACCGGTCCAGCGCTCATGCGGTTCATGCGCTCGACTGGCGCCACCGGAGTGATGCTCACAACAAGGTGTGCCAGCTGTGATCGCCGCTTCACCGCTCGCCGGCCCGTGATGAGTTTCGGAACTACCACCGGCGGTAAGCAACGAGTGGCCTTCCTCCTCTGCCTCGATTGCAGCGTGACGGTGCTGACGCATGCGGGCAAGCTCATGCCGCGCATCGAGTCGCACCTCAGCAGTGGCCACATCACCAACTGGCAGGTGCGGACATGAAACCCCACCCGCGAATCGACGCATTGGCATCTGCCGAGCTCGGCTATCCCGTCTTCCCATGCAAGCGCGGCTCAAAGGAGCCCGCCACCTCGCATGGGTTCCGCGACGCTACGTCGGACGCCGGTCGCATCCGCGAACTGTTCCGCGCCGGCCACAACCTCGGCACGCCCGGCACTGCGTCCGTCCTGATCATCGACTTCGACGTGAGCAAGGACGAGCGCATACCTTTAGCGCAGCGCCGCGCCGATACCAGGCAGGTGCTTCGGATGATGGAGGACGCTTTCCATGAGGTGGCCGACGCTCCGCTTCACGGCACCCCGTCTGGCGGTTATCACGTGTTCCTACGTTTGCCGGTGGGCGCACCGCGCCTCGTCACGGGCGCTTGGCCGCGAGGCGCTGAGCGTACCTACGGCGAGCTCAGGGGCATGGCCTGCGCCTACGTGGTCCTGCCGCCAAGCACAACGCCCACCGGCGCCTACACCGCCCTCAGGCCCCTGGTGCACATCGAGGAGCTCCCGGTGGCCTCGCCGGGCCTACTCAAGTACCTGAGTCCGCCTCCGCGCCGGCAACACCGCAAGCCTCCCCAAGGAGCGGGGCAGGCCCACCGCGTTGAGCAACTTCAGCGCCTCGCTGAGATCGTCAGGCGCACGCCACCGGACACGGCGCGGAACGTGAACTTGAACCGCAGCGCGTTCATAGCCGGACTGATGATTGCCGCCGGCGAGCTGGACGAGGCAACCGCCGAGCACGAACTCTTGGCGGCCGCCCTCGACGCTGGACTGCCGCAGCGCGAAGCCGAACGCACCTTAGCCTCCGGCCTTACCGCTGGGCAGCGCGAAGGCGGCCACTGATGGGCTCCGACACCAACGGCGCTGAACTCCTGGACGACGTGCGGGCGTTCATCGGTCGCTTCGTCGCCTTCCCATCAGACGCCGCCCTGGTGGCCGTGACCCTCTGGGCGGTCATGACTTACATGGTCGAGTACCTGCACGCCACGCCGCGCTTGGCGCTCCTCAGTCCAGAACCTGGTTCTGGTAAGACGCGGGTTCTGGAGGTTCTGGCGCTGCTGGTGAGACTCCCCATGCTCGCCCTCAACGCGAGCCCCGCCGCGATCTTCCGCACCCTCGCATTAGAACCAAGGACCCTCCTCTTCGACGAGGTGGACGCCATCTGGAGTAAGCGCGGCAAGGACGGCGACAGCAACGAAGACCTCCGGGCCTTACTGAATAGCGGCTACCGGCGCGGCGCCACCATCCCAAGGTGCGTCGGGCCGCGCCACGAGGTTCAGAACTTCGCGGTGTACGCCGCCGCGGCCCTCGCTGGTCTGGGCGACCTTCCGGACACCCTCATGAGTCGCTCGATCATCATCCGTATGCGGCGCCGGCTCCGCAGTGAACGAGTCGAATCGTTCCGACTCCGTGTGCACGAACCTCAAGCGCAACCCCTCGCCGAGCGCCTCAAGTCCTGGGGGGAAGCCGTCGGGCCGGAAGTGGGGGCCGCCTGGCCCAAACTCCCACCCGGCGTGGAGGACCGCGCCGCTGAACTCTGGGAGCCACTCATAGCCGTGGCCGACGCTGCCGGAGGCCACTGGCCCGAGACGGTCAGGGCCGCATGCGCCGAGCTCCTCAAGGTGGCAGAGGAACGCGACGTGAGCCTAGGCGTGCGCCTCCTCATCGACCTAAGGACGGTCTTCGGAGAGGACGACGCCATGACCACCACTGCCGTCCTCGAAGAGCTCCACCGCCTCGATGAGGCACCGTGGGGCGACCTGTACGGCAAGCCGCTGCAAGCCCGCAACCTCGCCCGCATGCTCAAGCAGTACGAGGTGAAGAGCACCAAGGTGAAGGTGGACGGCCGCGCCCTGCAAGGGTACCGGCGCGAAGACCTCTGGGAAGCCTGGGAGCGCTACGCCCCCACCTTCACACCCGCACAGCCGGAACCTCCGGAACCTACCGCCAGCCGCTCAGATAATCCCGTTCACACCGGCACGAGTGAGGCACCCGTAGGGTTCCACAGGCCAGAACGCGCTGGGGAACCTCCGGAACCAACGGAACCGACCCGCAGCCGAGGAACCCCGCCCGACACGTCCTCGAAGAGCCACGCCGTGAACGGCTCGGCGGCAAAGGTTCCGGAGGTTCCGTTCACGCAGCCCTCAGGCGACACAGTTCCACAGGTTCCACAGGTTCCGGAACCCTCCGACCAAGCGGAACCTCAAACATCCGATGAACACGAGACAATCTCAAAGGTTCCGGAGGTTCCGTTCACGCAGGCAAGAGAGGGCGACCTCACCCGCCGCGCCGCGCACTTCGCCGAACGCTGGATCAAACTCTCACCCGAAAAGCTCACCATCAAGCTCGAAGTCGCCCTGGAGACGGCCACCGCCGCCCCCACCTGGTGGCGCACCACCGCCCGGACGGACCTCCTCCCCGTCGTGATCGCCACCGTCATGCTCGGCGAGGACCAGGAAGCCGGAACGAACGGCGCCACGAGCCCCTACCTCCAGGCGGCCCGCAACGCCGTAGCCGCCCTCAGGGACCACGCGACCGCCCCGACCCCCCGCACACTCCCACCCGGAGCGCCCACATGACGCGCTCCCCAAGCCTCAAGCGCACAAAACGGCACACAGCCCCAAGAGAGCCCGGTACCACCGGGCCTCACAGCCGCTTGACGGATTACCCGTTAGCCGACACCGCGCCACGCTGGTACTCACAAGCTGACTTGGCGCGAGCTACCGGCCTACCAGAGCGCACCATCCGCGATCTCCTCGACCGCGGCCGCATCTACTTCTGGCAGGGCCAACCGAACGAGAAGCGACTACTCAACGACCGAACCATCAGCAGCCTGGAAGCCCTAGGCATTCCCGTAAGACGCGACCTGCTCGGCAACCCCGGCAGACCTGGCGAGATTCGCGCCCAGGACGACGAAACCGGAGAATGAAGGCATGACTATTCACCCCACACGCAACGCCGGCATGATCTGGCCCCTCATCGAACCGCGCTTGGTTGAGCTCGCGAAAGCCAACGTAACCGCCGCCACCCGAAACACTATCGCCGGCGCCGTGCAACACGCCCAGGATGCCGTGGAGGGCGCCGCCAACCAGATGAGTGCGCTCAAGAACGACCGCGACCTCTCCCGGGAAGGGAAACGCGTCCGCGCCGACAAGCTCGCGAGTGACGCCAGAAACGCCCTGGAGCAGGCCAAGCAGTTGATTGAGCAAGCGGTCAGGGCCGAAGCCGACTACCACCGCACCCGCACCGCCTGGCCCCGCAGCGCCGGCACCGACGCCGACCGGGAAGCCAGACTCGCCAACGCCCGCACCGACCTTCAAGCGTTGCTCGCCAACGTGCCGCCAGCTCACCGCGCCCAACGGTTAGCGTTCGCCGTCCGCAACGGCACCGACGCCATGCGTGAGCTCATTCTCGGCGAGAAGTACGCCGAGCGCGTGCTCTGGCCCAGCCTCGAAGAAGGCCAACTAGACGCCGTGACCTGGGCTAGCGAACGCACCGCCCTACTGCAAGAACTACACCCAAGCGACGACGCGAGACGCAGCCTCGCCGCCCTCGACGCGCTGGAAGGCAGGAGCGGGGAGCAGATCGACGCCCTCGTGAAGCACGGCGCCTCAATGGACGACAAGTACCTAACCGAAGTCATGCAAGACGCGAGCAGCCAATGACGCGGCGCCGACTAATCCAGCGCCAACCGACGCAGCGACCGTTACCCAGGCGCCTAATGAGCCTCGCGCATTGGCGCTTCGGTGTCCTGCTAGCCGTCCTGCATCAGGCCACCTGGGGCGTAGCGTGAGTGGCAAAGGCAAGGGGGGAGGGGGCGAGGCCCCCAACCCCCGCCACAACGCCACTAAGACGACTACGCGAGGCACCAGGCCGGGGAGCATCCGCCAAGTGCGCTTGCGGCTCTGGTGGGCGATCGTAGAAGCCTCCGGACTCCTCGACCAGGACGACACGGACACGAAACTCAAGGCGATCAGCGCCCTGAGCACCGCTTGCGGCGCCTACGGCAACCTCACCAAGGCGCACACCCTCGAAGCCGAGGTGGAAGCCATGCAGAAAGACCTCCATGACCTTAGAACGACGCTTAGCCGACCTGCGGGCGCAACTGACCGCAGCGCAGCGCCTCCGGTCAACTGACGACCACGCCACCGACCGCGTGGCGTTCGCTTACGCCCTCGGTCTGGACCTCGACCCCTGGCAAGCCGAGCTGCTCCAGAGCGACAGCAAGCGCGACATACTCAACTGCTCCAGGCAAGCCGGTAAGAGCACCGTCGCGGCTCTCCTCGCCCTGCACGAGGCCCTCTACCAACCAAGCAGCGTGACGGTGCTCATCAGCCCCAGCCAACGCCAATCAAGCGAGCTCTTCCGCAAGGTCGTGGATCTCCGTAACCTGCTGCCGACACCCCCGCCCCTCCTGGAGGACAACCGCCTGAGCATGAACGTGGCTGGCGGTGGCCGCGTGCTCAGCCTGCCGGGCAGCGAGGCCACCATCAGAGGCGTAAGCGCCGTGACGCTGCTCATCGAGGACGAAGCCGCCCGCGTTGACGATGCTCTCTACCAGGCGATCAGGCCCATGCTCGCCGTGAAGAACGGCCGCCTCATCCTGGCCAGCACCCCGTGGGGCAAGCGCGGGCACTACTGGGAAGTCTGGGATCAGGGGCAAGGCTGGGAGAAGACCCGCGTACCAGCCGACCAGGTTCCGCGCATCAGCACCGCGTTCCTCGCCCAGGAGCAGCGCGAGCTCCCCGCGCACGTCTACCGGCAGGAGTACATGTGCGACTTCGCCGAATCCACGGAAGCCGTCTTCGCCTACGAGCACGTCATGGCCGCACTGAGAGACGACGTGCTCCCACTCTTCGGAGGCCAACATGCAACCTGAGTACATCCTCGGCGTAGACCTCGGGCAAGCCAACGACTACACCGCCCTCGCCGTCCTCGAAGTCCATACGACCGGCGCCGGTAGGAGCGCGGAACGCTCCTACCAAGTCAGGCACCTCGACCGCCTGCCGCTCGGCACCCCGTACCCGCAGCAAGTCGAGGTGGTCACGCGCACTTTGGAACTTGTCGAGGCGCAGCAGCGCGCTGACCGCAATGAGGCAACGAAGCGCGACCCTTGGATAGCCAGGGAACCCGCGCCCCGCGCCCCGCGCCTAGTGGTCGATCAGACCGGCGTGGGCCGCCCCGTAGTGGACATGCTCAGGAGCGCCGGCCACCGCCACCTGACCGCCGTTACCATCCACGGTGGCGACACCAGCACCCGCGACGGACTCGACCACCGCGTGCCGAAACGCGAGCTCGTAGCCATAGTCCAGGTGCTCCTCCAGACTGGCCGGCTCACCGTCGCGTCGGCCCTGCCGCACGCTCAGACGCTCACCAAGGAACTCCTGGCGTTCCGCGTCACCTTCTCGAAGACGGGTCACGACACCTACGGCAACGACTGGCGGGAGAACGACCACGACGACCTGGTGTTAGCCGTGGCCCTGGCCGCGTGGGCGGGCGAGCGCGGCCCCCAGGTCGCCTCGATGGAGGCGATACGCGCCCTTGGGCTCTGGTAGGCGCCATGCAGTAACCTAGTCGTACTGTCCGGCCCCCTAACCGACAGTGGCGCCCGGCTCTCGACCAGCCGGGCGCCGTCTTGTCGGCACACTGCGGATGAGCAGGACGCCCAGAACACCCGATGAAACCGAACGTCTCTCCAGTGCGTGTGCCGATTGTGTGCGATTAGCAAGCAAGAGTAGGGCGCCGAGGAGTGAACCCCGGCGCCCGCTTGGCGTCAACGCGGCCGTGTTACTGCGCCGTGTTCTCCTCGCCCAAGGTGTGCGAGCAGATCGTCTCGAAGCGCGCCCAGCCACCGTTAGGGTCAGACACGTGCTTCATGGAGTTCGAGATCTCCTTCAGTATATCGGCGAGCATGCCGCGTTCGGCTCCTGCCGCCGTCCAGTGCTCGACCCAGCCCGGCACGATCTCACCGAGCAGGTCAGCGAGGCTCGCCACCGCCTCGTTGGTGGTCGCGTACATCCTGGAACACTTCGGGCAGAGCGTCTCACCCCGCCAAGGCATGTACTGGACCGCCTCCGTCGCGCCGCAACCATCACACGACGCCTGCCGGGGCCTCACCTCGGACCTCTGAACCTCACTCGTGACTAGCTGCATGTCGCTGCCTCCTTCTCGGCGCCCCGCGCCGCTCTCTCGATCCAGCCCCAGCCACTCGACCAGGGCCGCTTCGAGCGTCTCTGGTGTCACCTCGACCACGTGCCGGCCAGCGAGCGGGCCGGTGTGCTCTTCGGCTTCTTCGTAGGTCGTGGCCCAACCGGAGCGTGGCTCGCACATGTTCTCCCATTCCTCGCGAGCCACCGCCTCCAGGCCGTGGGCTTGCACCTCGCCTTCGTAGATGCGCCGGTCGAAGCTGCCGAGCACTTCGAGCATGGCCGAGAGCGGCGCATCCTCATGCCACACAGTGAACAGAACCTCAGGCATCACTTATCCCCACTCGGTAAGCACCAGTACCTGACGCCCTCCAGCACTGCGCGAGGCAGGTCCATGAGTGCGGCTGCCGGCTCGACTGGGGCGAGAAGCACGGTAGCCTCGTCACCGTCGCCGACCAAGGACCACGTGAAGCACCGCATGTCGCCACGCCCGTACCGCGTCAGCCCCCCACGTGACCCGATCGCGTCACTGGTGAGGCGCCACGTGCCGTGGCCCGCCCTGATGGTGTGGTCCCTGGCCGGCCCGGCGGCTCGCGTGACCGCCACCGGCGCCATGACCTCATCGAGTCTGCAAAGCAACCGTGGCCCGCGGATGGCCGCGGCCGCAGCGAACGGCGAGGACGCCCGCGGGAACAACCGCGCCACCGTCGGAACGTCGGTCACGGTAAGCGCATCCCAATCGCCGTCCTTGCGGCGCCACACGCTCCCCGCGAGCAGCAGCCCGCGAGGCGACGGGGCGTAGACGGTCATGGCGTCGGCAGAATCGACGGAGAGCTCTAACCTCACTTGGCACCTCCCATAACGCGCTGCTCCAGCAAGTCGAGCGCCTGCCGCATGACGTGATCGACGCTCCAGCCGCCGCCGTTGGCCGCCAGTCGCTCCGCCCTGGCGACGGTGGCCCAGGCCAGGTGAGGCTTGCCTACCAGTCGCTCCGGGCCAGCGCACGCGGGGCAGACCCATGCGCTCACTCGCCCTAGCTTGTCGTGCGCGAAGGGCCGCAGTGAGCGCCTATCACGGCACCGGCCGCAAGCAATGCAGGTGGAGGCGTTGCTATCCTTGTCCATGAGGACTCCGTTCCTCGGCCCCCGCGTGTGCTGTCCAGGCTTTCACGCGGGGGCCTTCGTATTGATTACCAGCTAGCGCCGTGGGATGTTTCGCTAGCAGGTTGCTTGCATTATCAGCACACTCGCTATAACATGTCAACATGCAGACCATGACCGAGCACATCCGCGAAGAAGTACGCGTTGCCATGATCCGCCAACGCGTCAGCCAAACCGAGCTCGCCGAGAAGACGGGCCTCAGCCGCCAGCACATAAACCACCTACTTACCGGCCACCGAGGCAAGCTCCCCACAGCCTGGGAGAAGCTGCTCGACAGCCTGGACCTGGAGCTCACCATCCGCCCCAAGCAGAGCGACAAGGAGGCATGACATGGCCGGCCAACTGATTCAGAGAAGCCCTCGAAGCTGGACCATTCGCATCTACAACGGCCGCGTGAGCGGCAAACGCCAGTACCTCAACTACACAGTTCACGGCGCCAAGCGAGACGCCCAAGCCATGCTCAACAAGCTGCTGGTCGAGCGCGACACCGGCGCCCTCCTCAAACCAAGTCGCCTCACCCTCAACGAGTACGTGGAGCAGTGGAAGGAAAAGGCGCTCAAGGGCCGCGTCTCCCCCCGGACCTTCATCACGTACAGCAACGACCTACGGCGTTACGTGTTGCCGCGCTTCGGTGAGAAGCGCATCACGACACTTACGGCGTGGGAGATCCAAGGGCTCTACGCCGACATGGCCGAGCGTGGCCTAAGCGCAAACACCATTAGGCACGCCCACGTCGTGCTCAAGAACGCCCTCAAGCAAGCCGTGAAGTGGCGCATGCTCCCGAGTAACCCCGCCGACAGCGTTGACCTTCCGCAGATTGACCGCACCCAGAAGCACCGCGCCCTCACCCGCGAACAGGTAGAGCGCTTCCTCGCAGCCGTTGCAGACAGCCCCTGGAGAGCGGTCTACCACCTGATGCTCAACACCGGCATGCGGCCCGGAGAGGTGTTCGCGCTCACCTGGGAGAACGTCAACCTAGCCAAGTGTGAGCTCCTCGTATGCCAGGCCGTCACCTACGGCGCCGGCAAGGTGCCGATCATCAGCACCCCGAAGACTAAGCGCACTCGGCGAATCACCTTCACAACCGAGCTCGCCCAGGTGCTCAGCGAGCATCGAGACGCCACGGCTTCGATAGATAATCCGCTCGGCCTAGTCTTCCCCACCATCGACGGTGGCTTGATTCACCCGAACAACTGGAGCAAGCGCGACTTCAAGGGCGCCTTGAACGCAGCGGGTCTGCCTCACGAAGTGCGGCTATACGACCTTAGGCACACCATGGCAACCCTGGCCATGATGACGGCCATGCACCCGAAGATCGTGAGTGAGCGCCTCGGGCACGCCACGACGAAGCAAACGCTCGACACGTACTCTCACGTCACACCACACATGCAGGAGCAAGCCGGCGAGCAGTTGGCGAACCTGATCTATGGCGCCGGTGGCGCGAAGGAGGAGGCGCACGTAAACTAGCTCATCCGCGTGTGCGCACACTGGGCGCACACAAAGCGAGCGAGCGGCCACCCGGGAAGGAAGTCCGCTCGCTCAAGAATCCCGTCTAGGACGGGTAGAAACTGACTGGCTCGGCGGGTAGGATTTGAACCTACGACCAATCGGTTAACAGCCGATCGCTCTGCCGCTGAGCTACCGCCGAACACGCGCTCCGGTGCCTGGGCAGGCGAAGCGAAGCGTAGTCTACCAGAGGGTGCGGGGGTTGGCAACAAGCGTCTGGCACGCTTCCGCGCCAGCCTTGGCGGTCGGGTAGCATCCGCTCATGACCCTCGACGATTACCAGGCAGGCGCCCGCACGACGGCTCTCTATTCGCAGGAAGTCAGCGTCCTCTACCCGGCACTGAAGCTGGCGGGCGAGGCGGGTGAGGTTGCCGAGAAACTGGGCAAGTACATGCGTGACGAGGGTTACCGGCCGGGTGATGAGCTGAGCGCCGAGCAGCGCGACAAGCTTGTTGCCGAGTTGGGTGACGTCCTGTGGTACGTGGCGAACCTCGCCGCCGATCTCGGCGTGAGCCTCGGGCACGTGGCCGCGGTGAACTTGGCGAAGCTCCAGAGCCGCAGGTCCCGAGGAGTGATCTCTGGCAGCGGAGACGAGCGCTAGACGCCAAGTTCAGGCGGTGAGGAGGTCGTACAGCACGCGCGCCTGGTTGTGTTCCTCGTCCTTGGCGCTGTAGACGAGCGTGAGGTCGCCTTGCTTGGCCATGGCGCTCAGGCGCTCGAACTCGGCGTTGCCCTTCAGTTCCTTCTTGTAGCGCTTCTCGAACTCCGGCCAGCGTTCTGGATCGTGGCCGAACCACTTGCGCAGTTCCGTGCTTGGCGCCACGTCCTTCGCCCACCAATCGACGTTGGCTTCTTCCTTCGTCACGCCACGCGGCCAGATTCGGTCCACCAGGACGCGCGTGCCGTCGCTGGCTGCCGCGCTTACGTAGGCCCGCTTCATCTTGATCATGGCGTGAGGATAGACCTTGCGCCCGCTGCAACCCTAGTCATGCCTCACTTGCTCGTGAGCTTCTCGACCCACGCTGCAAATCTACTCATGGCGTCCGCCAGCAGGGCGTCGGTCGAGGAGACGGTTACGACGCCGTGCTCGTCTATCAGGTCCCGTGGTTGGAAGGTCAGGTACAGCTCCGGCTGACCCATGGGTAGCGCCTGGAGGTAAGCGAGCGAGGTGCGGAGGTGGCCCTGCATGACTGCCGTGCCGATGCGTCCGGTGGAGGCGCCGGCGATGGCCTCCTTGAGTGCAGCAACGCCCGTGCGTTCGCTTGGCTGCA
>ERZ778018.2785-NODE-2785-length-10529-cov-5.445866_pt1 | contig 10529 bp, 8 predicted proteins | sample MGYA00375748_ERZ778018 | MGnify/ENA primary metagenome ERZ778018 (study PRJEB29350, sample SAMN05509839) | bioreactor metagenome | biome: bioreactor; material: wastewater | place: South Africa: University of Cape Town | collected 2014-04-22 ... | reverse complement strand
GCGTGAACGCATTGCGCGGTCACTCCAACGTGCAGGGCATCACCGACGTCGGCACGCTGACGGCGGCAATCCCAGGCTACCTGGCGCTGCCGACCGAGCAGGAGCCGACCTTGGAGGCGCACCTCTCCAAGCGCACCTTCAAGCCGCTGACGCCGAACCAGACTAGTTACTGGCAGAACTATCGCAAGTTCTACGTCAGCTTCCTGAAGACGCAGTTCGGCGCCAATGCCACCAAGGACAACGAGTTCGGCTACAACTATCTGCCGAAGCTTGATGGCATCTACGACTGCATCAAGATGTTTGACATAATGCATCAGGGCAAGACCAACGGCTTGCTCTGCCAGGGCTTCAACCCCTTGATGGCGATTCCCAACTCGAACAAGAGTCGGGAAGCTCTCTCGAAGCTGAAGTTCCTGGTCAGCATGGACCCGATCGAGACCGATACGGTCCGGTTCTGGGAAAACCACGGCGAGTTCAACAATATCGACCCCGCCAAGGTTCAGACCGAGGTGTTCATGTTGCCGGTGACCTCGTTTGCCGAGGAGGAGGGCAGCGTCACCAACTCCAGCCGCGTCATCCAGTGGAAGTGGAAGGCGGCCGATCCCTACTTCGAGTCCCGAACGGACATCGAGATCCTGTCCGACCTGTTCGTGCGTATGCGCAAGATGTACGAAAAGGACGGCGGCAAGGGCAAGGATGCCATCCTCGCGGTGGACTGGAGCTACAAGGACCCGTTGCATCCGACCGTCGACGAACTCCAGACCGAGTTGAACGGCAAGGCCTTGACCGATCTCAAGGATGCCGAAGGCAAGGTGGTTCGCGCCGCCGGGCAGCGTCTCGCCTCGTTCGGCGAGATGCGCGACGACGGTTCGACCGACGGATGCATGTGGATCTACACGGGCTTCTACGGTCCGACCGGCAACATGGCTCAACGTCGCGACAACAGCGATCCGTCGGGGCTGGGTGTGTACGGCAACTGGGGCTTCGCGTGGCCCGCCAACCGCCGCATCCAGTACAATCGCGCTTCGGCCGATCCCGATGGCAAGCCGTGGAGCGAGAAAAAGAAGTACATGTTCTGGAACGGCGAGCGGTGGAGTGGTCCGGACGTTCCGGACTATGTCCCGACCATTCCGCCGGAGCGGGCAGTTGGTCCCTTTATCATGAACGCGGAAGGCGTGTCGCGCCTCTGGGTTCGTGGCACGATGGCCGACGGTCCGTTCCCGGTGCACATGGAGCCGTTCGAATCCCCGACTGCCAACCTGGTATTCCCGAAACTCAAGGGCAACCCGGTGGCGCGGGTGTTCAAGGGCGATCTTGAAGCGCTTGGCACGTCCAAGGACTTCCCGATCGTGGGCACCACCTACCGGCTCACCGAGCACTTCCACTACTGGACCAAGACTGTTCACGCCAACGCGGTGATGCAGCCGGAGTTCTTCGTGGAAATGTCGGAGGAGCTCGCCAAGGAGAAGGGCATCAAGCACGGACAACGCATCCGGGTCTGGTCCAAGCGCGGCGAGGTCAAGGGCAAGGCAGTCGTCACCAAGCGCCTGAAGCCGTTCAAGATCGACGGCAAGACGGTGCATGAGGTCGGCCTGCCGCTCAACTTCGGCTTCATCGGCGAAACCAAGAAGGCCTCACCGATCAACTCGCTGACGTCGGCGATCGGTGACTCGAACTCGCAGACGCCTGAATTCAAGGCGTTCCTTGTCAACGTCGAGCCCATTGCGGGCCCGGTGGCTTAAGGGGGAGGGCAACAGATGTTTACACCAGTTCCTAACCCCACCACCAATCCGGTTGCCGCCAAGTTCGGCCAACAGGACCTGATCCGCCGTTCGGCTTCGTCCGTCACTGCGCCTGCCAAGCGGCAGACGGAGGTGGCGAAGCTGATCGACGTATCCAAGTGCATCGGCTGCAAGGCATGTCAGGTGGCGTGCCTTGAGTGGAATAACCTCACCGAGGAAGTCGGCGTCAACGTCGGGGTCTACGACAACCCGCACGATCTGACGGCGAATACCTGGACGCTGATGCGCTACACCGAGTACGAGAATGCCGAGTCCGGCAATCTCGAGTGGCTGATCCGCAAGGACGGCTGCATGCATTGCGAGGACCCGGGCTGCCTCAAGGCCTGCCCGGCGCCCGGCGCCATCGTGCAGTACTCCAACGGCATCGTGGACTTCGACCACGACAAGTGCATCGGCTGCGGCTACTGCATCAAGGGCTGTACCTTCAACATTCCGCGCATCTCGCAGGTCGATCAAAAGGCCTACAAGTGCTCGTTGTGCTCCGACCGTCTCGCGGTCGGTCAGGGACCTGCCTGCGCCAAGGCTTGCCCGACACAGGCCATCGTGTTCGGCACCAAGGACGAGATGAAGCAGTGGGCCGACCACCGCATCAAGGATCTCAAGTCGCGCGGCTTCAAGAATGCCGGCCTCTACGATCCTCCGGGCGTGGGCGGCACGCACGTGATGTACGTGCTGCAACACGCGGACAAGCCGCAGATCTACGCGGGACTGCCCAACAACCCGTCGATCAGTCCGCTGGTCGAGGTGTGGAAGGGCGTCACCAAGTATGTCGGCTTGGCCGCGATCGGCGCCTTTGCGGCGTTCGGGTTCCTGCATCATGCCGTTGCCGGTGCGAACCGGGTGACAGCGGAAGACGAGAAGAACGCCGAGCGGTTGACGGAGGGACGACGATGAGCAAATCGGAAGTCGACGCCGGAGACGGCGTGCATCCCGGTAAACCGGTCATCGTCGACCGGTATACCGCGGCGGCCCGCATCAACCACTGGATCACCGCGATCAGCCTCGTGCTGCTTGCGCTGTCCGGGCTGGCGCTGTTCACGCCTTATTTGTACTTCCTCACCGGCCTGTTCGGCGGTGGCCAGTTGACCCGGATCATCCATCCGTGGATCGGCGTGGTGCTGTTCCTCTCGTTCATGGGGCTGTTCTTCCGCTTCTTCCGGCTCAATCTCTGGGAGAGGACCGACAGCGTCTGGATGGGGCGGCTGCGCGACGTGCTGGCCAACGAGGAGAACAAGCTGCCGGAAGTCGGCAAGTACAATGCCGGTCAGAAGATGGTGTTCTGGTCGATGTCGCTGTTCATCCTGGTGCTCATCACGAGTGGCGTGGTGATCTGGGACCAGTACTTCGGCAACTACTTCACCATCGAGCAGAAGCGGATCGCGGTTCTGATCCACTCGGTGACCGCGATCGTGGCGATCTGCGTCTGGATCGTTCACGTTTACGCCGCGATCTGGGTACGTGGCACCATCGGCGCCATGACCCGCGGCAAAGTCACCGGTGGCTGGGCCTGGCGGCATCACCGCCGCTGGCTCAAGGATCTGGTGACCGGCAAGCACTGAAAATCTGCTTCGGTGCCGGCCGCAAGCCGGCGCCGAAGCACTCAGGCGTTTTCAAGCGAAACGGGTTCCGGTTCGCGTGAAGAAAACGCGTCACAACAAAGTCATAGAGTCCGCTTCCGATTTCGTCGGAAACGCTCTAGCGTACAAATCCGCGTGGCCCGTGGGGTTCGTGAGGTGTGATGATGTCGCGTGTCGATACGACCCAGCCTGATCCTTCCGTTATTGGCAATATCCCGATCCCGCCGTTCGCGCGGTTGCCCGATCCGGTGCAGCTATTCGCCGATCGCAGCGCACGGTTCGCCGTTCTGGCCGAAGGGCACGATCTGGCGCCTTACCTGAATTTCCTCTCCGGCCTTTGCGGCGTGCAGGCGTCGATTCAGGACGGTTTGCCGGAGCCCGCGCCAGTCGATGCCGAGACGCTGGCGCGCGCCAGGGAACACAAGATGCCGCCGCTCGACCGCGTCGCCTTCAAGGCCGACTCGGCGTTCGAGGCAGCGTTCCAGCGGTTGCTCGATGCCGCTGTCGGGCTGGAGATGCCGTCGCCGGCGCGTGCGGCCTTGCTGCGTGTCACCGAAGCCGACGCCGCCGGACGCGAGGCGATGTTGCAGAACGTGCTGGCGGAAGCCATCCCGTTCGAAGCGGTCGCCGAGCACATCTTCGTCGCGGCCGCGTTGCAGGTGCATTTCGCGCGGCTCGCGGCGCGGCTCGACGACAAGTCGCTGCAATCGGTGGGCGACGGCGTCTGCCCGTGCTGCGGCAGCGCGCCGACCTCGACCGCCATCGTCAACTGGCGTCGTGCGCCGGGCACACGGTTCTGCGCCTGCTCGCTATGCGGCACGATGTGGAACTACGTTCGCTCCAAATGCACGCTGTGCGGCTCCACCCGGAAAATCCTGTTCCAGGAAATCGAGGGCGTCGGCAACATCAAGGCGGAAACCTGCGACGACTGCCACGGTTACATGAAGATCTTCAACCAGCAGAAGGACGATCGGCTCGATCCGGTGGCCGACGATGTCGCCACGCTTGGTCTCGATCTCCTGGTGCGGGAACTCGGTTTCCGCCGTGGCGGCATCAATCCGTTCCTGATCGGCTACTAGGAGGCTGCGGTGCGCGATCCCGGGCCCGCATTCAGGCGTATTCCGGCCATCGACGAGTTGCTGAAGACGCCGCTCGCCATTGAAGCCATCGATCGTTTCGGTCGTCCCGCATTGCTGGAGGCCCTTCGGCGTTCGGTCGAGGACGTGCGCGGCGCGGCTTCGGAGCAGATGGCGGTGCCGAACGCGGATGCTATCGTGGCATCGGCAATCGCATCGCTGGAACGCTCTTCGCAACCCAAGGTGCGGCCGGTCTTCAATCTGACCGGCACAGTGCTCCATACCAATCTTGGCCGTGCGCAGATCGCGGAAGCGGCCGTGGAAGCGGCGACAGCGGCGATGCGCGATGCGCTCGCGCTTGAATTCAATCTCGACACCGGCAAGCGCGGTGAGCGCGACGATCTGGTCCGCGACCTGTTGTGCGAGCTGACCGGTGCCGAAGATGCCACGGTGGTCAATAACAATGCCGGTGCGGTGCTGCTGGCGTTGAACACACTCGGGCGCGGCAAGGAAGCGGTGATCTCGCGGGGCGAGTTGATCGAGATCGGCGGCGCGTTCCGGATGCCGGATATCATGGCGCGTGCGGGCACCAAACTCGTTGAGGTCGGCACCACCAACCGCACGCATGAGAAGGACTATGCGGCGGTGCTCGGCCCCAAGACAGGCCTCGTGCTTAAGGTGCATACCTCGAACTATCGCGTCGAGGGGTTCACCAAGAGCGTCTCCGGAAAGGCGCTCGCCGACATCACGCGCGCGCAAAACGTGCCGCTGTTGAATGACCTCGGCTCCGGCACGCTGGTCGATCTCGCGCGCTACGGGCTGTCGCACGAGCAGACCGTGCGCGAGGCGGTAGCCGAAGGCGCCGATCTCGTCACGTTCTCCGGTGACAAGCTGCTCGGCGGGCCGCAGGCCGGCTTCATCGTCGGCCGCTGCGATCTGATCGCGCGGCTCAACAAGAATCCGATGAAGCGCGCGCTGCGCGTCGACAAAGTCCGGCTCGCCGCCATTGAGGCGACGCTGCAACTCTATCGTGATCCCGATCGTCTCGCGGAGCGCCTGCCAACCATCCGTCTGCTGGCGCGCAAGCGTGACGAGATCGCCGCACAGGCGGCGCGGCTGCTGCCGGCGTTGTCGACCGCCGTCGGGTCGGGTTATGTCGCAACAGTTGTCGATTGCGCCAGCCAGATCGGCTCCGGCGCGTTGCCGCAGGAAACCCTGCCGAGCGCCGGCATTGCCATTCGCGCGGCAGGCGCGCGCGCGAGCGGCCGTGCCTTGATTGCATTGGCGGCGGCACTTCGCAGTCTCGACAAGCCGGTGATCGGCCACATCGCGGAGCACGCGTTGGTGCTCGATCTGCGCTGCCTTGAGGATGACGCCGGCTTCGTTCGCAATCTCGCGGGCCTCGGATTGGCGGAGCGCGCATGATGGGCTGGCTCGATTCATCGCTCAAAGCTTTCCGCAGCAAGCCGGCTGAGAAGACCACGGCCGAACTGATGTCGGACGCGCTCGATGCCGCCGCCGGCAACGACTACGAGTCGGCGCTGGCGATCTGGGGGCCCTTGGCGCAGCAGGGCGTAGCACGGGCGCAGAACAATGTCGGCGTCTGTTTCAGCGAAGGCATGGGTGTCGCGCGCGACACGGCGCTCGCGTTCAAGTGGCTGACGCTCGCCGCCGAGAGCGGCGACATCATCGGCAAGCGCAATCTCGCGGACCTGTATTTCAAAGGCGAGGGCGTCGAGTCCAACGCCGTGAAAGCGGCCGAACTCTATCGTGCGGCGGCGGAAGCCGGCGACGGCCCGGCGCAGGACATGCTGTCGTGGATGCTTTACGAGCAGCAGATGATCCCCGGCGATCTCGCCGAGGCGAAGAGCTGGGCGGAAGCTGCGGCCGCGCAAGGCGTCGTGCCGTCGATGACCCGGCTAGGCATGATCTATCACAACGCCATCGGCGTTGAGCGCGACGCGGCAGAAGCCGCACGCTGGTGGGACATGGCGGCGGCGCGCGGCGATGTCGACGCGCAGGCGATGCTTGGTGCGGCTTATCAGCTCGGCGCCGGCGTGCCGCGCGACGCGGTCGCTGCGTTGATGTGGCTGTTGCGCGCGCAATCTGGCGGCAGCGCGCTGGCGGAATCGTTCCTGCAGCCCACTTACGCCGCGATGTCCGAAGCCGACATCGAGCGCGCGCGGGCACTGGCGAAACGGCCGCTCGGGGAGCCCGCGTCATGATCGTCGGCACCGCGGGCCATATCGATCACGGCAAGACCTCGCTGGTGCGCGCGCTCACCGGCGTCGATACCGACCGCCTCAAGGAAGAAAAGGCGCGCGGCATCTCTGTCGACCTCGGTTTCGCCTATCTGCCGACGCCGGATGGCGGCGTGCTCGGCTTCGTCGACGTGCCAGGCCACGAGCGTTTCGTCCACAACATGCTGGCGGGAGCCAGCGGCATCGATTTCGTGCTGCTGGTGATTGCCGCCGATGACGGCATCATGCCGCAGACCGTCGAGCATCTGGCGATCGTCAATCTGCTCGGCATCACGCGCGGCGCGGTTGCCATCACCAAGGCCGATCTCGTCAGCGAGGATCGTCTCGCCGAGGTGCGCATCGAGATCGCGAACGCGCTGGCGCTGACGCCGCTGAGCGATATCGAGATGTTCGCGGTGTCGAGCCAGAGCGGACAGGGCATCGACGATCTGCGCGCACGGCTGTTCGCAGCGGCGCATGACTGGCAGGCGCGCTCCGACAAGGGGCGTTTCAGGCTCGCGGTCGATCGTTCCTTCACATTGTCCGGCACCGGCACGGTGGTGACCGGCACGGTTCTGTCCGGCAGCATCACCGTCGGCGATCAGGTGATCGTCAGTCCCTCGGGATTGCAGGCCCGCGTGCGCGGCATTCACGCGCAGAACAACGTGACCGAGACCGGCCGCGCCGGCGACCGCTGCGCGCTCAACCTCGCCGGCGACGGCGTCACCAAGGATGCGATTTCGCGTGGCAACGTCGTGCTCGATCCCGAATTGCACGCGCCAGCGAACCGCATCGACGCCCGCGTCGAAGTGCTTGCGGGTGAGAGCAAGCCGATCACGCAATGGATGCCGGTGCGGTTGCATCATGCCGCCACCGAGATCGGCGCGCGCATCGTGCTGCTTAGCGACGATCCGATTCCGCCCGGTGGTCACGCCTTCGTGCAACTGGTGCTGGACCAGCCGATTGCGGCGGCGGTCGGTGATCGCTTCGTGCTGCGCGACACCACGGCGCAGCGAACCATCGGCGGCGGAATGTTCCTCGATCTGCGCGCTGCCGCGCGCAAGCGTCGCGCGCCGGAACGCATCGCGCAGCTCGAGGCCAACGCCATCAGCGATCCAGAAGGTGCGCTTACGGCGCTGTTGAATTGCGCTGCCGGCTATACCGATTTCTCCGCCTTCATTCGCGATCGCGCGATCTCGGAGACCGAGCGCGAGGCACTGGTGCAGCGCATGAGCCTGCTGCGGCTTGTCACCGCCAAGACCGAATTCGTCATCGCGCCGGCCGTCTGGCTGCGGATGAAGAACGATATTCTCGCCACGCTGGCGAAATTCCACGCCGAGAATCCGAACCTGTCCGGCATCGGCCTAGAGCGCCTGCGGCTGCAACTCGAACCGCGTTTGCCGACGCCGGCTTTCGCCGCGCTGCTGCAAGGGCTGGCGCGCAGCCGGGACATCGCGCTCGACGGCGCGTGGATCCGCCTGCCGAGCCATGAGGTGCGGCTGACGCCGGGCGACGAAGCGCTATGGAACAAGGTGCGGATTTTCATCGGCGGCGAGGGGCGCTTCCGTCCGCCGCGCGTCCGCGATATCGCGGGCTATACCGGCGTCGCCGAGCCGGAAGTGCGGCGGCTGTTCAAACTGGTCGGGCGCATGGGCCGCGTCGATGAAGTGGCGCACGATCACTTCTTCCTGCGCGCGACGGTCGCGGAGATGGTTGGTGTGATGGCGACGCTGTCGGAGCAGGCGGCCGATCATCAGTTCACCGCCGCGCAATTCCGCGACAAATTCGACAATGGCCGCAAAGTCGCGATCCAGATACTTGAATTCTTCGACCGGCATGGTGTTACAATTCGCAGAGGCGATCTGCGCCGTGTCAACAAGCATCGGCTTGACCTGTTTCGCAGGCCGGCCGATGAGATGGCGCCGGGTAACTTGGAGACGAGTACGGCGCCGAAGATTGAAACAATTGGAAGAGCATCGTTCCCGGTGGGGCGTCCGGACTTCAAATCCGGGAAGGGCCGCGAGTCGGTTCTTGGTGGGTTCGACTCCCATTCTCTTCCACCAACCTTCAACAAGCACGGGAGCGCGCGATGACGGCTCAGCCCTTGACGGCGTTACTCGACGATCTCGACCGGATCGCGCACGACGCCTCCATCAACGAAGAGAATTATCGCAAGGAAGCCGCAGTTCGGTTCCGCGAGTTGGAGCAGGATCGCGCCTTCGGTTTCCGGCGGCTCAACCTGATGCGCACCGTCACCGCCGCGCTCGACGGCTGCGAGACCGAGGAGGACGCCATATTGCGCGGCTCCACGGCTTTCCTGCACGAACTGGGCTGGAGCGGCACCAGCGAGACGCAGCAGGAGACGCTAACGAACTTCGCACCGGTGATTGCGGCCTGTTGGCAGGCGACGCAGCCGGAAGCGCCCGAGACGGGAACGCCGGCGGATTCAGCAAGCATCATCGAGAAGCTGCGCGCGTTCGAGGCGTGGTTCGCCGAGCATCGCAACGGGGCGTTCCTCAGCATCATGGAGCGGGAAATCGTGGAGCTGCCGCTTGTCGAAACCTGCTAGGCGCAAGAAGCTCGACGACTTCCTGTTCGACGATTGGGTGGTGCATGAATTCCAGCGCACCGGTGGATTCACCGCGCTGATCATTCTGATCTCGACCGCCAATCTCGGCGTGCTGCCGCTGCGCTCGACGTTCACGCATGTGATCGGCGACGAACTCGATTGGCACCACTTCACGCTGCTGATGCGCGGCGCCAACGTGCCGTGGGATGGCGTGCTCTTGATGCCGCTCGTCGATGACGACGGTGGCCCGGTGGAGGACGCCAAGGCCGCCGATGCATTGCGCGATCTGGAAGACCGCGTCAACGCCGACCGCATGGTGGTCAATGAAGGCCACTTCTTCGACACCTGGGGCCGCCGTATGAAGGTCGAGCCGGCACAGGCGAATTGATGACTCTCTCCCGTCATTGCGAGCGAAGCGAAGCAATCCAGGAAGCCAAAAAGCAAGGACTGGATTGCTTCGTCGCTACGCTCCTCGCAATGACGGCAAAAACGAAATCATTCAATTCTCGATCCGTACCTGCGCGGGACCGGCTTCGGCGTGGCCGATGATTTTTGCCGAGATGAATCCGGCATCGATCACCTTCTTCAAAACCGCTTCGGCATGATCCGGTGCGCAGGCGACCAGCAGACCGCCCGAGGTCTGCGGATCGGCCAGCAGGTCGCGTTGCCATTCCGGCATGGCGGGCGGCAGCACGATGGACGCGCCGTAGCTCGCCCAGTTGCGTTTCGAGGCGCCGGTGATGAAGCCGCTCTTGGCCAGTTCATTGGCGCGTGAGAACAGCGGCACTTTCCTGGCGTCGATCGCCAGCGACAGTTTCGATTCGCGCGCCATCTCGTAGGCGTGGCCGAGCAGGCCGAAGCCGGTGACGTCGGTGATGGCGTGAACGGCGGGATCTGCGGACAGGTCGCCGCCGACGCGATTGAGTTGCGTGGTGGAGGCGACCATCTCGGCGTAGCCGTCGCCGTCGAGCTGGCCCTTTTTGATCGCTGCGGAATAAACCCCGACGCCGAGGCCCTTGGTCAGGATCAGCGCATCGCCCGGCTTGGCGTCGGCGTTGCGGCGCACCTGTTCGGGCCGGCAGATGCCGATCACCGCGAGACCGTAGATCGGCTCCGGCGCGTCGATGGAATGGCCGCCGCCGATCAGGAAGCCGGCATCCGCACAGACCGACGCGCCGCCGCGCAATATCTCGCGCACCACGTCGACGGAAATCTTGTCGAGCGGCATCCCGAGGATCGCTAGCGCCAGGATCGGTTTGGCGCCC
>ERZ778018.2784-NODE-2784-length-10530-cov-4.934224_pt1 | contig 10530 bp, 10 predicted proteins | sample MGYA00375748_ERZ778018 | MGnify/ENA primary metagenome ERZ778018 (study PRJEB29350, sample SAMN05509839) | bioreactor metagenome | biome: bioreactor; material: wastewater | place: South Africa: University of Cape Town | collected 2014-04-22 ... | reverse complement strand
TGGGTTTGCCGGTGGAGCCGGAGGTGTACAGCAAAAACAGCGGGTGTTCGGCCTCGACCATTGCGGGGTCGCAGGTGGTTGACTTGTCGGCAATAAGTGCGCTCCAGGCGACATCCGTGCCGGCGTAGAGCGCGGCATTGCCGAGTCGTTCGAAGACCACGACTTTCTCCACGCTGGGACATCCGGCTTCGAGCGCCTTGTCGACCGCAGATTTGAGGGGCACGGTTCGTCCCCCGCGCATGCCGCCGTCAGCAGTGATGACCAAGCGAGCACCTGTGTCATTGATCCGGTCGCGCAGCGCTTCGGCCGAGAAGCCGCCGAATACCACCGAGTGAATGGCGCCGATGCGGGCGCAGGCGAGCATGGCGATGCTGGCCTCGGGGATCATCGGCATGTAGATAATCACACGGTCGCCTTTGGTGACGCCGAGCGATTTGATGCCATTGGCGAGTTGGGCGACTTCATCGTGCAACTGCTGATAGGTGATTTCCCGCACGCTGCCGTCGTCCGCTTCGGCAATGATCGCTACTTTCTGTGCCTTGGTGGGCAGATGGCGGTCGATGCAATTCACTGATGCGTTGAGTTTGCCGTCGGTAAACCAGCGATAGTGCGGTGCATTTGAATCGTCGAGAATGGTGGTGAACGGCGTATCCCAGGTTAAAAATTCACGGGCCTGACGGGCCCAGAAGCCCTCGTAATCGTTTTGAGCTTCGGCGACCAGTGCGTTGTAGGCATCCAGAGAACCAATTCGTGCGTGGGCGGCAAACTCGGGGTTGGGTTGGAATACCCTGTTTTCCGTTAGAATCGATTCGAGATTATTCATGACATACCCCTGAGTTTCTTTGACTGGCTTTCTGCATCGGTCCGCTGCGAACAACGCGATCTGAATGTGTTAACCCGCAATTTTGCCAAATGCGGGCCTCATTGACCATAGTTGGCTTATCAGGGGTACCCTTGATACCCCCAGAATCGGGCCGATTTGAGCGCGTCACCCCTGATTATTGAACATGAGTTTTGACCATGAGTTTTGAACAAACCGTCCCCGCGCTCGATGCCCCCGCATTGGCCGAATTGCTATCCGAGACACTGACCGCTCCAGAGTGGGCGGTGCCCTTGATGATCTGGGGGGCGCCGGGGATCGGTAAATCGGATCTCGTGCGCGAGGCGGCAGCAGTGCAGGGTTATCCATTGATCGACCTGCGGCTTTCCCAGCTCGAACCCACCGACCTGCGCGGCATACCCCTGCAAGACAACGGCAAGGTCCGCTGGATACCGCCGGATGAGTTGCCGGATGAGGCCCGCGATGGCCCGCACGGCGTGTTGTTTCTGGATGAAATCAATGCCGCACCGCCGCCTGTGGCCGCTGCGGCTTATCAATTGATTCTGGATCGGCGGTTGGGCGCTTACCGCCTGCCTGAAGGCTGGAGCATCGTGGCTGCGGGCAACCGCCTGGATGATCGGGGCATTACCTATGTCATGCCCGCGCCATTGGCCAACCGGTTCATGCATGTGGAACTTCAGGCCGATGTAGATGCCTGGCTGGCGTGGGCTGCGCGGCAGGGTATTGATCCTGTGCTGCGGGACTTTATGGCCGAACAACCGCACTGGTTGGCGCGGTTTCTTCCAGAACCAGAGGTCAAGGCGTTCCCCAGCCCGCGCAGTTGGGTATTTGCCGATCGGGTGATCAAACGGCGCGCCCGGTCGAGTTCTTCCGGGCTCGATGAAACAACCTTGATCCATGTCGCGGCCTGTGTAGGGCGCGAGGCGGCTGCGGCATTGGCCGAATTTGTTGGTGGCGGCGAACAAGATGGGTTCTCGGTCGCCGGTTGGTTGAATGAGCCGGGCAGTCTGGCGCAACTGATCGATGTATCCGCGCAAATGGATGCGGTCCGGGCCATTTTGACTGCCCGGAATCAGGGGCGGATCCGTATCGACGAGGCATTGAAATTGGCGGTTGAGTTGCTGGATGATCGCCTCAGTTTCAGTTTGATCGAACAATTGCATCAGATTGAAGGGGATCGCTTGTTCGACGAGCCCGCCTTTTCGAACTGGGTGAGTGTGCGCGGTGCCAAGGCCCCTGTCGAAGGTTTTGGAGTATCCCCAAGTGCCGGATGAAACCCGTTGGCATCTGGCCCGCCGAGCGATGGCGGCTCGTTGGCCCGCTTTGATCCGTGCCCTGCCTGAACCTTGTGTGGTGGTACGGCAGGGGGGCGCAGTCGGGCTGGCAGACCGCATTGTTGTGCTGCGTCAGGACTGGCTGGTGCAAGCAAGCACGCAGGAGTTACACCATGCGTTATTGCATCTGGCGGCGCATGCAGCGTTAGGGCATCGCACGTGGCGCTGGCATCCGGCTGCCGTTGACGCGCGGCTTGATGTTGAGGCAGCCGATTTTCTGGTTTCTCTGGGTGTGCCCCCTGATGCGGCCAGTTGGCATGATGATCATCACGGGATCTGGGCCGATGTACCGCTCAGCCAGCCGGGTGAAAGTTGCATGGCCCGCGCCGAGCCGGAGGGCAGCCCGTTACGGGACGCAGCTGCATCTCAGGATATGACATCGTCCATTGCAGAGGATGACTCTGATGAACCGATCGATTTCGATGCGCAGCAGGCCGCTGAAGTGGTGGCGGCGCGGCAATCCAGCGATGGTCGATCATCCTCTGGTTTCAAGGGCGCGGCGGGTGCGATACTAAAGCGTGATGATTCGACCGACTGGCGGGCGGTGTTGGAGCTGTGGCTTGTCTCGCGTGTTTATCAACGCTGGCAGTTCGATCGTCCTTCGAGGCGACAGGTCGAGCCGTTCATTTTGCCCCGCCTGGCGGGAAAACGGTTGAATCTGGTGTTGGCGCTGGATGTCAGTGGTTCGATCGATCCGGCCTGGGTGCGGCAATTTTTGTTTGACGCGGAACAACTCCGAGGGAAGCTGAATGTTCAGTTGCGCCTGTTGACCTGCGATAACCGGATTCATGACGACCGGATCCTGTCGGGTGCGCTGACATTGCCGGAAACGGGCGGAGGCGGGACAGATTTTCGTCCGGTGTTTTCTCGATTGAATGGCGATTCAGGCGTGGATGCCTTGGTGTATTGCACCGATCTTATTGGGCAGTATCCCGAGCAAGCGCCGCGTTTCCCCGTGTTTTGGCTCGTGCCGTCAGCTCTGTTGCGGACTACTCGGGGGTGGCCTGCGACAGTGCAGCCACCGCCTTTCGGGCGAGTCTTGCCGATGATTGATCGAGGGAGCTTCCATTGAGTGCGTCAACCCACCATGTAATTCATGAGCATGTTTTGCATGACGATACGGCACGGCTGATCGACGAATTCATCAACGCGCTCTGGCTGGAAGAGGGTTTGAGCAAAAATACGCAGAGCGCCTACCGTTCCGATTTGCGCCTGGCCGCACTGGAGTGGCAGCGTGCCGGTTTGCGGCTAAACGAAGTCGCGGCAGAAGATTTGCCCCGGCTGCTTGGCGAGCGGATGAGTTCCGGGCAATCGGCACGATCAATCGCGCGTTTGCGCTCATCCTTGAAGCGGTTTTTCGGCTGGTTGCGCCGGCAGAATATGCGCACGGATGATCCGACCACCGCTCTGGCAGCGCCTCGTTTGCCGCGTGCATTGCCCTACGCGCTTTCGGAAAATGAGGTTGAGCGCCTGCTTGCCGCACCCGATGTGTCTGAGCCCATCGGACTTCGGGATCGGGCGATGCTGGAGTTGCTGTACGCCAGTGGCCTGCGTGTGACGGAACTCATCGGCCTGCAATTTGGTCAAATTAACCTCGTGCAGGGCGTGTTACGTATAACGGGTAAAGGCAACAAGGATCGTTTGGTGCCCATCGGCGATGAGGCGATCGTCTGGTTGAGTCGGTATCTTCGCGAGGCGCGGCCAGCGTTGTTGGGGCGGCGTGAGTCCGCTAACGTATTCGTCACCGAGCGCGGCGATGGTATGACACGTCAGGCGTTCTGGTACCGCATCAAGCACCACGCCCTTGCGGCTGGCTTGGCTCGGCTGCCTTCGCCGCATACCCTGCGTCATGCCTTTGCAACTCACTTGCTGAACCACGGGGCTGATTTGCGGGTATTGCAGATGCTGCTGGGACATGCGGATCTATCGACCACGCAGATTTATACCCACGTGGCGACCACGCGTCTGAAAGCATTGCACGCACAGCATCATCCCCGTGGATAAGCTATGCTGATTCCAGATTTTTACCTTGGTTTTTTATTTAGAGTGATCTGACATGAGTTTTTCCCGTTCCGTGACTTTCCGCGCCCTGTTTTTGGGGGCGATGGCCACCTCGACCGTCATGGCATCCGTCTCGATGGCGCGGGCAGATCAGGCCAGCGACGAGCAGACGATCCGCAAGGAGTTGGCTCAATCGATGGCCCAACTGCCAATCGACAGTGTGGCACCCACGCCCATCAAAGGGATCTACCAGATCGTCTCCAAAGGGCAGATTGCCTACGTTACTGCCGACGGACACTACCTGTTCGCCGGTAATCTGCTGGATCTCAAGAATCAGGTCAATCTGACCGAAAAAGTCCGTGATCAGGAGCGCGTCGCGCTGCTTAAAACCGTGCCGACAGACCACAAGGTCATTTTTGCGGCCGACGGCGCCAAAAAGGGTACGGTCACCATTCTGACCGATCCGACCTGCCCGTTCTGCGAGAAACTGCATCGAGAAATTCCGGCCCTGCAAAAAGCCGGTATCGAAGTCCAAACTATCCTGACGCCACGTGCGGGCAAGGGCTCTCCGGGCTATGTCGAGTCCTCGCAGATCATGTGCAGCAAGGACAAGATCAAGAACGTGGATATCGCGATGGCGCGCAAACCCCTGTCGGGTGATGCCTGCAAGGACAGCATGATCGACGCGAACATGGCATTGGCAGAGCAGTTGGGCATGAGCGGTACGCCCTATATCATCCTGCCGGACGGCAGCGCGGTGCCGGGTTATCGTCCGGCGTCGATGTTGATTCCCGTGATTACCGAACAAACCACTACCGAGTAAGTGCCCGCGTAGGTGTTCGGGATTTTGGCGGGTGGAGGTAACGCCCCCGCCTGCTGCTCAGTGGAATGTTTTATCCTTGGTCTCCTTGATGGAGAGCAGGCCGAGCAAGGTCAGTGCGGCAGCGGCCGAGAGATAATAGCCCACATAGTTAAGCCCATAGTGGCTGGCAAGCCACGTGGCCGCATAAGGTGCGAGCGAGGCGCCGAAAATCCCGGACAGGTTGAACGCCATTGATGTGCCGGTGTAGCGCACGGCTGTCGGAAACAGCTCAGAGAGAAGTGTGCCGAGCGGACCGTAGGTCAGCCCCATCAGTCCCAGTCCAAGCACCAGAAACACCACAACGCCCGTCAGGTTGCCGGAACCGAACAGTGGGGCCAGCGCAAAGCCGAACAAAAAGATCGCGATTGTGATCACGATCAGCGTCAAACGCCGACCGAATCGATCCGCAATCAGGCTGGAAACGGGAATGGTGATCGCAAAAAACAAGACCGCAAACAGTTGGGCGAACAGGAAGGTTTCACGACTGTAGCCCAAACCGTTTTTCGCCGTGCCGTAGGTCAGTGCAAACACAGTCATCAGGTAGAAGGTGACGAATGTGGCCAAGGCAATGACCGTGCCTGCAATCAAGGGTTTCCAGTGGCTTTTAAACACCGTGGCAATCGGTGTTTTGACCCGTGTGTTGTGTTCAACCACTTCCTGAAAGGCAGGAGTTTCGGTGATTTTCAGTCGTACGTACAACCCCACGATCACCAGTGCCGCGCTGGCAAGAAAAGGTATGCGCCAACCGAAGTCGAAAAATTGCTGGTCGGTCAGAAACGCGGTCAGCAACAGAAAGATGCCGCTGGAAAGAATGAAGCCAATCGGCGCGCCCAATTGAGGGAACATGCCGTACCAGGCGCGTTTTCCCGGCGGGGCGTTTTCGGTCGCCAGCAGGACCGCGCCACCCCATTCGCCGCCCAGCCCCAAGCCCTGGCCGAAGCGAAACAGTGCAAGTAGGGTAGGGGCGACGACGCCAATGCTGTCGTAGGTCGGGAGCAGGCCGATCGCCACGGTCGATAGCCCCATCGTCAGCAGAGCGGCGACCAGTGTGGCTTTACGGCCGACGCGATCACCGAAGTGCCCGAACAGGGCAGCGCCGACCGGTCGGGCAAAGAAGGCAATGGCAAACGTTGCCAGTGATTGCAGGACGGCCGTCGTTGGGTCCGATTCAGGGAAGAATAATTTTGGAAACACCAAAGCGGCGGCAGTGGCGTAGATATAAAAGTCGAAAAACTCGATGGTGGTGCCGATCAGGCTGGCAAACAGGACTTTTCTGGGTGAGTTTTGCAGCTTGGGGCGGGTGTCGTCGCGTTCGTCCATGACGGGAACCTTGGGGCTTAGGTGTTTCAGATCTTTCGTGTCTGGATGGTTAGCGACCAAAGGCCGCTAGAGGCGTTGCAGGAACGGATCAGGCCTTGGGCGCAGGAATCTTGTTGGCAGCGCGGGTCGCTTTGAGAATTTGCTCCGCATCGGCAGCTTCTGTTTTGAGCCCCAACTTCTTGTATGCGGAAATCAGGATTTCCAACGCGGGGATGGTTGAGGTTGAGCCGTTGTACTTGCTGAGTGCGGTTTGCGCGCGATTGGCTGCGGCTAACCAAGCGCCGCGTTTCATGTAATACCGCGCTACGTAGATTTCATGTTCGGCCAGATCGTTGCGAATCTTGATCAAGCGGACACTGGCATCATCGACATACTTGCTGTCCGGGAAGCGAGTGACGAGCTCGGAAAAGGCCGCATACGCGTTGTGCAGAATGCTTTGATCGCGATAGGCGAGGTTCGGTTTGGCGATCTTGTTGATCAGGGAGTCGCCGCGATCCATGTTGGACAGACCTTTGATATAAAGCGCGTAATCGACGTTTTTACCCTGCGGGTGAATCTGGATGTAGCGATCCGCCGCCGCGATAGCAGAATCTGGCTCGTTGTATTTGTAGTAGGCGTAGGCCACTTCCAGTTGCGCCTGTTCGGTGTAGGCACCAAACGGGTAACGCCCTTCCAAGGTTTCGAATTTCTTGATGGCTGTGCCGTAGTCATCCCTGCGCATGGCGCTGGAGGCCTCATCGTAAAGCTGGGCTGCAGAAACCGTCGGGTCGGCGAGTTCGGCCTGATCCTGATCGGAATTCTTGGAGAACCACGAGCAACCGCTCGTCAGGCCGATGGCAGCGGCCAGAAGAATGCCGCTGTAGAGTTTTTGACTGAGGAATACTTGATACCAAGGGGCTTGGGCAGACATACTGGAGTGAATCCTGATCTAGAAACTGTGGCGGGTATATTTAAGCGCACCATATTCGCAGATTAGCGCACATAAACCAAGCCGCCTTGACCAACTCGGCTGTGTGGGTTAACGCGATGATGATTTTTGAATCGGTTCGATCTTCCATCGACACCATTGGCGTATTATTTTTTGGAACCGACATGCATCTTGAAGAAACCCTACTGATCCCTCCCGAGTGTGCCGGCCAACGGCTGGATCAGGCTCTGGCCAAATGCTGGCCGGATTATTCCCGAAGCCGGATTCAGGACTGGATCAAGTCCGGCGAGATTTTGCTGGATGGCGAGGTGGCACGTCCGCGTGCCACGGTTCTGGGGGGCGAGTCGGTTGAACTGCTGGCCGAAATCGAGGAGGCGGTAGCGGCCGTGCCGCAGGATATTCCCCTCGATATCATTTACGAAGACGACGCGATCATCGTATTGAACAAGTCGCCGGATATCGTGGTACATCCCGCGGCGGGTAATCCGGACGGCACACTGGTTAACGCACTGCTGTTCCATGATCCGAGTCTGGTTTCCGTGCCCCGCGCAGGCGTGGTGCATCGGCTGGACAAACAGACCTCCGGCGTGATGGTGGTTGCCAAAACACTGGCGGCCCATAAAATTCTGGTCGAGAACCTGGCGGCGCGGAAGATTCGGCGTGAATACGACACGGTCGTGATGGGTCATGTCGTCGCGGGCGGCACGGTGGACGCGCCGATCGGGCGTCATCCGCGTGACCGTCAGCGTCAGGCGGTCACGGCGACCGGCAAGCGTGCCGTCAGCCATTATCGGGTGTTGCAGCACTATGGCGAGCAGACCTGGTTGCGTGTGCAACTGGAAACCGGTCGTACCCATCAGATTCGCGTCCACATGGCGCATATACGTCATCCGGTGATCGGCGATCCGGTCTACGGTGGGCGCCCTCGAATACCACCGCGCGCTTCAACCGCTTTGATCGATGCGCTTCGGCATTTCGAACGTCAGGCTTTGCACGCCCGATATCTAACGCTGGCGCATCCGGTCACCGGCACGCAGATGCGCTTCGAGGCACCGATGCCGGACGATATGCGCGAACTGATTGCCCTGTTGACCGAATACCGCGATAACCTGCATCGTCGTGTGACGGATGAAGAAGATGACGATGGCGATGAAGCGGAAGTGTTTTACGTGCGAGATGATGGCTGATCGGCATGGGGCGTCTGGTGGAAATCATCAAGGCTGACTGGACGTCCCCACCCGGCGTTCATGCCTGTGTAACCACCCGTTCCGGTGGCGTGAGCCATCCGCCGTTCGATCATCTCAATCTGGCGACACATGTGGAAGATGACCCCGTGGCGGTCGCCGAGAATCGCGCCCGGTTGTGTGTGTCGCTCGCCTTGCCTTCCGAACCATTGTGGTTGAATCAGGTGCACGGCGTGGCTGTGGCGGATGAACGTAGCACAACTTCCTGTTCTGGCGATTGCGCCACAGCCGATGCGGCTTATACCGATCAACCCGGCGTGGTATTAAGTGTGCTCACGGCCGATTGCCTTTCGGTGATCTTTGCCAGCCTGGACGGGATTGAGCTGGCCGCGGCTCATGCTGGTTGGCGCGGCTTGGCTGCCGGTGTTTTGGAATCGACCTTGGCCCGATTCAGGGCATCGCCCGAATCGATTCAGGCATGGATGGGGCCGGCCATCGGGCCGGAACAGTTTGAGGTGGGCGAGGAAGTTCGGTCGGCATTCATGGCTGTTTTGCCGGAAGCGAAAACTGCATTTGTAGCTAAGGGCGAAGCTGGAAAATATTTGGCCGATCTGCCCGCATTGGCGCGGCAACGGCTGATGCGCGCCGGTTTGAAGCGGATTAGCGGCGGTAATTTATGTACCGTGCGTTCGCCGGATCTGTTTTATTCTTACCGACGTGATGGCGGCCGGACGGGGCGCATGGCGACGCTGATTTGGCGTGATGCCCATTGAGCGTCAACAGATGATGAGGAACGGATAATGGAACAGGTAATGCAAAACAAATGGTTGATTTTGACCCTGGTGGGCGAAGATCGCCCCGGGATCGTGGCGAATGTGACCCGGGTATTGTTCGCCGCGGGCGCGCAGCTGGGCGAAGCCTCGATGATGCGTCTGGGGAATCAGTTTGCCATCATGATGATGGTGCGCGGAGCGGGCTCGCCCGAGGACGTGATCGGTTTACTCGAATCTGTGCGGGTTGAGTTTCACCTCAAGCTGCATGTGGACGAGACCGATGCAGCGCTGCATCAGGTGATTGCCCCGGATGTCCTGGTCACCGTACATGGGGCCGACCGTGCCGGAATCGTGGCCGAGGTGACCGCAGCATTGGCCGAAGCAGGCTTGAATATTCTTGATTTGCGCTCCGATGTGGGGGGTACGGCCACAGCGCCAATCTACATCATGCAGATCGAGGGTGAAGCAAGTCAGGGCATTGATGCGATCGAGCAAGCTGTCGCCGGGTTGGGCGTGCAGGAGCTATCTGTTCGTATCACACCCTTGGATACGGTTCGGGGGTAACGGTGGCGAGCCTAGAAATTCTGACTTATCCCGACGAGCGATTGAAAACGGGTTGCGAACCGGTCGATACATTTAATCCCGAGATGCAATCGTTCATCGATCACCTGATCGAAACCTGTTCCGGCGGCCCGGGTGCTGTGGGCATCGCAGCCCCACAGGTCGGCGTGTTGCAGCGCATTTGCATTGTCGATGCGACCCGCGCGCGCCGTCCCGTCGATAACCACGGCCATCTGGTTTTGATCAATCCGGAAATTACCGCCTGGGATGGCTTTGCCGTTGGGCGCGAGGGTTGTCTATCGGTGCCGGATTACACCGGCAAGGTCATCCGTGCCGAGAAAATCGAACTCAAGGCGCAAGATCGTAACGGTAAGCCTTGCAGCTTTACCATGTCCGGCTTTGAAGCGCGCATAGCCCAGCATGAGGTCGATCATCTGGACGGGGTTTTGTTTCTCGATCGATTGGTCAGCCGCCACGCCGATCTCAAACGGCGCACCCCGACCTGATTGTTCGCCTTATCTGATGTCCTGAGTATTCAACTGCTTGGCGAAGATGCGCGGTGTAATCAGGGCATAACCTTCTTGCTGTAAACCGGCCAGATCGGCAAATGCAGAAGGTACGATTTTCACGAAATCCTGCATGTCCTTTGGCGTGTAGTCGAAATCGTGCAACGCGAGCCCGCAGATATGAAATTGCACACCGAGCTGGTGGTAATAGTTCATTCGA
>ERZ778018.2783-NODE-2783-length-10537-cov-3.741271_pt1 | contig 10537 bp, 6 predicted proteins | sample MGYA00375748_ERZ778018 | MGnify/ENA primary metagenome ERZ778018 (study PRJEB29350, sample SAMN05509839) | bioreactor metagenome | biome: bioreactor; material: wastewater | place: South Africa: University of Cape Town | collected 2014-04-22 ... | reverse complement strand
ATCGACGCCCTCGTATTCCTTGAAGTACGCGTCGATGAAGGCCGCCGCCTCCGCCTGCTTGACGCCCAGCCGGGAGGCGAGCCCGAACGCGCTGAGGCCGTAGATCACGCCGAAGTTGACGGTCTTCGCCGCCCGCCGCATCGAGGAATCGACGGCCGACTCGGCGACGCCGTAAATCCGCGCCGCGACCGCGCTGTGGATGTCCTGGTCGGCGGCGAAGGCTCGCTGGAGCGCGGGGTCCTCCGAGTAGTGGGCCAAGATCCGCAGCTCGATCTGCGAGTAGTCGGCGGTCAGCAGACGCCGGTCGTCGGCCCCGGCGACGAACGCCTGGCGGATCTGCCGCCCTTCGTCGGTTCGGACCGGGATGTTCTGGAGATTCGGATCGCTGGAGCTGAGCCGTCCGGTCGCGGCGACCCCCTGGTTGAACGAGGCGTGGATCCGGCCGTCGTCGGGATGGACGAGCAGCGGCAACGCGTCGAGATACGTCCCCTTCAATTTCGAGAGCTGGCGATGCTGGACCAGCAGCGCGGGGAGCGGGTGCTTGGCCGCCAACTCCTCCAGGACTTCGGTCGCCGTGCTCAACGCGCCGCCGGGGGTCTTCTGCAGCTTGGGGAGCTTCAACTCCTCGAACAGGATCTCGCGAAGCTGCGGGACCGAGTTGATGTTGAACGGGCGGCCCGCGAGCTGGTGGACCTCCTTCTCGATCCGCTCCAGGCGGTCGGCGAAGTCGCGGGAGAGCGCCTTCAGCCGGTCGACGTCGACCTTGACGCCGATCGTCTCCATCCGGGCGAGGATCGAGATCAACGGCCGTTCCAGGTCGGCGTAGAGGTCCCAGAGCCCCTGCTCGCGAACCTGGGGGGCGAGGATCTCGTAAATCCTCCAGGTGGCGTCGGCGTCCTCGGCGGCGTATTCGGCGACGCGAGGGACGTCGATTTGATCCATCCGCGCCTGCTTCTTGCCTTTGCCGATCAGGTCGGAGATCGGGATCATCTCGTGGTCGAGGAGTCGCTGGGAAAGCTGGTCGAGGCTGTGGTTGCGCTCGCCGCTTTCCAGCAGATAGCTGAGTATCATCGTATCCGTGATCGGCCCCTCGATCGCGACTCCCACGCGGCCGAGGGCCAGCATGTCGTACTTCAGGTTCTGGCCGACCTTCTCAATCCTGGGATCGGCGAGGATCGGCCGCAGCCCTTCGAGCACGAGTTCGGGGTCGAGCAGTCGATAGCCGATCGGCCCGCGCAACGGGATGTAGTAGCCTTCACCGGCCTTCCAGGAGACGGCGATCCCGACGAGGCTGGCGCGCAGCGGGTCGAGGGCCGTGGTCTCGGTGTCGATGCAGAACCGCTCCTGGCGCGCGAGTTCGGCGGCGAACGCCGCGAACGATTCCGGCGTGTCGATCGTCTTGTACTCGGCCTTCCACTCGGAGGCCGGCTTCGCGGGCGTCTCCGGCGTCGTCGCGCCGCCGCCGATCTCGGCGATGAACCGATGGAACCCTTGCTCCAGGCAGAGCGCCCGCAGGGTCGGCGCGTCCGGGGGAGTGGCTTTCAGGCGGTCCCAGTCGAGGGCCAGCGGCAGATCCTCGCGGAGCGCGACCAGGGTCCTGGCCCGGCGGGCGACGTCGGCGTTGTCGCGGAGGGCCTGCTGCTTCTTCGGCCCCTTCACCTGGTCGGAGTTGGCCAGGAGTTCGTCCAGGGTGCCGAACTGGCGGAGATAGCCGGAGGCGAGCACCGGGCCGACCCCCGGCACGCCGGGGACGTTGTCGACCGAGTCTCCGGTCAACGCCAGGTAGTCGACCACCTGCTCGGGGCGGATCCCCCAGTCTTTTTCGAGGGCCTCGGCGTCCATGACCGTGTTCCTGCGAAGGTTGACGATCTTGACGTGGGGGGTGATGAGCTGGCGGGCGTCCTTGTCGGAGGTGCAGATGAAGACGTCGAGCCCGCGCTCCTCGCCGCGGCGGGCGAGGGTGGCGATTACGTCGTCGGCCTCCATGCCGGGCTCGATCAGGACCGGGACGTTGAAGCCCTCGAAGACCCGGCGGATGACGTCGATCTGGGGGACGAGGTCGACGGGCATCTCGGATCGGTTGGCCTTGTACTCGGCGTAGATCTCCGACCGAAAGACCGGCCCCGCGCCGTCGAACGCCGCCGCCAGGTAGTCGGGCTTGCGGTCGCGGGCCAGGTTCAAGAGGTCGCGGAAGATCCCGAACACCGCGTTGGTCGACTGCCCCGACGGCCCGGTCATCTCGGGGATGGCGTGGAAGACCTGGAAGATCAGCGAGTACGCGTCGAGGATGTAGAACGTGGGGCGATCCGCCATGATTCGAGAATTCCAAACGGGCTGAGGGAACCAAGCGCCGGGCGCGGCGCGTCTAATCCATTTGTCGGCTCGATCGATTTGATTCTGGAGGGGGCGAGATTTACAATCGTAAGGGTTCCGCGGCTTCCGCCGGAAGCGCGGACCGGCGCGATTGACTCGGGAACGTTTTCTCGGCCCAGGTTTCGTACTTCCCCTTCTCGTATCACATAGTATCAACAAACCGGCCGACCGAACGCGCCGGTCGCACCCGCTCCGCTCGGAGGGAGTAATGATTTATGGCCGCCGCTAACAACGAATCCCAGGGTCTCAAGATCGCCGTCGCGGCGTTCGTGACCTTGACGGTCATCCTGGCCGTCACCTCGTATTTCCTGTATTCGTCGTACTCGCGTACCGAAGGTCTGCTGCAATCGGCGACGGAGAAGGCCTCCAAGTCCGATCGCGCGGCCAGCGAGGCGCTCAATCAATACCAGAAGTTCCGCGAACTCGTCGGGGCCCGCGGCGAGGAGTTCGACACCGCCAAGGGCGAGGTCGAAACCCACTTCAAAAAGGTGAACAGCCGCCTGGTCGGCATCGCCAGCTCGATCAACGCCGCGCTGACCAAGGCCCAGGGGGCCGGCGCCCAGGGGGCCGAGCTCGAGGAAGCGAAGCAGAAGATCCAGCAACTCGTCGCCTCCTACGGCAACGAGCCCAACAAAAACTACATCTCGTCCATGGACCGCCTGCTCGAGCTGCTCGAAAGCACGGCGCTGGTCGATTCGGAACTGGCCGTCAATTACCTGGCGCTCCGCCAGAGCCTGGAGTCGTCGACCAGCGTCGCCAAGTCGCAGATCGACGTCGAGGCGAAGGCGGCCTCCGACAGCAAGACCGACCTTGAAGCCGAGCACTCCAAGCACGAGCAGGAGCGGAACGTCTTGCTGGCCAAGGTCGACCAGTTGACCACCGACCTCGACCAGGCCAAGACCGAGATGGCCAACGTGAATACCCAGAATCGGCAGCAGACGGACGAACTCAACCGCAACATCGAGCTGTTGACGGCGAGAATTCGCGAGTACCGCGCCGCGCTCGACCGCGAGGAGACGGTCCTCGACCGTCCGGACGGCCACATCACCTACGTCGACTTCGGTCGCAACGAGGTGCAGGTCGACGTCAACCGTCGCCAGGGCGCCCGGCCGCAGATGAAGATGACCATCTTCGACTCCCAGTCCGCGGGCGTTCCCACCGACAGACCCAAGGGGACCATCGAGTTGATCCAGGTGGGCGAGAAAAACAGCATCGCCCGGATCCTCAAGATGAACAGCCCGATCGAACCGTTCCGAATCGGCGACATCGTCTATTCGGTCGCCTGGTCGCCCGACGAACCCATGCGATACGCTCTGATCGGCAAGATCGATATGAACCGCGACGGCGTGGACGATCGGAACGACCTCAGGATGATGATCGAAAACGCCGGCGGGACCGTCGATTACGACCTGCCGCCGCCGGGCGCAGGCCGCGAATCGGGCGAACTCACCCCCAAGATCGACTGGTACGTCGTCGACGACCGCGAGCCGCTTCGCGATCTCTACAAGAAAGACACCGAAGCCACGATCTCGGCGACGATGTCGTTCACGAAGCACAAGGGGGAGATGATCAGGGAGGCGCGCAACAACGGCTCCCGACCGATCGACATCGGCCGTCTGCTCTCGTATCTGGGATACGACATGAACGCGCCGATGGTCGGCAAGGCCGAGGCGATCAACGAGAAGGCGATGGAGCGGCTGACGCGGCCCAAGCCCAAGACCGACGCCGAGAAGGCCGCCGACGCCGCGAAGCTCAAGGACACGGAGTTCGAGAACATGCCCGATCCGAGGTGACCCCGACGCCTGGGGTTCGCCTCGCAAGATCTAAACCCCGCGACGCCCCGCGCGACTCTGCCGCGCGGGGCGTCGGCGTTTCGAATGGGAATGAAACGAGGGGGGTCAGGTCGAGGCGTCGGACTTGTCGTTCTCGGGCCCGGAAGGCTCGGCGCCGGCGTCGTCCATGGCGAAGATCTGGCCCAACTCGATGATGTCGCGCGACTCGAGCGCCATCAGCCTGACGGAAAGCCCGTCGATCATGCCGAAGAACTGACGGAGCGGCTCGACCCGAGCCCGCAGCTCCTTCAACTCGGGAACGTCCTCCGAGAGCTGGACGAGGCCGTCCAGCACGGTGAGCGTGGGGTCGAGCTCGCGGCGCTTGCGCTCGGTCAAGATCCGCCGGAACAAGGTCCAGACGTCGGGCTCGGCGTGGAACAACTCGCGGCGCTCGCCGGCCCTGTGGCTCTTGCGGACGACGCCCCACGCCAAAAGCTCCCGCAGATTCATGCTCACGTTGCCCCGCGAGACCTTCAACCAGGCCCTCAAATCCTCGGCCGTCCAGTCGTCGTCGGTGATGTAGAGCAAGGCGAACAGCTCGCCCATCGTCGCATTGATGCCCCAGGCGCGGGCCATCATGCCCCAGTGCTCCACAAATTTGCGGACCATGCCCGCCGCGGCCGGTGAACTCGACAACCCCTCGGATTCCTCAGGCATGCGTGATTGATCCATGAATGTTTCACTGCCTTGACCGCGAACAGAGAATGGCGAGAACGCGAACATGATCGACTTTTGCATCTAAAATGGCATTTATCGTGCTTTCATCATACGCATCCGCCCTTTGAAAAACGTGGAACCGCGAGTTAATTTGATTCAACATCGACTCAATGGGATCACGCAAGGCGTCACGGCTGGATCGACTACAGGGGTTCCAGTTGTTACGACGACGACGATCAATTTGCAAGCGGTCTTGCTGATTGCATCTTGCATCTAGTCTACAATCGCACAGAATGGAGTCCGGTGAAATAATCCCCTCTCGTCGATTTCCCTTGAGAGGTCGTTCGCGACCTTGGGCGTCATGCCCATACGAGTCCTGATCATCCCGGTCTAGTCGCGGCGATCGGGGCCGACGAGTTGATGTAGCGCTCGGTTCCCTTGCCACTGAGGAGTAGATCCCATGCCAGAAACAGTCGTGCACTTCCAGATTCGGATGCCTCCCGTGCTGCACGAGCAGCTCGCGAGCTGGGCGAAGGAAGACAAGGCTTCGCTCAACGCCCTGATCGTGGGCATCCTCGAGAAAGCCATCGAGCATCACGAGAAGGCGCGCGCCGCCACCTGAATCGGGCGCCCCGCGACGGGCGATCCGCGTCCCGCCGGCCGGGACTGGTCGTCGACCGCGACCCTCGCGCTCGACGCTATTGACGTATGTGCGGAATTTCGCATGTCCAATCGAGTGTTTTTCCCAAACTGCCCTTGAGCCCATCCGCCGTCGGCGGTATTCTCGAGGGCGTATTCCCCGATAGCTCAATCGGTAGAGCGAGCGGCTGTTAACCGCTAGGTTCAAGGTTCGAGTCCTTGTCGGGGAGCTTGCTCGAAGTCGAGCGCGTGTGCGGCAGGAAAGCGAGTCCCGCCGACCCATGAGGTCGTTGCGTCATGGGTCGGTCGGGTCGGCGTCATGTGTCCGACGCCAGGATGATGAGCGAATGCTCGGCGACCCGGTACGGGTGAAGGACCGGGACCTCGGGCCGCTGCTCGGGGTCGAGAAAGTCGTCGGGCGCTTCCAGCGAGGTGTCGACCACCCGACGCCAGGGACGTCCCGAGGGTGAGGCCGGGATCTTGAACTCCCGCGCATCGGCGCCGGCGTTCATCGCCACGTAGAAATCGCGATCGACGACCCCCGGCCGATCACAGCGGCGGCCGTCCAGCGCGAACGCCAGGGCCTGACTGGAGGCGGAGAAGTCCGGCTGCACCGGTTCCTCGCCGTGCCAGAGGATCTGCGGCGGCAGGCCGGAGCCGTCCCCGTTGAAGAACGTGCGCCGGCGAAACACTGGATGGGCCTTTCGGAGCGCGATCATCCGGTTGACGAACCGGAGGAATCCGCTGTTCTTCTCGGCGAGCGTCCAGTCGACCCAACTCGTCGGGTTGTCCTGACACCAGGCGTTGTTGTTCCCCCCCTGGGTTCGGAGGAACTCGTCCCCCGCCAGTATCATCGGCACCCCCTGAGAGACCATCAGCGTGGCCGTCAGGTTGCGGACCTGGCGCGCCCGCAGGCGGTTGACCTCGGGATCGTCGGTCGGCCCCTCGATCCCGCAGTTCCAGCTCAGGTTGGCGTCGTTGCCGTCGCGGTTGCCCTCGCCGTTGGCCTCGTTGTGCTTCTGGTTGTAGGAGACGAGGTCGGCGAGCGTGAAGCCGTCGTGGCAGCACAAAAAGTTGATCGAATGCAACGGGCCTCGGCCCGCGTACAGGTCGTCGCTGCCGCAGATCCGCGTCGCCAGCGCCGAGGTCGTCCCCGGCTCTCCGTTCCAGAACCTTCGGACGTCGTCCCGGTATCGGCCGTTCCAGTCGGACCAACGGCCGCCGCCGGGGAAGGTGCCCACCTGGTAGAGTCCGGCCGCGTCCCAGGGTTCGGCGATCAGCTTCGTCCCCTGAAGCAGCGCGTCCTCGGAGATTCGATTGATCGCCGGGGGGTCGATCAAAACGTCGCCGCGCCTGTCGCGGCCCAGCACCGAGGCCAGGTCGAACCGGAAGCCGTCCACGCCCGCCTCGGCGACCCAGTTGCTCAGGCAGGTGAGAAGGAAGTCGCGGACGACCGGATTATCGCTGCTGAAGGTGTTGCCGCAGCCGGAGAAGTTGAGATAGCCGCCGTGGTCGTCGAGCATGTAGTAAAGCGGGTTGTCGAGCCCCCGAAAACTGTAGGTCGGCCCATGGTCGCCCCCTTCGGCCGTGTGGTTGAAGACGATGTCGAGAATCAACTCGACGCCGCCGCGATGGAAGGCGTCGACCAGATCGCAGAACTCCTCCCAGGCCTCCATTCGCCCCGGAATGGACGCGTAGGCGGCCTTGGGAGCGGAGAACGCGATCGTGTTGTAACCCCAGTAGTTCTTCAGCCGTTCTCCGGTCAGGGGATTGACGTACGCGCAGTCGTTCTCGTCGAACTCGTCGACCGGCAGCAGCTCGACGGCCGTCACTCCCAGCCACTGGAGGTATTCGAGCTTCTCCGCGAGTCCCCGGAAAGTCCCCGGCCGTCGCACCCCCGAACTTGGATCGATCGTGAAACCGCGGACGTGAAGCTCGTAGATGATCGTGTCTTCGAGCGGGGTTCGCGGATTCACGACCCCCTCGCGCTGGGTCATCGCCTCGTGAACCAGGCTCCGTCGCGGGAGGGTGGACGGCTCGCCCCAGGGGCGACCGCATGAGAGGGCCCTGGCGTAGGGGTCGAGCAGAATGTTCTCCGGGTTGAACCGATAGCCGTTGCCGTCGGGACCGTCGACGCGGTAGCCGTAGCAGAACTCCTCGGGAAGCCCCTCGACCCGGACGTGCCAATGATCACCCGTGCGATTGTTCAGGCCGTCGAGCGGGATTTCCTCTTCGAACCCATGATCGCAGGGCTCGCTCAGGACCAGGCTGATCGACGTACCATGCCGGCAGATCAAGGCGAAATTGACGCCGTCGGCCAGAGACGAGGCGCCGAGGGGGAGCGGTCGCCCTCTCTTTACGGTCAGGATTCGATCCCGAAATCGATACTCGATCGGGAGCGGCTCGGCAGAGGGGGCCGCGATCGGCTCGGATTCTTTCATCGGCGCCGCCTCGGAGGAGGGCCCAAAAAAGAAAGCCGAACCATTTCACCCGACGCGTGTCGGAGAAACCGTTCGGCGTGACGACGATGCAAGTTCAAGGCGGGCCTTGCGACTTGAACGCCCGGCCGCCGCCCGTTTGCATTTGCAGAGGGGGCGAACCGGCGGCTCGCTCAGCGTTCGGTTCCCTGGCGATCGGTGCTCCGACCACCTCGCGACGAGTTGGCGTAACCGGCGGTCAACATCCCCAGGAGTGCGGCTCGACGGCCGGCGCGGGTCGACTTGCCTCCTCGACGAACCCGGGCGACGGCGCCGGCCCACTCAAATCCCGAGTGTACGGGGGCCGACTTCTTACAGTTCTCTTCGCTCATCGAAAGAAACTCCCCGGTAGTAACGCGACCCTCACAACTAGGTCGTCGCTCCACCATTCCCTTGGGCCGTCGAGGAACACGTATCCCTCTCGGCTTCGCCATTCCTGGCAAGCGGCGGCGGCGGCCGATTCGGCCCGCCGCGCACTCCGCGGGCGATGCATTCACCCGGATGACAGCTTGCGGATCGCTCAGGATCCGCCCCGCGAGGCCGGAGTGATCCGATCGATCGGACCCACCGGCCTAACCCTATCACAATCGGACGAGCTCGACGCTTTCTTCACCCGGAACCACGGGGACCAGATGAATGGGAACCGCGCGACCGGCCTCGCATCAGGGCGCGGCGGAATTGGGCAGTCCGCGGATCACTCGCCTCATCCCCCCAAAATCTATCAGTCAGGTCAGTTCCCGTCTAGGAAAAAAGCCTGTTGTTCCCATTTTTGCGTGTCACGTCGCCCGACCTCGCGAGGGTCGTTGGAAAACCGCGAAAACCTGGATGCGCGGCGCGGAGGTTCGCATCATAGTTCAGCTTTTCTCGCCGCGCCGGGATTTCAGAACAACGACGACCACCACGCGGCCAACGCGTCGACCGCCGGTTGCAGCCGAGGCGCGATCTCGGGAGCTTCGGCCCCCCCCTTGAGGACTTCCTGAGCCAGCAGGCTCTGAAGCAGCAGCAGCGTGCCGCACCCGTTGAAAACGCCATGCATGACCATGGCCGTCAACAGGCTTCCCGTTCGCTGGTAAACCACTCCGATCACGATCGACAAGAAAAAGATCCCCACCGGCGCCGGCCATTGCGAAGCGTGCATGCCTGCAAACAAGAGTGACGTCGCGACGATCGCCCGGGGGCAGACGACGTTGGGACGGATCGACGTGGGACCGGGGTCGGCCTCGGAGACGACGGGGAGCGCGGATGCGGCGTCGGCGGTGCTCGATTCGAAGGTCAGATTGAACGCGTTCGGGGGTTCATGCTCGGCGCGGATCGAACCGTCGTCGGCGACTGGGCTCGGCGAGGGGACGAAGGGGGGGGTGGTGAAGATCCGGGTCAGCCAACCCAGCAGCACGCCTCGAAACAGCGACTCCTCGACCAGCGGCGCCAACAGCACGGTTGAGAAGAGGGCGAAGGCGGCCATGCCGGGACTCATCGTTTCGGCCATCATCTTCTGAACGTCGTGGTCGTTGACCTCCCAGTACTGGCTCGCCAGGGCCTGGATGGCGTAAACCGCCGGGGTCGTCAGGAGCGCGGCGGCCACGCCCACCCCGATCTGCCGGGGCCACGACTTCCACGAGAATCCCAGCTCAGGAAGCGCGACGTCCGCGGATCGACGGAGGACCGTGGGAAGCAAGATCAGCACGAGCAGGCTGCCGATCGCGTTGAGCAGCATCAGGGTGAACGATGAATGCCTGGGTTTGGCGGCGGCCGGTTGCTCGTCGGCAGCATCATCGGCGGCGGCCGATGGGGCCGCGGGTTCGTCGGCCGTCGCCGGCTCCTTCGCCGCGGCGGATTGATCGACCGGCGGCGGAGCGCCTTGGAAACGATTGAACGCGCCATAGCCGATTCCCGCCGCCAGGTTCGAGGCGAGGTACAAGAGGATCACCGCGGACACCGTCCGCCCCCCCCATCGAGCGGGCCCCAGGGGCACGATGGGAATCGAAGAAAGCAGGGGCTCGCGATACCACATCCTGGGAATCACCCAGACCCAGAGACCGAGAATGGCCAGAAGGACCGCCAGAACCAGGCCGCTGAGGAGAAACAGAATGAACTGGTCGAGATGCGATGGCGGCATGAGACCTCGCGCGGGCATGAAGGCGGGGCGCGGCTGAAGACCCGATATGCTGGATCGTATCCGCCCCGACGGGTTTCGGCCACCTTGTCGAGACTTCGTCCCCGCTCTAGAATCGGCGGATCAGAAGCCGAGATCCGGATTTTCAATCGAGCGGCCTCCCCGCGTCCGGGGAGGCCGCTCCTGGAGCCTAGCGAACCGATGCAGGACGTCGCCAGTCAGCTCGAGATCCTCCGCAGGGGGGTCGAGCAGATCGTTCCCGAAGCCGAATTCATCAAGAAGCTGGAGCGATCGGTTCGCGAGAACCGGCCGCTGCGCGTCAAGTACGGCATCGATCCGACCGGCATCGACGTCCATCTGGGCCACACGGTCCCGCTCCGCAAGCTCAGGCAGTTCCAGGACCTGGGCCACACGGCGGTGATCATCATCGGCAATTACACGGCCGT